>Ga0181517_10000302_pt1 | contig 69770 bp, 53 predicted proteins | sample PEATcosm2014_Bin_31_FD_119748 | JGI IMG/M metagenome (GOLD analysis project Ga0181517, IMG submission 119748) | Peatland microbial communities from MTU Mesocosm Facility, Houghton, MI, USA - PEATcosm2014_Bin01_30_metaG | ecosystem: Environmental > Terrestrial > Soil > Wetlands > Peat | place... | reverse complement strand
GGGCGGCGCGATGGGGGCCGCAGCCGGTTGCTTCAGCACAGGCGGCGGGCTGGGCGGCACGATGGGGGCTGCGGCCGGTTGCTTCAGCACAAGCGGCGGGCTGGGCGGTACGGTGGGGGCCACAGCCGGTTGTTCCAGCACGGGCGGCGGGCTGGGCGGCACGACGGGGGCGGCGGGTTGGGCCTCCTCCCGTTTGGGTGAAGCGGCCGGAGCCGGCGCACTGGAAGCAACCGGCGCCATGTTTAGTTTTGCGGCCGGGGGCGTGTCCCGCAGTTGGAAACGTTGTTTAATCAAGAGAACGATGATTTTGAGGACCAGGCAAAAGGGCTCAACCGGTTTGGCAACGAAGTCGTGTGCTCCGCTGAGGACGCTTCGCGTGCGGTTATCAAAGTTGTTGTGGGCGGTTATGAAGATGACAGGGGTTGCCTTACATTGAGGCAATCGGCGCAGTTTTTCGCACAGCTCGAAGCCGCTCATGCCGGGCATGTCAACGTCCAGCAGGGCGGCGTCGTAGTGCTTGGCGCTGACCAAATCGAGGGCCGCCTGGGGCTTGAGGACGCAATCGCCCTCAAAACCGGCGCGCTTCAACACCCAGGCCATAACATGGTTGCAGACCGGGTCGTCGTCCACGGCAAGGACGACGGGTTTGCGCCAGGGTTGCGCGGCCTCGGCCAGCCCGTTTTGGGTCAAGTGGTCCAGGCAATCCATGGCCTGGGCGATGGTTTGCAGCACGGCAGGGGTGGCATGTGCAGGGCGGGCGGCAACATCGATGAGCACGGCGCTAAAGGCCTTGGTGAGCAGGGCGAGCGGAGCATTGGAGGCCTTCTCGGCCTGCTGATCCAGCAACTGGACGCTCTGCCGCAATTTGGCAAGGTGATCCAGGCCGAGGGCCGAAGCCGGAGCCTTGATAAAGCTGAAGCAATAATGGCGGAGCTTGCCGATTTCGACCGGAGCCGGAGCTGAAGGCTCACTGGCAGCCGATTCCCGGGCGGGAGCGCCGGCCAAGGGCGGAGTAACCGGCCCGGGGCGAGGCTGCTGGACTGCATCAGGCGCCGGCTGAGGGGCTGAAGGGGCGCTGGAAGCCATCGCCAAGCCACCGTCGCCAGTGGCCGACCCGGGGCGAGGTTGCTCGACCGTGTCAGGCGCCGGTTGAGCGGCTGAAGGGGCGGCGGAAGCCACCGCCAAGCCACCTTGGCTCGCAGGTGCATCGCCGTGCGAATTGGCCAAGACCTCGCGGATGGTTCCCAGCAGTTTCTCGAACGGGCAATCGAGCTTGGAAACGAACTTGATATAGCCGTTCAAGGTCACTTCTTCGGGAATCTCGGTCTTGGGGGCGTTGGAGAAGATGACGATCGGCAAGTCCTTCAGGTCGGGACTCGCCAGGACGAATCTGAGGACATCAGCGCCGCTGAAGCTGGATAATACCAGGTCGAGCATCAACACGTCGGGTGTGTGGCGAGTGATGCTTTCGAGGGCTTCCATGCCATCGGGGGCCGTCTCGACATGAAATCCCTCCCGTTCCAGACGCTTCTGATACATCAACAGCGCGACCGGATCATTCTCGACGTAAAGAACCGTCGGGACATTCATGGTGCAACTATGTCTCTCAGGGCCATTGCGGGACAAAAACTCAATGGGCCTGCGGAGCACAATCTATGCCAGCAAGCCCTCGTGGTTTCGGCCCTGAGGGCGGGCTTGGGTAAGGAGTAAGTAAGGGCTGACACCGGCAAAAAGTGAGGGCCGACACCGGCACTTTTGACCCCTTTCCCTTTTTGGGTTTCAATCGTGAGGGCTTGTTCTTGTTAGCCCAGGGTCAGGCTTCCATCCACCCGATACCGGCCTGGCAGCAGGCGATACACAGCCACCGACCCCAAGCCTTCTTCCATTGTGGAATTCCATCCATCCAGTCGAAATAATCCTGATTAATCCAACTCCACCTTGGCCGGGGACGCTTTGATGTCGTTGACGACAGCCGAGGAGACCTTGGCGGACATGGGCAGAGTTATGAGGCAAGCGGGCGGAAATCGCACCGGGGAAATCAGGGTTGAACAGGAGGAAGCGGAGTTAACGGAGGCAGGGGAAGGACGGGTTTTGACAGGATTAACCGGGTTAGCTGGATTACTGGGGCGGATTCGGAGCGGGCCGGGAGGGAGTCGACGCGTTCTAAAGCGGAAATATGACAAGCTGTTTGGACCCCTTTTTCGGGTCTGAGGTTCCTCTCACCTCGAAAATGTCAGTTTTCTAGGACTGATAAACAAGCCGCACAGTCGCCAGCAGAACCAGCAGTTCACCGTAAACACCCTTGTCCTCTGGCGGGTAAATGGCGAACACCCCCCCACGCATGCCCAAGGCGCTTCGTCAAATGGGAGCGGGTTTTGAGGTAGGAGTCTTCTAAGTGCTTTATAATTAGGCAACTACTGGCTGTGAATAATTCGTGAACAAGAGTTAATATGTTGTCCTCGCTTTTGCAGGGTGATTAAATGACTATTCTGTTGCCCCAGTTCACTTAAGTTTTTTTAAGGTGAATTGGGCTTTTTGGGAGCCCATTCACTGCCATGTAACGCAAATAGAAAGGCAGTCGAATGTCGGAACAATTGACCACCAGCACCAGCCTGGACCGATACGAGGTTAGGAGCAGTGTCCGAGTTCGCACGGAGTCCGCTGTTTTTCTTCGACGAGCGTTTGGGTTTTCCCTGGGCGCCACCTTCTGCCTGATTTTCCTACAGGGTTTCGGCCCGTGGGGATTCCATTTGAGCGAGCCGTTTTTGCACTGGCTTGGGGTGGCTACCGTTGGTCAGGTTGCCGGTCTGTTCGCAATGGTGCTGCGCCTAAAGTGAGGTAATTGCCAGGAAATCAAGCGTCACACGCTCAAGAAATCTTTGGGTGAATGTTGACAACAATGACGATGATCGTGTCCCCATATCCCGCATTGGCTTCCAGCTCGACCGGGCAGGCTTCAATGCCATTGCCGTCCGTCGTCGTCCTCCTGGCCGGTGGGACTATGGCGGACGGGGCGGAAGAACAGACCTTGGCCAACATGGCGGTATTTACGGAGCAACCGGCGCGGAAGAGGAAACACAACCGCCGTACGGCGAGCGCAGCGAGATCCGGACCCCACATGGCGGGGAAGCCCCATCCAAAAACCGGAGTGACGAGCTCCCACGCCCGCCCCGCCGACTTGTCCCGCGGGAGCCTTGCCAAAAGCGGAGGCGTCGCGAAGGCTGGGGTCCCCATATTGGATAAAGGCCGGCGCGGACCGAACCATGCGATTTATCCCTTCTTCGCAGGAACGCTCAGCCTGGGTTTCAATAGTGAGCACTTGTTAGATGCTATTGCTTGGAGGCAAGGTATTTCCTAGCGGCAAAGCATTACGCCGAAGTGCTATTCTGTTGGCAGTTATGAATCGACTGCTATTAGAAGATTATCGGACCCAGTTGGAGCGCTACCGCGATTTCGCGCTACGGTCTCTTAGACTCGGGCGGTCGGGCGAGTTTGTTGATGCTCGCGAGGCAATTGCGCTCGAATCTGAGTTTGAGGCCGAGCGGAGCCGGTGGCACCGGAAAATTGCGGCGGTCGATACGCTTCTTGAAGATTTCCCCGTGGGAATGATCCGAACCGGAGAGGTCGAGTTGCCCCCGATTTGTACCGGGATGTTAGGGGACGTCGGGAAGAGCTTGGCAGAGGATGTCAAATATTCCGTGGTTGACCTTGTGAACGAGGCACTGCGGTTGGTCAGGCGACAATTCACAGCCGCGGACCTCGCTGACCTTATTGGCATCCTGCATCCTAATCAAAAGGTGACGGCTCATGACCTGAGCAACCCTTTGTGGTACCTGGCCAATTCAGGCGAAATTGTGATTGTCAAACGTGGCCGAGGTAGAAGGCCTAACATCTATGTCAAACCCTAGCCCAGAATCCAAGGAACCAGCGCGAGCGGCTGCTTTGATGCGCCCGCAGCAAGGTGGCCGATCGATGACGACAGAGGTGAGTGCTCAGAATCTGCCCTCCCTCATCGAGGCGAGACCCATTGGGGCGGGTCGCGCCCGCCTCCCGCTCGCACTTCTTGAGGCCGAGAACATGCTCCAGATTCGTTCGCACATTTGTCGGTTCCTGGTTAAGCACTTGGGCTTTTCCACCGCTTGCTGCTTCGGTCTCATCATTTTGCAGGGGTTCCACCCGTTCGGCTTTCAGATGGACGCTGGCCTGTTAAAATGGCTCTGTGGGGCGACGATCGCCCAAAGCGGGGTCTTGCTGACCATCTTCACCAAAGCAGTATGGCAGAAAAGAGGTAAATCCCCTAAAAAACGCGCCCAAATGCAACCGTAGAATCGTCTGGTTACTTTGTTGACAACCGTTACAATGATCGGATCCCGGTATCCTGTATTGACTTCCACCTCGACCGGGTACGCCTCGAGGCCATTGACGCCCGCCGTCGTGGACTATAGCGGACAGGGCAGCCGAGGAGACCTTGGCCAAGATGGGCAGACTAGCGCCGCTTCGGCAACTTCACCGCTTCCATGTCTTCACCGCCATAATGCAGGATGAACCTGGTGACTTCGCCCTTGTCATTTCTTACGAAAATCAGCGGTGAATCCACGACCGTGAAAAAGAAGTTGGTTTCCGACGCCGGGTAAAGCGGCACTCCGGTCCGGACTCCCTGGTTGCGCCAGAAGAGCTGGTCCCCTTGGCGGCGGATGAACACGAGACCTCCCCAGGAGGCTTTGTAAACCCCGGCGCAGGCCATAGACACCTTCGTATCGACTGGGACCATCGCGGGGCCGGGCATAAGCTGGTTTGCGTATTTGGTAAACCGCTTCTCGCCGCCCTGCAACTGTGTGACCAGGCCGGTGACAACCCCGCCGGAATCCCGGAGGAACCTGAAACTCGGCTCCCCCGTCGGCAGCGCAAAAAACGCATTTGTCGCCTCCGCCGCCACCGCACACCATCCGCCGGCCCGGTCCTGGATCCAACTGGCCACGAAACTCGCTCCATCCCGGCCCAGGTTGAACACCATCCCTCCGGGCTCCTTGTATTGGCCCACATACTGGTCGGCTAGCTCCACAGCCAGGTGACCTGGTTCCCGTTGGTTGTTCTGGACGTTTCCCCTTCGATCAGCAGGCTCAGGTCGTCGGCATAAACCACCGGCTTGAGGAGGTGCAGCCTCAAGCCCCCTTGATCCTCCACCCGCACGTAACGTTCCACCTCAGCCAACTGCTTTTTGAACGACAGCAGGCGCATCCACCGTCCCCACTCGCAGCCGGTCGCCAGCAGCCCCAGCGCGGCAATCATCACCCACAAAGCCAAGCGGCTCAGTCTCATGTGCCTGGCCGCCAGCATAGCGGCCTTTTCCCCCTTTTCAAGAATCACGAAGCCCCGGAAGCGCAGGCCGCAATGGTTGGTGAGCGGCTTCCACTGGTGGCGGCTGGGCGCCTTTGACGATGAGCCACAGCATGATCGCTCCTTCCCCGAGCAGGGCCGGCCAGCATTTGCCCGTGACTCGGTCAACGTACTGCGGCCACAGGAAACCCGTAAAACTGATAGTCACATAGGCCAGACCATTGATAACCAGGTAGACACCCAGGGCGCGCGGAATAAAGCCCGACCGAAAAACCAGTGCGCCGAATGGCAAGAGCCATAGCCCGGCAAAGACTTCGCTGGTGAGGAATCCATAGTCATGCACATGCAGGAAGAGCAGGGCCAGAGCGTTGCGTTGAGCCGTTTCAAACGGCGACAAGAAGTCGGCGCTCACCGCCAGCAGCGCGGCAACGTCGTTCACCACATTGAAAGAGTCTATGGCTGCCGGCAGCAGTCCCCCCAGGATCACCATGAGCACCGCCAGGCTTTGGTTCACGCCCTTGAACACCCGGTAAAGCGCCAGCGCGACCACGATACAGGAAAGTCCGGCGAGCAGGTCGCTCACCATACCGAACCGAAAGAGCAGCTCGTGGGCGGCGATGTTATGGGCAGTCGCGGCCGCGTCGCCGGGCACGAGCAGAACGGCTGGGATATACTTGAGGCGGATGACCGAGAATCCCAGAAGCAGGTAGAGGAATCCGGCGACACGTCCGGGATTAAACTTTGGGGTCATTGGCCTCCTCTACGGGTTGCTCTCCTGCACGGCGGAACGCGGAAAACCAATCTCCAGCCAGCTCTCGGCGCCACCCCTTCTCGGCGTTTATTGGGTGCATGAGACACACCTTACTACGGTTTCCTTGCCGCACAAGGCGCAGCCAAGAGAAGGGTGAAGGGGCCACCGGCCCGGCGTCGGGTAGTAAAGCCTCGGCGAAGCCGTTGCAGAACTGTTGACAAAGCGGTGCACCGGAAGTCAAAGCGCCGGAATACGGCGCAGTCCAAACGCTTCGCGACAGGGCGTGCCATTTCTGGAATAGGTTTGCGGAAGCTTTACGTCGAGTGTCGGTGCTCACTATGACCTTCAATCAGTTTAAGAAGTAAGGACCGACACCAGCACGGAGATTGCGCGGCATGACCAAGGCAATACCGGAAAGGGCCGCCTTGTGTCATTAGTTATGACCGATCCCTTGCCGAGACTTTTCTATAGCCTCCCCCCATTCGATCGCCCTTGCACCTGAGAGCGCGAACAGCAGGCTCTGGTCGGGCGGGGCTGTCCGAACGTCGGGAATCAGGCGCTATTCGTTACCCGCTGCGCCCGGGGACCCGCCTTCGCAGGGCTTCGGCGCGGCGGGCGGGCGCACCCCGGGGACAGCATCACGCGCCGGTCCATTGTTTCTGCCGGCGGACGTGGTCGAAGAATTCTTCGGCGACGATATAGCCGACGCAGGCGGGGGAGCCGCAGCGGCAGGGGTAGTCCTTGTAGTCGTTCAAATCAAAGCCGTAGTTGAAGGTCAGCTCTTCGCCGGCGCGGATGGCGCGGTTGGCAACAATCCAGATGCGGCCCTCATCGATCTCGGCGTCGCAGTTGGGCGCGCAACTGTGGTTGAGGAACCGGGCAGGATTCCAGGGGACGTTGCCATCGAGATCGGTGGCTGCATCCAGCGAAAAAACATACTCGTTGTTGGCCTCGCAACGGCGCAGCGATTCCTGCTTGCTGATGCGCTCGCCCAGATATTCGATCACACGGGTGCCCGAGGCGATGTCGCGCCGGGCAAAACCGCCGGTGCCATGAATCAGCGATTCTCCCACTCTCACCCATTCACTTTCGGTCCCGGCCGCGCCGGGAGCGGTTTCTTTCACTGTCGGTTCCATAATTCCCTAATCGGTCTTGGCGAACATCATCCCCCAGAGCTCCGGGGCATGATTGACCAGCTTCATGTAGCCGTCGGAAACGATCTTGCGGTGCAGCGGCGAAAAGAATTGGACGAGGTCGAGCTGCTCGAGGACGTCGTCCGGCCACCGGGCGCGCCAGGCCTCCTGGAGCGCCGCCGCCACGTGTCCGCCTCCGGCCGTTACTGTCGCAATTAAAACGCGCATCGTTTTTTCTTTGGCTCCCGCCGGCCATCACCATGCCTCAAAGGCGGCGGGCTGAGAAGAGGAAAAAAAAGAAGGCTAAAGGCCGCGGGGCGCAGCTCAATGAAGAGCCCCGACTACCTTCTACCAACCCTCCGGGTTGGTTAGGCTTAGCCGCACTTTTGCGTCTCCGACCTAAGCAGTGTCCACACCCGTAATGCTTCGGTCGCGCCCCAGGCCTGGGCGTCGCAGCCGCGGAATGTGTGCGGGGCGTCGCCATCCATGATTTCGGGGAGTTGACCCAGACAGCCTTCACTCATCGTGCGCGCCATGCTGCCGAGGTAAGCCCGGGCGGCCGCGCGGGCTTCGGGGGCGAAGCCCCAGGCCCGGACCAGCGCCTCGCAAAAGACAGGGAACGTCCAGGTCCAGGCCGTGCCGTTGTGATAGGCCGGCTTGCGCCGCGTATCTTCGTCGCCTTCATAGCGGCCCTGGTAAGGCTCGACGGGACTGTTCAGCAGCCGGCCCTCGTGGCCGTAGTTGGGGAGAGGCACGGAGACCGGCAGCGGCGCGAGCGTGCGCAAGCCGCCCGGCACGACCAGGTAGCGGCGCGCGGCTTCGACGCAGCGTTTAGCGCGCTCCCCTTCGGCCAGCCCCAGGCTCACGACGAACAGGCAGTTGCTTCGCAGGGCGGTGTCGACCACGGCGCCGGCGGCGCGCTGGCCGGCTTTGGCGGAAAGCACATCGGCATAGTATCCCAGGTCCTCGCGCCAGAAGAGCTGGTTGAGCGAGGTGAGAGCCTTTGAGGCCAGCGTGGTCCACAATTCGCGTTCGGCCGGATCATCGACCCGCGCCAGTTGGCGCAGCAGCCGGATCCAGAGCGCCTGGATTTCCACCGGATAGCCTTCACGCGGCGTGCAGGCCGGGTAATTGGTATCCATCCAAGTGAAATGGCTTGGGCTCCAAATCAACCCGGAGGCGGGGTCCATGCCGATGCCGTTGGGGGTGCCCTTGATGTAGTTGAGGGCGATGCTGCGCAGCACGGCCAAAAGATTGCCGGCGGAGGGAACGGGAGTGGAATAAACAGGATTAACCGCGCTGCGGGAGGAGGCGGGAGTGAGCGCGGCGAGTTCTTCACAGACCAGGCCGAACCAGAGCGGGGCGTCGGTGGTGTCGCGATTGGAAGCGTCTTCGCCGAAGATGGTGTTCGGCAAAGTGCCGTGGTCCTCGAAGCGGGCGAAGGTAACGAGCAGTTGCTTCACGTCCTCGGCCCAGCCACCGGCCAAGAGACCACGGGCGCTAATGAACGTGTCCCGGCCCCAGTCCAGGAACCACGGATAGCCGGCGATGACGGTCTTGCCGCTGCCGCGGCGCACGACAAACGCGCGGACCGCTCGAGCCAATTCCTGGGCGAAGGCGTCAGAGAAACCCTGGGCGGGCGGTTGAGCGCTGGCCGGACTGACGGCCCGTTCGAGCTCCTCCGGTTCCGGGTCCGAGGGATCGGCGGTGACCACCAGGGTGACCTGGGCGCCCTTGGGCAACGGCAGCTCGAACCAGCCCGGGCTAAAGGCGTCGCCGCTGCCGGGCTGGCCGCGGGTCTGCTCGTTGGGATGGGGAATATTCTCGCTCCATTCAACCTGCGGATGATAGGCGCCGGTATCGCTGAAGACGCGCAACTGGCGATCGGCGGCGGGGGTGAATGCGAAGCCGGCCCGGTGGCGCGGCTGCGATGCGGCCGCAGCGGCGCGGGGAGAGGCCGCCTCCTCCACACCGGGATCGAGGAGCCGCGTATGGGTCGAGAAATGATAGTCGGCGCCGCCGTTGCGCCGGGTTTCGCCATGAAAGGAGCGATCTTCGATGTCGAGCCGCACGGTCAGGCGCACATCGGCCTGGGCCGGGAGCTGCTTGCCGGCCGCCTGTGCCGCCGAGGGGCGCTGGAACTGAAAAACCGTCGTGTTGCGGCCCTCCAGCATGACGGCGGTCATCTGGATCTGAACGGTGCGGCCGTCACCGGCATTAGCGAGAAAATTCCAAACCGCCGGCGGTCCCGGCTCGAATGAGCTGAGCGCCTGGAAATCGAGCGGGAAGATGAAGCCATCCGCATTGACCCACACCCGGATGCGTTTGGCCAGGACATGCCGATCCACCGGGAGCGTCGGATGCAGATTCGCGCCCAGCACGCAGTCGTACTTTGAATTCACCCGGCCGAGATCGAGGCAAATCCGGGCCATAGAGCCGCGGCCGTTGGTCAGCAGGAGAAGATCGGTGGGTCGGAGTGCCTGGCAAGGGAGGCTGGAGCCCTGAAAGGCGGCGACGGGCTCGGGCGGCAGGAACCGGATGGAAGCCTCGGCGTGGGTGTCTTTGGGGGCGAAACGTTCGAGCAGGAGCGTGGCATCGGCAGGCTGCCGCCGCGGCGGAAAGCAAGCGATGTGGCCGCCGCGGATGGGGATCGATTCGAGGTTGAGCACCGGGCTCCCGTCATGGCAGTCGATCGCCGCCCGGAACGGCGCCTCGTCTTGCAGGAGCAGCCAATGGTCCGGTGGCACCACTGTGACGCGACGCGCGTCCAACCGGGTCCAGAGGATGACGCACGGGAATGGAGAAGAGACGCCTGACAAAAGCCGGGAGGCAAGCGGAAGCGGGCAGGCATCGGACGGCGCGGAGATGGCGCCGCCGCCGGGAACCTGCGGGGCGGCCAGGTGCGAGAGCGTGGCCAGAAAGCCAGCCGGAGACCGATCCACCGCGGCTGCGAGCGCGCGCCAGTCGAGCTCGGCGAGATCTTCCTCCGGCATCACCCGGTTCAAAGCGGCCAGCGCCCAAGCCGCCTGCATCCGGGCCTGGCGATAGTTCTGGCCATGCAAGCCCGCCGGAATTCGGCTTGGCGCCAGGCAATACGCCTCCCCCGGAGCCAGCACGAAGCGCCATTCGCCCTCCTCGGTTTGCTTGCATTCCGGGCCGGTCTGGCCGAGCAGATCCAGCCAGGGGGCGGCGCTGCCAGGCTTGGGCTTTCCGGCTTCAGCCTTGGCCTTTTGGCCTTGGGCTTTTGGTTTTTCCTCTGCCAGGCGCGGCAGGCCGAGTTCCGGGACCGGATCGAGCGTCAGCTCGTGCGCCTTATCGACGTCGGTGTTGACCAGAACCAGCACCACGTCTTTGCCTTCGGCGGATTCGCGGCGCAGCGCATAGACGGGCGAATCGGGCAGGCTGAGGCGCGTCAATTTGGCTCCATCGAAAAAGCAGGGATGTTCCGCCAGCAGCGCGTTGAGGCTGGCGAGTTCGGGAACGATGTTGTCGGTGTTTTCCCAGCGCAGGCCGGCGCTGCCATGCACTTTGATCTGCTCCGCGGCGAGCCATTCGACGCCGCAGGTGAACCCGAAGCCGCCGCTGACGCTGGCCAGGGCGCAAAGCCGGTTGCGGAGCAGCGACCAGGGCCGGCCGCGCGCCGCCAGCCGCTGGTTGTCATGGGTTTCGCTATAGTGCACCAGCAGGCCAACCCGCTCGCTCTGCTTGAAGCTGTGGTCCAGATAGCCGGCCACCTGCACCGGCGAGTAGTTTTGGAATAACTCCGAATAGGCCCATTGCATGAGCCCATCGGTTATCAGGGCTTCGGTGGCCTCCCAGGCCCCGCCCAGCCCCTCGAGGAAAAAGATGGTCTCGGGATAATCCTGCTGGACCCGGGCGATGATGTATTGCCAGGCGGCAACCGGCACCTTATAGCCGGCATCGCAGCGGAAGCCATCCACGCCGCGCCGGCACCAGGTCAGAAACATCTCGGCCAACTGGTCCCAAAGGGCGACGTTCTGGTGCTTGAGCTCAACCAGGTCCTCCCAGGTAACACCCCACGCGCCGGGGCTGGCGAAGGATCCTCCGGCGTCCCGCAGGAACCACTCGGGATGGTTTTCCTGCAAGGCCGATCCCCAGCCGGTGTGGTTGATGACAATGTCCAGGAACAGCCGGCCCCCATGCAGGTGCGTCGCGTAGGTCAGTTCGCGGAACTGGTCGATGCCGGTGGTGCGCTTATCGAACTCGACCAGCGCCGGATCGATGGCGGTCAGGTCGAGCGCCGCATAGGGGCTGCCGAACCGGCCGAAGCGCGCATAGGTTGTCGGCGTGGGATGGATGGGGAGCAAGTGCAGGATGCGGCAGCCCAAGGTGTTGATGATGTGCGGCAATTGCCGCGCCAGGTCCCGCAGTTTTCCCGAAGGGGGAATGACGGTGTAGCCGGCATGGTCCAACTGGGCCAGGGTGGGCGCCAGATTCTTGTCCTCAGTCGAAGCGGCGGCGCGGGTTGGGCCGAACAAGCGCGGGAAGGCGCAATAGAGAGTGTTGGCCGTGCGGTAGCGATCCGGGTGAATGGCGATGCCGACATCGGGGCCGTCCGGCCAATGCTGCCAGCCTCGCTCGTCAACAAGGTAGGCCTTGGCCTTGAAGAAGCCCACTTCCGCCAGCGGCAGTTCCAGCGACCAGCCTTCGGGGGTTTCCTTCATCGGCAGGTCACGCCACGAGGCGCCGGCCATGGGCAAGCCCCGGGTATGGGCTTCGAGGATCTCGCGCCGCAGCAATTCGGCCCGGCCAAGATTGGTGCGCAACCGGGCCAGCCAGCCTTTGGGAATGCCTTGACCGTCGGAGCCTTTGAGGGTGAATCGAATGCGGTCGCCGACGAATCGTTGGAGCCGGCCGCCGGGAGCTGGGGTCATTACAGGAACTGCGCGCATCAGGTTGGGAGGGAAAGAACGGGGCGAGAAACGAGGAACAGGCAGCGAGGAGGGGCGGCCTCCGGCCTCGGCGCACTTCCACTGCTGCGCCCGCGATTGGGTGCAAGTATTAACCGCATCCTGGGTAGAATCAGGTATTTGGCTCTGGAAGGCAACTTTGCTCGTTCAAAATGTGGGGGGAACATCCCGCGATGTGCCATAAAATGATTTGCGCCCAAAACTGGGCAGAAATGTCCAAAAAACCTTCTTTAAAGCGCCGGCCGAGGGCACGGCGCCAATAAAGTCGAGGGCCTCCCGACACAGGCCCGATCTCCCCCATCGGGGGGCGGGTCAACGACGGTTCCAACGCCGCGGGGTTTGGCTTAAAGTCGCAGTTCTAAAATTGGCCGAAACCTTGCTTCAAAGTGAATGCCCGGTGGCTTAGATCCCCTTCATGAGGGGAGACTGTCCGCTGAGGTAGGCAAATTTTGCATGGCGATTACTTTAAGTCCGGGTGAAGAGGCTCAATTGGGGCAGACGATTGAGATGTTTGAGGTGATCACTCAGTCTCAGCCCAACGATTATCAGTCGTTAGAAATCCTCAAAGAGGCCTATTCGAAGCTCAACCGCGAAAAGGATGTCATCAACACGTCCAAGCGGATCGCTCAGGCTTACGTGCAAATGGGGCAGCTCTCCTCCGCCATTTTGGAGTATGAGACCATCCTCCAGCGATTTCCGGATGACCCGGATGTACAGTCGGCCTTGAAGCAAATCGAGAGCAAGGCCAACAATTACCCGGTCGATGGGGCGCCCACGGAAACCTCCGTCGCCCACCTGAGCACCACTACCTTCGTCGATAATGGCAATGGCAACAGCCATAAGGTGGCCGCCGCCAAGGCGCCAGCTGCCGAGGTCGAGGATGGCCGCCGGCAGTTCTACAAGATCTTCGTCGATAGCAAGGCGATCACCGCCGGGGACTTCGACCTATGCTGGGCCCGCCCCGACCTGACCGCTCCGCCCGGAGGGGTGATCGAGCCGTTCATCCAGATCCTGTCGGACAAAGGGATTCTGCCCCTCGAAAAGTCTTTAAAACTCGTGCTGGATAAATCGAGGACCGCGTATCTGCCGCTGGATCACTATGACACCGACATTGACCTGGCCCGCAGCTTTCCGGCGGCCACCTGCCAGCGCTGGTGTGTGCTGCCTTTTGACCGGATGAGCAAGTCCATCCTGGTGGCCACGGCCAACCCGTTCAACCAGCAGGCGATCAAGGAGCTGGGGGAAGCTACCGCCAACCGGCTCCTTTGGTATTTGGCGCCCCCGGTCGAGCTGGTCAAGAATCTCCGCAAAGCGTTCCGGTAAACCCATGGCTCCAGTCAAAACATTTGGGGAACGCATAGCTGACGCGCTGGTTGAAGACGGACTGCTGAGCCTGAAGCAAGTCGAAGAACTGCTCGAGCAGCAGAAAAAGGAAGGCACCCGGCTGCTGAAGCTTATCCTGGAGAAAGGCTACGTCAGCGACCAGGACATGGCTGTCTCGATGGGCCGGGTGCTCAATGTGCCGCCCATCAACCTGGCACGCATCGTCATTCCGAGCGAGGTAGCCGATCTGGTGCCGCGCGAGCTGGCCCAGAACCACAAAGTCCTCCCCGTGGCCCGCATGGACAACCGGCTGTTCCTGGCCATGGCCGACCCGCTCAACGTCCTGGCCATCGACGACGTGCGCCGGATCACCCGGCTGGAGGTCTCGACCATGATCGCCCCCGAAAAGGCGATCGCTGACAAGCTCAGCAACCTCGATGCCGCCAAGGGCGGCAGCATGGAGGACATCATCCAGGAGGCGGGAAAAAAGGAAGAAGGGGAAGAGGAAGGCTCCTCGGATATCGAGGTTTCACGCGAGACCTCCGAGGAAGTCAACCTCGATCAGCTCGCCGCATCCAGCGAAGAGGCGCCCGTCATCAAGCTGGCCAACCTGATCCTGGTCCAGGCGGTCAAGGACCGGGCCAGCGACATACATCTCGAGCCCTTCGAGAAGAATATCCGCCTGCGCTACCGCATCGATGGCGTGCTGGTTGATGCCACACCCCCGCCCAAGCAGTTGCAGCTGGCCCTGGTCTCGCGCTTCAAGATCATGAGCAGCCTCGACATCGCCGAGCGCCGCCTGCCCCAGGACGGGCGCATGCGCATCCGCGTCGGGGGCAAAGACTACGACCTGCGCGTATCGATCATGCCCACCGTTCACGGCGAGAAGATCGTGCTGCGTTTGCTCGACAAATCCAACCTTTCGGCCAGCATCGACAAGCTCGGGCTGGACCAGCAGACGTTCGTCCAGTTCAAAGCCGCCATCGACGCGCCGCACGGCTTGATCCTCGTCACTGGCCCCACCGGCTCAGGCAAGACCACGACGCTTTATTCCGCCCTCAACGAGCTCAACAGCCCCGTCTATAACATCATCACGGTGGAGGACCCGGTCGAGTTCCAAGTGCCCGGCATCAACCAGGTGCCCGTCAAAAAGGAAATCGGCCTCACGTTTGCCAGCGCCCTGCGCTCCATTCTGCGCCAGGACCCCGACATCATCATGATCGGGGAAATCCGCGACACCGAGACCGCCGAGATTGCCGTTGAGGCGGCCCTGACAGGCCACCAGGTGCTCAGCACCATGCACTGCAACGACGCGCCGGGCGCTATCGCGCGCATGGACGATATGGGCATCGCCCCGTTCCTGATCTCGTCCTCGGTGATTCTCTCCTGCGCCCAGCGCCTCATGCGGCGGATCTGCTCGCATTGCAAGGAGCGGGTCACCTACCCCGCCAAGATGTTCCAGGACTTGGGCATCGACCCGGCCGATTTCGAGGGAGTGACCCTTTACCGGGGCCGGGGTTGCGATCGATGCAAGAACACCGGCTATTCCGGCCGGATGGCGATCATCGAGGCGATGACCGTTTCGGACGAGATCCGCAAGCTCATCATCGCCCGGGCCAGCACTCGCGAGATGGGCAAAATCGCCATCGGCCAGGGGATGCACACCCTGCGCATGGTGGCCCTGGACCGCGCCCGCGAAGGCATCTCCACCCTCGAGCAGGTGCTGGTGCTGACCTCATCGCACTAATTCATCCTTCCCCCGGCCTCCGCCTTCTGCTAATATAGGCGGCGTGAGGCGTTGGTTGATAATACTTGTTGTGGCTTTGGGCTGCCTGCTGGCCGGAAGCCTCCGGGCGGCGGAGGCTGGGCTGATCCGGATCAACGGCGCCATCGGGCCGGCAACCGCCGACTATATCGGCCGCGCGATCGAAGTGGCGGGAGCGCGCAACGACGCCTGCCTGGTCATCGAACTCGACACGCCGGGCGGGCTGGTCGAATCCACCAAAATCATCGTCGAGGAGTTTTACGCGTCCAAGGTGCCGGTGGTTGTTTACGTGTCGCCGTCCGGGGCAAGCGCCACCAGCGCCGGTTGCTTCATCACGCTGGCGGCCGACATCGCCGCCATGGCTCCCAACACCAGCATCGGCGCGGCCCACCCGGTGGAAATGGGCGCCGGGGGAACCGAGAAGACCGACGATGTCATGAAGCAAAAGACTGAGAACTTCGCCGCGGGCCTCATCGAAGCCATCGCCACCAAACGCCATCGGAATGTGGATTGGGCCGTCTCGTCGGTCCGGGAAAGCGCCGCCATCACCGCCGAAACCGCCCTCAAAACCAAGGTCATCGACGTCATTGCCAAAGACCTGCCCGACTTGTTGCGGCAGATCGATGGACGCGAAGTGGAAGGCAAGGTTCTCAAGACGGCCGGGGCCCAGGCTGTCGAGATTCCCATGGCGGCGCGCGAGCGGCTTTTTCAGGTGCTCTGGCGGCCCGAGGTGATGCTGGTGCTGATGCTGGCGGCCATTTACGGCATTATCGGCGAGCTGAGCAGTCCGGGCGCCATTTTGCCCGGCGTGGTCGGCGGCATAGCCTTGATCCTGGCTCTTTATATGGCCTCCATCCTGCCAGTCAACGCCGCCGGGCTGGCGTTGATCGGTTTGGCCATGGCGCTGTTCATCATCGATCTGTTCGCGCCGACTCACGGCGTGCTCACCTTCGGCGGCATCATCGCCTTTTTCCTGGGGGCGCTGATGCTCTTCAACCGCGCCGAGCCCGGCTTCCGCCTCTCGCTGGCCTACATTATCCCAGCCACGCTGCTCACCGCCTGCTTTTTCCTGTTTGTCGTCGGCGCCGGGCTGCGCGCCCAGCGGCTGCCCGTGCGCGCCGGCAAAGAAACCATGATGGGCAAAACCGTCGCCGCCTTGGAGCCCATCGACGCCTCGAGCGGCAAGGTGTTTGTTGAAGGCGAATACTGGAACGCCGTGAGCCAGGCCCGGATCGAGGCCGGCCAGCCCGCCGAAATCGTCGGCATCGAGGGCCTGACCCTGAAAGTAAAACCTAAATGTTAAACCCCGAACTCATCTAGTTATGGACTTCTCCCCGATAGCGAAAATCATTCCCGTCTTTGTCGTCGCGGTGGTCCTGGCCGGCATTATTCTGCCCCAGGCGCTGCGCATCCTGCGCGAATACGAACGGGGTGTGGTCTTTCGCCTCGGCAAACTGACCGCCGGCGGCGGCGCCAAGGGGCCCGGGATTGTCTTTCTCATTCCGGTCGTGGACAAGATGGTCAAGATGGACCTGCGCGTGGTCACCATCGATGTCGCCAAGCAGGAAGTGATGACTCGGGACAACGTTCCGGTCACGGTCGATGCGGTGGTCTACTTCCGGGTGATCGACCCGGTCGCGGCGGTGGTGAAAGTGGAGAATTTCTGGAAGGCCACCTCGCTGATCGCGCAGACGACCTTGCGCAGCGTGCTGGGCCAGGCCGAGCTGGACGAGTTGCTCGCCCATCGCGACAAGATCAACCAAACCTTGCAGGAGATCATCGACCGCCAGACCGATCCGTGGGGGATCAAGGTCACGTCGGTCGAAGTGAAGGACGTGGCCCTGCCCGAAGGCATGAAGCGCGCGATGGCTAAACAAGCCGAAGCCGAGCGCGAGCGGCGCGCCAAGATCGTCAACGCCGAGGGCGAGTTTCAAGCCGCCGAAAAGATGGTCCAGGCCGCCGCCATGATCAGCAAGGAGCCGATTGCCCTCCAATTGCGCTTCCTCCAGACCATGCGCGAGATCTCCAGCGAGCACAACACCACCACCTTCCTGCCCGTGCCCATCGATCTCTTCAGCGCCTTCACCAAAGGGAAATAAATCAGGATTCCACCAGCCGCGACGCCAGGTCTCGCGCCTGGGTGATCAGAGCCAGGTCGGTTGAAAGGTCTCCGAAACGGAATCTGGGCAGGCCGCTTTGCTGCTGGCCCAACAATTCTCCCGGACCGCGCAACTGGAGGTCGGCCTCGGCGATGCGGAAACCGTCGTTGGTATCTTCCAGCACGCGAAGCCGCTGCCGGGCTTCGGAGCCGCGGGCCTCGGCCACCAGGATGCAATAGGAGTCGTGGGCGCCCCGGCCGATGCGGCCGCGCAACTGATGCAATTGCGCCAGGCCGAATTGCTCGGCGTTCTCGATGAGCATGATCGTCGCGTTGGGCACATCCAGGCCCACCTCGATGAGCGAGGTCGCCAGCAGCACTTGCACCCGCTTCTCGCGAAAGCCGGCCATGACCTGCTCCTTCTCCTTGCTTCTCAGCCGGCCGTGCAAGAGGCCCACTTGGAACGGCGCCAGCGCCTGGCGCAGGTTCTCATACTCCTTGGTCACCGCTTTGAGGTCGTTCCGGCCGGTGTCTTCGACCCGCGGATAGACGACGTAGGCCTGGCGGCCGGCGGCCAGTTTCTCGCGAATGAACGCCCAGACTTTCGGCAGACGGTCGGCCCCGCGCACGAACGTCTTGACGCGCCCGCGACCGGGCGGCGATTCGTCAATCACCGACACATCCAACTCGCCGTAGAGAGTCAGCCCGAGCGTGCGCGGGATCGGTGTTGCGGTCATCACCAGCAGATGCGGGTAGCGGCCTTTGCGGACCAGTTGCTCGCGTTGGACCACGCCGAACTTATGCTGCTCGTCGATGACCACCAGCCCGAGGTTGTCGGGAGCAAACCCGTCCTCGATGAGGGCGTGGGTGCCGAGGAAGAGGGTCGGGGGGCTAGAGGCGAGGGGCGCCGGTCGCGGGTCGGGGGGCGAGGGGGAAAGAGCGGATACCGAGGGCTCGGGGAAGGCTTTGGATTTGGGCTTTGCGGCTTCTGTCTCCTGCTTCTGCCCCGGCTTATGACTGCCGGTACGGAGCTCGACAGCCACCCCGAGCGGTTCGAGCCATTGGCGGAAGTTGCGGTAGTGCTGCTCGGCCAGCACTTCTGTCGGGGCCATGAGCGCCACGTCGTAGCCGCTCTCCAGGGCCATTAACGCACAGCAGGCGGCGACGGCGGTTTTGCCTGAGCCGACATCGCCCTGCAACAGGCGGCGCATCGGATGCGGGCCGGACAGGTCCTGGCGCAGCTCGCGCAGGACGCGGGTCTGGGCCGCGGTCAGTTTGAACCCGAGCTGGGCCAGGAATGGCTTGATGAGGCGGTTGTCCCCGGCGCAGGGAAGGGCCTGTGATTTGGTCTCGAACCGGCGACGGCGGATCTGGATCTGGCGCTGCAGCTCGATGAATTCGTCGAGGGCCAGGCGCCGTCGGGCCGTTTCCGTCTCCTGGAGCGTATCCGGAAAATGCAACAGATGAATCGCCCGGGCGCGGGAGAGGGACAGAGGGTCGAGGGTCGCGGGGCGAGGGGCATTCGCCGGCCGCGAAGCGGCCGCATCCCCTCGATCCTCGACCCCCGACCCTCGAGCTATCTCCGGCCAGGGATCGTGAATCTCGGATTCGAAGCGTTCGAGCGTTCGCCAGAGCAGCGCCCGCAGCCAGCGTTGCGGCATGCCTTCCGTCAGCGAATAGACCGGCGTGAGCCGGCCGAAGTGAATGAAACCTTCCTCGTCGCCCTCGGTCACTTCCGTGTCCGGATGATCCATGATGCGGGGCTTGAGCGACTGGACCCGGCCAAAGACGACGACTTCATCGCCGACCGCGAAATGCTTCTCCAGGAAGGGGAGGTTCCACCACCGGCAATGGAGCCGGGCAGTCGTGTCGTCGAGGATGAGTTCAAAGATCGATTTGGTATGCTGCCGGAACCATTTCACGCCCAGGGCGACCACCTTGCCCCGGGTGGTGGCCGATTCGCCGGCCTGGAGTTGGGCAATCGGTTTGAATTCGCGGCGGTTCTCGTAGCGGCGCGGCCGGTAGAGCAACAGGTCTTCGACGGTGAAGACCTCCAATTTCTCCAACTGCTTCGCGCGTTCCGGGCCCACGCCGGACAGCGTGGTCACCGGCCGGGCGAGAGGCGGGGTTGGTTGTTGGGGCGCCGTTGCGGTCATCCTCCAGCACCGTAAGGGAAAAGGCCTGTCTGGGAAAGCGCGGAGTACGCCTGTCCTTGGGCCAAACAGACCCTGATTGGGCGGGGCAAAGGGAAGATCGGAAATCAGCGGGTCTGGGGAAACTGCCGCGCCCGAGACTGGCGGCGTTTGGAGTCTGGCTGGTTTCGAGTTGGTTGTTCTATGAGTTTCGTGTCGAGGGGGAACCGCACTTTCTTCAGAGTTCGAACAATGTAATCTCCAGTTGGCGATTGAAGCGAATGCGCCAAGGATACCAGCCGATGCCGGGATTCACGTTGAGTGGCCCGGCCGCGGTTCGGAACATGCCCATTTCATGATGTTCCACGCCATAAGGCACATCTTCCAAAGGCTTGGCCGTAGCGTAGTTGGGTGCACTGGCAATGTCATCTTGGCTCAGGGAGAGCAGCTACGAGACTGACTTCACCCTCAGTCGATAAATCTAACGTTGCTGGGGGACACATCGAGAAGATAAATACCCCACCCCTCAAGAACGTCTACGACCGCCTGCACTGTCTTCCAGCGCTGACCAAATTGCTCCTTTTTTTTGAGTTTCCCACTCAACCCAAATCTCCTGAGAGAACTCTGGACGGACATCGAGGACTGCTCCCGCAAAGTCCAGCAGGAATGGTCGCGTTACAATCGTCATCTCAATCACGCATAAATCGTCGTCAGCCCGGAGAAGTTGGGGGACGTGAAATCCCATCACGTCGCTGACCCCGGCCTCCTGCAGCCGTTTATAAACGTCGCGCTCTCGGCGATAGAAGATTGGCGAGTTATGGGCCTTTACGGCGGAACGATCCTGCTTGCCTTCATGTTCGGCGACGAGTACAGTCCCATGGATGCCGAAGCCCAGCCGGTCGGCGAGCCGCAGTTGATGCTGGGTGGCATAAGCGGTAGCATTTTGCAGAGCAATGGCACTCATCGATTCTCAATCCAGTAGCTACTGTGGTCACTCAGCAGATGTCAGGATCTGCTTGCTTTTCAACGGGTATTCCATGCCTGTGGCCCAACTGGGGCCGGGGTTCGTGCTTTTGGATGCGCCGAGCGACCACCCGCCTTGTGATGCCAGGCTCGTATTCCGCGTGGACCAAACTGAACGGAGTTGGGCTGTTCGTCTGCCAAACGGCATTTCCTCTGGCTCGCAACGCGTGTTCATCTCAAGTAACTTCTAGGCCAGCCTGAAGGCCAAGGTCATTGCGCCGGTGCGGGCTCATCGTCTCTCTCAAACTGCACATCCATCCACTTCCGGACACGGCCCAACTCCCTATTCGTCAGGTCGTGCGGCGCATGGACGATCACCCGGCGCTTCAATTTCGGGTCCAGGATGAACACGAACTCCTCAAGGTCGCTAGGCACGGCCGGCGCCACCTCACGCGCGTCTGGGCTAGCCCCGGCCGCCGCCGACTCCGCGGCCCTGTCGGCCATCCGGCCCGAGACCGCTCGGATCTTGCCGCCCTCGCGGACAATCACCCCGGCAAAGGCCATGTAGTCCAGGAGCACCTTCAACCGCTCCTCGTACTCCTTGGTGGCCCCGCAAGCCTCAGCGAGCACCGTCAGCGCCTCGCGGTCCTCGTACTCACGGAACTTCAGCCGCGGCACCAGTGCCTCGGAGAACCAGGTCTTCTCAAACGGGCTCTTCAGCTTCTCGCCGGCCGTGCCGGGGTCCCACTCATACGCTTTGTGGTAGGCCAGCGCCTCGGGCGTCGGCACGAAGGCTGCCTCATCGCTCTCCGCATCCGTTTGCCGCTTCAGCAGCTTCATTTCGCAGAAGAACGGATTTGTCACCAGCAGCGTGCTGCCCGCCATGTTGATCACCTCGCCCGCTGCATTATTAGTCACCGGCTTATTGCCGTTCGACTCGTACACCACAGTGTAGGCTCGCAATGCGGCCAACTGTTTTGGGAAGGCCAGCCGATCACTCGGCAGGGTCTGACTTGGCGGCGTGCGCTTCGCGCGCCCCTTGTCCTGAACCTGGCCGGTCTCAACCGGGGCCGTCGCGTTCGAAGTTTCAGTTTTCTCGTTATTCATAGCGATATGCGAAACCTACCCGCATACCAATCACACGGAAAGATATTTCTTTGTATAATATGTTATGTAGATGTTAAAATGCGCATAACCACCAGTAAATACGGCATTTATTAGTTTCATTACAATCGCAAACTTTTTCATTTGGTTCGACACACAACCCTAAATGCCATCGACTTCACCTCGATCACCTCACCGAAAGCTAGGGCACGGAGATGCAAAAGCGAAAAATAGGTTTCCATTGCAAGCAGGAGAACATTGTACGCATTCCAGACATATCATGATGGGTTGATACTATGTCACCTAATACTCCAGATAAGCACCGCTCAACCTCGTCCAGACGGCGGCTGTAGTGGGAGCGGCCTTTGGCGGCCCGCTTTAGGCGAAAGGAAGGGAGTTTTATCCGCAAATGGAATCCATTTTGTCGAGCTTCTTGCCCACCTTGGCCAGCCTGATGCGTTCGGAGTTTAACTCTGTGGGCTACTTCGTCGCCGGGCCTGCGGACCGAACCGGGTTCACATCATTCACGGTGGCCTCCGGCCAGCCGTCCGCATTCCAACGCAGCGGCATGATTGCCAGGGTGGCTTTTCCACCCCTTCGAAGGTCGCCCTCGAAGTCCGACGTGAACCAATCCCTTCCTTGGGCGCGCAAAGTCCCCGCATGCCCGGGGCCGATCAATGGGCCGTTAGTCGTCGCCAGAAACAGGCTGCCGCCGCTGTGCAGCATGTCGACGCCGGCCTTGTCCAGGTATGGCCCGGTGACGGATTGGCTGCGCCCGATGCGAATGTTGTAGGTGCTCCTGGGGCCCCGACAACAGCTACCCCAGTTCACAAACAGATAATAATAGTCGTCGTGCCGGCACAGATACGAGGCCTCGATGGACTCATTGTAGGCGAGGGAGAACAGCGTCGAATCCGGGGCCTTTCGTTTGCCGGTCTGCGGATCGAGCTGAATCAGTTTGATGCCGGACCAATAAGAGCCAAAGGTCAGCCACAGGCTTCCATCGCGGTCGTGAAACACGGCCGGGTCGATGGCGTTGTAGCCGTCGCCGTCCTGCGTCCGCACCACGAGCCCTTGATCGGTCCAATGATAGGCCGGATCGTTCGGGTCCAGAGTGGGGTTGGTCGCCAGGCCGATGGCGGAGGTCATTTTCCCAAACGCCGAAACCGCGTAATAAAGGAGATACCGGTCGCCCAGCTTGATGATGTCGGGGGCCCAATACTCCAGGTTGCGGTTTTCCGGAACGACCTTGGCGATCCATTCCGGTGCCGCTTTGAACACGGCCGGCCCGCGTTCCCATGTCACCAGATCGCTGGACCGATACGAGGGCACGCCCCGGCCCGTGTAGAAAACCCAGTATTCATCTTTGCATTGGACGATGCTGGAAGGATCCCGAGTGGGAATGCTGCGGCTCGCCGATTGTTCAAGCGGCAGGGCGGGGAGGGCGTTTTGCGAGGCTGGTTTGGCCGCACCCGCTTGCGCCGCCACCGCGATGAAACAGGACAACGCTCCCATCAACGCCGCATTAAGGGGGCGATGACCAAGCGCGCAACTTTGTTTGAGCTTCATCCACACGAGTATGGAGTGGAGGCCCTGGGGATTCAAGGCGGTGAAGTTCCACCCGGAACATGTTGAGCTGCGAGTTAAAAACGATTGGCCGACGTGGTCTCCGTCCTTGCGCCCACTTTCAGCGGATTTCTCATCGGAGGTGCTGGCACATGTAATGCTCGTGTCATGAAAGTGTTGGCTCGGTGCCGCACGCTGGATTGAGCCGGAATGACGTAAAAATGGCGAATGTGGGCACGAATCCCACCCCTGCCGCCACTCGTGTAAACCGTGTGCATTACAATCGTTTCTGTGCGTATTGAATGGAAAACCCGCCGTCCGGCGTCACCGTGCCGAATGGGTTTGTGGTCCCTGGCGCTTTGCATCCTCAATTTGACAAAACCCGCGTTCGCGGCGGGGACGGGTACCCTGCTGATCTTGCAGAACCCGACGAATTCCTCGCCCCGCATTGTCTCGATGTGGGGGGGCGGCGGTTCGGAGCAGATCGTGATGAAAAGCGACGGCACAGTTTGGGATTGGGGGCTCAATTCTGAAGGTGAATTGGGCAACGGCACGACCAATAACGAGGACCTGCCCTTGCAAGTTCTCGGTCCTGGCGGCGCAGGATATCTGGCGCCGGTGGCGGCCATCCAAGGCGGAGAACTCCACAATACCGCCCTGAAGGCCAACGGTACGGTCTGGGCCTGGGGCTTGAACACATATGGGCAACTGGGCGACGGTTCGACCAATTGGGGCGTAAACGGGTGTTTGAGCACGACGCCGGTCCAAGTCTACGGCCTAACCAACATCAAATCTCTGGGCGGCCGGGGCTATCACACTCTCGCTTTGAAGGCCGACGGCACGGTCTGGGCCTGGGGCCGCAACGAATATGGTGAATTGGGCATCGGCGTGGCTTTCGATAGCGGCAACAATGGGACCAACCAAGGCACCAACATTCCCGTGCAAGTCATCGGGCTGACCAATCCGGCCTCGCTTTCGGCGGGCGGGTTTTTCAGCCTGGCTCTCATGTCCAACGGCACGGTCATGGCTTGGGGCCAGAATAACTACGGCCAATGCGGAAACGGGTCGGACACCAATTGTCTGCTGCCCGTTCCGGTCCTGGGGTTGACGAACGTGGCGGCGATTTCCGGCGGATGGGAGGCCACGCTGGCGCTCCTGTCCAGCGGCACGGTTTGGGCCTGGGGAATGAACGGAAACGGTGAACTGGGGGACGGGACCACGAACAACCGCTATTCGCCGGTGCAAGTCATTGGTTTGAGCAACATCATCTCCGTTTGGGAGGGCGACGAAAACTCCATGGCCCTGCGCGCCGACGGAACGGTCTGGAAATGGGGGGAAAACCAATACGGCGAACTGGGCAACGGCACTTTCGACGACGGCACCATCGTCCATCCCACTCCGCAACCAGTGCCCGGCCTGAGCAACATCGTCGTCGCCGTCTGCCGGGATTACCATAACATCTGCATCCAAAACAACGGCAACGTCTGGGTCTGGGGCGACAATCGCTACGGCGGCTGCGGCGATTTCACCGGCAACAGTGTCTTGAGTCCAAGACTGATGCCTGGATTGGCGAGCAACAACCTCATTCCCTACCAGGACTCCTTCGAATCCTACTCCAACGGCTTCAGCCTGATCGGAACCAACTACTGGACGTCGGACAATCCGAACGCCGCGGTGGTGGTCGCGACCAACTATCCCTACAGCGGCACGCATCCCATTTCCGGCCCGCAGCAACAGGCGCTGAGCATCAATGGCACCGTCACCAATCTTTTTTTGCCATCCTTCTACACGAACGCGTGGGTTGATCTGATCGTCCAGGCCAACCCACTGGCCGGTCCGCCTCCTTTGCTGACCAACGCCTCCTTTGCGGTTTGTGTCACGACCAACGGCAATCTGGCGGTCTGGAACTGCACCAATCCGCCTGCGCCGGGCAATGGCTGGACCGAGCTTCAGGACGTGCCGCCTCTAGCCGGCCAGTTCTTCCGCCTGACCATCGGAGTCAATTATACGCCGGACGCCAACGGCCGCTTTTACTACAGCGTCTATGTGGACGGAGTGGCCTCGACCAACCCGGCCGTGTGGCATGCCGCCGCCGATTCCTCTCAGCCGTGGTTTGGCCAGTTGGTCGCCAGCGGCAATTTTATGATTGACGATCTCGTCGTCGGCAGCAACAAGTCCTTCTACGCTTTGCAAACCTCCGTGGCCGGCTATGGCGGTTCGATCACGCCCGCCGGCCCGGTCATTGTCGCGCCGGGCTCGACGAACACTTTGACCATCGCCCCCAGCAACTGGTACACCTATGCCTTCGCCACGGTCGATGGGACTAATATCGGCGCCCCGGCCACGTACACGTTCACCAACGTGCAATCCGACCATACCCTGGCGGCCAACTTCACGGCCATCCTGGCCGTCAACAACACGCCGGAATGGTGGCTCTATGAGCAAAACACCAACTGGGCCGCCAACTTCAACGCCGCCGCGCTCAGCGACCCGACCGGCAAGGGCATGGCGGCCTGGCAGGATTATATCGCGGGGACCGATCCCAACGATGGGGCCAGCATTTTTGCCTTGAGCGTGGCGTTGAGCAAGGGCCAGACCGTGGTGACCGTTCCCACGATCGCCCCGACTCCCCAATACGAGATGCATCGTTACTACGGATTGCAAACCTCGAGCGATCTGCTTTCACCCTCCTCCTGGCAGCCGGTCGCCGGCTGGACCAATGTCCAAGGAACCGGGCAGGCACTCTTCTACACCAATGCCAGCGCCTCGAACCTGTATTATCGGGGGAAGGTTTGGCTGGGCCCGTAAATCATGCGCCGCGCCGGCCAGATACTGGCTCTGATAATCGAATTCATGGATGGCAACCGCTTTGTTTAGAATATCTGGAATTATTAAAGCGATGTTTCATGTATTTAACATGTTTCAAGCAGAGAAGTGAAGCAACCTCTGCCTGGAGAAAAGAAATCGTGACCGCTTTGCGCACCAGCGCCGATTCACCCGTTAGGCGGCAGTAAGGAGAGTGTTTGGTTATTGGGGTGAGGTCAATGCCTCACGAATCGTTTTTACCGGCAGGAATAATTGGAGTTCGTTGGATGGCATAGGGACGAATCCGAACTGCTCATAGTAGCGTTTGGCGTCTTGATCTTTGGCGTCCACGAAAAGACCAATCCCGCCGGCGGTGTTAAAAATCTCCATAAACTTCTCCATGGCCGCCACCAGCAATGTTCTTCCGATGCCTTGACGCTGGTGCGCTTTGGCAACGGCCAACCGGCCCAGCCGGACGCCGGACACATCACGCGGCAGTTTTTTTGCCTCTCCCGGCGCAAGCGATTCCGACATTATCCGGCAGATGTTAAGTGAGAGAAAGCCGAGAATGGGTTTTGGCGCGGTAGCGTCCTCATCCACTAAAACAAATGTGCGCGAGATTCCCCGCTCCGAGTGTTGCCGCGCCGTTTGCTTGAGGAACAGATTGAGGGGTCCGCTCCCGCAGTCGAATCCGTCCCGGTCGTGAGACTTTGACAGCGGTTCGATTTTATGCACGCACCGCGCCTTTATAGATTTTGCCCGCGTCTTTGAGCCGCTTGTTCGGCTTCGGAGGATTGTCCAGCACGGCAAGGACCTTTTGCGCGTCTTTCTGCGAAAGCCGGATGACCGACTCGCGCTCAATCACGCGCTGCGCTTCCGCGTAGGCGCTTTGCACGACAAACTGGTTGACCGTCGCGCCCAAAAGCTCCGCCGCCTGTTCCAGCGTGTCCTGCACGCTGTCCGAGACGCGAGCCGTAATCCTCTTGCGAGGCTCTTCCACCACATGTTCCATGCCAACATGGTGTCACTTTGGCACCAGCCTGTCAACGGTGTTTCCGCGCCGGCGTTGTGAGTGAAACTGCCAGTGAAGGCAGCGAAGAACAGTAAAAAAAGGTCCCGCCGGGGAAGAGGCAAGCGGGGGGGCGCCCGTCCTTTACAGTTCAAACACTGTAATCTCGGGCCGGCAGTTGAAGCGGATCGGCCAGGGATACCAGCCGATGCCGGGATTCACATAGAGCGGCCCGGCCGCGGTTCGGAACATGCCGATTTCATATTGCTCCACGCCGTAAGGCACATAGACCGCTCCGTAAAACGGCAGGCGCACCTGCCCGCCATGCGAATGGCCGGCCAGAATCAGATCGAACTTTTCGGGCCCGAGCTTGGCAACCCAGGCTGGGTAGTGCATCAGCAGCACGTTGCGCGTGCCCGGCGAGGGGTGAATCGGCAGTTGCCGGAAGCTGCGGCAGGTCGCGCCGATGATGGTCAGCTTCCCGTCTCGCGTCGTCACCTGGCGATCCAGCAGCCATCCGCCGCCCGTTGCCGCAAAGCACCGGGCGATGCTCTCGAAAGGCGCCTTGCACCAGTAATCGTGGTTGCCGGGCACGCCGTACATCGGCGCTTTGACGCCGGCCAGAACCTCCAACGCCTCGGGCAGATACTTCCCCTCCTCGATCAAATCCCCCGTTAAGCAGATCGTATCCGGCGTGAGCGAGTTGATCCGTTTGACAACCGAGGCCAAGTAGGCCCGGTCGCCCTTGTGGTGCAGGTCGGTAAAATGGACGAGCCGATGCTGCGGCTTGCCGTGGCTGAGCCGGACGCGGCGTGTTTTCACCCAAGTCGGCTCGATCCATTTGGCATCCGCCACCGCGGCCGGAAGGGCCGAAAGCAGCGCCGCGGCCAGGAACCGGCGGCGCGTGAACCTTATGCCGGTTCTCATGCTCGAGAGAGAGGAGAAACACCGGGCGTGACGCCCGCACCTGCCGGTGGGCCACCACTCGCAGGCGAGGACGCCTCCGATACACAGGAAGGCGAAATCCGGGACAGAGGCTTGATTCTCATTCTCGCCTTATCGCTCCAGCCTGGACCTGCCAGCGCTGGACCTGGCGGCCGAGTTCCTGGGGCCAGTTTTCCTCGGTAGCGGTCATGAAGACCTGGCCTTGGGATTGGTGGGCGCGCTCCAGCAACGGCAGCAGGCCGCCGCGGCGTTTGACGTCCAGCTCGCCCATGATGTCGTCGATGAGCAGGACCGGCGGCGCGCCGTGCAACCCGGTCAGATACTCGGCCTGCGCCATCTTGAGGGCGATGGCCAGCGTGCGCTTCTGGCCCTCGCTGCCGAATTGCGCCGCCGACCGCTCGTTGAGCAGCAATTCCAGGTCGTCACGGTGGGGCCCGACAATGGTCGAGCGATAGGTCCGCTCGCGCGGGCGGGACTGGACGAGCTCGACCATGAAATCCGATTTGACGCTGGGCAGATAGTCGAGGCGCAGCTCCTCGGCGTCGTTCGAGATGCGGCTGTAGGCCTGGCGGGCGAGCGGCGAGATTTTGGGCAGCAGCTCGCGGCGGAGCCGGATGAGATCATCGCCCGCGGCGACCAGCTCCCGCGAGAACCCCTCGAGCGCCGCCGGGTCGGGCCGGGGCTGCTTGAGGAGGGCATTGCGCGAACGCAGCGCCAGCGCGTAGCGCTGCAGGAGCGGCAGGTAGCTGGGGTAGGTTTGCGACAGCAGCAGGTCCATGAACCGTCGGCGGGAGCGGGCGGTTCCCTTGACCAACTGCAAATCCTCGGTGCAGAAGACCACCGTGCGGACAGCGCCCAGATAATCGGTGAGCTTGCGCACCGGCCGGCCATCGAGGATCAAGCTGCGCTCCTGCGCGGACCAGTACATGCGGATGTCGTGCTCGCCCTGGCCGACAATCTTGCTGCCGACGAAATAGCCCTTCTGTCCATGGCGGATCATCTGAGCGCCGCCGACGCCGCGGAACGAGCGCAGCGTGGCCAGCAGGTAGATGGCCTCGAGCACATTGGTCTTGCCCTGGGCGTTGTCGCCCAGCAGGAGGTGGAAGCCCGGCGCCAAATCCACGTCCACCCGCCCGTAATTGCGGAAGTCGCGGAGCCGTAGATGCGCCAGATGCATAGGGATAAGATGGAGGGGCACGGCGGAGCAGGCCAGGAATTTCCAGAGCGCTTACGGCCGCGCATTCGAAGCTTCGCCCAAGGACCTCTTGGCGTACACGGAAAAGATCTCGTTCGTGTAGCATGTGCGGTACTGGTCGGGCGGGGGATGGAGGCCATAGCGGGTTTCGAGCAAGTTGAGAACAATCACGTCGGGATACGCGGCAGGTTGGGAGTCGCGGGCGAGAACGGCCGCGTACTTTCTTTGAAGCCTTGCGACTTCGGACTTTGGCAACATGATGTTCCATCCCCACTGCTTGGGAAAGCCTTCCAACTGCGCGAGGACGCTGAGAGGATAGTCGTCATCAGAGGAGAACCTGTGGTCGGAGGCGAAGCGATATTTGTTATGTCCCAGCATGTTGTTGCTGCAATAAAAAAGCTGAATCAGCGCCTCGAAATCACCCGGAGAAAAATTCACCAGCTTGGCAAACTCGCAAAGCCGATCCTCGATCTCGTCGTCGGGCAAGGTGGACAGAAACGGATCGGGGTTGTAGGCCCGTTTCTCATAAAACGCGGTCAGGAGCACTCGGACATCGAAAGTAAAGGTGCTGATCGTGCGGGCCCGTCTCAGCTCGGGGTTCTCGCGGAATTCGGCATCAAGCGCGCGGAAATTGGGCCGGAAACTCTCTCCAAAGCGAGCCCACGGCTCGGTGAAAGAATCGCCGTTCCGAGGATGCCCCGCATAACGGACCCGCGCAAGCCCGCTGTCCACCGCGGCGGCTACCTCGATTCCAAGTGCTCCAACCAGGAGCGCCGCAAGCCACCATCGCCGGCTCCGATTCTTCTTCACGCCTTCCAAGGCCGGCGTGGCGGTGACGCTCATTAAAGACAGGACCAGCAGCAAGGCCGCGTAGCCGTAGAAGGTCGCGAGGACATAGATGTAATGATAAATCTGGGTGCCTTTTCCCACCAGGAAGACCTGGACCGGTTGGGCGGCCCAGGCGGCCATCATCAGCCCGACGACAAAGACAGCGAGCTGTCGCTCCGGAATCGGCCGCTCCGGTATCCCAGCGCTCGCTCGCGGCGGGACCGACCCGAGCTGCGAGCCCGGACCTCGCTCTGCCTGGGCGACGGCGCCACGGGGTTGCCGTTCGTTGGCCCGCCCGCGCTCCGCGTTGGCCGGGCGGCGGCTGACCACCCACAAGAGAGCCGCCAGAGCGCAAATCACGGCGCAACGAAGCAACGGGGCGTATCCCGGCAGGAAAAGCAGCGGCCACCGTGGATATTGAGCCACCCCAAGACGGCGCGGGATGTCCGGGTGCTCCAGAATCCGCTGCAAGAGGAAAAACCAACCGCCCAGAAATGCTCCGACGCAAACGCCCGTGGCAAAGCGCCACGGCGCCCGCCAATGGCGCCCAACCATCATCCAAACCGCTATGCCTCCAAGCAGCAGCCCCAGGGCGGAAACCGAATAGAAATCGCCCTGGACCATCAGGGCCATCAAGCTGCCAATGGCCAGGCCCCTCCTCAGCGTAGGGGTTTGTGCCTCCCGCCAGAGCCGAAACAGAAAGTAAAGGACGAAAACCGCGAGAATTTCGGTGACCATCGGGCGAGGGACTCGCTTCCAGAAGATCGGCAATTCCAGCAGGTTCGGGAAGCCATAATCCCAAATTTCAACCCCTCTCCTGGCCGCCAGGTCTTTGAATGCGTCGCCGAGTTTTGACATCAGCACTTGAAGCCCGTTGGTCGCCAGGGAAAAGGCGACAACCAGGCTGCTCAAACTGCCGAAACGGCACTCTCTCAAAAAGAGCGTGACTCCAACGAAATACAGCCAGGACAGCAGCGCGTCGGCGATAATGAAACCCGCGGCCCCGAACAAAGCGCGCGCAATCGCGTGAGGAAGCAGGCCTATAACGGGAAAGGAGCAGATCCCCTGCCCGCACATCCGGGCGTCGGTAGGGTCGCCGAAATTGAAGTGGCTGAGAGCGGTAATGATGGGGTAATGTTCGTCATCTCCCTCCGGCCGGTAGATGATGGCCTCCGCCATGGAGTGAGGAGGCAGCATGGCGAGCGACCCAATCCAGTAGGTGGAGGACACCAGCAGCACCCCCAGATGAAAGGCGAAATGCCATTTCTTCTCGGGCCACAGCACCGATCTGAGCGCGCGCCAAAAACTCATCGTAGCCATCGGCTGAGAGGGGCCTGTCAAGCGGAGACCCAAACGCCCCCCCGTGTGCCAACCATTAGGAACATTGCCATCCGGACAATCAAGCAAAACCCTCCAGGATGGGTGAACCCGCGAACTCTTCCCAATCGCGCTCGTTGTCCGGTGAGGCTTTCATAAATAAAAGGTCTAGTGCGACCCACTTCAGTTGCGGCTTGACCGCTTCGCCCCCTCTGTCATCATTCCAGCATGCCCGCTGAGACTGAACGCCAATTTTTCCCGGCCCGCGCAGGGCTCAGTGCAGGCGGGGCGCAAAAGGCAATTTTCTATCAATTCCCATTATTCCCAGAAAGGATAGAAAAACCCGCTCGCCTCCCCGCTCAGGCATTCGGCGGATGGCAATCCGAAAAACAAATAAAACAACAATAAAACGATCATGAAAATCAGCGCTCTGTTTCAGGCATGCATTTGTTCCATCGCGAGCGTCATGCTCAGTCAAGCCGGCTTCGCGCAGGCTCCGAACGGAAGCTTTACGTCCCCGACCTTTTCGGGGACGAACAGCCTGTACGATCTTACCGGCACGATCTCCAATCTTACCGTGGACTTGACCGCCAGCGACGGCGTAGCGGTGCCGGTCATCCAGGACGTCAGTGTGGCGCAGTCCGTCACCGGTGTCATCACCGCAAGCACAACCAACACAACCGTGACGGTGATGGCCGAGGACGGCACCTTCACTAACGCCGCCACCTACAAAATGAAAGGGGCGGTCAAATCATCCGACAAGGGGATCATTTTCTCCGACGTTTTCACTGCTAAGTCGGGCGCCTTTTTGGGGGGGGACCCCACCTACACTGACGTTATCTTTACGGAATCTGTGACGTCGCTGATCACGATCGATCCGGCTACCGGGACCATTACGTCGGACCGATCAACCGGGAGCGCAACCATGCGGCTGGGAAAAAAAGCGAAGGCAGGGCCCCTTCACAACTTGACGGTTCAGCCCGCCAATTTCACCCCGGTTGAATGGAATTTGGGCCTGACGCTGACCTCGACGGTTTCAAAAGTCACCGGGACGGCCACCGTCAACCTGGCAAATGACCGCAGCTTTCCGTTCAACGTGAAAGGAACAACCAAGAACGGTGATTCCAAACTGACGCTAACCGGCACTGGCATCGGCAGAGGCGCGACATTGAAGGTAACCATGAGCGGGACCAACATCACCGCGGTTACCGGCAGTCTGTTAGGACAAAAAGTCACTCTCAGCGAGTAGCCCGCCGGACCTGTCCGAGCAAATGGGGAGCCTCAGACGGCCCCCCATTGTTGCTCGTAAAGGCAAGGACTGCAGTTTCGACCCATTGCTTTGTCGGAGCGGTCTGGCCCACCAAGCTCCAGAAATAGCGCTTGCCTTCCACATGAGACTCTGTCTCAATAAGGCATCACGCTGATGAAGCCGGGCAAAGTCTCCGATATACTCGCGACCAGGGCCGGGAGGCGGGTATCGCAGGGATCTGCCGCCCTGTCCCCTCAACACCCGGCACCCGAAACGCGTCGGCTCACGATGTTGGAACCCGGGACAGGGTTGCCGGGGAGGGCTAGGAGGATCCGGACAAAGGCGGCGGTTCGCGTGCGCAATTTGTCGCCAGGACGTCACAATCCCCCGGTATCACCTTCCCGCACCTGCTGCTAGTCTGCACGCCGATTTTTCTTGTGAGAGCACCACCTATGAAGAAAACAATGGGAATCGCCAGGCTTGGCGCGGCGCTATTCGGTCTGCTTATTGCGGCCGGCTGTGAGCGCGCCGAGATGAAAGCAACTTCACCGTCCGCGGAATTCAGCCGGGAAGGCAGCCTGATTACCATCCCGGACCAGTCCACGCTGCGGGAGCGGTTGAAGTTCGACACCACCCGCTTGGAGACGATCCAGGCGCAGGTCTCCGCTCCGGCGGTCGTCGAGGCCGATCCGCAGCGCTACGCGAATGTCTTTCCGCCATTGACCGGACGTCTCATCAAACTGCACGTCCAACTCGGTGACACCGTGACCAATGGCCAGTTGCTCGCCTCGCTCAACTCCCCCGATTTTTTCTCGGCTCAGAATGATTACATCAAGGCGAAAAGCGCCGAGCGGTTGACCAGCCGGGCGTTGAAACGGCAGCAAGAGTTGTTGGAGCATAAGATCGCGGCGGAAAAGGATGTCGAGCAGGCGACCAGCGACTATGAATCGGCCAGGAGCGACCTCGACAGCGCCACCCAACGACTGCTGGCGTTCGGCTTCAACCCCGACACGGACAAACTGGGCCAACCGCTCCAAGTCCTTTCGCCAGGCGCGGGACAGGTCGTCGAGATGACTTCGGCTCACGGCCAGTTTCGCAACGACTCGACCGTTCCGTTGCTGACAGTGGCCGATTTGTCCACAGTGTGGCTGACGGCGAGCGTGCCGGAAAAAGACCTGCGCTATCTGTCGAAGGGCCAAAGCATCAACGCCGCGTTCGGGGCCTACCCCGGCGAGGTGTTCACCGGACAGGTATTGTTCATCGGCGACGTGCTGGATCCCGATCTTCGAGTGGCCAAGGTGCGCATTTCGTTCGCCAACCCGGAGGGCCGCCTGAAGCTGGGCATGTTTGCGACGGTCAATTTCCTGGGGTTCCCGGAGGGGCGCCTGACGGTGCCCGCCACGGCGATTGTGCAAGTGGGGCAGTCGGCCTTTGTTTTCGAGCAGATCAAACCCTGGACGCTCCAGCCGCGCGAGGTGGTGGTGGCGCGGCAGGATGGGGAGCGGGTGGTGGTCACGAAGGGGCTTGAAGCCGGGGCCTCCATTCTGACCAAAGAAGGGGTCTTGTTTCAATGATCGAGCGCCTGGTCCGGCTCTGCCTGCACCGCCGGTGGTTGATGTTGGCGATCTTCGTCGGCATTGCCGTCTTTGGTTTTTACTCTTTGAAACAACTGGCCATCGAGGCCTACCCGGATATTGGGGACGTTACGGCGCAGGTGATCACCGAGTATCCCGGCCACGCCTCGGAGGAGGTCGAGCAGCAGATCACCGTTCCTCTGGAGCGCGCGCTCAATGGCATTCCTGGCCTCCACGTCATGCGATCGCAGAGCACATTCGGCCTGTCGCTGGTCAGCCTGGTTTTCGAGGATGGCACGGAAGATTACTTTGAACGGCAGCGTATTCAGGAGCGCATCAACGGCGTCACGCTCCCGCCGGGGGTCCAACCGGGAATGGACTCGATCACACCTCCCACCGGCGAGATTTACCGTTACACCCTCGAGTCGCGGCTGCGCGACCCGCGCGAACTGCGCGACCTCAACAATTGGGTGGTGATTCCGGCCCTCCAGGCGGTGCCCGGCGTGATCGGCGTCGACCCGTTCGGCGGTGAAAACTACCAGTTCCAAGTGCTGGTTGACCCGGCCAAGCTGGCCAAATACAACCTCACATTAAAGAACGTGGAGGATGCCATTACGGCAAACAACGTGAATTCCGGCGGCAGTGTGATTGTGCGAGGCGAACAAAGCATGGTGGTGCGCGGTTTGGGCGCCATAACCAAGGTGGAGGATTTGGCGGACATCGTGGTCTCGCAAAAAGGCGGCACGCCGATTTTTGTCCGGGACATCGGGCATGCGCAAATGGGGGTCCTGGCGCGCCAGGGCATTCTTGGCAAGGACGACAACGACGACGGGGTCTCCGGCATCGTGCAACTATTGCGCGGCAAGAATCCGTCCCGAGTTTTGGAGGGTGTTCACCGCAAAGTCGCCGAGCTGAATACGAAGCTCCTTCCGCCGGACGTGAAAGTCGTGCCGTATCTTGACCGGACGGAACTGGTGAACACGACCTTGCACACGGTGAGCCGAACCCTGCTGGAGGGGATGGTTTTGGTCGTGATCGTGCTGATTTTGTTCCTGGGCAGCGTCCGCGGGGCTGTGCTGGTGGCTCTAACGATCCCGTTTTCGCTGCTTTGGGCGTTCGTATTGATGCGCTACACAAACATACCGGCGAACCTGCTTTCGCTGGGGGCCATTGACTTCGGGATCATCGTGGACGGGGCGATCGTGCTGCTGGAGGTCATCTTGCGCCGCCATGAGCGCACCGCCGGCCAGCAACTTTCGGAGAAGGAGGCGCTCGAGGCCGCGCTGGAGGTGGCCAAGCCGATGTTCTTCGCCACGCTCGTCATTATCACGGCCTACTTGCCGCTCTTTGCCTTCGAGCGGGTCGAGAAAAAGCTGTTCACCCCCATGGCGTTCACGGTCGGCTATTCGCTGCTGGGCGCGCTCCTGTTCGCGCTATGCATGATTCCCGCCCTGGCCTACCTGACGTATCGAAAGCCGGGCAAGACCTGGCGCAACCCGGTCTTCGAATGGCTGCGGTTGCGTTACGACGCGCTGTTGCTGCGAATCATCGCCCGCCCGCGAATCGCCTTGATGCCCGGGCTGGGCGCGGCGGCGATCTCGGTGATTCTTGGCATGACGATTGGCCGCGAGTTCTTGCCTTACCTGGACGAGGGCTCCATGTGGATACAGATCAGCATGCCCGCGGGCATCTCCATCCAGAAGGCGACGGAGATGGCGCGGGACTTTCGGAAGGTCATGCACGACTTTCCCGAGGTCTCCTACGTGATCACCCAGACGGGGCGGGACGACGCGGGGGTTGATCCGTGGTCGTTCTCCCATATTGAATGTTGCGCCGGGTTGAAACCGTACGGGGAGTGGGGCGGCGACAAACAGGCCCTCATCGCGCGTATGGAGCAGAAGCTCAAGGCGGAATTGCCCGCCATGAAGCTCGGATTCTCGCAGCCGATCTTTGACATGGTCAACGACATGGTTGCCGGCGCGCACTCCGACCTCGTCGTCAAGATCTTCGGGGATGATCTCACGGAGGGGCGGCGCATCGCGCAAGACATGGCCGCCATCCTCCAGCGCGTGGGCGGCGCGGAGGACGTGGGCATCGATCAGGAGCCACCGGTGGCGCAGCTCCAAATCAAAATCAACCGGCAGGCCGCCGCACGGTATGGCATCAACGTCGCGGACATCGGCGACTTGATTGAAACCGCCATCGGCGGCCAGGCGGTCACCAGCGTGTTCGTTGGCGACAAGAGTTACGATGTGTCCGTCCGCTTCATCGAATCGGTTCGAGGCAACCCGGATGCCATTTCGAATCTGACGATTTCCTCGCCCAGCGGCGCGCGGATTCCGCTGTCGGAGCTTGCCGAAATCAACCTCGCGCCCGGCCAGAGCATGATCTCGCGGGAAATGGGCCACCGGCACTTGACCGTCAAGATCGACCTGAGAGACCGCGACCTCTCGTCGTTTCTGGCCGAGGCGCAACAGACCATCCAGAGCCAGCTCAAGTACGACCACGAGAAGTTCGAAATCAGTTGGGGCGGCCAGTTTGAGAACCAGCAGCGGGCGCAGGCGCGGCTGGCGCTGATCATTCCGGTGGTGCTGGGGCTGATTTTCCTGCTTCTGTTCGCGGCATTCGGCGAGGGGCGATTTGCGGCCATGATCATGCTGACGGTGCCGCTGGCGCTGGTCGGCGGCCTGGCGGCGCTGGAATTGCGCGGGATGACGTTGAACGTCTCCAGCGCGGTCGGCTTCATCGCGCTTTTTGGCGTGGCGGTGCAGAACGGCGTCATTATGGTGGCCAATCTCAACCGCTGGCGGGCAACGGAGCCGGATTTGAAGGAAGCGGTCCGCCGCGGGGCGCGCGAGCGTTTGCGCCCGGTGTTGATGACCGCTATGGTGGCGACTCTCGGCCTGCTGCCGGCGGCGCTGTCCCGATCGATTGGCAGCGACGTGCAGCGGCCGCTGGCGACGGTCATCGTCGGCGGCCTCATCACGGCCACCATTCTCACGCTGCTGGTCCTGCCTGCCGTTTATTACGTCGTGGAAAAGCGGATGTCTGCCAAGGCTCGAAGCTGAAAGTCGATTTTGATGAAACGCACTTCCCCCCTCGTTCTCCTTTTGTCGATGGCGTGCGCCGCCGGCGCGGCGCCGGCCGGTCCCGCATCCGCGAATCCCGCCGCGCCACTGCCGTCCTGGGTGGTGACCAACTCCCTGCCGGCGACCAACACCATCGTCTTTGACGAATTCCTGGGGGAAGTGGCCGCCGCCAATCTCGACTACGCGGCCCAGCGCTATAACGTGGACATCGCCAAGGCGGCGGTCGCCATCGCCAAGGAGTTTCCCAATCCGACGCTGAATCTCAACGGCAGCAAGGACGTGCGGTATTGGAACCGGAAGCTGCCGGATTCGAGCGGCCGGCTGGTATCCCAGAGCATGGCAGAGCCGGCGGGTGTGGGCATCGATCAGGCCATCGAGTATTTTGGGAAACGCAAATGGCGCATCCGCGCCGCCGGCCACGCCTATCGGGCCGCGGCGGCGACGCTGGAAGACTTCCTGCGCAATCTCAAGCTCGACGCCTCGGAAGCCTTCGTCGAGGCCCTGGCGACCGAGCAGACCCTCGAACAGGAGCGCAAGGCGGCGGATTACCTCGCGCAGCTTGTCGTGGCCCAGCGCCATCGCCTGGCGGCGGGCGACATCGGGGAAACCGATTTGACGCAATCCCGCGTGGACGAGCTTCAGTTGCAAAACGATCTGCTCAACGCGCAAAACGACGCCCAGACGGCGCAACTGGCTTTGAGCGCCTTTCTCGGCCGGGACCGGGGCCAGACCACGCTGATCCCGCGCGGCAAGCTGGACTCCGAGCCTCGCGTGTTCGATCTGAGCCGCCTCATTTTCCAGGCGCTGCAAAACCGTTCCGACCTGGTTGCTCTGCGGCACGCGCGCGACGGCGCTGACAGCGGCATCCACCTGGCGAAGGCCAGCCGCGTGCCGGACGTGGATGTGGGGCTCTCCTACACCTACACGAGCGGATCAGACAACTTCGTGGCCCCGGCGCAGCCCGACAGCATGGTGGGCCTGAGCCTGTCGGTTCCCTTGCCGCTCTGGAACCGCCAGCGCGCGGAGATTGCCACCGCAAAGTTCAATGCCCGGCAGGCCGAAGCCATGTTGCAGTCGGCCGAACTCAAGGCGGAGGTGAATGTCCGGCAGACCTTCAGCTCCTATGAGATCATGCAGCAGCGCGTGCGCAAGTTTCAGGGTGAACTGCTCAAGGGCGCCGAGGAAGTGCTGGCGGCCAAGCGGTTCAGCTATGAACACGGCCAGGCCACGCTGCTGGAGTTGCTGGACGCCCAGCGCGCGGACAACGACGTTCACCAGAGCTATAACGACGCCCTGGCCGACGCGGCCAAAGCTCTCATCGAACTGGAGCGCGCGGCCGGGTTGTGGGACGTCAGGTTTTAGAGGGGCGATGGTCGGGGGACAGAAACACGCGGACGGGGCGTCCGCGCTCCTGATCTCGAAGTTGAAACCCGGGATAAGAAGCGCACTTTTTGTCTCGTGCAGCCGCCACCGAGTCGGGTATTCAGATAAAGAGCTATATGAAAACTCAGCGCGCCTTTCGAACTTTCACGTGGATCCTGGTTTTGGCGGCATTGCCGCTGACAGGGCAGATGGGCACCAGGGCGGCCGAGGCCCGGATTTCGGATTACATTCGGCCTTTTGTCGGGACCGAGGGCGGGGGCAACACGTATCCCGGCCCTTCGGCACCCTTCGGCATGATGCAGCTCAGCCCGGACACCCAAACCACCAACTGGAGCACCGACTCGGGCTATGAATACAAGGATGCCACCATCCACGGCTTTTCCCTGACGCACTTGAGCGGGACCGGGTGCCCGGACCTGGGCGACTTCCTGTTCGTGCCGCAAGTCGGGGCGCCGGCGGTGGTCAGCGGGACGGGCGATCACCCGGAGAACGGCTATCAATCGGCCTTCTCGCACGCCGAAGAATCCGCCTCCGCCGGCTACTACAAGGTGAAGCTCCAAAAGCCGGGGGTGCTGGTGGAGCTGACCGCGGGCGAGCGGGCGGGCATCATGCGGTTCACGTTCCCCGCCAGCGACAAGGCGACGATTCTCACCGACTTGAACCACATCATCAACGGGGGCCGCTGGCCGGTGGCACAGTGCCGGCTGCGCATCGAGGATAAATCCACCATCACTGGCTTTCACCTGGTGAACGGCTGGGCTCCGGAGCGCTATCTTTATTTTGCGGCGCGCTTTTCCCGCCCCTTCGACGACGCCTTCATCCTGGCCAATGGAAGGCCCATTGTTTATAACAGCTACGCTTACTACCGCTTCCGCAGCCGCAATGAGGCGTCGGGCACCGCGTTGCAGTTTATCGCCCGCTACACCACGCACGCCGACGAGGTCATCCAGGTCAAAGTCGCCGTCTCGACCGTGAGCACGGCCAACGCGCTGCAAAACCTGGACACCGAGATTCCGGACTGGGACTTCGACAAGCTGCGCGAGGCGACCCGCGCCCGGTGGGACCAGGAACTGGGCCGCATCGAGATCGAAGGTTCGCAGGAGCAAAAGGAAAGCTTCTACACCTCGCTCTACCATGCTTCCCTGGTGCCGAACCTGCACCAGGACGTCAACGGCGAGTATCGCGGCCTCGATAAGAACCCACACCACGCGGACAACTTCACCAAGTACACCATCTTCTCGCTATGGGACACGTTCCGCGCCGAGCATCCGCTGCTGGCGCTGATCCAGGCCAAGCGCGACTCGGACATGATCAACTCGCTGCTGTCCCATTACGACCAGAGCCCCGATCATCTTCTGCCGATGTGGGAGCTGCAAGGCAACGAGACCTGGTGCATGGTCGGCTACCACGCCGTGCCGGTCATCGTGGACGGTTACCTCAAGGGCGTGAAAGGCTTCGACGCCGAGCATGCCTACGAGGCCATCAAGACCACGGCGATGAATCCCGATTACGACGGCCTGGCGGCGTATCGGAAGCTGGGCTGGGTGCCGTTCGACCAGGAGAACGAGTCGCTCTCCAAAACGCTCGAATACGCGTACGACGACTGGTGCATCGCGCAGATGGCCAAGGCGCTGGGCAAACAGGAGGACTACAGCTATTTCATGAAACGGTCGACGTCTTACACGAACATTTACGACGCGTCCGTGGGCTGGATGCGGCCGAAAGATTCCAATGGGAAGTGGCGGGAAGGCTTCGATGCGCATATGTTCGGCGGCGGCCCGCGCATGGGGGATGTGACCGAAGGGGCCAGCGCGCAATACTCGTGGTTCGTGCCCCAGGACGTGCCGGCCTTGATCCGCCTGATGGGCGGCAAAGACAAGGTTGTGGCCAAGCTGGACACTCTCTTCGCGACCAACGAGGCGACCCGGGTGTTGCCGCCCGACGACCAGCGCGGCTGCATCGGCGATTACTGGCATGGCAACGAGCCGAGCCACCACATCGTCTATCTCTACTGCTACGCGGGCCAGCCGTGGAAGGCGGCCAAGCTGCTGCGCCAGGTGGTGACCACCCAGTATGGCAACCGCCCCGATTCCCTGTGCGGCAACGACGATTGCGGCCAGATGTCGGCCTGGCACATCTTCACCTGCATGGGCTTTTATCCCGTCTGCCCGGCGAGCGACTACTATGTCATCGGCGCGCCGCAGCTCCCCAAGGCGGCCATGCATTTGTCCAACGGCAAGACCTTCACCATGACCGCCGAGAATATTTCCGACAAGAACCTCTACGTTCAGTCGGTCCAACTCAACGGCAAGCCGTGGGACTCGCCGTTCCTGCCCTACGCCGAGCTGAAAGATGGCGGATCGATCGCGTTCACCATGGGCCCCGAACCTAACAAGGACTGGGGCGCGCGCGCCACAATGCCCTAGCGAAGCGAGCATTAGTTAATGTGCCGAATATGATTGGGCGCGAACGATTGGCCGATCACGCTGTAAGCTGCTTGGGGCGGCTTCTGACGCGTCGGTCGCAAGAGGCGCCGCCGCTCCTGCGCGCCGCCCCATCGATAAGATGCCACTGGACAAAATCGTCAGAATAGACAGTGTGACTGGCAACAATCTGCACGAAAGACTAGTCGAATGAACATATTGACTAAAATCAGAGTCGGATTCGGCAGTGCCGCCAGGCACCCGCTCCACCGCCACGCGCCATTGCGGGCGATGGGAAAGTTCTTTAGGGCACAACTCGCTTTACGAATGCTGCCGTGGGATTTTTGCGTGGACTTCCCGAACCAGACGAAGCTGCTGGTGCCGCGTCAAAGAGGGACTGGACACTACATTTTCCCGGGACTCTGGGAATTCCACGACATGGCCTTCGTGATGCACTTTCTGCGGCCCGACGATTTCTTTTTGGATGTTGGCGCTAACATCGGTGCCTACACAGTGCTGGCCAGCGGAGTGGTCGGCGCGCGCACACGTGCTTACGAGCCGAGTCCGGTCAGTTACTCAGCCTTAGTGCGCAACGTGCGACTCAACAACCTGGGCGACAAGGTGACTTTGCGGAATGTGGCCTTGGGCCGCGAGCGAGGAAGCCTGCGCTTGACTGAAGGGCTTGGCATGGAGAACTACATCGTGTCCGGCTCAGCCGTTTCCAAGGGTCGGACTACCGAGGTTCAGGTCGTCACTTTGGATGAGGACCTCGCTGGCGCCTGCCCAACGCTATTGAAGATAGATGTGGAAGGCTTTGAGGCCGAGGTGTTCGCCAGCGGCCGGAAAACGCTGGCAAACGCCGGGTTGCAAGCGCTAGTTATGGAGTACAATCAAACCATCGCCCGCTACGGCTCTGAGGTGAAGCAATTGGATGAGATGATAGGCTCTGCCGGGTTCCAACCTTGCCAGTACGAGCCGTTCAAAAGAACTTTAGTGCCAGTCCCCAGCGCAAAGCGAGGAGAGGTTAGCAACCTGGTCTACGTCCGGAACCTTGATGCCGTCAGTGAGCGGTTGCGGCGGGCCAAACCCTTCGAGATGGGAGGCAACCGGGTCTAAGGGGGGGCGCCGGCTCGCAAGCAAAGCTAGCGCACGCGGGAACCACGCTTTTTGCTCAGCCTTTGCGCAAGCAGCGAACCGATGCAGATCCTGCCAGGCTGCCGAATGCCCACAGCGACAGAGACGACTCCGGCACGATCGTGATGGAGATCCCCAGTTGACCCACAGAACTATCAGCGTCATATGGGCCGATGGCTAATGGGCGACCCCTTTACGGGTCAACGAAGCCACCGTCCCTCTGTTCGGTTGGGCCTATCCGTGCTCGCAACCCGATTCCGGCATAGCGTCGCGAGGGGAATGGCCCGGAATTAAGACGTTTTCCGGGGGGCCGGATCCTGCCTAGCGAAGCCTGCGTTTGAGGGCACCGGCGCAGCCAATTATTGCGCCGATGACTGCCAGCGCCAAAGAATCAGGTTCGGGAACCAGGGTTAGCTCAGCGGTTAAAGACCCACTGTTATCACTGATTCCTTCGCTGACGGCGTCATCGTTTAGACCAAGCCATAACTCACCTGAATACGGAGCGGTGAGCTGGATTTCATTACCGACGTCCCAGTAACCGGTAGCTTGGGGGAAAAAGGAACCATTGCCCCATTGGCCCTGCGTTGGATCAACGCCGATATAAGCAATGAGGGCTCCGTGATTCGCCCCAGAGTAGAACTGGTCTAACAGGGTTGTTTGGACTCCCAGCAAATTGGCAGGTGTCCCGGTCGGGCCGCACGAATGTAAAGCCGACCAACTCCAAGTGCCAGAGGCGGTAATTGTTATCGTGGTTCCAAGTTCCAGTTGTATGTCCGTGTCTGTCCAAAGGGGACTGGCCGTGACGTTGATGGTCGTTGTTTGTGCATTCGCGCTTTGGATGCTCACGGCACAAGCGATCGCTGCGATACAGAGTGGCACTGAGGTGATTTGCATTTTGTTCTTCAGGTATTTACTGTTGGTTGATCTAGTGATTGGCGATAATTCCCTTTTCAGATCGCACCCCATTTGGTGACACTTTCCGGGCGGGTAACAATTGGTAATTCGCCTATATGATTCGAAGTCTATTAGAATGGCACAGTATTGTCAATACTTTATGCGGTGTCCGCTGCTCACCCAATCCTTAGCCAAGGACTCGACTGGCAACGAGGCCCACGATGCCGCTCGAGAAAACTCGTGGGGTGGGCAGCGGGTCGAGCTTTTTGGGGGTTCTGTTGCTTGTTTGGATAAGGTGGGTCGCTACACGAGGAGGAAATCAGGCTGCCGCCAGCCTGCCCGACCGTACCTGGGCACACCTGGACTTGGCTCGCGTTTCAAGCGAGTTGCTCGTAGATGAACTGGTGCTCAGCGACACTACGTATCCACCTCTGAGTGTTCTCAATGTACCAGTCATCGGGCTGGCCAGTGTAACTGCCGGAACTATCTGAGCTAAAAAGAACTATGCCGGTAAGATTGACTCGTGTGGAAGTGTTGAGAACCGGCAGGACTATTGACGCAGTTAATAACGGGGTCTTGCAGTAGGAGAGCTTCACAATGATTCTTCCCTGTGTGCTTCGTCGTTGACGTCCTCGCGATGAAATCCCCCTCCATCGGAACCCTCCTGAGTTGCTGTCCCCACCCCACACCAGTCTGGAACAGGGACAACTCTCACCTGAACGCCGGTTACTCCGGCATCACAATTCGTCGATGACCATGGCACCCAAGCGCCCGCCGAGGAATCCGTAGTTTTACCGACAGAGCTGTCACCCAAGCCTAAGCATCCATCGGTTAATGCGAGCGCGCATGCGACTGTGCCGTGGCATGGGGGCGTAAAGGAGGATGGGTTCGGTTACGCTCCCCCCGCTCCACGCTCCTGACGCTCCACGTCCCCCGTTCCCGACGTTCCCTTGCCTTCCCCCCCAATTTACGGAATACTTTCGATTGTGCAGATGACCATTAAGCAATTGGCGGAACAACTGGTGGTTTCCTATGCCCAGACAGGTGGAATCAACCACCGGGATGGAAAGAATCTGCCCTCGAAGCGCGCCATTGCGTTGATCACGGTGGATTTGCTCCGGTTGCTGTTCCCGGGGTTTTTCGACGAGAAGCCGGTCCACTCGTCGCAGATCGAGACCGAGACCGCGTCTTTGCTGGAGGCGGTGCTGGTGAGCCTGGAAGCCGAGATCAAACGGAGCCTGGAGTATCACCCGCCTTCCGGCCTGGCCCGCAAAGACACGGGGCCGCTGGCGCACAAGCATACCGTCGAGTTTCTAAGCAACCTGCCCCGCATCCGCGAATTGCTCCAGACCGACACCGAGGCGGCCTACCACGGCGACCCGGCGGCGTTGAGCAAGGAGGAAGTGATTGTGGCCTATCCGTTCATCGAGGCCATCGCCGTGCAGCGGCTGGCTCATGATCTTTACCTGCGGAACATCGCCCTGATCCCGCGCATCATGACCGAGTGGGCGCACAGCCGGAGCGGGTTGGATCTGCACCCGGGAGCCCAAATCGGCTCGTATTTCTTCGTCGATCATTGCACCGGCACGGTGGTCGGAGAGACCTCCATCATCGGCAGCCACGTCAAGATGTACCAGGGAGTGGGCCTGGTAGGCCGCTCGCTCTCCGCCGGCCAATCCCTGCGCGGGCAGAGGCGCCATCCCACCATCGGCGACCGGGTGACCATTTACGCCGGCGCCACCATTATGGGCGGCGACACCGTGGTGGGCGAAGGCAGCACCATCGGCGCGAATGTCTTTCTGACGAGCAGCGTCCCGCCCCACTCGCTGGTGGTGCAGGAGGAGGCCAACGTCAGGGTCATGAACAAAAAACAGCGCCAGGCCCTGGCGATCGATTTTGAAATTTGATCCGCCGCTACGAGCCTGGTTGCTCGGGCATTTCGCCGGCGGGCGGGGCGGGGGCCTTGGTTTTGCCGGTGTGCCGGATGTCCTCGGCCTCGCAAAGATAGACGACTTCTTCCGCGATATTCTTGCCATGGTCAGCGATTCGCTCGAGGCTTTTGGCGACCACCATTAAATTGAGGCATCGGGTGATGGTATCGGGGCTGGCGATCATTTGATCGGCGAGCTGCCGATGGATCTGCTTGTTGAGGGCATCGACCTCTTTGTCCTGGGGAACGAGCGAGCGGGCCTCCGCGGGGTCCTGGCGAACGAAGGTATCGAGCGCGCGCTTGACCATTTGGACGGCCATGTCGGCCAGGCGGGGAATGCCCAGCGCGAGCTTCAGCGGGGGCTCCTGGTTGAGATCGCGCGCCCGCTTGGCGATTTTGCAGGCCTCGTCAGCCACCCGCTCGAGGTTCTGCGAGACTTTCATGGCCACGGTAATGAGCCGCAGGTCGCTGGCGAGCGGCGCCATGGCCAGCAGGCGGATCGCGATCTCATCCACATCCAGCTCGAGCTGGTCGATGATTTCGTCGTCGGCGCGGACGCGCTGGGCCAGGTCGTAGTCGCGGTTCACCACCGCCTCGACGGCGAGATTGACCGCCGCTTCCGAACGGCTGGCCATGGTCAGCAGCGTGTTTTTCAGAACCCCAAGTTCTTGCTCAAAGTGTACCATAATCCGTTATCCGAACCGTCCGGTGACGTAGTCTTCCGTCTGTTTTTTGGTCGGGTTGGTGAAAATCCTGGAGGTTGAGCCGTATTCGATGAGCTCGCCCAGATAGAAAAACGCGGTGTAATCCGAGATGCGCGCCGCCTGCTGCATGTTGTGCGTAACGATGACGATGGTGTAGTCCTTTTTGAGCTCGAGAATCAAGTCCTCAATCTTGGCGGTGGCGAGGGGATCGAGGGCGGAAGCCGGCTCATCCATCAGCAGCACCTCGGGCCGCACGGCCAGCGCCCGGGCGATGCAGAGCCGCTGCTGCTGGCCGCCGGACAGGCTGATGGCCGGGGCGTCGAGCCGGTCCTTCACCTCATCCCAGAGCGCGGCCATCACCAGCGATTCCTCGAGCCGCTCCGTCAGCGTCGCGCGGTTGCGCATTCCGTTGAGCCGCAGGCCGACGGTGACATTTTCGGCGATGGACATGGTGGGGAAGGGATTGGACTTCTGGAAGACCATGCCCACCCGCCGGCGCACCACGACCGGCTCGACCTGCTGGCTGTAGATATCCTCGCCGAAGAGGCGGATCTCCCCCTCCATCCGGGCGGTAGGGACCAGCTCGTGCATGCGGTTGAGCGCGCGCAGGAAGGTGGATTTGCCGCAGCCGCTGGGGCCGATGATGGCGGTGACGGCCCGGGCCGGGACGTCGAGCGAGACGGCCTTGAGGACGTGGTTGCTGCCGAAATAGATGGACAGGTTCCGCGCGGTGAGCGCCGGAACGTTGGTGCCTGGCGTCATGGAGGCTTTTTCCTTGGGTGCGGCCGGTCTGGGCGGCCCAGGCGGGGCGACGGTTTCGTTTGCTGTCGTCATGGCTATCCTTGTGTTCAACTCCGCTGCGCGAACCTGTCCCGGGTCAGGACGCGCACGCTTACATTCACCACCGCGATGAGAAGCAGCAGGACCAGGGCTCCGGCCCAGGCTTGCCGATGCCAGTCCTCGTACGGGGAGACGGCGTATTTGAAAATCTGCAACGGCACCGCGGCGATTGGGTCGGAGAGATTGCGGTTCCAAAACTGGTTGCCGAAGGCGGTGAAGAGCAGCGGGGCCGTTTCGCCCGCCACGCGTGCCAGCGCGAGCAGGACGCCGGTGACAATTCCCTTGAGGGCGGTGCGAACGACGATCTGGAGGACGGCTCGCCACTGCGCGATGCCCAACGCCAGCGCCGCCTCGCGATAGCCATTGGGAACCAGGAGCAGCACCTCCTCGGTGGTCCGCATCACGAGCGGAATCATCATCATGCCCAGCACGATGCCTCCGGCCCAGGCCGAGAAGCCCTTCATGGGCACCACGATGAGCACCCAGACCACCATGCCCCAGATAATCGAGGGGACGCCGTTGAGCACGTCGGCTCCGAAGCGAATCCACCAGTTCAGATGCAAGGAGCCATATTCCGCAAGGTATATCCCGCCGAGCACGCCGACCGGCACGCCGAGGCACGCCGCCAGGGCCAGCAGCTCGAAGGTGCCCACGATCGCGTTGGCCATCCCCCCGCCTGACTCGCCGACCGGTTTGGGCAGCTCCGTGAAGAAGGCCCAGTTGACCGAGCCGAGGCCGGACTTGAGCAGATGATAGAAAATCAGCCCGAGTGGCGCGATGACCAGCAGGGCGCAGACGCAGGTGATAACCTGCATCAGCACGTTCTTGAATTTGCGCCAGCGGTGATTGGTGGGACGCATCGACACCTCTCTCAATTCTGCGGCCTCACGCTGGGGCCGGCGAAAGTTTTCAACAGGATTTGCGCCAGCACGTTGACCAGCACCGTGACCCCCAGCAGCACCAGCCCGATCTCGAACAGCGCGTTGATGTAGACGTCGGTGGTGGCTTCGGTAAATTCGTTGGCCACGACGCTGGCCAGCGTGTAGCCGGGCGCGAAGAGCGACTTGGCGATCTCGGGCCGGTTGCCGATGACCATGGTCACCGCCATGGTTTCGCCCAGAGCCCGGCCCAGGCCCAGGATGACGGCGCCAAACAGGCCCTTCTTGGCGTAGCTCAGCACGGCGATGCGCGTGACTTCCCAGCGCGTGGCCCCGAGGGCATACGCGGCTTCGCGCTGCAAGCCGGGCACCGAGCGCAGGATCTCGCGCGAGACTGAAGTGATAATGGGCAGGATCATGATGGCGATGATAATGCCGCCGGCCAGCATGCTGACTCCGTAGATGGGCCCCTGGAACAAAGGCAGGACTCCGAACGCCGCTCGCAGCCACGGAAACAGGTGCAGCCGCAGCCAAGGCACCATCACGAAGATGCCCCACAAGCCGAGAATCACGCTCGGCACCGCCGCCAGCAGCTCGATGAACAGCGTCAAGACCTCCTTCAGCCCGCGCGGCGCCAGCTCCGTCAGATAGACCGCGGTGGCGATGCTTAGCGGCACCGCGATCACCAGCGCGATCAGCGAGGAGACCAGGGTGCCGAAAATAAAGGGCACCGCGCCGAAGTGCTCGTTGACCGGGTCCCAATCCGAATCGAGCAGGAAGCGCCAGCCGAACTGGCTCAGCGCCAGGCGCGAGCCGTGGGCCAGCTCATAGCCGATGAGCCCAATCAGCACAAAGACCGACACCGCCATGGCCAGCGTCAGCCATTTGAAAACCGGGTCACCCACTGTCCGGCCGGTCTCGGCTTCCAGTTGGGTTCTTCCGGCCACAGTTGGCTGTTCGGTTGTCATGTGTTGAGATTTAAACCAACGGACGAAGAGCGGGAGGAACTGCCGCGCTCTTCGTCCGTGGCGTGAACTTACTGCATGGACTCAGAGAACAACATCAGAATTTTATCGTCTTAACCCGGGCCAGCACCCGCTCTTGCAGCTCGCGTGGCAGCGGCGCGTAGTCGAGGCCCGAAGCCATCACTTCGCCCTTGGTCAGCGCCCAGTTGAGGAACTCGACCAGCTTCTGGCCCTTGGCGGCGTCTTTCTGCTGCTCATAGACCAGCAGCCAGGTCGTTCCCGATATCGGGTAGGCCCGAGCGCCCGGCGGATTGACCATTGAGAAGCGGAAATCCTCCGGCACCTTGGCCGAAGCCAGCGCCTCGGTGACCGAATCAACCGCGGGAGTGACAAAATTGCCGGCCGCGTTCTTCAGGTCGGCGAACGGCAGATGGTTCTGGTCCGCATAGGCCAGCTCCACGTAACCAATGGCGCCGGTCAACTGTTTGACCTGGCCGGTGACGCCTTCATTGCCTTTGGCGCCCAGGCCCGTGACCCACTTGACCGACGTGCCCCGGCCCGAGCCGGTTTCCCATTCCTTGCTGACGCTGCTTAGATAATCGGTGAAGATAAAAGTCGTGCCGCTGCCGTCCGAGCGATGCACCACCACCAGGTCGAGATCGGGCAGGCTCACGCCCGGGTTGAGCGCCGCAATCCGTTTGTCAGTCCACTTGGTGACCTTGCCGAGGAAAATGTCGGCAATGAGCGAGCCGTCCAGCTTGAGCTTCGGGTTGCCCTCCAGGTTGTAGGTGATAACGACCGCGCCGGCCACGGTCGGGATGTGGAGAATCTTGCCCGGGGCCTTGGCGAGGTTGGCGTCGCTCATGGGGCCGTCGGAAGCGCCGAAATCCACCGTCTGCTCAAGGATTTGTTTCTGGCCGCCCCCGGAGCCGATGGACTGGTAATTGAACCGGACCGACGGATCGACTTTGGTGTACTCGTCGAACCATTTGGAGTAGATCGGGTTGGGAAAGGTGGCGCCGGCGCCGTTGATGAGCATGGCGGCAAGAGCCCCGGCAGGCCCGGCAAAGAGGCTCGCGCCGGCGATGAGGGCAAGGGTCGTTTTCTTCATATTCTTCTGTGTTTTGTCAATGGATTGAGGCTCCTCCCGGCAGGACTTCACCTCCGGCGGGGCGAGACGGCTCGGATTCACGCGCCCATCTCTTTATTGTCCCGGCAAACCTGACACCCCTTCAACCTGCCGTCGGCATGTGACAGGCCAATGGCCGCATTGTTACGGTTGTGTTACAATGCCCCGCGTGCGATGGGGCGCAACCTCCTTTTGGAGCGCCTGCGAGCCGTCCGACCTCCCAATTACCATTTGCCAAACGAGGGTGTTTTCCCTACGTTCCAGATGTGGAAACTCGGTTCGACACAACGACGATGCTTTAGCGTTCTGGCCGGCTAGCCCGGGATGAACGCCTTCGCCTCGATGCTGCTTCGAGGCGTTTTTATTTTGAATTATGCAATCGGATAACCAACAAGCTGACCGCAAGTCCCTGGACGACCGCAATCGGATGACCGACCTGGAGCGCCTGCGCCATTCGGCCGCGCATGTGATGGCGACCGCCATTGCCCGGCTTTGGCCCGATGCCCAATTTGCATCCGGGCCGGCCGTGGAGAACGGGTTTTACTACGACGTCGATCTTCAGCACCGAATTTCGCCCGAGGATTTCCCGGCCATCGAGGCCGAGATGAAGAAGGAGATTAAGGCCAATCATCCCTTCGAAAAGATCGTCGTCGCCCGGGAGCAGGCGATGAAAGACGCCCAGAGCGGCCGGCTGGGCGCCCTGGCGGAGCGGCAGACCCCGAGCAAGTTCAAGCTCGGCAATCTCGCGGACATTCCCGAAGGCGAGCCGATTTCCTATTACAAGAGCGGCGAGTTCATCGACCTTTGCGCCGGGCCGCACGTCATGCGCACCGGCAACATCGGCGCCTTCAAGCTCACCAGCGTGGCCAGCGCTTACTACAAAGGCGACGAGAAAAACCCGCAGCTCCAGCGCATCTACGGCACCGCCTTCAAAAACAAGACCGAGCTGGAGGCCTATTTCAAGATGCTCGAGGAGGCCAAGCGGCGCGACCACCGCAAAATCGGGGCGGAGATGGGGCTTTACGTCATCGACACCGAATATGTCGGTCCGGGGCTGCCGCTCTGGCTGCCCAAAGGCGGGGCCATGGTCGAGGAGCTCGAAAAGCTGGCCAAAGAGACCGAATTTGCCGCCGGCTATGTGCGGGTCAAGAGTCCCCACATTGCCAAGGAAAAGATGTACCTCACGAGCGGCCACCTGCCCGTGCTTTATGCCGACTCCATGTTTCCGGCGATTGAGCTCAAGGAGAGCAAAGACGCGGAGGTTGCCGAGCGCTATTACCTCAAGGCGATGAACTGCCCGCATCATCATCGCATCTTCGCCGCGGAGCCGCGCAGCTACCGCGACCTGCCCTTGCGCCTGGCCGAATATGGCACCTGCTACCGCTACGAGCAGTCGGGCGAGCTCTTCGGCCTGATGCGCGTGCGCTCGCTCAACATGAACGACGCGCACATCTATTGCACCCCGGAACAGTTCGCCGAGGAGTTCAACGCCGTCAACGAGATGTACCTGAAGTATTTCAAGATCTTCGGCATCGAGAAGAGCGTCATGCGCTTCAGCACCCACGACCCCGCCCGGCTCGGGCAGAAGTTCGTCAACGAGCCCGAGCTGTGGAAGCAGACCGAGGACATGGTGCGGAAGGTCCTCATCGAATCGAAGATCAATTATGTCGAAGTGCCGAACGAGGCGGCCTTCTACGGGCCGAAGATCGACGTGCAGGTCTGGAGTGTGATTGGCCGCGAATTCACGCTGGCCACCAACCAGGTCGATTTCGCCGTGCCCGCGCGGTTTGGGCTGACCTATCGCGACCGGGATAACACTGAGAAGACCCCGCTGTGCATCCATCGCGCGCCGCTGGGGACCCATGAACGGTTCATCGGCTTCCTTATCGAGCATTACGCGGGCAACTTCCCGCTTTGGCTCGCGCCCGAGCAGGTGCGCGTGCTGACCATCGGCGAGGACGCGCCGTTGGTGGACTACGCCAAAGACATCGTCAAGGAATTACGGGCGAACATGATTCGCGCCGAGGGCGATTACACCAACGATAAGATCAACGGCAAGGTCCAGAGCGCCGAGCTGGCCAAAGTCCACACCATGCTGGTGGTCGGCCCGCGCGACATGCAAGCCGGCGCCGTCAGCGTCCGGGTCCACGGCAAAGGCAGCCTCGGGGCCAAGCCGAAGGCAGAGGTCGTAGCCGGCATCCTCCAGGCGGTGAAAGAGCGCAGGGCGGATTAAGCCGGAGATAGCCGGAAATTCGCAGTTTTAGACCCACGGGATGCTGGGGTATTTCCGCTGCAAGGCGGGCTTGAGCTTGGGGTAGCTGCTGGCTTTGAAGACGGGCCAGTTCAAGGTGGCCTCGAGGCGTTTGCCGTCGGGGGAACAAAGCCAGAGTTTCACGGGCAGTTTTCCTTCGCAGATGCGTGGATGTTCCCTTAGGGGGAAGCATTCGTGCAGCTTGAGCTGCACTTCCGGCGAGTTTGGCGCGCTGTCCTTGTCCTTGGCGGCTTCGGGGTAAAGCAGCTTCAGCTTTCGGCCGTCCGGCCAGGGAATACTTACGGGGCTGAGTTCGTCGAGCCAAGTCAGGCGTTCTTTGGCCAGGTGCCTCAGAAATGCGTCGCGCAGCGGCGCGCCTTGGGCTTCCTTGGCTAACGTCAGGCCTTCAAAGGCGCGGGCCAGGCAGGCGGTGATGGCCTCATTGTCGAAAACGGGAAACTCCAGCTCCGGCATGACGGTGGCCACCACGTTTACGCGGGCGATGAACTGCTTGAGTTCATGATTGAAGAGCGCCAATTCAAACAAGCCTTTTCGGTGCGCTTCGGCCAGGCAACGGCCTGAGGCGCGCGGGTCCACTTCCCGCTGGTGTTCGTGGTGGATCACCAGGTCGCGGAAACGGACCAATCTGACTGCGGCCACGCGCTTGTGAGTGCGGTCGTAAAGATGCTCGACGCTGGAGTTGATCTGCTCCGGAAACGTCTCTTCCATCCATTCCCGTTTGACGGCGGTGGCGAGCCCAAGCAGGGTCAGATACTCCGAGCCGCGCCCGGTAACCTCGCGGATGGAGGCGACGACGAATAAGGAGGCGCTTTGAACCACGCTTTCCCGCACCAGCGTGCCGCGCCGGCCTTCGGTCAACTCACATTCAAGAGTCCCCTGGTCGCGCCGGATGCAGAGCTGATCGATGAAGCCGGCCATGAGACAGCGAGAGAGAGGGTCGGGCTTGGCGGCAGACGACGGACGATTGACGGGCTCCGGGTCGGGATCTGGGGCCGGGGATTCCGGGGCCTGGCTGCGGTTGGCTGGGACCAGCCGGGCGGCGAGTTGGAGGATTTGGTCGTAGGTCTGTTCGATTTGGCGGGCGGTTTGGGCGTGGATTCCGTAGCGGCGGCAGGTTTCGAGGCTGAAATGGCTCTTCTTGGCGAACTGGTAGGCCCGCATGAGCGTGTAGAAGTCCGACTCCTGGCTCGCCTCGAAAAGTTCCCGCGCTTCCTTGATGTGCTTGTCATCGCGGCCGAGGTGCATGAGCAGGTCGCGGCCGCTCACCAGGGCGGCGCACAGGGCCGCCCCCGGCACGCAGCCGAACTTGGCGGCTTCCACCAGCATCCGCGAGTAGCGCGGGTGCATCGGCAGACGAAGCATTTGGCGGCCGATGGGGGTGAGGTCCGGGCGAGGATCGAGGGTCGCGGGTCGTGTGTCGGGGGGGGAGATGGCCGCCGCAGGCGGCGGGTTCCCCTCGACACTCGACACGCGACCCTCGACCCTCTCCAACGCCCCGAGAGTGATGAGGAGATTTTCGGCCCGCTCGACGGCTTGCGGGTCGGGCTTGTCGAGCCAATCGAAGTCGGCGGCGCGTTTGATGCCCAGGGAGTGGAGCAGCAGAACAACCTCGGCCAGGTCGCTGCGCTGGATTTCGGGCGTATTGCGCTCGGGACGGTCGAGCTGGCTGCTCTCGGTCCAGAGACGGTGGCAGGTTCCCGGGGCAGTGCGTCCGGCGCGGCCTTTGCGCTGCTCGGCGGAGGCGCGGCTGATCGGCTCGATTAAAAGCGTCCCCAGGCCCCGTTCCGAATCGTAGCGCGCGACGCGGGCCAGGCCGCTGTCCACGACGTGCCGGATGCCATCGATGGTAACCGAGGTTTCGGCGACATTGGTGGCGATCACCACCTTGCGAAGCGGGTTGGGAGCAAACGCGAGATCCTGCTGTTCCGGCGGCAAATCGCCATGCAGCGGGATCAAGGCCAGCCGCTCGTCGGCGCGGATGGCTCGAAGCGCGCCGATAGTCGCATTGATCTCACCCATGCCGGGCATGAACACCAGGATATCCCCGGGCTCGCCCGAGTTGACGATGCTCTCAACCTCGTCAGCCGCCTGTTCGGACGCCGGCCGCTCGTCGTATTGGGCAAGATAGCGCACCTCGACCGGGAAGCTCCGGCCCTCGGAGATGAGGGTCGGGGGTCGAGTGTCGACTGTCGCGGGTGGGGTGTCGACTGTCGCGGGAAGAGCCTCCGCGGCAGCCGAGGCGTCCCCCTCGACCCTCGACCCACGACCCACCTCCCTTAGGTATTCCGCCACTGGCTCGGCGTCGAGTGTGGCGGACATCACGGCCATTTTCAGGTCGGGCCGCTCGGTCTCTTGCAGGCGCTTGACGAGCGCGAGAGCGACGTCGCTCAGGAGGTTGCGTTCGTGGAATTCGTCGAAAATGACCACGCCGACGTCCGGGAGAGCGCGGTTTTCCTGGAGCCAGCGGAGGAGGATGCCCTCGGTGACATAGCTGATGCGGGTCCCGAGACCGGTCTGGTCATCGAACCGGATCTGGTACCCGACCTCGGCGCCGAGCCGGGAGCCTCGTTCCCAGGCCACGCGCGCGGCAACCGTCCGCGCGGCAACCCGCCGAGGCTGGAGCACGACAATCTTCTTGTTCCCGGCCAGCCCGCCGTCCAGGAGCATCTGGGGCACCTGGGTGGTTTTGCCCGAACCGGTCGGCGCGACGAGCACCAGGCGGTTGCCCGAGCGCAACGCGTCGAGGATCGAGGCGTGGATTTGAAAAATCGGGAGCGAAGGCTGTGGCACGATAACGCAGTCAAATATTCCGCAGAACGAGGGCGGCGAGGGTGATGACGAGCAGCAGGCCGCTGGGGATGAACTTCTTGGTCTTGGCCAGCCGGATCGAGAAGACGACCAGCAGCAGCGCCATGATGCCGGTGGCGAGCCCTCGCGCGAGGGTGTAGCCGAACAGCCCGTGAATCGTGGTCAGCGCCAGCAACGCGGCCGCGACGCCGGAGGTGATCAGGGAAATCTTGCTCTTGGCCTTAAAGAACCCAATGAGGCCGCCAACGACGAGCAACACGATGTAAATCCAGAGGATTGTTTCCCGATTCATAGTAATCTGGTCGGGGAATGTAGCCGCAAAGGGGCCGAAAGGACACCAGGAAAATGAAACGGTTGCGTGCCGTTGGTTACGCGCTCTGGTTGTGAGCCTCAGGTATCGGTGGTGATCTCGTAAAAGTCCTTCGATGCATACCCGATCAGCCAATTCGATGCGCGGTGCCGCTCTCGCGTGATGCTCACAAGTTTGCGCCAAGTGCCTTCTTCCGCCCGTGAAATGGGAACCCCACCGACAGACAGATCGCCGTCCTGGAGCACCAGACCGTGCCGCAGGATCGGGTCGCCCCAGGCTTTGCGAGCGAGCGACTCGAAATCGTAGCTGCGGCCGTTCAAGGAAAAATCCCTGACTCGCCAATGGAGGTTGTAGATGAAGCCATTATACTCGCGGAGGTCCTCGAGTGGACGGAGATGCGGCGTACTGAGGACCGTAGAGTCCGCTGACCGAAGAAATCCCAGGCTGTTCGCAGCGTCGGCTGGGTCACACTGTTTCTCGAATCCGGGCAACTCCGTCTTTTCAAGCGACCACGCCAGAACTATAACAGCCTCACTGAGCCAACTGGCATTGATTCTATCTTGCTTCGCCAGGCTGCCGAACGGCGAAGTGAGCACTTGGCGCTCCCACCCACTCAACTCCTCTTCAAGCCCCAAGGAGACCAACCAATCGTAGGAGCTCTTGGCAAGTTGGCGGGCAGGCGTCGAGTTCGCGCGGTCCCCATCCACAATTCCGCGGCAGGAGACTACCGATAAGATAATGGCTCGCCGGGCAACCTCGTCGGGCGAGGGTGGCGGAGATTCCATGAGCTCTTCGTCTTCCATACGCTTAGTTCAGCTCCAAACCCATGATCCCCACCCTAGTGCGCGTGGCCGCAAGGAATCAAGCACGAAAGTAGCCCAAATTGGAGGGCAAACCAGCCTGCCCGCCGCCCGTACGGTGACTATTTTCAACCCTGCGTCGTCAGCATGGCCCTGCGCGGCGGCAAGGGAGGGTCTGGAACATCCTGGTGTCAGCCGACATGCCGATATTGCTGCGCCCCGGGGCCGGGCGCACCCCGGAAGGCCATTTGACGGGTTTGGGAACCTGAATTAGGGTGCCAGCATAAAGAAAAGCGATGTTATGTCCGAGTTGCTTCGAGTGCTTATTGTCGAAGATTCCGTCGATGACACGTTCTTCATCGTGCGCGAGCTGCAACGCGGTGGGTTCCACGTGGAGTTCGAGCGGGTGGAAACGGCCACCTCGATGCAGGCGGCGCTCGACACGCGGGTCTGGGACCTGGTTATCAGCGACTATTCGATGCCTCAATTCGGAGGCCCGGCGGCGCTGACCCTTTTCCTGCACCACGGAATCGACGTGCCGTTCATCATCGTGTCCGGCGCGATGGGCGAAGAGCTGGCGGTGGAGATGTTGAAGGCCGGCGCCCACAATTACGTGATGAAGGACAACCTGTCGCGGCTGGTGCCGGCGGTGCGCCAGGAGCTGCGCGCGGCGCTGGAGCGACGGGTCCGGCGCCAGACCGAAACCACGGCCGCTTTCCTGGCTTCCCTGGTCGAGTCCTGCGAAGACGCTATCGTGGGCAACACGCTCGACGGCACGGTGGTGAGCTGGAATGTCGGGGCCGAGCGGCTGTATGGCTATACCGCCCCGGAGATCGTGGGCCGTTCGGTTTCGCTGCTTATCCCGCAATTCCGGCCCCAGGAGCTGCCGGAGCTGCTGGAGAAGATCAAACAGGGCGAACACATCGAGCATTTCGAGACCGTGCGGATGCACAAGGATGGCGGGGCCCGGCAGGTCTCGCTGACGATCTCGCCGATCAAGGACGCTTCCGGGCGGGTCATCGGGTCCTCGACAGTCGCGCGCGATATTTCCCAGCGCAAGCAGGAGGAGAGCGAGCGGTTGGCGCTCATCCAGGATCTCACCTCGGCCCTGGCCCGCGCCAACGGTTTGAAGGAATCCTTCTCGGCCTGAGGGCTCTTATCTAACGCTTCGGCCTGAGCAGAATGGCCTTCTTATCGGTGCCCTCGACCTCGACGCTATGGGTCTCGATGTTGGGATCGTCTTTGAGGGCCTGGTGGATAATGCGGCGGTCAAAGGCGCTCAGGGGTTCCAGTTCAACGACGTCGCCCCAGCGGCGGACCTTTTCGGCGGCTTCCTGGGCCTTTTTGACCAGCGCCTCACGGGCCTGGGCGCGATAGCCGCTCACATCGACCATCACCTTGGGCGCGGAAGGATCCTGCTGGAAGAGAAGCCGGTTGGTGACGTACTGGAGATCCGAGAGGGTTTGGCCCTGCCGGCCGATAAGCCGGCCGGAGTCTTCGGTTTTGACATCCAGAAGGCAGCCGTCTTCGAGGCGGTGTTCTTCGATGGTGGCGGTGAAGCCGAGGAGTTCCAGGACCTTTTCGAGAGTAGCTTTGGGGTCAGCGGCCATGCTCTGGGAGGGTTGATGGTTAAATGTCGGTTGCAATTCGTTGATTCGTGGTAGCCGGTCAGCCAATCATAACCTGAGGGTCATTGTCTCTTTTTCTGGGGCGGCGTCAAGACTGGAGCGTGAGCGGGCTCGGGGTTGATAGGCGTGAGCTTGGTCTGGGCGATAGTCAGGAGATTATTCACCGTCCAATACAGGGTGAGGCCGGAGGAGAAATTGTAGAGGCCGAGCATGAAAATCAGCGGCATGTAACGCATCATCTTGGCCTGGCTGGGATCCATGCCGGGGGAGGGAGGCGTCAGGCGGGCCTGCCAGAGCATGGTCACTCCCATAATCAGCGGCAGCAGGTTAAATGGCAGACCCACGCCGGGGATGCCGAAAAACGGGACGAAGCCCAACCCGGGAATGACGAACAGGATATCGGGTTTGGATAGATCCTGGACCCAGAGCCAGTGGGCGCCGCGCAGTTCGATGGCGCTCCGAATCATGCTGTAGAAGCCGAAAAAGACCGGGATCTGGATGAGCATGGGCAGGCAACCGCCCATAGGGTTGACCTTGTGCTCCTTCATGAACTCCATGTTCTTCCGGTTCATTTTGACCGGGTCATCCTTGTATTTCTCCTTGATGGCGTTCATCTGGGGCTGCAGGGCCTGCATCCGCTTCATGGAGCGGGTGCCGGCGCGGGTCAGCGGCCAGAAAATGAGCTTGATGATGACCGTGATAGCCACCACGGCCCAGCCGTAGGAAAGGGCCAGGCTGTTGTGCAGAAAGTTCATCGCCAGCAGCAGTCCCTTGGCGAAGAACCCCGAGAACCCGCTGTAGCCCATGACCAGGTCGATATTGTTGTTGAACAGCGCGCTGAGCCGGGCCAGCGTCTGGTATTCCTTGGGGCCGGCAAACAGATGGATTTGGGTTTCGGACACCTGGTTGGCAGCCAGCGTCAGCGCCGGATAAACCATCGCCGCCTCATAACCTTGCGGCGCCGCCGCGTTGGTGGCCACCAAACGGGCCTCCTCGCCGCTGGGACGCGGGAGAATGACTTTGCGCATGACCACTGCCTGGGCCGGCTGCTGAGGCATCACCGCGAGCGCGAAAAACTGGTTGTGTGCCGCCACCCAAACAACGTTGTTGCTCCCGCCCCGATATTCGGCCGGAGGAATTCGCGGCGTGCAGGCAAAACCACGGTCGGAGAAATAGGCGGCGCCGATGTCTTCGGATTTGACGCCGTTGTACCAAAGTATGCCGATCGCCGTTACGTTGCGGTCGTTGGCGTCCATGGGCGTGGCGGTGCCGACGACCCATTCCTGCGCCGGCAAGCTGAGCGGGTGCGAGGACCGGTTCTCCAGCCGGACCGTCGCGGTCACCATATAGTTCGTGCCGAATTCGAAGTCTTTGACGATGGTCAGGCCGTTCGTGAGCGCCTTCTGGGCGCGCACTCCGTTGGTCGTGGGGGTGAGGGTGAAGATCCCGTCGCCCTGTATGGCCTCGCCGCCGATCAGGGCCAGCGTCGGCGCTGGGGTGTACCGGTCAAGGGTGGCGACGCCCTTGCTTTGGGTCTCCTTCTCGAGCCGGGTGGAAACGGTCTCCGGGTAATCGAGCAGTTCGACCTCCTTCAAGCCGCCGCCGTAGGAACTGAATAGGTAGCGGGTGGGGCCGTTAGTGACCGGAAGCAGTTGCTCGGGCTGGTTGGTGTTGACGATGGGTTTGACGAGCGGTTCCTCGAGGGCGGTTGATTCCGTGGCGGCGGGCACTGGAGCCGCCGTGGCGTTGGTGGCGGTGAGCGTTGCGCTGGGGGCATTGGTCGCGCGGGGCGGCAGAGGCTTGGGCGGGTAAAGCTTGTTCACCACCAGCGGATACCAAAGCATCATCACGAGGAAGCAAACGACCAGAAGAATAATTGATTTACGATCCATGCTGAGAAGAGAATCCGAGATCTGTAGGGGCCGGCCTTGCCTGCGCCGCTCTGGAGCCGGCGGGCTGCCGCTCCGGGACGGGGTCCAGGCCGCAGCCGCCCCAGGGATGGCAGCGGCAGACGCGCTTAAGGGCCAGCCAGCTCCCGGTGAGCGCGCCGTGGCGGGCAAGGGCCTCGAGGGCGTATTCGGAGCACGTGGGGGTGAAACGGCAGCGCGCGCCGGCGCCGAAAAGGATCTGTTTCGCCGGAGACAAACCCCAACGATAGAGGCGCACCCCGAGAATCAGGCCGTGGGCAAAAAGGGAATGGGGGGGAGAGGGTCGAAGGTCGAGGGTGGACGAAATGCGACGCTTCGCTTCAGCGACACTCGACGCGTGACACACGCGTCGGGACACTCTTGAACCGAAGTCTAAGATGTATTGGGCTAAATTCACCCGTGATTCCCGTACTACCCTTTCAATCCCTTCAACAATCCCGCTTTCCGCAGCGTTGTCAAAAAGTCCTTCTCGACGTCAGCCAGGCCCTTTCCGCTGATGGAAGGCCGGGCGACCAGCACCAGGTCAACCGGCTGCGCCAGCTCGTGTTGATGGAGGCGAAAGCTCTCGCGCAGGAGCCGTCGCGCCCGGTTGCGAACCACCGCCCCGCCAATCCTGCTTCCAGTGATAACTCCCAGCCGGGAGCGAGTCTCCGGGGCCAGCCGTTGCCAGTTGGCGATCAGGCAGCCAATGGCCAGACGCTGGCCCTGCTGGCGAAGACGGGCGAAATCCCGCGTTTGCTTAATGCGGGCCGCGCGGCCGAACCGCAGTCGTGGTGACGCTTCGGCGGCCATGGCGCCCAACTCTTAGACCGGCGTCAGCCGTTTGCGGCCAACCCGGCGGCGGTTCGCCAACGTGGCGCGCCCGCTCTTGGTAGAGTTGCGGCTTAGGAATCCATGTTGGCGCCGGCGCCGGACCTTAGACGGTTGATACTGTCGCTTCATAAAATTCTTCTGTGCTTGCCCGCGAGGGGGACGACCCCGGGCCAGGTTTCCTTAGCCCGTGACGGAACGCGAGAGAATACCAGCCAAAAAACCGGTGTCAAGCAGAGCCGAACGAGAAGAGTTGAAGAAAATTCGCCTCCACTCGCTCCGCCAGGGCCTCCAGCGGCGTGTCCAAAAGCTCGGCGGCAAAGAGATACACGGCGCTCAGATTGGCCGGGTGGTTCAGGGTGCGGCCCGTCCGCGCGTCCGTCAGCGCGTAGCGGGCGAGTTCGGGGGGTAGAAGCTGGTCGGGAGCGTCCGTCTCGATAAGCAATCGCTCGGGCGGGACCCGGCGAAAAGCCTCGCGCTGCCGGGTCTTGCGCGGGTGCGCGAAATAGCCGGGCAGCGAAAAATAAGCTCCCATCTCCACGAGCGCCGGGATCATCTCCTGCGGCCCGCCGAACGAGTGCAGGACGAAGCCGCGGCGCGGACGCGGTTGGGCCCGGAGCAGATCGAGGAGCCGCCCCCAGGCTTGAAGGCAATGAATGCTGACCGGCAGGTCGCGCTCGGCGGCCAGCCGCAGTTGCCAGATAAAGACCTCCTCCTGCTGCGCGGTGTCGTAGTCTTTGATCCAGTGGTCCAGGCCAATCTCGCCAACGGCGGAAGGGATCTCGTCCAGGAACCGCCGCAAGACCTGCCGCCACTCAGGCGAGCGCTCTTTGACATACCAGGGGTGATAGCCGAACGAGGGGATCGTTTCCGGGCAGGTCCGGGCCAATTCAAGGACCGCCGGCCAGTCGGCCTCGCAGGAGCCGTTGACCACCATGCGGGCGATGCCTTCCCGCCGCGCCGCCGCCAGCACCTCCGCCCGGCAAGCGGTCAGGCGCTCATCCTGCAGATGATTGTGAGCGTCGTAGAGGCGGCCATTCATAGGTTGTATATATAGCCCAAGCGGCAGCCCGGCAACGGACTTTCAACAGGAAAGGCTGCTATTGGCTATCGGCTATTGGCTATCGCTGAAAACCGGGATGCAATTGCCCACTTTCACTTTGCATTAGGGTTTCCGACCCCCGCCCCCCCGCTGCCCCGGAGTTTGGGCGACAACCCGCCCCAACGGCTCCCGCCTAAGCTCCCTCTCCTCCTCGGGAGGAGAGGGCTGGGGAGAGGAGGCCTCTTTCCATATGTCATCCAAACTCGGAGCCAGTGACCCCGACCCCACTGCGCTTTTTCTCTGTTTCCTCCGGTTCGGATTTCGTCCACTCTTTAGAAAGGCGCCGCGCCGGCGGCAAAGACGAGCTTTGGTCCTGTGCGAGCGCCTGCGACCGGCTATATTGACGGGAATGCGAGTCAGAACAGACATCTTGCGCGCGAATCGCGACGAGCGGCAACCAGCGGCTCAACGCGGAGGCGCGCGGCCGGAGCCTGTTGTTTCTCTGACGGTTTCCGGAGAGACGAGCTCCCGCGCTTGCCGCGCCGGAGCCCCGCGAAGGCGGGAGTCCCCAATATTTATTTGCGCCTCGCGGAAGCTCGTCCCTCCGGGGTCCAGTCGCAGCGCAGCCGTGCTGCGTTCTCTCGCCGCTGCCTCGGTCGTCTTGCTGTTGGCTGCCGTCGGTTTCGCGGCGGCCGGCGCGACTCCCGACAACGAACCGCCGACGACCGCCCGCGACGAGTTCAACGCGGGGACGCGGAAACTGCGCGACGGCAAGCTCAGGGAGGCGGAAGCGCTGCTGCAAAACGCTCTGGCCAGCCAAATCGAAAACCTGCAGCCGCCCGCGCTCTACAACCTCGGCCATGTCCGGTTCATGCAGGGCGTCGAGGAATTGAAGAAGGGGCCTTCGGCCCGTTCGGCTGCGGGCCAGGGCCGGAGTGCGGCCCAGACCGGCGCCCAGGCGATTCAGTCGGCCGATGCCGCGCTGGCGGGCAACGACATCCAAAAGATGGTCGACGCCTATGTGCAAGGGCATGGCGCGCTCAAGGAGATGAAGGCGGCCAGGGCAGCGGTGCGCCGGGCCATCCAGACCTACGAGGCCACCCTCTCCCGATGGCAGCGGGCTGAAGGCGATTTCAAAAGCACCGTCGAGATGAACCGCGCCGACGCCGACGCCCGGCAGAATGTCGAGGTGGTGGACCGCTGCATCGCCAAGCTGGTCGACGCGCTCAAGGACCTGCAGGCCATGGCGGGCGCCGGCGGGAAGCAGCGCCAGGACCTGGGGCAGAAGCTCAAAGAACTCCGCGGCCGCATCCCGGCGCCCAATATGCCGCCGGGCGGCGCCGGCGAAGAGGATGAGGAAGACGAAGACCAGCCCAATGGCCCGCAGCCGGGCCAGCAGGAAGGGCCTTCCAAGGAAGGACAGGAAATGTCCCTCTCTCCCGAACAGGCCGGTTGGCTGCTCGACAGCTTTAAGCTCGACAGTGAACGGCGCCTGCCCATGGGCCAGGGCGAAGAGGCGAAACCCAGAGACCGGCAACGACCTACCTGGTGAGTATGAAGTCCAAGATTTGGTTCCTCGGCGCCTTGGTCTGCTTGCTTCTCTTGCTGGCCGCGTCTCGGGCCGGCGCTCAGCCCGCGCCGTCTTCGCAAGATCCGCTGATGAACCTGATGTTGTCGCAGCCGAAAATCGATATCTCCTCCCCGGCCACGGCAACGGTTGAGTTCGAGCCGCCGGTGGTCCGGCCGGGAGACGAAGCGGTGTACCGGGTCAATTTCAATGCGCTCGAAGAGTCGGTCGCCTGGCCGGAGGAGCCGCCGACGGTGCCTGGGCTTGAATTTCAACCCGGCGGCCACGGCGAAATATTCCAGATGGGCGGCGGGGTCATGCAACCAAGAACCTCCTTCAATTATCATGTCCGGGCTGGCGCCCCCGGCGAATTTGTCGTTCCCGAGTTCAGCGTCAAGGTCTATGGCAAACCGGTGACCGTGCCTGCGGCCCGGCTCCAGGTCACGTCGACTCCGCCGGCGTCGGTGGTGCCGGCGCGAAGGCTCCGGGTTGAAGTCCCGGGCACCAATCTCTACGCGGGTCAACCGGTGCGCGCGCGGGTGATCTATGCCGGTCCGCCCGGCAGCCCGGTGCAGGGCCTGGCGCAGGTGCAATTGACCGGACAGGGGTTCATTGTGGATCAAAGCGCGGTCCAGCAACGCATCAGTAACGTGCCGCGCGGCAGGACCAGCGCGCCCGCGTATGTTTACGAGACGACACTCACGCCCCTGACTGCCGGTCCCGTCTCGATCATGGCCCAGGGCTTTCTGGCCGGGCTCCATACTTCGGGCCCGGTGGTGATCACCGCGCCAGGCGGTTCCCAGCCCATCACCATCGGCGGAGGCCCGCCCCAATATACATTGCTCGATTCGGATCCCCTCGAGATCTCCGTCAGACCGCTGCCCCGCCGGGGTGAATTGCCCGGGTTCACCGGCGCCATCGGGACGTTTGCCATCGATCCCCCGTCGCTGGACACTGATTCCGTTCAAGCCGGCGATCCGGTAAAGCTCACCGTCACTGTCCGGGGCGATGATGCCTCCCAGCGCGTGGTGCCGCCACCCCCGCCCGCCCCGGGGCGTGATTGGCAGATCTTCGCCGCCATGGACGCCTCCGGATCCCCGGCGTCGCCGACTTCGAGGCGGTTTGGGGCGCCGGGATCTTCCAAGCCGGTTTGCGCCTCGTTCTCCTATACCCTCATCCCGCTCACAACCGAAGCGCGGGCCACGCCGGCCATTCCCTTCAGCTATTTCGATCCCGGCCGCGGCGCTTATGTGGACCTGACAATCCCGCCGGTGACGCTGACGGTGAAAGGGGGCGTCGCCTCGGCGGATGCCCGTGCCTTAACGCAGCGGGAACCCGCGGATGCGGAGACCGAAAAGGAACCGACTTTGAGCGGCCTGGCCTCCGCGCCGGGTTTGGCGACGGACAGCCTCGTGCCGGTCCAACAGCGGGCCTGGTTTCCCCTGCTGCAATTGGCCCCCGGTGCGGCGTTTCTCGGACTCTGGGGCTGGGACCGTCGCCGTCGCTATCTGGAAAGACATCCGGAAGTGGTGCTGAAACGGCGGGCTCTAAGGGGCTTGCGCCGGGAATGGCGCGGTGCGCGCCAGGCCGCCCGGGCCGGGGATACCTCGCGGTTTGCCGCCCGTGCCGCCGGCGCTTTGCGCGTCGCTTGCTCGCCTCACTACCCGGCTGAACCCCGCGCGTTAGTGGGCGCCGACGTCCTGGCATTGTTCCCGGAAAACGAACGCGCGGGACGGGTCGGCGAAGTCATCCGCCGCTTCTTTGCCGTGAGCGACGCCGCCCGGTTCGGCAGCGCCGCCGGTCAGGCGGACGGATTGCTGGCCCTGAAACCCGAACTCGACAGCCTGCTGGCCAGGCTCGAAGAAAGGCTGCGCGCGTAATGAGCAACTCTTTCCGGATTTCAATCGGCTTGTCGTTGCTGATGTTGTTCGCAAAGCCCTGTCTTGGCGCCTCGATCGAGAGCTTGTTCCATGAAGGCGTGTCGGCGTATGGTGCGGCGGATTACGAGCGGGCGGCCGACGCATTCGGGCGGGCGGCGGCGATTCAGCCCGCCTCCGGTACCTTGCAAAACCTCGGCAACGCCGAATGGCAGCAAGGCCAAACCGGCCCGGCCATTGTGGCCTGGGAGCAGGCGCTGTGGCTCGACCCCTTCAACCAGTCGGCGCGCAACAATCTTCGCTTCGCCCGGAAAGTGGCCCAACTTGAAAGTCCCGACCTGGCGTGGTACGAGGTGGTCTCGACTTGGCTTCCCGCCAACTGGTGGGCCTGGATCGCCGGCTTGAGCCTCTGGCTGGCCGTGGCCATGACGCTGCTGCCGAGCATCTTCCGCCGGCGCAAGACCGCGTGGCAGCAAGCCGTGGCCGCCATGGCGTTGATGGTGTTCCTCTTGAGCCTGCCCGCCCACGCGGGCGTCTATACCCGATCGCACATCGGGTTCATCGTGGAAAAGGACACACCGCTTCGGCTCACCCCCACTGCGGATTCACAGAATTTGACCCGCCTGGCCGCCGGCACCCCCGCCCGCTGGGAACGCCTCCGCGGACGCTTCCTCCTCATTCAAACCCCCGAAGGCCTAAGAGGCTGGGTCGAGAAAAGCTGCCTCAGTGCGATGGGAGATTAGGAACGACGGATGCGAAACGGCGCCAAATGTGAATCCGAGCGCGAGGACAGCGTCGCCTGCACGCAGGGGTCATGTTTAAAAGTCGATAGCAAGGTGCCACCTCACACCGTGTTTCTGCGCTTCTCGAAGGACGCGCTGATATCCCAGAAGGTCATCCTTCACGGCTCTTAACTCCGGAGAACCGTCGGCCTCGGCGAGTAAGGCGTCAATGGTTTTCAATCCCTCCTCAGCGGAGAACCACTGTGCAGCCGGAATGTCAATACCAGCGACGTCCTCGCCCAGCAGATCCGCCGCCTCATCGGCGCTGGTACTGAAAAACTCCATAAGCGGGCGGACGCCCAAACGCTTGGCGGCCTTGGCGAGATGCTTCTCAGCTTTACTGAGCATCTTGCCGTCAATCATCGTGTCCACGTCCGGGATTTTCTGTTCTAAAGCAATGTATAGTGCAGTTCCCATAGTAATTCCTTTTCAACGCATCAACTCACCAACGGCGGCTTCTCCTGAGGCTCCGATCCTCCAAACGACTCCGCAGGGCCGCCATGCGGTGAAGGGCTGGGCTCGACCGCTTGTGCGGTGATGAGCTTCGCATGTTCCTCGGGACTCGAAACACCGCGCCCCAGAGCAAGCATCGAGATCAGGCCAACGGGTCGTTGCGCACGCGAGGCGGCGAATAGCTTGTGGTGCCCATCAATTACGTAGTGGGCAAGACACCAATGGGAAGTGACCGCCTGCTTCCCGTCCCAATTGGCGGGCTGCTTTATGTCGAGCACGGAAATGGCCAGAGCTGTTGGGCGTCGCCCCTCCTGAAGACGAGCCTGAAACTCCAAAACCCGTGAGGGATCCAACCAGCCCTCGGGAAACATTGGGATTATAAACTCGAAAAGACGGGCCCCATCGGCGATGGGCTTGTCGGCCCCCCTGTAGTATTTGGTCCGCGGGTCATGCGGCAGGCCCCAAAAGCCATCAATGCCCCAAAGCGCTGGTTGCTCTCGGCGGAAGTAATCATCTTCCTCCCCGGGTGTTACCAAGCGAGGAACGCGGAAGAGAAGTGACGCCTCATAGTCTCCGTTGGGCAGCAGCTCCGAAAGGACGGAGACTTGTGTGTCCGTTAGCCCTGTAAGCCCGGATGAGAGCTGATCCTGAAAATCGACAGGGTTGAGGCTCTTATTTGCTCCCACGCAGCGCCGGAAGAAAAAGGAGCAGGTGCCGCAGATATTCCCGATGTGGTAGGCGTCCTTGCCGTCAATCGTGATGAACCGGTCCCAAGCCTCCCAGGAGCCTCCGCCCCTGGTGGCAAAGCTGAGTGGCGACTTGGAATTCCGGACCGTGAGTTTCATCGAATGGTCGAACGACTGTGTTCAGGCAGGGCGGGCCGAGCGCATCCAGCATGGAACAGAGACGGATTCCCGCCCTTGCCTGCAGCACATTTGTTAGGCCTTCCCATTCGGTGCTTTTCCATAGTTCAAAAGATTCTCTTTTCGGATGTGTCTGAACTTCCACCAATACCATGCCCTATAAAACGGGCCTCTCATCCGATCAAAGAATATCCTAGCGTTTGAAGGCCGAGACATTCCGAAAGTCGTCGTGCCAAGCTCTATCGGGAATGCTGGGATGCTCTTACCTGAAACGAACGCGCCGATAATGCCCATCAGCTCCATTTGATAAATGGCGCAATTGCAAAATCGCTTCACTGCCATATCTGAAAGACGCATGAAAAGCTCCTGCTCGACGTTACTCCAAACGAACTTTGGATCAGACCCATCGTAATCGCCAAGATACGACCTCGCCGGTTCATCTCCGAATTGGACGCTCATACGGAGGCGGCCTGCTTCGGGCTCTCGGGTCATGCTATGGAGAAGAACACGCATTTTGTGGCCTATTTGATTAAGCTAACCGTTTGTATATCGAGCCCCTGGTGGGCGTATTAAATTCTCGGACAGGGCCTGAAACCACCGACGTCATACCAACCGCGCCGGCGTCCTGGCATAACTCCAATTCCATGGCCCCACCCTATAGCCCGACATTTAAAAGTCAAGCACGCAAGCACCGCGTGATTAGGGTTGGGAGCGAGGCAAATCAGTAACCATTGCAAAGGGCGCCTCCGGCATCGCGGAGCGATGCTGCGATGGTAGCCGGGGAGCTTCAGCCCCCGGAAACCGGCCAAACCGATCCCTGGCGTCGCGTTAGCGACGCCTGAAAAGCGGGCTACTCCTTCTGGACAGAGTGTCAGCCAGTTACCCGCCTCCGGCTCGGCCCTGAGTACTCCGTAACCCGAGTTTCCTTCCACGGCCACGTCCTCAGAAGAACGAGCAAAAATACTTGCTTTACGGATTACTGCGGCATCAGGCGCCGCTCCGCGGCGCTGTCCCAAGCTGGATCGACCCCCGTGGGCTCAAGCCCATGGCTACCGTCGTAACGCCGCTCTGCGGCGCCTGCAATGAACTACGAGATGCGCTCGCCGTTGGTTTTCCCCATGGCGAAGTCACTTTTTGTCTCACGACATTTATTGTTGTATATCATAACCGTTATGATATACTATGAACATGAAAGCGAAATCCTTCTCTAAGGCAGCGAAAAAACCTGTAAAAACAGACGATCGCGTCGCCGCGCCCGCCCCGGCACCGGCTGGGGAACTTCTGGATATGGACGAGGCGATCGCGATGCTCAAGACCACCCGGCCGACTTTTTACCGCTGGGTCCGAGCCGGCAAACTTAAGGGGAGCAAGGTGGGGCGCCAATGGCGGTTCCACCGCAAAGACATCGAGCGTTTCCTTCAAGGGGAAGAGCCGCAAATCGATTTGGCGGCTGACATCACCCCGCTGCTGGACACGCTGCGCGAGCGGCTCAAGGAGCAAGGGGTTGCGGAGCCGGAATCGGCTGAAGGGGAGTTGGCCCTGGCGGTCCATTGCATGATCCAGCTCGCGGCGCGGATGCGCGCCACCGATCTGCACCTGGAACCGCAGCCGGGAGGCAAAGCGTCGTTGCGCTTCCGCCTGGACGGCGTGCTGCATCCCGTTGCATCGCTGGACATCCGCCTGCTGGCGCCGGTGATCCAGCAATGGAAGAAGCTGGCCGCCTGCAACGTCCGCGAAACGGCCAGGCCCCAGGAGGGCCGAATCCTGACCCGGCCTTCCGCCGGCGAGGAATTGGAACTGAGAGTGACGTTTTTGCCCGCGCTTCTGGGCGAGGCGCTCAGCGCCCGGCTGCTCGACCCGGCCACCGCCCGGCTCAGCCTCGAACGGATGGATTACTCGGAAGCCGACAAGCGGAAGCTGGAGCACTGGCTGGGAGCGCCGTGGGGCGCCATCATCGTCACCGGGCCGGCCGGCTGCGGCAAGACGTCCGCGCTTTATGCTTGCCTCAACCGGCTTGCCGCCGGCTCCGCCGGGCTCAAGGTGATGACGGTCGAAGATCCGGTCGAATACCTGCTGGCCGGGACAACGCAGGTCCCGGTGCGGTCGGAGGCGGGAATGACCTTTGGCGGGACATTGCGCGCCGTGCAGAAGTCGGACCCGGATGTGATCATGGTGGGGGAGATCCGCGACCTGGAGACACTGACGCTGGCACTCCAAGCCGCTTCGACCGGCCACCGGGTATTGCTGACACTGCACACCAGCGAAGCGGCCACGGCGCTGCTCCGAATGTCGAATGTGGGCGTAAACGCGTTTTTGATTGCCGACAGCACGAGGCTAATCGTTGCCCAGCGGCTGGTCCGGTTGCTCTGCCCCAAATGCTCGGCGCCCCGCAAACCCGACGAGGCGCTTATTGAGCTGGCCCGGAAGATCACCCGGCTCGGCGGCGCGACCTGGGAGGGATTGCCGGGGGATTATCGCGAGCCGGTCGGCTGCAAGGAGTGCGGCATGACCGGTTTCAAAGGGCGCACAGTGATTGCCGAAGCGCTGGAGGTTACCCCGCGGATCTCCAGCGCGTTGACCCGCGGCGCGACCGCGGCGGATCTGCGCGCCATCGCGGTCAGCGAAGGCATGACGACGCTGGCCGTCGACGGCATTCGCCGGGCAGCCGAAGGCAAACTATCGCTGGCGGAAGTCCTCGGAACCGTGAGCGCCATCTACGCGGCCGATCTGGGCGCGTGAATATGGGTTATGCCTCTTTCCCTAAACCCCCTGCTTTGCGCTCTTCGGTGGTTTGTCGGAAAGCAGCCCGAGATCCAGAGGGTGCGCGCCGATACCGAATCCAAGCCTAAGCAAGACACGCAAGTCACTCCTGCGAATTCCTTGTCGGCCGAAAATGGGACCCCCATGCGTTACGACGATAGTCCGCCTGGGAGCAAAATCCGTTGGCTTTAGTCCGGCTCAAGGGTGGTCCTGACAGGCTGCCGAACAACCAGGAATCGCCCCCTTGTCCCGTCTTTGTCCCGGGACATGTCCCGGGTCCGACCTCACAAAACGCCCGTCATTATTGGTTTGTCCCGCTGTCCCGGGTCCAGGAGGGGGTGCGCCTCTGCCCCCTGCACCTTATACGGATTCTGGTGATGTTTCATGAGCTGACTGTTGCTGAAGTCGCCACCCCCATGTCAGATCCATGAGTCTGCGCAGCCCTACCCCGACACTTTCGGCCCCCGGCTCCCCGT
>Ga0181517_10000301_pt1 | contig 69809 bp, 54 predicted proteins | sample PEATcosm2014_Bin_31_FD_119748 | JGI IMG/M metagenome (GOLD analysis project Ga0181517, IMG submission 119748) | Peatland microbial communities from MTU Mesocosm Facility, Houghton, MI, USA - PEATcosm2014_Bin01_30_metaG | ecosystem: Environmental > Terrestrial > Soil > Wetlands > Peat | place... | reverse complement strand
TGCCCGGCGCCAGCGTGAACATGCGCTCAAACTGGCCGGTGATGTCGTTTTCAATCTGCTCGGGGGGCATGCCCGAATAGAAGGTCGCCACCACCACCACCGGGATCTTGATAGGCGGGAACAGATCCACCGGCATGCGCAGCAGGCTGGTCACCCCCACCACGCACGTGATGAGGCAGATCACAATGATCAAATAAGGATAGCGGATGGCGAAGCGTGACACGCGGACAAGAGAAAAGTTATGTCGTCAGCCTGTTGCGTTATTGTTTACGGATTTGAAGAGACCGCCGAGCTCACAGTCGGAGCATCACTGGAACCATCGGCATCATTTTCGACCAGAGGCGCCGTCATGATCGGAGTTACTTTTTGGCCGGGCTGCACCTGCGTCCGCCCGCCGATCATCACTAGATCGCCCTCATGCAGACCAGCAGTCACTTCGCATCGGTTTGGGGTTTCCAGCCCGAGCGTCACCGTCCGTTCCTCGATCTCGTTGTCGCGATTCACCAAATAAATCTTGCTCATTTCGCTCGATTTCTGCCCGGAAACAGCTTCCGTGGGAATGCTGAGGGCGTTCAGCCGCTGCTGGACTTTCAACGTCACCATGGCATACATGCCCGGCACGATCTCAAGGCTTGGATTGGGCACTTCGATTTCCGTGATCATCGTTCGCGTATCCTCGTTCACCTTGGAAGTCGTGCGCGTAATCGTCCCGGAAAACGTCTTGCCCCCGAGTGATTCCACCTGCACCTCTACCCGCTCACCGACGCGAATGTCTTTCACGTACTTCACCTCCACCGGAAAATCGAGCCGCAGCAAATAATTGTCAGAGACCCGTACCAGCGGCATGGACTGGGTGTCAGAGGCAGTGCCGGCTTGGATGAGGGAGCCAGGGTCGGCATAGCGATGGGTGACCACCCCGTCAAACGGAGCCGTGATATAGGTATAAGAAACCAAAGTTTGGTACCTCTCGACATCGGCCTTGGCCCCCGCAATCGCCGCTTCGGCCGTATGGTCCTTGGATTCGGCTGTGTCCAGCTCCTGCAACGCCACCAGATTCGGGTGGTCCCTATTGACCGCTTGCAACCGCGTGAAAATCAGGTGCGCGTTGGTGTAATCAGCTTCGGCCCGTTTCTCGGCCGCCAGGGCGCGGTCCAATTCGTCGTGCAACTCCGGCACTTCGAGCGTGGCCATCAGTTGGCCCGCCTTGACCCGGTCGCCGAAATCGACGTTCATTTGCTGCACATACCCCGAGACTTTTGCGTGCAACTCCACTTCCACGTAAGGCCGGAATTCCGCCGGAATGGTCACCTGGTTGTAAAGATCCTCCCTCGTCACCCGCGCCACCGCCACCGGCAACGCCGAGGGCGCTGCAACAGCCGCCGTGTGCGGTTTTGTGCGACCGGCTACTCCCAGGAGCAATGCGATAACGACGACAGATCCCAGCAGCAAGGCTGCTGCCGCGCGCCATTTGACCGATCCCGGTCTCGCCTTCCCGCCGCCACACCACCGCATTACCGTCCGGCCCCGCTCAACCAATCGCTGCCAGATCCCGGCTTCAGCGCGCCCCGTCGCGGCGACAGAAGGCTGATCATCGATTGGAGGATTCGGTTTTGGATCGGACGGTTCCATACTCATTCATCGCTTAATCTCGGATCCTGAGGCCAACGGGAATTCGATCCGGAAGCGGCTGCCTTTGCCCAGCGTGCTCTCCACTTGAATCTCGGCTCCGTGGGCGACGCAGATCGATTTGACGATGGCCAGGCCGAGCCCTGCCCCGCCGCGATCGCGCGACCGCACCTTATCGACGCGGAAAAACCGCTCGAAAATGTGCGGCAGCGCGTCAGACGGAATGCCGATGCCGTTGTCAATCACCTCAAGCGTGGCATGGCCGTCGACGGTCGCCACTCGCAAGTTCACGGCGCCTTTCTCGGGCGTGTATTTAATGGCATTATCCAACAAATTGACCACTACCTGCTTGAGGCGTGCCCGGTCGCCGGCCACGGGAACCGTCTCGTCGGTTTCGCATGAAATGGAAATCTCCTTGTCCTCCGCCAGCAGACTCATCTGGTCCGCGGTGCTGGCGGTCAGCTTGCCGAGATCAATCTGGACCCACTCCGCTTGCGCTTCTCCGGCCTCCAGGCGGGAGATGGCAAACAGGCCTTCGACCATGCCCGCCAGTCTCTCCACCTCCTCAAGTATGCTGCCGATAGAATCCCGCAAGTCGGTTCCAAGGCTCTTGTCCTGCACAACCCTCTCCAACTCGCCCCGCAGGATCGTCAGGGGGGTGCGCAACTCGTGCGAGGCATCCGCTCCGAAGCGCTGGGCGTTGAGGAACGCATTCTCCAGCCGGGCAATCATATGATTGAGCGAAACGGACAGCCGCTCCAGCTCATCCCCGGTGCGCGCGACCGGCAGCCGCTCGCTCAGGTTGTGCTGGGTGATCTGTTCGGCCTTGCGCGCAATCTGTTCCACCGGCGCCAGCGCGCGATGTATAAGGTAATAGCCGCCCCCAGCCGCCGCGATGAGCACCAGCGGCAGGCCCACCAGCAACTGAAACACCAGCCGATCCAGCATCGCTTGAAGCGGCGCCGTCGGGGCTCCCACCTCGACCAGAAAGCCCATCCCGTCGGGAGCCCGATAATCGTACGATCCGATGACCAGCGAACCGCCGCCCGGCAACTTCTGCTCGCGAGAAGGCGGCGGAAGAGCCGGGGCCACGAGCGGCGGCACGTCCGCGGGATTGAAGCTCTCGTCCTTGGGCGGACCCGAGGCGTAAAGCTCGCTCCCGCTCCGGCGGGTGATGCGAACGAACCGATCATTGGCTTCTGGAGCATAGACGGTCCGGATTTCGTTGGTTACATAGGCCTCCCCCGTCCGCTTGACGTTGGCCAGCAGCAGTTCGGCAATTTGCTGCGCCCGCCGCAACTGTGTCCGGCCCAAATCCGCTTTCAAATAGCGGCTCAACTCCATTACCGTCAGCGCCGCCGCCAGCCCGAAGGCCGCGATGACCAGGCTCGCATACCACGTCGTGAGTTGGAACCGCAATGAGCGGATGCTCATGGCTCCTCTCCGTCCGCCAGGCAATATCCCGAGCCGCGCACCGTGCGGATGAGCTTGTGCTCGAAAGGAATGTCCATCTTCTCCCGCAGGTGCCGCACATAGACATCGACGATGTTGGTCAGGCCCTCGAAGCTCTCGTCCCACACATGTTCCATGATCATGGTGCGCGATAGCACACGCCCGGCGTTCGATGCCATGTACTCGAGCAAGCCGTATTCCTTGGAGGTCAATTCTATCCGTTTCCCGCCGCGCCGGACCTGCTGAGTTAGCCGGTCCACTTCCAGGTCCGCTACCCGCAGGACGTCCGTCCGGTTGGCATGGGGCCGGCGCAACAGCGCCTTGACTCGCACGAGCAGCTCGGCGAAGGCAAACGGCTTGGTCAGGTAATCATCCGCTCCCGCCTCAAAATTCTCGACTTTTTCCTTGGTGGAATCCCGGGCCGTGAGCACCAGTACCGCCGCGTTTCCCCCCTGCTGCCGCAGGCGCCGCAATACTTCGGAGCCGCTCAGGCCTGGAAGCATCAGGTCGAGGATGATCGCGTCGTAATCCACTCCGCGAGCCATCTCCCAGCCGCTCGCGCCGTCATACGCGACATCCACGGCGAATTTCTCCTCCCGCAGGCCGCGCGCCACAAAATCGGCCACTTTCTTCTCATCCTCTACAAGTAAGAGACGCATAAGGAACTAATCTTTAAACAGAAACATAGCACGCATCTGGCAAAAAACTCTCGATCCCGGTCAGAGTGTCCTCTCCAGGACCAAGGTCATAGTCTGGCGGTTTTCTCCGCGCCTGATGCCCAGACAAACCTTGTCCCCCTCCCGGGATTCGAGCAGGCTCCGAATCGCATTCATTGCCAGTTCGTCCGCCGCGCGGCTGTTCACCGACAGAATAATGTCCTCAGGCAAAATCCCGGCTTTCGAGGCGGGGCTCTCCTCATCGACGAAGTGAACTACAGTCTGCCCGCCTATCCGCAACAGGTGCAGCCCGCTCATGTCATGCTTGTCGGCGGCAGCGTATGAGCTGGCGGGGGCAAGGTAAAGCAATCCGTCCGGGAAATCAAAAGTGACTTTATGTCGCCGAAAGAAGCTCAGGCCCAAGGTCGAATGAAGATCGGGATTCAGAATGGAGCTCGCATGGAGATTCCGATAGCTCAGGTTCTGCAGCGACATTTTCTCCACCAAGGCGGTCTGGTTGCGCGCCGTTTGGCCCCCAAGCGTGCCGATGATCGAGCTCGTGACATGGGGGTCTTCGCCGGAAAAAACGCTCTCCCAGTCCTTTTCGTTGAGCGACAAAGAGCTGCTGTCCCCGGTGTCGATCATGAGATCAACCGGGTGGTGGTCATTCAGCCACACGGTTACGGCCCAATGTGGAGTCAGGGGCTTGAGGATTATCGCCGTCGAACCGCCGGCGATTTCGCCGGGCAGCGCGCCGTAGAAAGCCGCCTCCTTTTTGTCGAAATCGAGCGAGACGATATTATGCGCCAGGAAATCCATGCCCAGCACCCCGTCGCAGCGCTGTCCGCTCACCCATCGGGCCATGCTCAGATCCACACAGCCCACCTCCTCCAGATCCAGGCTTCGGCCCCCGAGCCGCATCTCGGGGCTCTGGTAAACGGACAGCCTGCTGTCGGAGTTGACCGCGGTCGCCGCCCGGCATTGCCCCACGGTTTCTCCCAGCCGGTCTTTGAACCGGAGGTCCAGCGAGGACAAACTGCATCCCGTGTCCAGCATGAAGTAGCGAGTCTTGCCATAAACCTGGACCGGCACGCGTATGAGGATGCCGTCGTCGCAGAGCGGAACGTGTTCCGTTCCACCATCTGCCGCCATGCCAGCCCCGGGAACAGCGGCAGTTACGAGCGTTCCCATAAGAGAACTGATCAAAGCTTGTCTCGAATGACACAACATATTCTTGGATCACCCTAGCAGCCGGGCATTAAAGGACCATGAACCGCACATTAAAAACGCATTCATAATCCCAATAAAAAAAGCGCCCCCGAAAGGGGGCGCGACAGGGTCTGAGTCCCGGACAAACGTTGGTCCCGGGAGACCTCGAGCTGCGTCAACCAGGTGCCGTCATTGGAACACGTACTTGAGCCCCACCGCGAGCAGGTTCTGTGTGAATTGGCGCCCGGCGGTGTTAGGCACCAGGCTTTCCCCGTCGTTATACGCATAGGAAGCCTCGGCGCTGAGGTGCGGGTTAAAGACATACGAGGCCACCGCATACGCGGTCAGGATCCAGTCATTGCGATCCGAGCTCGGCTTGAAATCCAGGTTGTAGCCCCGGCCGCCAATCCCCATCGTGAACTTGTCCGTGAATTGATGCCGCCAGCTCAGGTCGTAGGTGGTATCGATGTAGGTGGCGCGGCCGCCGAAGGCGGGTTGCTCGAAGCGCTTGGCCAGGAACGTCACCGAGTCAGTCTTGGTGGGCGTGACTGTAATCGTCGTATCCGAGTAGGCATAGAGTTCGTTGCGGTCAAATCCGGACGCCACAATCCCGTCGTAATACCGGAACTCCGGCCCCGCGCTGACCGCCAGCGTAAGCCAATCCCCAACCTTGCCTTCAGAGCCAAACAGGACGCGGTGATAGGTGTTATCATAGTGCTCGGGATTGATGGCGCTGAACAACTGCGCCTGGTTCTGCACGCCATAGCGATAGCCGGCGACCAGCCATACCGACTTCGCCGCCTCGTAACCAAGGTCAACGCCGCCGTTTAAATCGTTCCGGTTCACGTAATTCTGGTAGCCCGCCGTGGTTTTATGATCGGTCTCGAAATCGTGGAAATACCCGCTCAGCACGGGCCGCACGAACCATTGGCCGATGGTTTGTGTCACCCTGAACTGTCCCCGCTCGATGACCGCCTCGCGTCGATCCCGTATCGGGATCCCGCCGCCCGCGGGCGCGCCGCCGGGCCCCGTCCACGTCGGCCCATCCGCGTTGCCTTCAATAAAAATCAGGCTCTGCGCCACGTCCCAGGAGGTCTGGTCCATCCTGCCTCCCAACGCCATCGACGTCCGGTGCAGAATGTTGTTCTCGCTCGAGTCGGAATCGAACACGTTGATTTCAGGTGCATAGGTGATGGCTGCGTTGAAAAGCCCTGACGGCTTGTAGGCCACGGCAACGGCGGGAATGACGGTGCTTATTATCGACTGGCGGTTGGCGTTGGAGGTGACGCTTTGCAGATACACATTGTCATCGAAGGATTCTTTCGCTGACACGCTGGCTGAGACCGACCAGGGGCTTGGGGGAGCTGCCGGGGAGGACGAGGGGGGTGCGGCCTGGTCCGCCGCCCAGAGGCTCGAGGCTCCCGCCATGGCCGCTGACATTGTCGTGAGACGTTTTCGGAGCTGAGTTTTGACTATCATAAGTTTTTTCTCGTGAACGCCAGACCGATGGGTTTGATATCGGACTGTAAGTCACAGCGGACCTTCTATCGGCGAGGGAAAAAGGCTCTTGAGGGAAAAAGTCGCCGGCGGCTTGCCAGCGGGAGATTCCGGCGTAAGTTGAGTTCGGAACCTATACCTATGAAAAACTCCACAATACTTGCAATCGTGTCGGTGGCCGGGGTGGCAACTCTTCTGTTTTCAGGATGCGCCTCAGGGCCTTCGGAGCGCGCGCCAGAGCGGGTTTCGTCCACTTCGGCGCCCGCGTTCGGCGGCGGCGAAACGGCCCCTTTAGTGGTGGGCTGGACGTTGAATCTTCCACGCGACAACCCGTGAAATGAATGCGGAATGAAGGGTTTATGAAGACATCATTAAATTCCGTTCATGCCCTCCCCATCGCCTGGAAGGAACCGCTATGCCGAACGCTTTTGATTAACGTCGCATTAAATTCTATTCATGGACTTTTGCTCGGTCTGAAAGTGTGGCACGGAGGTCGTATGAAACTGCACTGTATTTGGATGTCTATTTCCTTAATAGCTTTGGTGAGCGGCAATGCGTTCGCTCAAAGCGGAGTCTCGGTTGGCACGGTTGGGCCTTCTCCTCGCAACCCGCCCGTGGCCTCCACCAATGGTTCACTCGTCGTTTTCTCGGCCCTGGACCCCAACGCCCATTTCAACAGCCTGCCGTACCACCTCTTCTACAGCGATTACAAGATCCTTTCGGCAGAGGGCAAACTCCTGCGAAACGTCCATAACGACAGCGGCAAAGCCCTTGAGGGCCCGGTAAGCGTCACGCTGCCTGCCGGCTCCTATCAGGTCGTCGCCCCCGCCAACGGCTACGGCACGGTCACCGTCACCGTGTTGGTCGAAGCCAACCGGACCACGACCCTCCATCTCGATGGCGGCGGTTCGTGGCCGAACCGGGCGTCGATGTTGGAATCAAACCCGATCCGCTTGCCGGATGGCCGGATTATCGGCTGGCGCGCCGGCCCGAAGGACGCCGCTCAGCCTGGGAACCAGGGCTCCCCATCCTCGCCGAAGTAATCCGTGTAGCCCCTCTTACCGCACGGAAGGCTCCGTCCAGGCAGGCTTGGTCGGCGGCGAAGGTGTGGGGGAGCGGTTGATCTCGCTCCAATAGGCATCGAAGCGATGCACGAGGTTGACCATCTCTTCGAATCCCAGCGGCTTGACCAGGTACGAATTGGCGCCAAGTTCGTAGGCCCGATCCACGTCGGCCTGCAGATTCGAAGAGGTCAGCACCACGACGAGCAGGCGTTTGAGCTCCTCCTGGGCGCGCACCCACTGCAAGACTTCAAAACCGTCCGTGCCCGGCATGCGCAAGTCCAGCAACAACAGGAAAGGCTGAGGAGACCGTTCCCGGTTTGAGTGTGAGCCGCGACCTTGGAGGTAGTCAATAGCCTCTTCCCCGTTCCGGACCACCCTGAGGCAGTCCCGCAGCCCGGCCTTTTGAAACGCGCGCTCGACAAGCAACACGTCGTTCAAGTCATCTTCCACCAGCAGAATGAATTGATTCTTCAGCATGTGCGCCTCTCAACTCTTGGGTTTGTCTAATCATACCGCATTGATGTGCCGTGGCAAATCTGTCCTTGCGCTTTAGGGTAAAAACCCAATTTCACCCCGTGCCCCCTCGCGCCATCATTGAGCTGTCTTGATGAAATCTGTCACTGCGGATCGCAAACAGCAACACTTAACTCAAGACCCGAGCGGCCCCAAGCGGGGCCGCTCGCTGCTTCTGCTCTTCGCTCGCTCCCCGGTTGCAGAGTAGGGTTTCACCTTCCTTCCTTTCCCCCTTGCGTGGGCCGATAATAGTTCCAATAAAACTGAAACTCGCATTGCCTATTCCGTATGTCGAACATCACTGTAATGATTGTTGACGATCACAATATCGTCCGCCAGGGACTCAAGGCGTTGCTCGCTGCCGAGGGAAACATCTCGATCGTAGCCGAAGCGACCTCCGGCCGCGAAGCCGTGCGCCTCGCATGCCAGTGGCGCCCCGAGGTGATCATTATGGACCTGGCCATGCCGCTCCTCAATGGCTGGGAGGCGACCCGCCAAATCGTCAAGGCCGTGCCCAACTCCAAGGTCATCGTCCTCTCCTCCTATGACGAGGACGATCACATCCAGCAGGCGATCGCCGTCGGCGCCGCCGCTTACCTCATCAAACAGACCGCCGCGTCCGACCTGGTCAAAGCCATCCACGAGGTCAGAAACGGCAACGCCTTTTTCAGCCCGCCGATTGCCCGACGGTTGCGCGAGGAAACCTGCCGCTCGCCGGACCCGACGGAACCTGCTCCCGCCCCGGCGGTGGAATTGACCCCGCGCGAGGCCGAGGTCCTGCAATTGATTGCCGAAGGTTTCGCCAATAAGCAGATTGCCGCCGAGCTCGGGCTGAGCGTCAAAACGGTTGAAAAGCACCGCCAACAGGTAATGAATAAGCTCGGCATCCATGATATCGCCGGCTTGGTCCGTCATGCCGCCGCGAAAGGCATTATCGAGGCCAGGCTCGCGGGCGTGCCCTCGACCTGAAGGGTCAAATATCAAACGAAAGGGACGTTCGGCAACGCCTCCCGTTTACCCTCCAGAAGATCCCCAGCCGCTACCCTTGAGGGAAATCGATCCAAAAGCAGCTTCCCTGCCCCGGCGCGGATTCGACTCCGACGCGGCCGCGCATCCGTTCCACCGCCTTTTGCACGATGGCTAAACCCATTCCCGTGCCCTCGCCGGTGTAAGGCGGCAAGCGTTGAAAGGCGCGGAAAATCTGCTCGTGAAACTCCCGGGCAATGCCCGGCCCATTGTCGCGGATCTGCAAACGCACCCATCCATCGTGTTCCTCGGCGCAGATGCGCACCTCCGGCGTCACGCCCGGTTTGGTGTAAGTCACCGCATTCTCCAGGAGACGCACCAGCGTCTTGCGCAACACCGCGGCGTTGGCGCGCACGCGCGGCAGGGGATGGGCCACCTCGATGCGGGAACGGGCTCCTTGCTCCGAACTTTGTACCAACTGCACCGCCGCCTCCACCACCTTCTCCGTCATGACTTCCCCCAGCGCGACCTGTTCCGAGGCCACTCGCCCATACTCGAGCAAATCGCGAATCAGCTCGTCCATCCGCAGCGCCGCTCCGGTGATCCGTTGGGCGAAGTCGCGCCCCTCCTCGTTCAGCACGTCCCCGTAATGCTCCAGCAGCAGCGTGGCAAAGCTGTGGACCGCCCTCATTGGCGCCCGCAGGTCATGCGCAATGGTGTAGGTGAAATCCTGCATGGCGCGGATGCTCTGCTCCAGGTCCGCCGTTCTTTCCTGTACCCGCGCTTCCAGCTCAGCCGCGTAATACCTCAGCCGCTCCTGGCTGGAGTGGAATGCCTCCTCGATCTCTTTCTGCTTCGTCACATCCTGCGCCACGGCTGTGACTCGCAGCGGCCTCCCGTCCGTGTCCCGCACCAGCGCTGCCGCCAGATTGACGGTGATTTGCCGTCCATCCTTTCTGAGCAGCCGCTCCTGCGCCTCCAGCACCGGCACATCCCCTCTCACCAGCCTTTCGAACTGAATCCAGCATCGCCGCTGTTCCGGCTCCGGCAGCAGCCGTATAAAAGTCATTGCCAGCGTTTCCTCCTTTGAATACCCGGTCATCTCGCAGCACTTGGAATTCGCCCGCAACAGTTGACCGGTAACCGGATCCGCCTGTGCTTGCGCCACCGCGCACAACTCGAACGCCGTGCGAAATTCCTCCTCGCTGCGCCGCAGCGCCGCCTCGGCCTCCTTTCGATCCTCGATCTCGCAAGCGAGCGCCTCGTGACTCCGAGCCACTCCTTCCACCTGCCGCTTTAGCTTCCCCTGGTAATGCCGCATTCTCCAGGCGAACCCGCAAATCGCCACACCCACGCCTACGTAACTGCCTAGCCCCACCCAGCACACCGTGTCCCGCGGCCAGAGCCCGCCGCGCGGGGGGATGAAAAACCATTGGCTTGCCAGCGCTCCCAATGCCACTGCCAACAGCCCCGGCGCCCAACCGCGCCACCATGCTACCAGGATCACCGCCAGGAAGAATGTCGGGAACGGATGTTTCTCCCCGAGCAAGGGGTCCAGCATCATCCGGAAGACCAGAGCGAGAAAAACCGCGCCCGCAGCTATCCCGTACTGCCCCGCAATCCTGCCCCACCTCCGCCGATTTGACGCGCGCGTTCCTGTAATCCGGTTCTCGAGCCGGCGCAAACGAACGCTTTTCATCGATTTCCACATTCCGGCGCTTCTTCCCGCAGCCTGCGACTTCGGTCACTTCGAAAGACTCCTTAAGCGAGCTTCATAATACCAATGGCTGACTGCTGCCTATAGGGTGAACACCCTACAAGCGGCGGTTTGCGCCGCCGCGGCGCCAGGAGCGCCTCCTGTCGCTTTTCCTCGCTGTTTTTTTCAGTTTGATCGCGGTTTGTGCTTGGCATTTGGCAAATATCGGAGTAGAAACTATTCGTACGAGATCCTTTTGGCCCGGCGGGTGGCGCGCGGTTCATCTTCGGTCAATGATGGCTGTCGCCAGGTTGCCAGCTTCCGGGCAGCCAATGGAATCTCGAGCGCATGAGCCTATGAACGTTTTGGATTTGATCAAAGCGACCATCGCCTGCGGGGGTACTGCCTTCATCATCTACAGCTTCCCGGTTATATCCCAGGTCGTCATCATCGGCCTGTTGAGCCTCCTGTGGCTGGCATACGCCCGCAAAGCCATCGCCGGATTGCTCCGCAGATAACCCCGGCACTGGTTGCTTCACCGCTGTTCCCGGGCATCCCACCCGGTGGCTCGCCTCCTTTTCCCCTTTGACTCAGTTGCCAGGCCCTTCCCTCGGGCCGCGTAAGATTCTTCCTGGCAGCCCGCACTCGCTCGTTGACACGCCTTTCGGGTTTGCTATTTTCGCCCCACTGTTTCTGAGGATTTATCCGGCGAAACCTGTGAGAAATTGAATTAACTTGTTTATGGCAACAAACTCGAAACCCGCAAAATTCGTTTATCTGTTTGGCAACAAAAAAGCCGACGGCGACGGCTCGATGAAGCCGCTGCTCGGCGGCAAAGGCGCTAACCTGGCTGAGATGAGCCGCATCGGCTTGCCGGTGCCTCCCGGCTTGACCATTACCACCGAGGTCTGCACTTACTACTACCAGAATAAAAAGACCTATCCCAAGGTGCTCGAGGCGCAGGTCAAGACCGGCGTCGCTTTCATCGAGAAGATCATGGGCACCAAGTTCGGCGACAAAAGCGCGATGCCCCTGCTGGTCTCCGTCCGCTCCGGCGCCCGCGACTCGATGCCGGGCATGATGGACACCATCCTTAACCTCGGCCTCAACGACCAGACCGTCCTGGCCCTGGTCGCCGCCACCAAGAACGAGCGCTTTGCCTGGGACTGCTACCGCCGCTTCATCCAAATGTACGGCGACGTCGTCATGGGCGTCCAGAAAAGCGCCAGCGAAGATCATGAGCCTTTCGAGGTGGTCATTCACAAGCTCAAGCACGAGCGCTATCACCAGGACATCGAAGACCCGAAGCTCAACGTCAGCGACCTCCAGGAACTGGTCGTCCGGTTCAAGGCCCTCATCAAGGAACGCACCCGCTCCGAATTCCCTCAAGATCCCTGGAAGCAGCTCTGGGGCGCCGTCGGCGCTGTGTTCGGCTCCTGGAACAACGACCGCGCCATTGTCTATCGCCGCAAATACAACATCCCCTCCGAGTGGGGAACTGCCGTCACCGTCCAAGCCATGGTCTATGGCAACACTGGCGACCATTCCGGCTCCGGCGTCGCCTTCACCCGCAACCCCGCCAATGGCTTCAAGGAGTTCTACGGTGAATTCCTTATCAACGCCCAGGGCGAGGACGTCGTCGCCGGCATCCGCACCCCCGAGCCCGTCGCGCAGCTCAAGAACCACCTGCCCGACGCTCTCAAGGAACTCGAAATCATCCGCAAGACCCTCGAGAAGCATTTCAAAGACGTCCAGGACTTCGAGTTTACCATCCAGGACGGCAAGGTCTTCATGCTCCAGACCCGCAACGGCAAGCGCACCGCCTTTGCCGCCCTCAAGTTCTCCATCGACATGGTCGATGAGGGCCTGATCGACTGGAAGACGGCCATCAAGCGCAACCCGCCCGAGCAGCTCGACCAGCTCCTGGCCCCGATCTTCGACGCCAAAGCCGAGAAGGCCGCCAAGGTCATCGCCAAGGGCCTGCCTGCCGGTCCGGGCGCCGGCTCCGGCCGCGTCTATCTCAACGCCGAGCGTGCCGTGGCCGCCGCCGGGCGAGGTGAAAAAGTCGTGCTCGCCCGCAACGAAACGTCGCCGGAAGACCTGCGCGGCATGATCGCCGCCGAAGGCATCCTTACCGCGAAAGGCGGCGTCAGCTCCCACGCGGCCCTGGTCGCGCGCCAGATGGGCAAAGTCTGTGTCTGCGGCGCTTCCGCCCTCCAGATTGACTACGAAAAGAGGACCATCGCCGCCGGCGGCGACACCTTCAAGGAAGGCGACTACCTCTCCATCAACGGCACCCTCGGCAACGTTTATGCCGGCGAGATCCCGACGGCTCCTTCCGAGATTGTCCAGGTCCTGGTCGCGAAATCCCTCGACGCTTCCAAGAGCGAGACCTATCAGATGTTCAAGAAGCTGATGGATTGGTGCTCGAAGGTCACCCGTCTCCAGGTCCGCACCAACGCCGATACCCCGGAGCAGGCGGAGAACGCTGTCGCATTCGGAGCCACCGGCATCGGGCTGACCCGCACCGAGCACATGTTCTTCGAGGGCAATCGCATCGACGCCATGCGCGAGATGATTCTCGCCGAGACTGTCGAGGAGCGCAAAACCGCCCTGGCCAAGCTCCTGCCCTACCAGAAGGGCGACTTCGTCGGCATCTTCAAGGCCCTCAAGGGCCTCCCGGCCACCATCCGCTTCCTCGACCCGCCGCTGCATGAGTTCCTCCCCCACGAGGACGCCGCGCAGCAGGATCTCGCCAAGAAAATGGGCGTGCCCGTCGAGAAGATCAAACAGCGCGTCAGGGAACTCCACGAGTTCAATCCCATGCTCGGTTTCCGCGGCTGCCGCCTCGGCATCGTCTTTCCGGAAATCTCCGAGATGCAGTCCCGCGCCGTCTTCGAAGCCGCCGCGGAAGTCCAGAAGTCCGGCATCAAGGTCAAACCCGAGGTCATGATCCCGCTGGTTGGCTTTAAGAGGGAACTCGACCTCCAGGTCGAGATCGTGCACCGGGTTGCCAAGGCCGTCATGGCTGAGAAGAACGTCAAGCTCGACTACCACGTCGGCACCATGATCGAAATCCCGCGCGGCGCCCTGACCGCCGATGAGATCGCCCAGACTGCCGAGTTCTTCAGCTTCGGCACCAACGACCTGACCCAGACCTGCCTCGGCATGAGCCGCGACGACTCGGGTTCGTTCATCCCGCCCTACCAGGAAGCGGAGATCATCAAGAAGAATCCGTTCGCCTCGATCGACCAGACCGGCGTTGGCCAGTTGATGAAGATCGCGGCCCAGAAGGGCAATGCGACCCGTCCTGGCATCAAGCTGGGCATCTGCGGCGAACACGGTGGCGACCCGGACAGCGTCAAGTTCTGCCATCGCATCGGCCTGACCTATGTGAGTTGCTCGCCCTTCCGGGTGCCCGTGGCGCGCCTTGCTGCCGCCCAGGCGGCCCTCGAAGAAGCGGCTCAGACCAAAGCCAAGGCCCCTGCCGCCAAGAAAGCCGCTAAGAAGTAATCGGCCTTACCTCTGATTCCACAGGCCGCTCCGCTAAACGGGGCGGCCTTTTTTTATCCCTTACTTCCCCTGCTGTGAGCAGTAGCGGTTGAAATTCTCATCCAGCCAGCAATTGCGCACGTCGTCCAAAAGCCGGACCAAGTCTTCGAACACATGCGGTTTGACACGATAGTCGTACACGCCCATCTCGCGTGATTTATCGATATCGGCCTGGAGTTTTGAGGAGGTCAGCACCACCACCGGCAGTGTGTCGAACTGATGCTGGGATCGGAGCCACTTCAGCACGTCGAAGCCGTCCATCCACGGCATCTTCAAGTCCAGCAGCAACAGCCCCGGCATCGGATACTTGTCCCGCTGGGCGTAGTTGCCGGAGCCTGCCAGATAGTCAATCGCCTCTTGCCCGTTGTGAACGACGAACAGCGGATTCGGAATGCCGGCGCGATCGAACGCCCTCCCCATGAGAAATATGTCGTTCTCGTCGTCTTCCGCCAACAGTATAGGAACCTTGTTCAACATGGTCTATAAGCCGCCTGTGAACCTCTCACAGTACGGCGTTAAAATATTCCTCTTATTATCGCACATCTGGCGTCGAAAACAAACATTCTTCCGATAGCCCAAGACACGTTTGATCCGCGTTGGCGATTGGCTATTGCAATTCCAGCACCGGCAGCTCTTCTCGATTCAAATCCCCCGCAAAGGCCTCGCTCCTCTCCGCCCTCTCCAACCATGCATTGATGAGCCCGCTCACGCTGTTCACGTCGAGCCGCCGGTGAATCCCCGGATACCGGCTCAGATTAGCCCGTGCAAGCCTGAAAAGCGCCGCCGCCGGGCCTGGTCGCCGCTTCTGAGCATGGACAAACGCCCCGGCCAGTTGAATCAAGCCTTGGTAAAAAGCGCCATCAGGGCTATGCCGCTGGCCCAGCCAGAGACCCTCGAGCACCTCGTGGGCTTCAAAATACTTCTGCTGGTTGAAGCAGGCAAAGAATGACAGGTAGCGCTCATCCAGTTCCTTACCGGGCGCTCCCCCAGCGAGCGCCGCAATTCTGTCCGGCCTCTGGCTCATAGGACTAACATAGCGCGCCCAGCGCCCGAAATCCAAGGACGCTGGCGCCAGGGGCCCCCGGCGGCAGCCGGATCGACGACGGGAAAGCAACGACGAATTCCCTAAAGGCGGAGCGTAGATGACCGATAAGCGGAACGGCACAAATGAATCCGCGATTCGATGCGCATTCCGAGCATCCGGAGACGCCAGCCCCTGGGCTTCGTCCCATTCCGGCTGCCAAGACCCATAACCTGAACGTGGTTCCCGCCAGTTCGCCGTTGCGCATCCTGGTCATTGACGATAATGCCGCGATTCACGACGATTTTCGGAAGATTTTCAGCAGCGAAGACGCGACTCAAACCGACCTTGATAGCGCGACGGCCGCGCTATTTGGCGGCGAGACCGAAAGCGCTCGCCACACTGATTTCGAGGTCGATTCGGCTTATCAGGGCCGCGAGGGGCTCCAAATGGTCAAGCAGGCGCTGCTACAGGGCCGGCCTTACGCCCTGGCCTTCGTCGATGTCCGCATGCCGCCGGGCTGGGATGGGATTGAAACCATTCAGCATGTCTGGCGATCCTATCCCAGCTTGCAGGTGGTCATTTGCACGGCCTATTCGGACTATTCCTGGAGCCAAATCACCCGGCAAATCGGGTGCAACGACAACCTGGTCATTCTCAAGAAACCATTCGACAACATCGAGGTGCTGCAGTTAGCCAACGCGCTCACCCGCAAATGGGTGCTGGCGCAGCAGGCCAAGTGCCAGCTCGACGGCTTGGACCGCATCGTGCAGCAGCGCACCGCTGAGCTGCATGACGCCAATCAGACGCTGCTTAAGGAAATCGCCGAGCGCAAACTCATCGAGAACGCGCTCCGCCTGTCCGAAGAGCGCTTTTCAAAGGCATTTCGCGCCAGTCCCATCCCTATGGCCATCGAGGTCCTGCCCGGAGGCCAATTCGTTGACGCCAATGACGCCCTTCTCCGCATGACCGGCTATGCCCGCGAGGATTGGAACGGCTCCTCACCCGATAAGCTCTGCCTCTTCGCGGAAGCCGACTTTCACACCCGTTTGGTCTCGGCCTTGCGTGGAGGCCAACCCGTCCGGCAGACCCCCTCCAACATCCACACCCGCTCCGGCCAGAAACGCGATACGCTCATCTCGATGGAATTGCTGGATCTCGGCGACCAGCCCCACCTTCTGCTTATCGCCGAAGACGTGACGGAACGGACCGCCCTGGAGCAGGAATTGCGCCAGGCCCAAAAGGTCGAAGCCATCGGCCAGCTCGCCGCCGGAGTCGCTCATGACTTCAACAATATTCTCACGGTCATTCACGGCCACGCCAGCCTCAGCCTGGCGGTGGCCAATCTCAACACACAGGTGACCGACTCCCTCAGGCAAATCTCCTCCGCCGCCGACCGCGCCGCCGGATTGACCCGCCAACTGCTGGCCTTCAGCCGCAAGCAGACGATTCAGCGCCGCGTCTTCGACATCAATGAAGTCCTGGCTAACCTCCACAAGATGCTTGGACGGCTTATCGGCGAGCATATCACCCTCTCATGCAATTTCCACCCCCTGCCCCTTCGGGTCTCCGCTGACATCGGTTGCGTCGAGCAGGTCATGATCAATCTCGCCGTCAACGCCCGCGACGCCATGCTCGAGGGCGGCGAACTTAAGATCTCAACCAGTCCTGTCACCACCGACGATCAAATCCTCCGCCGCAATCCTGAGGTCCAGGCCGGCCCGTATGCCCGCGTCAGTGTCCAGGATACCGGCTGCGGCATGACCCCCGACGTGCTGGCCCGTATTTTCGAGCCGTTCTTCACCACCAAAGAGGTGGGGAAAGGCACCGGCCTGGGTCTGGCCACCGTTTATGGTATTCTCAAGCAGCATGGAGGCTGGATCGAAGTCAACAGCGTCCCGGGCAAAGGCTCCACGTTCCACTTCTATCTCCCGCTCACTGCCCTGCCTGCGCCCGATTCCTCCCCCGTGGCCGCCGCCAAAACGCTTCCCCGGGGCCATGAAACCATCCTCGTTGTCGAGGATGAGCAATCGCTGCGGGAAATGACCGCCAAAATCCTGCGCGGCCAGGGTCATACGGTCCACACCGCCGCCTCCGGACCCCAGGCCCTCAAGGTCTGGAAAAGCCAGCAGGGCAAGTTCGACCTCCTCTTGACTGACGTCGTCATGCCCGAAGCCGTCTCGGGCGTCGCTCTGTCCGAAACGCTTCGGGGCGAGGCTCCCGGGCTTCGCGTGGTGTACATGAGCGGCTACAGTCTGGATTTCGCCGGCAAAGATCTCTCCAAACTTAAGGGCCTCTGTTTCCTCCAGAAACCGTTCAACCAGGCCCAGCTTCTTGAGATCATTCGCGCCTCCCTCGACTCGCCTCCCTCCAGCGACAATTCTCCGTAAACCCGGCCTTTTCGGGTTGGCGGCTCCGCAAGAATGATGTAGATACCTTCGCTTGCCGAGTTTTAGATTCAGCCAGTAAAGTGCTTTGCGCCTTCAACAAGCCCTACGGTGTGCTGAGCCAGTTCACTGCGGACGGCTCGTCCAACCGGCCATTGGCGGATTTTGGCTTCCCCAAGGGCCTTTATCCCATTGGCCGCCTGGATGCCGATTCCGAAGGGCTGCTGCTATTGAGCGACGAGCGGGAATGGAACCAGCGTCTCCTCCACCCTCGCCATGCGCACGAACGCGAATACTGGGCGCAGGTCGAGCGCATTCCCGCCCCCGACGCGCTCCAGCGGCTGGCCCAGGGCGTAACCATTCAAGGGCGCAGGACGCTCCCTTGCCGCGCCCGGCTGCTGGACCCGCAGCCTGAGGTCCCCCCCCGCACCCCTCCCATCCGCTTCCGCAAAAGCGTTCCCGCCTGCTGGATCAGCCTCGAGCTGGTCGAAGGCAAAAACCGCCAGGTCCGCCACATGACGGCGGCCGTTGGGCATCCGACACTCCGTCTTCTCCGCGTCCGAATCGGCCGTTTTGAACTGGGCGCTCTGCCTCCCGGGCAATGGCGCGAGCTGGACCCCGGCGAACGGCAGCGGCTCCTTTCCTGAGCGGCGCCGGCCACACTCCCGAACCCCGCTATAAATTTATCGCCATTGCGGAGTCGCCGGACTAGGCTTTTCACCCGACGATTTATGAATGTAAAATTGTTGCTGAAGACGCTGTTGCTGATTGTCATCCTGCTGTTGCTCGTAGTCATGGGCATGAACAACCGACAGACGGTGGATCTGAAGATGTCGCCGCTGCTGCACGACACCCAGCGGCTTCCCGCTGCCTTTATGTACTTCGGATTCTTCGCCATCGGCCTCCTGAGCGGCACGCTGCTGACCGCCGGCCGCAAAGGCAGCGGGAGCAAAAGCAAAGGCGACAGGTAGGCGCGGCCGCGCGGCTACAACAGCGTTTTAACGGTCTCCACGCGGCTGATCTGCCACTCCCCTTTGAAGCACTTAAGCTCGCACCTCAATTCCTGAATTATCATGTCCCTTTCGCCTGACACTTTCCCCCTCACCGTCAGGCTGACCACGGCGGACTGCCGATCGGGGGCAACCTCGACCCCCACATCGACAAACTCGACCGCCAGGCCCACGGCCATCGCTTGCGCGCCGTTGATCGCGGCCAGAAGCTCGTCCCGACCGCTGATCGTTTGGCCGGAATGTCCGGGCACATCCATAACAATCTGAACGTCGGGCGTGCAAAAACCGACCAGCTTCGAGGCCCTGGAAAACCGCGCGAGTGTCGATTCGCGCTGAGGAAAAGAGGCGGTCCGTGCCAGCGCCGCGAACTCTTTCCGAATCGCCTGCTCGGCGGATGGATGCCAGGCCCGATACCCGTAGAACGCTCCGCCTGCCACCACGGCCGCCAGGAACAGCCGAAGGACCCAGTTTTTCATAGGATGACTTTGCCGACGATGCGGTAGCGCCAGGCTCCCCCTTTGGTGTGGTCTGCCTCGGGCATGCTTCGGTTATCGCCTACCACGTAATACATATCCGGTTTCATCTCTCCGGCCTCAAACTCCCAATTGCACCGCTTCACATAGGGTTCCTCAAGCGGCTTGCCGTTGATGTAGAGGTGCCCCCCGTGAAACGCAACCCTCTCTCCCGGCAAGGCCACCACGCGCTTCATCAGCATCATGTGGATGCCGGAATACCGGATCGCAATCACATCCCCTCGCTGCGGCTCATGAAAAACATACGCCAGCCGGTTCACGAAATGCACCCCGTGATCCCGGTAGGTCGGCAGCATGCTTATCCCCTCCACCTGGATCGGCAGCAGCACGAAATGAAAAACCACAACCGAGACAACCATCAGCGCCATGGTTCGTACAAGCGTGCGGCTTGGGTTGCGGCCAATCACCACCCGACGCAGCCAAACCCGCCAGCCATTTGCGCTCTCTTCCATATAAAACTTCCTGAAACCGTGTCGCCGGCGGCCATTCTCGTTTGTCCCGCCGCCCCAGACAAGAGCGAAAAGCAAACCGCGCCGGTTCAAACCCGCCTTCCGGGCTGCTTGTGCACCTTGCAATCCCGCGCCTTCTCGGCGATGGTTCGCCCGTGAATCAGTCCATTCCACTGGAAGATTTAATGGTCTGCAGGCTCGGCGAAGCCCGCAAAGCGGTCGATTTTTGCTCGATAGTTATTTTCGGCGCCAGCGGCGATTTGACCGCGCGCAAGCTCGTCCCGGCCCTCTATCACCTCTTCAAGGAGAAACAAATGCCGCCGGATTTCCGCATCCTCGGCCTCGCCCGCCGGGAGAAGACCGATGAATCCTGGCGGGTCGAGCTGCGCGATGCCCTCGGCAAGTACTCCAGCACCCAGCCCGTGGACGACTCGGTTTGGGCTGGTTTCTCTCAACACATCTTTTACTGCCGCGGCGACCTGACGGAATCCGCGGCCTACTCCGCTCTCGAGAAGCGCCTGGCGGCGTTCGGCAGCGCGCCGTTGCGCCAGAATATCCTCTTTTACCTGGCCATTCTCCCCAGCCAGTTCGGCCAGGTCGTCGAGCAGCTTCAGCACGCCGCCCTCCTGCATAAGGAGGGCGAAAAGGGCTGGCAACGCATCGTGGTCGAGAAGCCGTTCGGCCATGACTTGCCCTCCGCGCGCCAGCTCAACCGCGAGCTGACCCGTTTCGCCGGCGAGAGCCAGGTCTTCCGCATCGATCATTATTTGGGGAAGGAAACCGTCCAGAACATCCTGATGTTCCGCTTCTCCAACGCCATCTTCGAGCGGCTTTGGAACCGGGATTCCATCGAGCACGTCCAGATCACGGTCAGCGAGAAACTCGGCGTCGTCCAGCGAGGCGCCTATTACGAAGAAACCGGCGCCCTCCGTGACATGGTCCAAAATCATCTGCTCCAGATCCTCTCGCTTATTTCCATGGAGCCGCCCGTCTCGCTCGATGCCGAATCCATTCGCGACGAGAAGGTCAAGCTGCTCAAATCGATCCGTCCCATGTCCCCTGATGAGGTCGCCCGCCAGGCCGTCCGCGGCCAATACTTCGCCGGCACCGTCGATGGCAAACTCCTCCCCGGCTACCGCCAGGAACCCAACGTCAAGTCCGACTCCAACATCGAAACCTACGCCGCGCTCAAACTGTTCATCGACAATTGGCGCTGGGCGGGCGTCCCTTTTTTTCTGCGCACCGGCAAGCGGCTGCCGTTGAGCACCAGCGAAGTCCGCGTCCAGTTCCGGCCCACACCCCACGTCCTCTTCGCCGCCGAATGCGGTCAGCGGCTGGATCCCAATTCCCTGGTGGTGAGGTTGCAGCCCGACGAGGGGATCTCCCTCCGTTTCAATGGCAAGGTCCCCGGCATCGGTGTGGCCGTGCGCCCGGTGCGGATGCATTTCAGCTACGACGCGGAGTTTGGCGCTTACACCCCTGAGGCCTACGAGCGCCTCCTCCTGGAAGCCATGGCGGGTGACGCCACCCTGTTCATCCGCCGCGACGAAGTCGAAGCCGCCTGGCGCATCGTCGATTCTATCCGGGAGAGCTGGGACGACAAACCTCTGTCCAACCGTGAGTTCTATGCCGCCGGCACGTGGGGCCCCGTGGCCGCCGACGACATGCTCGCCAACACAGGCCATGTCTGGCGAGAACCGACACTCACTCCCGCCAAGGCGGAAGCATGAGCCAAAGCCTGCAGGCCTGACCCAGAATCCCGAAGAAAAGCCAAACCCGATCGCCCGGGTTCGAACTTCTCCCGATTAGGCGCCTTAGATGCTCCACCCCTTTCGGGCGGGGAGTTGGATCCATTCGTTGAACTCGGGATGGTTGGTCACCTTCATTGCCGGGCCATCCCAATTCAGTTTAACCCCTGCGCCGGCCCGCTGGGCCAGGTTGCCGAGGAACGTAAACTCAGTGAGCCGCGCCCCGTAATCAAAGCCGGCTGCGGTCTCCATCTGGCCCTGTCGGCAGGCCCCGACGAAATCACTCATCACATCCTTGGGCCGGGGTAGCTGCCTCGGCGGCTGGGACATCGCCTCCATCTTCTCCCGGGGCAACACATGCATCCGATCCCCATAGGTTCCGGTATAAAGGATTCCCTTTTCGCCGACGTAAATGGTCCCGCTCGAATCAAAATCCTCCTCCGGGTATTGCTCCCGGAGCTTCACTAGCAACGGCGGAAAGTTTTGAGCCTCGGACGCCACACTGTCTGTTTTCCCAATCATCCGCGGATCCGCCCCTGGCTTGAGACCCTCATACCAATACACCTTTACCGGCGGAAGGCCGCCGCGCGCCGGAAAATCCCAGCGGACACGGCTGCCGGTCGGAAAGCGTTCGTTCGATCCGTCACGCGCGGATTCAAGCTCGATGCTGAGCGGGTGCTCGAGTTTCAAGGCCCAAAACACCCCGTCCAGCACGTGGCAGCCCATATTGCCGAGCGAGCCGTTGCCGAAAGCGTACCAGCCGTGCCATCCATGCGGGTGCAAGCCGGGGTGATAGGCCCGGAACGGAGCCGGGCCAATCCATTCCTCCCAATGCAAGCCGGCTGGCGCTGGCTGGGTGGCCGGCCGGCCTCCAGACCCGCCATTCGCGCGGTTGGTCCAGCTATGCGTCTCGGTAATCGGACCGACCACGCCGCCCCAGACAAACTCGCAAAGCCTCCGGTAGCCGTCGTGGCAATGTCCCTGGATCCCCATCTGCGTGGGCGCCTTGGCGGCGGCGGCAAGCTGCCGCAGTTGACGGGCCTCCGCGATATCATGGCAGAGCGGTTTCTCGCAATAAACCGCCCTGCCCAGTTGCATCGCCGCCCGGGCCGCGGGCGCATGGTGATGGTTGGGTGTGGCGATAAACACTGCGTCCAGCTCTCCACCCAGCTTGTCGAACATCGGCCGGTAATCGGTAAAAAAGCGCACTTTGTCCGGCTCCACGCCGTGGGCCTGAAGCCACCGTTTAACCTGCGCCTGCAATGTCTCATCCGGTTCCACCACCGCCGCAATGCGCTCATGGCTCTGCGTGACCAGCCACTCCAGGTGGACCATCCCCCGCGTGCCGCAGCCGATCTGGGCGCAATTGAGTTTGTCCCTGCCCCCAGGCGCCGCCAGCAGTCTCAATTCCCCGCCTGGCAAGCCGGTTGCCACCGCCCCCGCCGCCAGCGTGGCGCGCTTCAGAAAACTGCGACGATTGACATCGTTTCTCATATACCCTCTTACCTGGGGTCGTCCAGCCGCTGCAAATCAGCCCCCTTATGGTTGTCGTCACACGTGAGCACAAAGTGCCCGTGGATGCCTTCATTGGTTACAAACCTCTGGAGCAACGCCGCCGGAAACTGGACGGTCTGCCCGCTGGTGCAATGGACAAGGACATGCTTAACGGTCCCGCGATAATAATCCAGATACTGCTCCGGAGAGATGTGGAGATCGAATTCGTAGCGGCTCACACTATTGTTTTCCTCCTGAGTATCGCCATCGGATAGGCCGCGCAAGGCGAAAAAAATAATGCCGGGCGCAATAACTCGAGTGAGCCAACGTCCCGCCTTGACACGGCTATCCGATAGAGTAAGCCATGTGGACCGTGTCCCAGGCTGGAGTCAAAACTAAAATTGTCATCGCGGCAATGGTTGTTCTGGTGATTGGCTCTGCCATTCTCATCACGAAATCACCAGGTCATGCCTCGGCACCAAACAGCCTGCGTTTGCCCATCGGCAATAGCACGCCTGCCATCAGCCTCGGCGAGCGGCATGGCCTCATCCTGGCTTCCGACGGCAGTCTCTGGACCTGGGGTTCGGACTTTCTTGGCTGGCCGGTGCTGGGCTTGGGCAGCCGAACCAATCAGTCCCTCTGCTTGCGCCAAATCGGCAATGACACTAACTGGATCCGCATCTCCGCCGGCTCGTCCCATAATCTTGCCATCAGGTCGGATGGCACCATCTGGACCTGGGGCGAAAGCGTCCAACCTCAGCACGCCAGGCCCGTCTCCATTAACGTCCCGGTTCCCGCTGCACCCGGAAGGGATTGGAAAGAGGCCGCCGCCGGCGGAATACATTCGGTCGCGCTGAAAAGGGACGGCACACTGTGGGCATGGGGCAACAACTGGGCTGGGTGTGTTGGTATTGCTTCGACGAACGGCAGCTCTGTGCCAGTGCAGGTCGGCTCTGCCACCAACTGGCTGAAGGTCTGGGCCGGCACCCTCGAAACCGTGGCCATGCAATCCGATGGCAGCCTTTGGTATTGGGGGGAAGCTCCCGACCCGGCCTTTGCGCAAGAGGCCGGGCAAATCCTCGTTCCGACTCGCATCAGCCCGGACACTAATTGGGTGGACGTAGGTTTTGGCGTCAACACTGTCTTTGCCATTAAGTCTGATGGAACGCTTTGGACTTGGGGACGGCAGGCGCATGTCTTCACCGGCCTGAGCGGCGCTTCTCAAAATGCCGTGCCCGCACGCATCGGGACCGCTTCCGATTGGCGAAGCCTTTGCGCCTGCGCCGGATGGTGGTGCCAGGGGCTCATCAAAAAAGACGGATCATTGTGGTTCATGGACGCATCCGATGGCAAACCCAACGGACCGAGAAGCCCCTACAAGCCAGTGCGGTTCCGGCGGATTGAGTTTCAGAGAGATTATGTCGCCTACGCCGCCGGCGCCACGCACGGCGCGGCTCCTGGTATCCACGGGCCCGTAGGAGTGGTGTTGACCCGCGACGGTGAAGTCTGGACGTGGGGTATGGTCCTGGGCGACCCATTGAGCCCAAAGGGTCATTGCCAGGCATTCATCGCACGGCTTGCCCAGCCTCTTCACCTCAAGATCTCCTCTCCTGATCCTCCACCCGTCTTCCGGGATAAACCGTGGCAGCTTCGCAACAGCGAACCCTAAATCCCGCGGCCCTTTCTCAGTCCGGATCTGGCAGATTTCCTGCTCTTATCACAAAGCATCGCGGAAAAGTGAGATGATTGAATGGCCGGAAAACGCATATTGCTGGTAGAGGACGAATCGATTGTGCGGGAAACGCTCCGATTGATGCTTCGCAAGGACGGGCACACCGTCCTCGAGGCCAATAACGGTATCGAGGCGCTGAGCGCGTTTCGGCGTGAACGGTTCGACCTGGTCCTGATTGACTTCCAGATACCCTTTCTTAAAGGCGACGAGCTGGCCGTTAAGCTCAAGCAGATATCCCCCCATCAGCCTCTCCTGATGCTGACCGGCCAGGGCAGAAGCCTGGGCCCAGACAACCCCGTCGATGCAGTTCTGCAAAAGCCGTTTGACCTGGATGGGCTCCGCCAGGCCATCGCAAAACTGATACCCGACCCCGAAGAGGGCGTCGCCGCCTAGGTGTTAGCCATCGCCTTGATGCCCGGACATTTGCCCCGCTCGCCAGACGACGGACCGAAAAGGTCGAGCGCCGGGTGTTTCGTGGAAACGCTTCCCCTGCCCCACCACACCCGACGCCCGACACTCAGCACAATCCTTCTCCCGCTTCCGTAATCCGGGACCAGCCCTCGCGGATTTCAGCGCTCCGCCAAAGCGGGGCTGGTTCCCAGGACACCTTCTCAGCCGCGCCGAGGGCGCAGCACCCGCTGTCGTGCCACCGCCAGCAACCCCAAGGCTGCCAGGCAAGCCACGGACGGTTCCGGCACTGACAGTGTTGCCAGTTCCTCGTTTATCCAGGTCAGGTTGTCGAACACGCTCACATCCTGCCACTGGTAGTTGGCGTTCGCTCCGAGGTTGTAGGCAAACTCGCTGTTGGGATCGCCCGCGACTGTGCCCGTAACCGAACTTGAGTGCACCCCCAGGATGGTGTTGCCGCTCAGACTCGGCCCGCCGGAATCTCCCGAGAAGATATACGAAGTGCTCCCGTTGTAGTTGGGGTTCGCGCCGTTGATCTGCGCGCCATTTTGAAAACCCTGGTACGCATAGTTTATGCCGGCATAAGCCGACACCGCCCCGGTGATCGCCGTAACCCCCGCCGCGCTAAGCGAATTCGGTCCCGCTTTGAGCGTGCCGTACGGAGCCCCAAGGCCGTTCAATGGCGAATAGACATACGACAGCTTGCCGCTGACCGTTGTCACGGTCCCTTGGCGGCCGTAGCCCGCCTGCGTGATCGCCGTGTTGGCGGCCGGTTGGGCATTCGGCAGGCCCACCGCTGCCAACCCCGCCGGAAGCGTGTTCAACTGGCTCCCCGGCACGAAAATGTCAAGTATCGCCAAATCCACCGCGCTGCTGCCGTCTTGCGGAATCGTAAAGTCTGTCGCCTCATCCTCCGCCGCAAACGAAGTCCCATTGCCGAACGCGATGCTCACCTGGCTGGCCGAATAGAGCGAGCCGCCGCCGCCGCCGTCGTCGCGGACAACATGATCCGCCGTGATCACATCCAGATCAACCCCGCCATCCCACGGCATCATCTGGATAACGGTCCCGGATCCGCTGCCGCCGGGATCCGATACCTGCACGATTGCGCTGGCCGTGTTGCCCAAGGCCGCCGTCGAATCGGACCCGGGCGAAATCGCCAGCCCAAAGCTGTGGCTGGGTATCATGGCCGTCATCGCGAAGATCACGGCAGGCATCCCCGCCTTGAGCCCGGCACGGCGCCTGTTGGTTAGAGCGGTTCGCTGACCTGGATTTGCCGACACAGGCAGGACCCTTGTTTTCTCTGGGTTGTTTCTCATAGTTGGCAGTTTGCTTTAATTGCTGCGTTGTGGGTTTCTCCCTCAAGCGCTTGGAACTTCAGATCACGCGACATGACCTGCGCTTGAACGGTTAAACACTGGGTAATGACCCGGATTGTACATCCTCATGGTGACCCTGTCAAATCGCCGCCAAACATCGAAGCGCATGGGGAGCGCGATCAGGCTTTGAACACCGAGTGTCCGGAAGGAATCCCCCTCACCCTGTCCCAATCTCGATGGATCGGGAGTTCCATCCGAGGGCGCACCAGAGGTTGGCTCTCGAGCATTCCAGCCGTGTCGGATTCGCCAGCCGACAGACGAGCATTCTCCCTCTCCCCATCGGATGGGGAGAGGGCCGGGGTGAGGGGTTGGTTAATGGGCGCGAGTTTCCGTTCACTTCGGAACTGCCGCACCGGTTTCGGCGCTAAGAGCATTCGTTTCGGCAACCAGGGCGATGCCATTGCCGCGAAAGGCCACGCAGGAGTCGTCCGCCCCGACGTCCGCCGCCTGGCAGAGCCGATATTGGACCCGCAACGCCGGCGCGCTGCCGGTCAACAGCGCTTCTCTCTCGCGCACCACGACGTACCGGCGAAGCGCCTCGACCTCTTTCCGCGCCTTCTCCCGCGGCGACAGCGCGTGCAGATAAGCCTTATCCTCCACCTGCACGGCGTGGCCCGCTCCGGCATGGGCTTTAAGTGCCTGATAAACCGTTTCCATTTTGCGGAAGCTCGGAATGAAAAGATCGCCTTGCTCGATGCGTTTGCCCTGGTGGTAATAGAACGCCGCCATGAGCCAGACATTGGCGCAAACCGTGACCGCCAAAGCGAAAGTGAAGAACTTGCCGATGCGCTGCCAGCCTAGAAGCGTGGTCACAGCGCCTCCCGCCAGCGCCAGCAGCGCCGGCATCAACATCAAGGCATAACGGGCATGGAATGAATGGCCGCTGACCAACGCAAAGGCCAGCGGCGCCACCAATAGAATGGCCAGGAAAAGCGGCCCGGGAGCGCGGCTGAACGCAACCCTCGGCGTGCGCCATCGGCCTTTCATCGTGTCCTGGAGCTGCCGCCCGATGCCCGCGAAAATCAGCAGCGCCGTGACCACCGAGATTGCGTTGACCGCCAGCAATATCCCGAACCAGCCGAAACACGCCCGGCCCAGCTCGCGGTATTCCCCGAAATCGTGCGTCCATTGCGGCACCCAATTGATCAGGAGATTCACCGGCGTGCTCACGGTCTTGAGGCTGTCCCACGACCGCGTGCTCCGGCCCGACAGCATGCCGATGGTGTTTTGCCAGCCATGCGCCGCTTCACCGCGCAAATAGGGCACGTAGCACAGCGCCCCCACCGCGGCTCCGGCGATCAACCACCCGAGGCTCAGCCGCCTGCCTGCCACCACGAGCATTACCGCCACCGCCGACCACATCGCGATGCCCGCCATGTGAAACTGAGGCATGATCATCAAAAGCAACACCACCCAAAAAATGTGCGGCGACCGATCCCCTCGGACCACTTCCCAAAGCGCCAGGGCCAGGCAGGCTCCCAGAAACGGCATCACTTGCGGGTTATAGACCCCCAATGAATAAAAGACCGCCGAAGGCACCGTTGCGGCCAGCAAACCCGCCCATAGCCCCGCCGCCGGCCCGATCGTGCGCTGGGCCAGCAGAAAGGTCAGATAGATCGCCGCCGTATTGAGCAGAATGCTCGCCAGCACCACCCCCTCGATCGAACCCGCAAAGCGCAGCCCGGCAAAGCAAAACATCGTCCACAGCGGCCCCGGCAGCTTCGACCGTTCATTGAAGTTCGGCTGTGCCAGGTACATCGCCCGCGGCTCGCCCTGCCCGTAGTCCACCGCCACCGAATACGCCTCCATGCCGTCGCCCTGGCCGAAGTAATAATACCCCTGGCCCCACTGGAGCCCGACCAGGCGCAAGGCCAGGCCCAGCAACAGAATCGGAAATATCCAACGCTGAACGCCACGGGAGTTGTTGTTGAGTTCTATACTGTTCATCACGCGTCAAACCAAGTGCACCAAGCCGCCGCCGGCGCAGTATAGGACAACCCTCGTCCGAGACAAGACGCATGAGAGCACCCAAAACCTCGCCTACGTGATTTGTTTTAAACCGCGGAATACTCGGAACACGCGGAAACCCGAATCTTTCCGCGTATTCGGCGTATTCCGCGGTCCTCTCCCCATGTCTTGCGCAGGGTTTTGGGCCTCACAAATCGTCTTGCCGTCCGCCTCGGTTCGGGCATAATTATTATCGTTACTGACGCGCCGCGGCAATTGCGGCCTCCTGAATCAGTGACGCCGATGTGGCGGAATTGGCAGACGCGCTAGACTCAAAATCTGGTAACCGTGAGGTTGTGTGGGTTCGATCCCCTCCATCGGCACCACTGAAAATAGAGGGGAAACAGGCAGAACCACCACTTGTTGAGTTGGGCAACCTGCTCATGGCCTGGACTTTGGGGAGGAATGTCAATCCGCCTTCGCCAAGCTCCCGCCTTCGCTCTGATGCTCCGGCGCGGCAAGTCGGCGCGGCAAGACGTGAAACGTGAACCGCGGGGGCCGAGGACTTCGGGGCTGCGGCTTGGCTGGCGCCGCCTTCGCCATCTTCCCGTCCATCTGGATATGCTTTCCATACTATTATCCCTATAGTATATCATATGGGATATCGTGTCAAGCGGGAGCGGCACGTTTTTCTGGGGAGTGAAGCTGATGCTACAGGATAAGCCAGCGTTAAAGCGTTGAAACGCGAGACGCGAGGGGAGCGGCCTGCCGAGGAGGAAATTTGGGCATGCTGAGCCCCGAGAGGGGGCGGAGGTGGTGAACCGCCGATTTGCTTGACGGCCCCAGGCATTCATGCTGTAAATGGGGCAAGGCTCACTTTTGTTTCGAAAGTCGCCTCGCTGGCTGCGGGTCTAGCGCCAGACAGCAAGAGCACTTATGGCCGACCTAAAATTCTCCTGCGCTCGATGTGGGCAGCATATCTCATGTGATGCGGCTTGGTCGGGGCACCAAATCCAATGTCCCGTTTGCCAGGCTCAGCTTGTCGTTCCGCCCGCCCAACCGCCCTTGGCAGGGGCTGTAGCCGCTGCTGCGTCGCTGGCCGCTCACCGGCCAGTACCAGATGGCCTCAAGCTCTCTGCGGGCCCGACGCCGGTTCCGCCTTCGACGCCACCTCGGTCTCCCCAACCCAGGCAACGTCTGGCGCGCTCGCCCAAGGTCGCGAAGTCGATTCTGAAATACACGATGATCGCCGTGGTGCTGGGAGTGATGGGCTGGGCCGCCTACGCGTATTTGCCAGCTCTGCTGAGCAGGGCACAGGAACTGGGCGCCTCCAAAGTTCCCGCCTCTGCCGCTACTCCCGTCGGCGGGGGAGCCGGTTCTGGATCCGGTCCCCTGGGCGAAATGAATGGAGCCATGGACGTTTCGGACGCGATGGAGGGGAACGCTCCTTCGAAGCAGCCATCCACTGTGGCCAAGCCACCAGCCGCAGCTCAGCCCCGGGCAACGTCTGCCACCAACTCCGCCGTCAAATCGAGCCGGAGCCGACAGCCTTAGCTTTGGCCGTACCGACCGTAATCTGGAATGCCAGACCATGCTCCACCGAATAACAACACTGTCGCCGCGAGGGGCGAGTCTTGCGCGTGCGGTGGCCACGGGGTATTCTTTCGATCATGAGCACGATTTCAGTGAGTGATTTGCAAAAGAAGCCCGCGAAGCAATGGCTCAAATCCGCGGGCAAGGATGACCTGGTCATCACCTCCAAAGGCGAGCCGGTGGCGGTGCTGATGCGTATCGCGTCAGCATCCGTGGAATCCACGCGTGCGCTTTTGCGCAGCGTGCGCGCGTTGCAAGCCCAGGCCAGTCTGCAACAGGCTGCCGCCGCCAGCGGAGCTTCGGAGCTTTCCATCTCGGACATTGATGCCGAAATCGCCGCCCGCGGGCGGGCACGCCGCCGGAAATGAAAATCGTGCTCGACACCAACATTGTCGTGTCGGGCTTGCTTCGGTCCCAAGGAAACCCCGCCCAAGTGCTCACGCTGGCATTGGCCGGCGCAGTCCAGGTTTGCCACGATGAGCGCATCCTTGCCGGAACGGGGTCAGTCCAACAGAGTGTCATATGTGCGCTTTAGAGAATGCACCGGCTCCCCCCCCGGCCCGCCTTGAAACCGCCGCCATCGTCGCATTAGCCCCCGTCAAAACCCCACCGCACGCCTCCGTTAACTCCGTTTCCTCCTGTTCAACGCCGATTTCCCCGTCGCCCTTTCCGTCGCTCAGGCGCGCGACACGGCGAAAGGAAACGGCGTTCGGTTTGCCAGGTTTGTGCAGGCTTCGACGACGACCGAAGTGTTAGTTCCCCAACACACGGTGAAGTTGAATTGGTTGCCCGAGACGCCCAGGCCATAGTTATTGCTCAAAATCAGAGGATTGGGCTGATGAAGCGGAGCGGTGGGCCAGCCGCCGAAGGTGCTGGCCCAGCCCGTTGTGCCCGGCAGGTAATACACCATACCTGACTCGCCAGAAAAGACGGTGGTGTCCGCGCTACCCCCGCCACCGTTGACCGTGGGCGCGTTGCCTTCGAAAAAGGCATTTATCAGGCTGTGGCAACAACCGAACGCAGAGAACCACCTCGGACCGCTCTCGCTGTCGGCTAGCCACCCTCTCACCAAGGCCGGTTGAGGTCCGGACGCCGTTTTCGGTTTTCCCGAACGCGCGCTTCCATGCTTGGGTTGGGTGAGCTTTGGGCAACGAAGCCGGCCCGATTTGCCGCGGCGTTGATTGCCGTCATCACTTCGTCGATGACCCCCAGCAACTCCTGCCGGCCCTGGCGGGTTGAGGCTGAGCAGGTGAACACCGACGGCGGCTTTTCGAACCAGGCCGCGATGCGCTCGCTGAAGGCTGCGATGTTCGTCTGCGCCGTGACGGCCGATACCTTGTCGGTCTTGGTGAACACCAGGACGAACGGCACGGCGCGGCGCACGAGCCATTCCACGAACTCGAGATCGATGGCTTGCGGCCCCAGGCCGGACTCGATTAGCGCAAAGACCAGGCTGAGGTTCGGCCGGTTCTCCAGGTAATCGTTCACGGCATGGTTGAAACGGGCCCGGTTCTTCCGCGCACCCTGGGCAAAGCCGTATCCCGGCAGATCCACCAGCCGCCAACATCGGTTCATCGTGAAGACGTTGATGAGCTTGGTAAACCCCGGGGTGGGCGAGACGCGGGCCAATCCCTGCTCGCCCGCGAGCATGTTCAGCAGCGAGGACTTGCCCACGTTCGAGCGGCCGATGAAGGCGAACTCCGGCAGCAGCTCGTCCGGACAAGAATCCAAATCCGGGGCGCTGCGATCAAAAATGGCGGATGAAATATTCACGATCGAAAGCCCATTGTCGCACAAATCCACCACATAGATACCCCTATTGTCGGAAAAGGGCGCAGATCAGATCTTGGACACCAGAGTGTGTGGAAGGAATCCCCCTCACCCTACCCTCTCCCAAAGGAGAGGGCGTGGCAATGGTCGACTCTCGGACATTCCAGCCGCGCTCGATTCTTCAGCCGACAGACGACAATTCTCCCTCTCCTCTGGGAGAGGGCCGGGGTGAGGGGGTTCGAATACCCCTAAGGCTCCAAAAACTGATCTGCGCCCTGTCGGGAAAAGGGGCCGTTCAACGCTTCGTGGTGGACGCGCGGGGAGCCCCGCGGTTGCTCTTCTCACGGTGTTGCCAGGCGGATTTCCTTTCGGCTTCGCGCAGGTAGCGGATTTCGAGTTGGAGTTTGAGGAAAGCGTCATACTGCCCGCGCGGGAGCGTGCCGGTCCCCAGCGCTTCGAGCACCGCACACTTATTCTCCTTCGTATGGGTGCAGTCCCGGAAGTGGCAGCGCAGCGACAGTGCGTCAACCTCGGGAAAGATCTGCTTCGATCCTTCGCTGGCGATCCAAATGTGGAATTCCCTCATGCCGGGCGTGTCAATCACCACGCCGCCTTGGGGGAGGAAAATCATCTCGCGCCACGAAGTGGTATGCCGGCCTTTGGCGTCAGTCGTGCGCACTTCCACCGTGGCCTGGATGTCTTCGCCATAGAGCCGGTTAATGAGGCTCGACTTTCCGACACCCGAGGTGCCGATGAACACGGCGGTGTCGCCGGGCTTGATCAGTTGCGCCAATTTCTTCACGCCCCGCCCCGTGCGCGCGCAGGCCGCGAGCACTAAAGCGTCGCCGGCCACGCGAGCGGCGTCCACAAGCCTGGCGTCAAGGTCGTCGCATAAATCGATTTTGTTGAGCAGGACCACCGGCCGCGCGCCGCTTTCCTGGGCCACGGCCAGCATCTGCTCCAGGCGCGTGGCGTCGAAGGTCGCGTCCGCGCCCGTCACGATGAACGCCGTGTCGATATTCGTGGCGAGGACATGCACCGTGCCCTCACGGCCAGGCATCTTGCGGCAGAGCTGGGTGCGTCGCGGAAGGATGGCCTGAATCATCGCCTTCTCCTCGTTGGGAACGAGTTTTACGGCCACCCAATCCCCGACCTTGGGAAGTTTTGCATTGGACCCGCGGGCTTCGTGCATGCACTTGCCGGTGACTCGCGCCAGAAGTTCCGCATCCGCCGTCCAGACGCGGAAGAAATGTTTATCCTCCACCGCCACTCGAGCCGGAACCAGGCCCTTGGCGTAATGGGGCGCGAAGTGCTGGTTGAGCTCGGCATTCCAGCCCAACTTCGTCAGGTCCATAGGGGAGTGCTGATTAAATCATTCATCGCCCACAGCATACGCCCCAGCCCCCATCCTGCGAAGGCTGAAATTGGAAATTCCACTCGTGTTCGACGCGGATCTCGGACGGCCTGGAGGCCCCCATCGGCACGATCGGCGCCGGCAAGTTTTGATATTGCCACACCCTCGCCTGAGCCTCACGCTAACACCCAGATGCGGAACCAACCGAGAACCCAGTCCGCTCCCGCACCACGGCCCTCGGGGCCAGCGCCCAACAGTCCCGCGCGGGCTCGCGGCTGCGAGGGACGGCTCTTGCGGGGGCTGCAGGTTGTCAGGGCCGGCTTCCTGGAGCGAGCGGCTGCGGCCCTGCCGCAATGGCTTCCCGGCGCAAAGGCCCTGGCCCTCCTTCATTGCGTGAATGGCAGCGGTTGGTGCGAGGTTTCCGGCCGCTTGCGCTCCGTCCGCACCGGGGATGTCCTGGTTCTTCCCCCAGAGGTCGCCTGCAGCCTTGGCTCCAACCGAACATCCCCGTGGTCCATGCAGTGCCTGGAAGCGTCGGGCGACCTTGTCCCGGACTACTTGGAAGCTCTCGCCCCCACGGCCCAACCATCCATTATCCACGCGGGAGATGCTCTGCAAATAGCGCGCCTCTTCGGCGAAACCCTTAATGCCTTTCACCAAGGCTCCGCTTTTGCCCAGCGGCTCCATGCCTCCCATGCGCTGGCTTACCTCCTGGCCCTGCTCATCCGCGAGCTGGTGGAAGCGCCGCGCGAAACCGGCGATGCGGTCAACAAAATAGCGGAGACGATCCTTTACATGAGCGATCATCTCGAGGAGCCCCTGCGCGTATCCGCCCTGGCCCGAATGGCCGGCCTGTCCCAAGCCTATTTCGGCCAGCTCTTCAAAGCGCAGGCCGGCTGCTCTCCGCGCGAGTACCTCCACCTGCTGCGGATCCACCGCGCCCGCCAGTTGCTCCAGAAGACAAACCTCACCATCAAAGAAATCGCCGCCAGGATCGGCTACCAGGACCCGTTCCATTTCTCCCGCCAGTTCAAAGCCTTCCAGGGCGCTTCCCCCAGCGATTACCGCCGCGGACCCTCGATTCCTTCATGCTAATCGGGGATTCCTCTATTCCCCATTCCAGGCCCGGGACGATAAGGTGCAAGCATGACTCGATTTGATCACCTGGCCATCAGCAATCCCGACGACCTGCTCTTTGGCTCCGCTCCCCGCCCTCTTGCCACTCGCTTGGGCATGAACATTGGTGGAGGCGAGGTCTATCCTGAGTTGAATTTCACCCTGCCCCCCATGTTCGTCGACGCCCAAACCATGCCTGAGATCCGCGGCCAGTACGAACAGATCATCACCGGCGCGCTCCGCCGCGCGGTGGAACTGGAAGCCCCGGGCCTGGTCGTCGAGTTCGAGACCCTGCCGCCCATGACCGAGCATCCCGAGTGGGGCATCGAATTGACCCGCATCCTCCTGGATGCCATGGCCGACGCCCACTCGAAACACGGGCTCAAGAGCGTCCTGCGCATCACCCCCAACGACACCCGGGAAATGGAGCGGCCGCCCCGGATGCGCGATGGCCAGCTCTACGAAGCCATGCTGGCCACTTTCGATGGCTGCGCCGCCGCCGGCGCCGAGCTGCTCAGCATCGAATCGGTCGGAGGCAAGGAGGTCCACGACGAGGCGCTCATGATGGGCGACATCAAGGGCGTCGTGTTCGGCCTCTGCGTCATGGGCGTGCGCGATATGCGTTTTCTCTGGACCCAGCTCGACAAGATCGCCCGCAAACACGGCGTCCGCTGCGCCGGAGACACCGCCTGCGGTTTTGGCAACACCGCCATGGTCCTGGCCGAACAAAAGATGGTCCCCCGCGTCTTTGCGGCGGTAGTCCGGGCGATCTCGGCCGTGCGAACGCTGGTCTGCTACGAATGCGGCGCCGTCGGCCCGGGCAAGGATTGCGGCTACGAAAACCCCATCCTCAAAGCCATTACCGGCTTCCCGATGGCCATGGAAGGCAAGACCTCCGCCTGCGCTCATCTCAGCCCGCTGGGCAATATCGCCGCCGCCGCCTGCGACACCTGGAGCAACGAATCGGTCCAGAACATCAAGCTGCTGGGCGGCATGGCCCCGACCTGCTACGTCGAGCAGCTCATCTACGATTGCCGCCTCATGAACCAGGCGCTGGCCGACGGCCGCGATGCCGCCCTGCTCTATCGCAAATGGATGGTCAACTCCGATGCCTCGCGCGATCCCCAGGCCTTCGTCCTGACGCCCGAAAGCGCCATCGAGATCGCCCAGGCCATCGTCCAGGCTCCGAGCCCCTACCATGCCGGCCAGGCCGCCGGGTTGACCGCCGTGCGCCGCCTGCGCGACGCCCACAAAGCCGGCGCGCTCGATATCCACCCGCGCGAGCTCCCCTGGCTGGACCGCATGCAGAAAGCTCTCGAAGCCCTCCCGGCGTCCGAGCCCGAATTCATCACCCAGATGTTGGCCCAGGTGGACATCGGCAAATTCCGCCCCGCCGATTACGAACTGTAGGAGCAACTCAGACGGTCGAGATGCCCGGCCAGTCGAGCGCCGCCTGCCTCGCCAGTCGCGTCAGCCAGAACCCTGGCCTGCGGTGCGCCTCCTCCAAACTCGTGATCTCCCCGAGCGCAAGCAGACGAGTGAAAGCCTTTGATCGCGGCGGCAGCTTTACAATCCCAGCTAAACCAAGGCAAGGGATCTCCCTGCGACCGCACACCCGCGCTATCTCTCCAACCCCTTTGCCCATCAGCGTCGATCGGTCAATGGCCCCTTCCCCGGTAATGACCAGGCCCGCCTCCCGCAGGCGCCTCTCCAGCCCAGCCCGGCGGGCAAACATCTCGAAACCAGCCTCCAGACGCGCTCCGGCGAACACCATTAACCCGAACCCCAGCCCGCCTGCCGCTCCCGCGCCGGGCATGCGCGAGAAGGTTTGCCCGGTCTCCTTTTCGACAATCCGTGCCAGGCGTCGCAGGCAACCTTCCGCCACCGGCAGCTCTTTGGATCGCAATCCCTTTTGGGGACCATAGACCCGAGTAGCGCCGCGAGGCCCGAGCAAGGGGTTCTGCACGTCCACGGCAATGACCAGGTCCCGAAACCAGCCGACTCTTCGGGGACGACGAATATGAACGAGCCGTTGCAAATCAGTCCATTCAACAAGCGCCTGCCCTTGTTGGTCCAGGAATTCCCAACCCAAGGCGCGAGCCAGCCCGAAACCGCCGTCATTCGTGGCGCTGCCGCCGATACCTATCAGGCAGCCCTTCGCTCCTTGGGCGGCCGCGGCCTCCAGGACAGCACCCAATCCCCAGGTGTCCAAGGCAAACGGATGAAACCGGTCCAGCGGCAACATCGCCAAACCAATCACCGAGGCCGATTCGATGATGGCTGTCCGGGTTTTCGGATCCCACCACCAACGGGCGCGGCAGGGCCGATGCGCGGCATCGACGGTCCGGACAGTCTGGACCTTGGCGCCAAGAAGGCCGCCGAGCACATCGCCGAAACCGTCCCCGCCATCGCTTATGGGCAGCAGAGTGAGTGAATCGCCTGGCCGGCCCTGCCGCCAGCCGGTGGCGATAGCTTCCGCAGCCGCGCGAGCCGTGAGCGTGCCTTTGAATTTGTCCGGCGCGATCAGGACGTTCATCCGGCCGTGTTGTGGCGACATACAGTGTGCCGTGCCTCGGAAACAACCGCAGGCCAGCGGTCACCAGGGAAGCAAATACGCTCTGGTCTTCGCAACGCCCAAAAGGAGATTTCCATCCAAAAGTGTCGAAAGTTGCCAACCTCAACCAAAACGTGTAAGACTCGGTCGTGCTCAGAAAGATTACGTGCGCTATCTGGATTCTGCTTGCGGCAGAGTTGTGCACGGCGCAAGAGCGTGTTCCTGCGGGGCCGATGACCGATCTTCTGGAGATCCGCTCCCTCGTTGCCGATGGCAAGGCGGTGGACCTGCGCCGCCATGGCGAGCAGCGCCTCAGCCCTTTTCCCGAAAGCATCACCTTCGAGTTCGGCGGCCGAAACAACGCCCCGCGCGCTCCGGTCCGGCTGCGCTACAAGCTGGAAGGCTACGACGAAACCTGGCATGAAGGAGCCTGCGAGATGTTTGTCGCCATCCGCTTCTTCGACGAGTCGGATGACCAGGTCGGACAGAAACTCTTCCGCGCCATAGGGGACAGCTCGGGTTGGACGGGTGACCTGAAGACTTCAATCCTGTCACACCGCCGTGAGACGCTGACGGTGCCTCCCAAGGCCACACGGCTGTGGGTGGTGATTTCATCGGCCGGCCCGCCTTCCACGGTGGGCCTCATCGTCGTGGACGACCTTGTGGTGAGAAGGACCGCTCCTCGTGAAGGCCTGCCGGACATCGTGATCCGGCCTCCGTTCGATCGCCAATCGCCGCAGTTGCAGACCAACCAGGTCCCGGAGGGCTGGATGCGCGACGGCTATCGGCCCAGCATGGCGAAGATTGTGGATTTGGGCACGGAAGTGGGGGCCAAGGCGCTGGCCATCTGGGACGATGACCCGCTGGGCCACGCCGAATGGCATACGATCAAGGATCAAGCCCCGCGCGTGGCTGCCGGCGAGCAACTGGTCGTTGAATGGAACGAATTGTTCACCATGGGCGTAGGGGATGTTCAGTCCAGCACCTACGGCCGGCTGTCCAACGGCAGCTATCGGTTTCGAGTGATAGAAGTGACCCCCTTGGGCCAGCCCACGGGCGAGGAAGCCTCCTTGTTGGTTCGGGTGCCCCCGCCCCTCTGGGACGCACCGTGGTTCTGGGTCACCGTCGTGGTCGTCCTGGTGGCCGCTTCCCTGCTGAGCGGACGCTATTACACCTGGACGCGTGTGAGGCGCGAGATGTTGCGGCTCAAGCATCAGCGGATGTTGGAGCAGGAGCGGCTGCGAATCGCCCAGGACATCCATGATGACCTCGGCGCGCGCGTCACCCAAATCTCCCTCCTCAGCGCGATGGCTCAGGGAAACACCGCCTTTCCCGAGGGCGCCCGGGCGGCCTTCGACAGCATTTCCAGCATGTCCCGGGAGCTGGTCTCGGCGCTCTACCAGACCGTTTGGGCGGTCAACCCCGAGAACGACAACCTCGACGCCTTGGGCAACTATCTGTGTCAGACCGCTAACCAGCTCTGCACCCAGGCGGGATTGGGCTGCCGGCTGGACGTCGTGGACCTGCCCAGCAATATTCAAATCTCAAGCCAGACCCGCCACAATCTGACCATGGCCGTCAAGGAGGCCATTCACAATGTCATCAAACATTCCAAGGCCACCGCCGTAACGCTCCGCACCACCTTCGAGGCCGGCGTCCTGGCGATTTGCGTCCAGGACGATGGGTGTGGGTTTGCGCCGGCCACCGACTCCCGCGGCAGCGGCCTGACGAATATGAAACGGCGTTTGGCCGACATCGGCGGGACCTGCTCCGTCGAAAGCCAGCCGGGCAAGGGCACCAAAGTCCAAATGCGCTTGGAAATCCAGGCGACAGATTCCTGATATGAAGAAAAGAGTAGTCGTGGTGGAAGACAACCCGGGACTGCGCGATCAGCTCGTGCAGATCCTTGGCAGCGCGGAAGACATCGGCTGCGTGGGCGCCTTTGGCTCCGCCGAAGAGGCGCTCAAGGAGATCCCGGTGTGCAAGCCAGACGTGGTCCTGATGGATATCAAGCTCCCGGGCATGCAGGGGATCGAATGCGTCGCGGAGCTCAAGCGAACGATGCCGACGCTTCAGATCATCATGGTGACGATCTACGAGGACAGCGAGCGGCTCTTCCGCGCCCTCAAGGCCGGAGCCAACGGCTACCTGGTCAAATCCAGCCCGCCGAACCAATTGCTCGAGGCCGTGCGCGACGTCTCCGCGGGCGGCTCCCCCATGTCGAGCCACATCGCGCGCAAGGTCGTCGCCCATTTTCACCTCCTGGGCCCTTCCCCCGCCGAAGCGGAGAATCTCTCCCCGCGCGAGCAGCAGGTGCTCAGCCTCCTCGCGGAAGGATTTATTTACAAGGAGATCGGCGACAAATTGAAGATCGGCGTGGAAACGGTTCGCACCTACGTCAAAGCGATCTGCCAGAAAATGCACGTGCGTAACCGCGTCGAAGCGGTAGCCCGCCGCCAGGCGGAGATGCGCTGAACCGGCGCCGAACCCCCGATTTCACGGCGTCCTGGACGTCGTTTCCGGCTGCCCCATTGCCAAGAATATCGCATGGCATCCCCTGCCCTTTGGCCTGGCACAGGCCTCAGGACTGCGCAGAAACACCAAGTCTGCTTGCTTGCTTCGGCCCCACGCCGACCCCTCCCCGCTTTCGGGGATACCAGAGACTCGACCGAGTCGGGTAAAGTTTATCCAGATGCCCGGTCCATGCATGGTTGCATGGGCGTGGAAAAATCGAACTAACGAAGACCAAAAAACATCAACTTCGAACTCAACCACAACGACAAAGGCAAACTCATGAAACACCCTCGAATCAAATCGTACCTTCAGCTCACCGCCCTCCTGGGCGGCTTGGCGGCGTACGGCACGGCGCAAGCCGCGCCGACCATCAGCAGCGTATACCCCGACGGCTCTTTGCTATTTCAAGCCTCTCCAACGTTCTCGTTTGTCGCGGCCTCCTCATCCGGCGTGACCGGAGTGACCGTGCAACTGACCGCCAACACACTGATGGGCGGGCAGTCTTCCTTCAAGACTCTCAGGTCCGGAGCCGGGCTCACTGTCAGCGGCGCGGACACCAGCGAAACGGTGAGCTGCTCCCTAATCACCAACGTGCTCTATACGGCGGTCATTCAGGTGACCGACGCGAGCGGGACCACCAGCTCCACAGTGAACTTCGACACGCTGGCCCCGGTTTACACCTGGGAAGCGGAGGACTGGGACTATACCACCAACGGACTCACCGGACAGTTCTTCGATAATCCGCAGACCAACGCCTATGCCGGCCTCCTGACCACCGGTGGGACGGATGCGTACCACACCAGCGGCGGCGGCGGCAACCCTCCTTATCGCCCGGTGGGCAGCACGTCGGCAGGCAACGGCCTGGCCACCGAATCGACCGGCGACACGCCCCGCGCGCAGTACAACAACACCGGCAAAACGGATTACGACGTGGGCTGGAACAACGGTGGAGATTGGGGCAATTATACCCGCCACTATCCCGCAGGCACTTATTATGTCGTGATGCGTGGCTCCGATGGCGGCGGCCAGGCCTCCGATAGCGCCAGCGTCTCTGTCGCCCACGGCTCCGCGGTACTGACTTCCACCGCCGGCGGCGCCACCGTTTCGGTTCCCAACATTGGCGGCTGGCAATCCTACAGCTATCTCCCCTACGTGGACAGCAGCACCAATCCAGTGACCCTCACCTTTGACGGCTCGGCATCCACGCTGCGGATGAGCACCGATGGCGGGAGCTACAACGTGAACTTCTATATGCTCATGCCGACCAACCAGATCACGCTGGGCGCCCCTGCCGATGCCGCGGTAGCCAATCCCTTCCCGAATGGAACCAACCAGTTCCAATGGACCAACACCTTCTCATTCGCGGTGAACTCGACCCACGGGATCAGCCCGCAGAGCGTTGTGGTTGAGCTTCTCGGTACGAACCTGCAGGGCAGCAATGTGTCCCAGACGTTGACGAGCAGCAGCGGGCTCACCATCACGGGCCCCTCCACCAGTCTGAACGTCTCCGGCCCGCTGACCAGCAACACGGCCTACACCGCGGTCATCCAGATCACCGATTACAACGGCAACGGCCTTGCGACGAACATTACCTTCGATACCATTATTCCGTTCTATACCTTCGAGGCTGAGGATTGGGACTACAGCACGGGCCAGTACTACGACAACCCTCAACTGGATTCGTACCAGAACCTCGATGGCGGCACACCGGGAATCGATGATAACAATCCCGATTCAATAACCAGTATTGACCTGCACCAGAGCTACCGCGGAGACTACGGCGTTGCATGCTTGGAGACTGAGGGCTGCAATGATACTTTCCGCACGAACTATAACCCCAACGCCGGCTGGAATGATTTCGACATCGGAAACACGGTTTCCGGGGCCTGGGGCAACTACACCCGCAATTACCCGGCCGGCACGTATAACATCTATGTTCGCGCCTCGCGCGGCAGCAGCGGCACGCAGACCGATGCGGGCAGCGTGTCCCAACTGCTTAGCGGCTACCAGACTTCCAGCCAGACCCTGTCCAAGCTGGGCACCTATGATGTTCCTTACACCGCCAACTGGCAGAAGTATGTCTTTTGTCCGGTGAAGACCCCCGCCGGGGACCTCGCGCGGTTCCACACCGACGGTTCCTTGCAGACCTTGCGCGTCACCATGGACAACGCCGGGCACAACATGAACTACTTCCTGCTCATGCCCGCCGACCTGACGCAGAATCCTCCTCCTTATATCAGCACCTTCACCCCGGACGGATCGAGCCTGTTCCAAGACACGAACGAGTTGAGCTTCGTGGTGAATTCCTCGGTGGGCATCGCGCAAAGCGGCGTGGTGCTGAATCTGGACGGCACCGTTGTCAGCGGGCTGACGTTCGGGGGCACTCCGTACTCCCTGACGGCCAGCTACCCGGTTCGCACGAACTCGTACCACACGGCGATCATCACCGTGACGGACAGCGCCGGAACCGCCAGCTACACGAACAGCTTTGCAACGTTCGACGCCTCGGATTACCAATGGGAGGCTGAGGATTACGACTACAACGGCGGCCACTATTATGACAATCCGCAGGTGGATGCCTACCAGGGCTTGGCTCCCGTCTCGGGCGTGGACTGCCTGGAATCGGATGCGAACGCGGCCGTCGGCGGCAGCTTCACCTATCGTCCGTCGCCCTCGGGCGCCCTGGCAATCCCGGCGTCATCGACCAGCGACGGCCAGCGGAGCCAGTTCACGACCGGCACGGTCAACTACAACATTGGCTTCTTTGGCAACGGCTCCTGGGCCAACTACACGCGCACTTATCCGGCGGGCACTTACAACGTCTACGGACGGTTTGCGGAAGGCGCTGGCGCCACGGCGGCACAGCTCCTCCAGGTGGTTACCGGCTACGGCACCCCCAGCCAGACGACCTCGCCTCTGGGTATCTTCAACATCCCCGAGGGCGGCTGGTCCACTTATGAATGGGCTCCGTTGACCGACGTCAGCGGCAACCTGGCGCGCGTGACCCTGACCGGGAGCCAGACAACGCTGCGTTTAGCGGGCTACGGCTCCGGTCCGGAAGTGAACGTGGACTTCCTGATGCTGGTGCCTGCCGATCTGACGGTCCCGGTGATCGCGAACGTGAGTCCCGACGGATCGACGTTCTTCCAAGACTCGAACAAACTGAGTTTTGCCGTTAGCTCAGCCGCGGGCATCAAAACGAACAGCGTCGTCGTGACCCTGAACGGAGCGACAGTGTCCGGCCTCGTCTTTACGGGGAATTCGACCAGTTGGAACGTCAGCGCCTCAGGGCTGCACTCCAACACGATCTACACGGCCGTCATCACGGCGACCACACTGGGCGGGGCGACGATCACCCTGACCAACACGTTCGACACTTTCAGCTCGGCCAACTACCAGTTCGAGGCTGAGGACTATGACTACAACGGCGGTCACTATTACGACAGCCCGACGGCGTTTGCCTACTACGGTCTATCCGGGATCGCCGGCATCGACTATGTCGAATCGGACGTGAATGCGGTTAACGGACCACACGATTATCGTCCGGCTCCTAACATTCCGACAAGTGCGGCCGGCGACGGTCAGCGGAGCCAGTTCACAGGGAGCGACACCAACTACAACATCGGCTTCTTCGGGGGCGGGTCGTGGGCGAACTACACCCGGCACTACCCGCTGGGGACCTACGCGGTGTGGGGCCGGTTTGCCGAAGGCGCGAGCGCCACGGAGGCCCTGGTTTACCAGGTGGTGAACGGCGTTGGATCGAGCAACCAGTCCACCAGCCTGCTGGGGACCTTCCAGATTCCGGAGAGCGGCTGGAGCACCTGGGAATGGGTGCCGTTGACGGATAACGCCGGGAACGTGGCCAAGGTCACGTTTGACGGCACCCCGGCAACGCTGCGACTGGGCGGCACGACGGTGGCCGACCTGCCTGAGGTCAACGTGGACTTCATGATGCTGGTGCCGACGACGCCGGCGCCGCGGTTGACGGCGGTTGTCAACGCGGGCCAGATCACGGTGTCCTTCGTCACCCAGAGCGGCTACAGCTACCAGGTTCTGTATAAGAACAACCTGAGCGCCGCGACCTGGACGCCGCTGGGCAGCGCGATCACGGGAAATAACACCGTGCAAGCGGTTACGGACACGGCGGCCTCGGCCAGCCGGTTCTATTACGTGCAGGTTCATTAGCACTGAGTTGAGGTTAGGCACGAGGGCGCCCAGCAGAGAGGAACGAGCTGCTGGGCGCCCCTCAAAAGGAAAAAACGCCCGAAATGAAGACAATGCATACAAACTTCGGTGGCAGCCGCAGTGAGCGCTCGGCCAGGCGGCCTGGGTTTACATTGATTGAATTGTTAGTGGTCATTGCAATTATCGCGATCCTTGCCGCCATGCTCCTGCCGGCGTTATCGAGGGCCAAGACCAGGGCGCAGGGCATTTCCTGTCTGAACAACATGAAGCAGCTCCAGACTGCCAACCTGCTCTATTCAGGTGATAACCAGGATCAGTTTCCGGGCAATTATGGGCATGTGCTCACGCCTGGCGCCGGCACCACCCAAGGCGTTCAGGAGGCGGGACTGGTCGCGCCCGAGCCGATGTGGGTGGCGGGATCGTTCAGCACCACGGCCGGCTCGCCCTCCAATCCTTCGGGAGCCGAAACGAATACCTGGCTGCTCGGAGTTCAAGGAGAAACCTCGTCATTGGGGACGCTGGTGGGCTCCATGGGCGCCTACTGCAAGAGTGCCGGCTCCTATCACTGCCCGGCCGATCATTCTCAAAGCTACGAGTTTCCAGGACTGCCCAGGGTCAGGTCCTGCTCGGCGAACGGCTTCGTCGGCACATCCCTGTTAGAGGCCGAGAGACGCTCGGACGAGGTGAACGCCAAATTCAAGATTTTCCGCAAAAGCAGCGATTTCGCCGGCGTCAGCAGTTCGGACATCCTGGTTTATGTGGACGAAAATCCGGCAAGTCTCAACGACGGATTCCTGCTCTCGCGTCCTGACGAATCCGCGTGGGGTGATTTTCCGGCCGTAAACCACAATAATGCTAGCTCATTCTCGTTCGCGGATGGGCACGCCCAGATTATTAAATGGAGAGATGCCTATATCTATCCCAACATCCATCCTCCCTCTACTGAACCTCCCAACTCTCTCCTCACAGGCTATGATAATACCTGGAGGTGCTCTCATACCACCGTCCAGATTGTTTTCCCATAGTCCTCGATCAGGGTGCAAGCCAGTCCTTACAAGTTTCCCAGGCGCAAGTTGAGCTGTTTCCTGGCTGCGGCGGCCCTGGTCATGGCGGTGGGCGGTTGCGCGCAGAGTCATGCGCCCGAGCCCCAGCGCCTCGCGCAAGAGTCTGCGGCCTATCAGGATTGGGGCAATCCGGACACGCTCGACTTTCAGGCCGTCATCGAGCGCACGATGCGCCCCTTCAGCGGCGTCAGCCACCCCGGAGTGGATGTCTCCACGCTCACCGGCAAAGTCATGTCCGGATACCAGGGCTGGTTCACGGCGGACGGCGATGGCGCGGCCCGGGGCTGGACCCACTGGAGGCGGCGGACCGAGTTCAGGCCTGGAAGCTGCGAAGTTGACCTGTGGCCCGATGTCAGCGAGCTGGATCCGGACGAGCGCTATGCCACTCCCTTCCGGCATGCGGACGGCAAGCCCGCCGAAGTCTTCAGCGCCTTTAATCGCAAGACCGTCCTGCGCCATTTTCAGTGGATGAAGGAATACGGCCTCGACGGAGTCTTCGTGCAGCGATTCATCAATGACACTTCATCGCCAAAGGGCTATCGGCACGTCAATGTTGTCTTGGATCACTGTCGCGAAGGAGCCAATCTTTACGGCAGGACCTACGCGGTCATGTACGATCTCTCCGGCATGGGCGGCGGCCAAATGAACCGGGTCATAGACGATTGGAAGCTCCTGGTGGACCGCATGCACATCACCAGCGATCCGGCCTATCTCCATCACGCGGGCCGGCCCGTGGTTGCCGTCTGGGGGTTTGGCTTCGATGATCGACGCGGCTACACGTCCATCGAGGGCCTCGAGTTAGTCAAGTTCCTTAAACAAGATCCCCATTACGGCGGATGCACGGTCATACTCGGGGTGCCAACCCATTGGCGAACTCTGGATGGCGACTGTCTCCATGACGAAACGCTCCACGAGTTGGTGCGGGAAGCCGACATTGTCTGCCCCTGGACGGTCGGCCGTTACACCACCCCGGAACAAGCGGCGAATTATGCCGAATCGACGCTCAAGCTCGATTTGCAATGGTGCGCGGCACACGGCAAAGCCTACCTGCCGGTGGTCTTTCCGGGTTTCAGTTGGCACAATATGAATCCGCGCTCTCCGCGCGATCAAATCCCGCGCTTGCGTGGCAAGTTCCTTTGGACTCAAATGGTCCAGGCCAAAAAGGCCGGGGCCACCATGATTTACCAGGCCATGTTCGATGAGGTAAACGAGGGCACTGCCATCTTCAAGTGCACCGATGATCCACCGGTTGGTCCCTCCCAGTTCCTGACCTATGAAGGCTTGCCCAGCGATTTTTACCTCAAGCTCGTCGGCCAGGCCGGCCGCATGATGCGCGGCGAGGCGCCTCCTTCCGAAATGGTTCCGGCTCTTGCAGCACAGTCCCCGCCCTCGCACCTCATGCCGCAGGGGACCGATTAAGCTCCTTATTATGAAGAGAACTCTGTTCCCCATCCTGCTGGGCGCCGCGCTGGCGGTTTGCCTCCAGTCGGCTTCCGGCGAAGACATTTCGAGCTCGGGCTGGAGGCTGTGGCTCGACCGCGACGCAGCCTGGAAGGACGATGCGCTCCGCCTGCCGAACGAGGTGGATCTGGCGAAGCTGCCAATCAATGCGCCCACCGGCGGATGGAATGTTCTCAACGGCCAACAGGGCATCGGGGTCACCCTCCCGAGCACGGTCGAAGAACATTACTGGGGCAAATTCGGAACGCGCCCCTACACCAAACATGAAGCGCAGCGGGGCGCGGGCACCAGTTTTGAGAACGGCAACTACCTGGGCGTTTCGTGGTGGTGGCGCGAGATCCAGGTCCCCCCATTCAAGCGGGGCCAGCGTGTCGTTGTCTCCTTCCGTGGCGCGCGCCTGCGCGCCGAGGTGTATTGCAATGGCAAACTCTGCGGTTACACCATCATGACCGAACTGCCCTTCCAGGCCGACATTACGGGCGCGGTCAAGCCGGGGCAACCGGCTCAACTGGCGGTGCGCATCACCAACCCTGGCGGCCATTTCGACTGGATTGACTTCGCCCAGATGCAGACCCAGTGGGGCAAATACACGCTTCCGCCTTCGCGCGGCTTTGGCGGCCTGGACAACAACATCCAACTCGCTGTTCGCGACGATGCCTCGATCACCGATCTGGCCGCCATCAATAAGCCCGACCTCCATCAGGTCCACCTGGCGGCCGAGGTTGCCAGCGTGACGAAGCCGTATCGTGGAACGGTCCAGTTTGAAATCGCACGAGGCGGCGCGGCGATCTGGAGCGCCAAGAGCGCTGAAATCTCCGTGGGCCCGGGCGAAACCAGGATCGTCGAGCTGGATGCCACGGTCCCCACCGCCGAGCCATGGGATATCCAGCATCCGAATCTCTATCGAGCCCGGGCGAGTTTTAAGGGATTGGCGGCCAGCGGCCGCGAAGTGGAATTCGGATTCCGCTTTTTTACCGCCAAAGACATCGGCGCGGACGACGCGAAGCTGACTCTCAATGGCAAGCGCATCGTTCCGATTTCGGCGATCTCCTGGGGGTTCTGGGGCCGCAATGGATTGTGGCCCGACCCGGAGATGGCCGAGCGCGAGGTTTCCGCGGCCAAGGAACTGGGCCTAAGCTGCCTGCAGTTCCACCGCAACATCGGCAAGCCGGCGATTCTCGATATTCAGGACCGCAAGGGGCTCTTGCGCGACGAGGAGCCGGGCGGCGGAAAATTCGTGATTGGCGCGCGCTATTCCCGGGGGCCGTTCGGATCGGAGGATCAGTTTCTGGGCAAAGACGAGCAATTGCTCAGCGCGTTCGAGCCGAAAAAGGACTACGTTCAGCCAGACACCGTGGATACCAGCGGCACCGGGCCGGACGCCGAGGCACGGGCATTCTGGGAGAAATACGAGGAGGAGAAGGTGATGGAGATGGTCAAGCGGGATCGCAGCCACCCGTCGCTCATCGCGTATACCCTGCAAAACGAGGCGAGCGAGTTGGACATCCGCAATCCGCGCATCTACCGCATCTTCCGCCGCATGCATGCCCTCGATCCGAGCCGGATCATCGTCTTCTTCTCCGGCGGCGTGCCCAAGGACCAGGTGCTCATGCTGCCGTACAGCGATGAAATCCGTTCCGGCAGCAAAGCCATCGCCTATGCCGGCTGGAAGGATGTCCACACTTGCGGCGGCCCCTGCAACTACCTCGATAGCCTTTACACCGATCCGCGCCATTTTTCACAGCGCCAACTGGACGAAGACCACAAGGAGATCTGCATGTGGGGCGAAACCCTCGGAGCCGCCGTTCCCGACGATTATGACAAGCTGGTGCATTCTTTCGATGCAGCCCATCCCGGCGGCTATGAACTGGCGGACATGACGGCTATTCTCAACGGCTATCATCAATTCCTCGATAAATGGGGCTTCCGCAAGGCGTTCCCCACGGATTCCTCGCTGTTTCGGGCCATCGGCTATCGGGAGTACTATTTCTGGCAGCGGATCGTCGAACAGGGCCGCATGGACAACGCCAACGACTTCCTGGTCATTAGCGGCTGGGAAAGCACCACGATCGATAATCACTCGGGCCTGGTCGACAACCATCGCTTTTTTAAGAGCGACCCGAAGGTGCTCGCGGAGGCGTGCCAACCGGAGGAGTTGGTCATCCAGCCCCGTCACCTGATCATTTCGACCGGTGACAAGGACCTGGTTGACGTTTTCCTCCTCAACGAAGTCAATCGGACCGGCTCGCAGACCTTGAAGCTTGCCGCGAAGCGGCCCGATGGTTCAGTCGCCTTCGCCACCGAAATACCGGTTATGGCCATTGGCGGGGACACCTACGGCCAGCTCTTGGCCGAAGGGATCGAGCTTCCTCCCGCTAACGCTGCGGGGATGCTGAAATTGGTAGCGACTCTGACTCCGGCGGGATCGAGCGCGCCTGTGCTCGAGCGTACCGACGAAATCGAGGTGGTGGATGTGGCAGGCGCCCCGGTGTTTCAGAATGTGGCCGTGGTCGAGCAGGAGCAGCAGGTATCCGCGACCCTGAAGGAGGTCTTTTACATCACGCCTGGGAAGTTCTCTGAGACGCCTGCTTCGAACCGGCTCGACGCCATCATCTTTGCTTCCAATTCAAATCGACGGGACCTGGCAAAGAACGACTCCGATAAGCCGGCTGCCGGAGAGATCTCGGCTGAAATGTTCCAGCAGGCTCTGCAACGCGTGCGCGACGAGGGCACCCGGCTGGTCTTATGGCCCGACAACGACATGGCGGCTGAAGCGTTCGCCAAGCAGTTGGCGGCGCAGAATATCGTGAAGTACTCCGGTACGGTCGGGAATCTCAACGCGCCCTGGTTCGGAAGCTGGTTTTTCGCGCGCAAACATTGGCTGCTGGATGGTCTGGCGGCCGATTGCGCACTGGATTGGCGCTACGGCATCAGCGCGTTCAACGGGCCGGAGTGGCTCAAAGAACACCCCGGCGGCAGCGTTACCCAGGGATTCCTCCTGGACGCCCCCGGAATGGAGGCTTTTGTCGGCTTCGGCTCGGACCATAATATCAAGGTGGGGACCTCGGGCTGCGTCATTCCGTTTGGAAAGGGCCAGATCGTTTTCTATTGCCTGCCCCAAATGGTGCATAGCCTGGAGCCGGGGAGTTTCGCCATCAACCATGTCATCTGCCGGCGCCTGCTCGGCAATGCCCTCCGCCCCACACCTCAGACTGGAATGGCGTCCGCTCAATAAGCTTCACGTGAAGGCTGCATCTCTCCCCATCGTTGGCCTGGTTTGCGTTTCGCTGGCAGGGCTCAGCGGCACCGCTTTTGGCGGTGTTGGCGCGACAACGCCTTTCACCAGTTATGAGGCTGAAAACGGCTTTCTTGGCGACGGCGCCACCGTGATTTCCGTCACTTCCCCGCCAACCACACCGTATTCCAGCCCGGAACTCGAAGCTTCCGGGCATGCCTATGTGCAGCTTGCTGTCACCGGCCAATACGTGCAATGGACTAACAACACGGGACAGAACATCACAGCAATAAACCTGCGCTCCTGCATTCCCGATGCGACCAACGGGGGAGGGATCACTTCGACGATTGACTTGTATGTGAACGGGACGTTCCGCCAGGCATTCAGTGTTAATTCGCAGCAAAACTACTGCTATGAGGGCACCAACTACAACGGCCAGACCGACAAGAATCCGGCCGATGGCGACCCGCGCGGCTTTTGGAATGACACGCATGCCTTCATCAGCGGCGCCGCCATCGCTCCAGGGCAAACCATCCGTTTCCAAATGGATGCGGCAAACACTGCGGCGTTCTATGATATCGATGTGATTGACCTGGAAGCCCCCCCTGCCCCATTAAGTCAGCCGGCCAACTCCCTTTCCATTCTCAGCTACGGAGCGGTTTCCAATAGCATTACCACCGATAACACAACCGCCATCAATAACTGCTTTAACGCCGCGCAGGCCCAGGGAAAAATCGCATGGGTTCCTCCCGGCACCTACTACTTCAGCGCCATTAACGGCGGCCTGAATGCTTCCGGAATCACCATCATTGGGGCGGGACCGTGGTACAGCACGCTTTACCGGGTCACCCCCGCCAACAACTCGCAAGGCGTGGCCAACATTATCACGACTATTTCCAGCACGCTTTCGAATATCTCCCTGGATTGCAACGGCTCCAGCCGTGCCGGTAATAACAACAATGGCGCGGTGAATTTCTACGGCACGAATTGGCTGGTCGACAACGTGTGGATCCAGCATGTGACTTCCGCGTTCTGGTGCGCGGGTGTTGGCGGCACGGCGAGGAATTGCCGGGTGCAGAGCGTGTGGTCGGATGGCGGCAACTTCAACAACGTGCAGAGCGACAACGGCATCGGAATGAATCTCACCTATTCCAACAACTTTGTCCGCGGCACCGGCGACGACGCAATGGCCATCAATTCGGTCAATTACAACGTCAATGGCTCGACCACCAATTACTACACCATGATGAGCAACATCGCCTACCTCAACAACACCGCCGTGGCGCCCTGGGGCGGGAAAGGCATAGGCATCTATGGAGGCATCAACGATTTGGTGACGAACAATCTGCTGCGCGATACCGCCCGATACTTGGGCCTGGGAGTGATGAAGTTTGGCGTCAACGGCTCCGATCTCCTGTCGGCGACGGTGACGGGGAATACGGTTTTGCGCTGCGGCGGCAATGGTTACGGCCAACAGCAACAGGCCATGATGATCGGCAATGGCGGCGATGGTCAGGGAGTGGGCACGGTTGCCAACGCCTATTGCGCTTCAAATGTCATCATTGACGCGCTCTACGATGGCGTCGGGTTTTCGACCAGCACCAACATCGTCTTTCAATACAACACCATCATCGATCCCGGCCTCGATGCCATCGCCATCGGGGCCCCGGATTTGGGGAGCGGGGTCATGGGCACGGCGATTATCAATTCCAATACGGTGACCGGCCTGAACGCCGGGCAAGTCGTCTTTACCAACAGTTCGGTCGCCTATGCGGCTGTTTTTCCCGAGGCTGCCGCCCCATTCAACAGCATGTACGGCATCACTGCGGGAAACTGCAGCGAGGGCGGACAGGATATTGTCCCGGGCGCCAGCGGCAGTTGGGCGGCATATGACAGCATTGATCTGGACGGCGTAACCGCGTTTGTGGTCCGGCTGGCCAGCACGAACTCTGGCGGCACGATTCGCATTTGCCTCGACAGCATCAATGGCACCGCGATTGGGACCTGTCCCATTCCGCTCACGAGCGGACCGCAGACCTACACGGATGCTTATTGCGCCATCAGCGGCGCGACCGGAACCCATAACGTTTATCTGGTCTTCTCCGGGGGCGCCGGAAGCCTCTGCAGCCTGGAATTCTTCGCCTTTTTCAACGCTCCGCCCGGGCTTTCGCATCAACTGGTGGTTGGCAATACCTATGCCCTGACGGCCGTGATCAATGGCCAATATGTTACCGCCGCCGACAATGGCACAAATCCCTTAATCGCCAACGGCGCTTCGATCGGGCTGGCGCAGCAGTTCAAAGTGATCGACGCGGGCGGAGGCAATATTGGACTGCAGGCGCTGGTCAATAGCAACTATGTCTGTGCCGACGGTGATGGAAGTAGTCCACTCATTGCCAACCGCACCTCCGTTGGCTCCTGGGAAACCTACACGGAGGTGAATGCGGGGAATGGGAACATCGGCCTGCGGGCGATGGACAACGGTCTATATGTCACGGCGGCCAATGGGGGCGCCAGTCCGTTGATTGCCCAGAGCATGAACGTTGGTGTGCAGGAGTCCTTCTCCGTGACGTTCGTCAGCGGCGTGCCGCCAGGGCTTCCTGGAGATCTGACCGCCGTCGCGGGTAATTCACAAGTCACCTTGAGTTGGGCGTCTTCCCTGGGTGCAACTGGTTACAATGTCAAATGGTCCACGACGAACGGCGGGCCTTATAGCCTCCTCGCCACCAATGTGCCAGGGCTGAATTATACGAACATCAACCTGACGAACGGGACAACGTATTATTACGTTGTCTCCGCCCTCAACCTGGCGGGTGAGAGCACGAACTCCGCCCAGGTTGGCGTCATGGCTGGTTCTCTCAACCGCGCGGGATGGGTGGCCAGCGCTTCCTCCACCGAATCCGGCGGCTCCCCGGCCAATGCCCTCGATGGCAATCTCAGCACGCGCTGGTCCACCGGCCAAACCCAGACCGACGGTCAGTGGTATGAAGTCGACATGGGAGCAACCAACACCTTTTACGAACTCGTCCTGGATGCCGCCAGTTCGGCAAGCGATTACCCTCGCGGCTACCAGGTCAATGTTTCCAATGATGGAACCAACTGGGGAAGTCCAGTGGCGACCGGAGCCGGGACCTCAGCGCTCACCACCATCCCGATTCCAAGCCAGATCGCTCGCTTTATCCGGGTGACCCAGACCGGAAGCGTCTCGGGGCTCTGGTGGAGTATAGCGGAATTCAATGTCCTTGGGACGACGGGAACTCCGCCTCCGGTCCCAACCGGTTTGGCCGCGACGCAGGGCGATGGCCTCGCGGCTCTGACATGGAATTCATGTGTCAACGCTACTGGCTACAACCTGAAGCGCTCAACCGCCCTGACCGGAAGGTATGCCGTGGTGGCAACGAACCTTGCTTCCACCGGCTTCACCAACACCGGTTTGAGCAATGGCGTGACCTATTACTTCGTCGCCTCCGCAGTAAACCAGGCAGGCGAAAGCACCAACTCGGCTCCAGTCTCCGTGCGGCCGGTATCGATGTCTCCACCTCAGCTCGCCCTTGGCCCTGGCGCCGGGCAGGTGCAGATCTCCTGGCCGCAGGATCATGTGAGCTGGACTTTGCAGATACAGACCAACGCTCCGGGAGCAGGCCTTGGTCCCAACTGGGTAACGCTGGCCGGATCATCCAGCACCAACCAAATCACGTTCCCGATTAGTCCGACCAACGGCAGCGTCTTCTTCCGGTTGGTGTATCCCTAAACCAAAATCAGTTCCCCGGCCCGACCACGATCACATCTTTTGTTCTCTTCTGAGGCGTGACCTGCAAAGCAGTCACTCTTCCGTTTTCCACCCGCCCTGCCACGGTGGTTTGGTTTGGAGCGTTAAGTTTGAAGTCACATTTCCAGTCCCTCGGCCAGGCAGGGGTGAGTAGAATCCGGTTACCATCGCACTGCACGAGCATGAGTTGGAGTGATGCCATGCCGGCGCCGCCATTGTCCATGTCGGGTATCCAATCGCTATTCTTCGACCAAAACCACGGGAACCGCTGGTTTCCATAAGAAGCAAACTCGCGGACCACCACCTTTTCCGCCTCGCCTGTCAGTCCGAGGATGGCGGCTTCCATTCCATCCTGCCCCCAGCATTTTGCAAAGGGATAGAGCCGCGCGGCGAACGTGTCTCTGGCCAGCTCGAGCCTGGGTTTGCCTACGCCATAGAGATGGTAAGGAAACACCGTGTAAAGCTCGGGGTTTTCGACGTTTTTCGGCCCTCCATATTCCTGGGCCGGGAGGATTGCGGGCTTCCCGTCCGGGTCACCTCGTCCCTTGGGCGGCAGCTTCCCATTGGCGGTCGTGCCCACAGGAAGCGGGGGAAGATCCTTCAGAACTTGGGTCCATAGATTCCGCTGAGCTTCGGTGGTCAAACGGTCGGGAAGAGCCAGGAGGCGCGGCAGCACGCTCATGAGGGCGGCGATGTCCGGAGTCGGATTGACGGCGTCTCTTTGGTAGGTCTCTATCGCCTGCGCCGGCTTCATGAGGATCTTGCCATCGGGACCTCGTTTCCAGTGCTGATCGTAGTAAGCGATTGTTGCCTCTGCCATCGGCACCAGGTTTTTCCGGGCAAATCCGCTGTCCTGAGTGTAATCGTAACGGTCCAACATCTGCGACACCACCTCGAGGCCGCCCTGGATGTGATAGCGCATCCACTCGCTTTGCAGTTCGGGACCCGGGTTGTTCCATCCGAAATCGTTCACATTAGGCAGTCCCCAATAATAAATCGTCTCGATAAAGGCCGCCCCATCGTGGTGAAAGTATGCCTTGGTCCTATCCTCGGCCAGAGGAAGAGCCTGAACGTACAGATTGAACCAGGGGGCGAGCAGATCCCAGTCCCCGGCCGCGATCAGCGGCCAGTAGACCAGCCGATTGTTCTGGTTCCAGTAGGAAGCGCCCCAGGCCCGGTAGTCGGGATCATGGTTGTTCTCATCCGAACTCTCGCCGTCGGGAAGGTCATGCCCTACCGTGAAGAGCGAGCCGTTGAATTTGATCGGCTGCGCGCCACGCCCCGCGCAGGCGGTCATGTAGCGCTGCATGGCGTAACCTCGGGAAACCGCTTCGGCGTCGGGTGTGCCCTCGACACGAATCCAGCTTCGTTCCCAGAACTCGGCCCACCACCGCTGATGGGCCTTTCGAGCCGCGTTGATGGCCACCTTGCCAACGCTCTCCATCCTGCGGCTCAACGCCTTGCGCCATGCCTCCGGGCCCTCCTCGGTCTGCATCGTGAGCGCATAAAGGTCCAAGCGCTGTGAGCGAGATGATGCCGGGGATTTCAGGGCATGGTCGTCACAGCTTATCAGGCCGGGACCTTCCATGCTCACTCCCGAGCAGCGGTGCAGGAGCGGGTCCGGGTACTTTGCCAGGAGCGATTCCAGATGCTCCTTCTCAAACACCAACGGATAGATGCTCCGGGAATTAAAATGGCACCAGGATACGCAATTGCTCTTCGCCGACAGGAGGGTGTCTGGATCAAAAGTGAGGCCATCGGGATTGTTGCCCCATTCGAAAAAACCTGCGCGTGAAACTGCCCGTGCGCTGAGATGATACGCACTTGCGCGCCATATCTCTGTCGTTGCCTCCATCTGCACGGGGTTTTTTGCCTGGACCTCCAGATGGATAACCGGATGGTTTGCGTCCACCCAGATATGAGCGGCGCTCTTGCCGGCCTGGAGGAGGATTTCTCCCGTGCCCAGCTTCAAGGTCTGGGCAAAACCGGCGGGAGGCAGGAAGGGATTGGGCGTCAGGCGCACCCGCACTCGTCCGAGCTTCAGCAATTGCCCATTCTCGCTCCAGGCATCCGCTTTTGCCAGGAGGAGAACGATGTCCCCGTTCTGTTCGGTCCAGACATTGGCGGCAATATCTCCATTCCCCAGAGGCATGGAGTCGTTTTCGTTTGTTCCGAGGGAATTCCACGTCACATCGTTTACCGCGGCCGGCTCAGCGTCGCGTGCGGGGCTGATAACCGGCGTGATTGCCGAGAGCAGACAGAGGAGGGCTCTTTTCATAGACAAAGTTAAAAGCACGAACCGACAAAGGCGTCGAGAGAATTCAATAGCACCAGGCCATGGCGCGCTATCCCCTAAAAAGGGGAGTAGCTGTGAATCACGAAATCCAGTTAGATCCAGTTCTTATGAGAAAAGCACTTGTTCGGGGCCTGGTTGCGGGAATGATCTTTTCCTCCGTTCCCGCCTGGGCGGGGGTGGACGAGGTGAACCCAACCATGGGCGGAGAAGGATTCCTTCTGGAACCGACCCGGCCGACGGTTTCGCTGCCCAACAGTCCCGTGCGGGTTTATCCCGTGCGCAAGGACCAACTGGACGACCAGATTCGCTCCTTCCCGCTGACCATTATCTCGCATCGGCTGGGCGAGCTATTTTGGCTGATGCCGTGCAGCGGCGAACCCGACGCGGGAGCCTGGGAACGACCAGCGGCTTACGATCAGGAGATTACGACACCCTATTACTTTTCAACCCGGTTTGACGACTCGCTGATCCGAACCGAGTTCACCCCTACGGAGCGTTGCGGACTCTTTCGCTTCACTTTCCCTTCGGGCCGGCCGGCGGTGCTGCTAGCCAACCGGTTGGAAGGGGAACTCTCCCGCCAAGGCGCCAATGCGGTTTCCGGGGTGGAGCGTTTCCAGAATATGCAAGCCTTCTTCTACGGTGAATTCAGCTCGCCAGTCGAGGTGCGGGCGAGCGACGCCAATCGGCGTTTGGCGGCGCTGGCTGGAGAGGGAGTGAAGGAGTTGCAGTTTCGCTACGGGATTTCCTTTATCAGCGTGGAACAAGCGCGAAAGAACCTTCAGGAAGGAATTCCTTCGTGGGACTTCGACAGGGTCAAAGACAACGCGCGTCGGCGGTGGGACCAGGTTCTAGGCCAGGTGCAGGTCCAGGGCGGCACTCGCGAACAGCGGCGGGTCTTTTACACCTCGCTGTATCGCTGCTACGAACGGATGGTCAGAATTACGGAAGACGGACAGTACTACAGCTCCTTTGATCACCAGGTCCACCGGGACGCGCGGCCTTTCTACGTGGACAACTGGCTCTGGGACACCTACCGCGCCCTGGAGCCGCTTCAGACCCTGTTAAACCCCGAAATGGAGGCGGACAAAATCCAGTCTTACGTGCGCATGTACCAGCAGCTTGGCTGGCTGCCCTGTTTTGCCGTGCTCTGGGGAAACCACGAATGCATGACCGGCAACCATGCCGCCCCGTGGATGGCGGATGCCTGGTCCAAAGGGTTGACCAATTTCGACCTGAACACCGCCTACGAAGGCTTGCGGAAGAACTCGCTCGAAGGCACCTGGCTGCCCTGGCGAAAGGGGCCCAAATGTTCATTGGATGATTTTCTTGCCGAGCATGGTTATATGCCAGGGCTGCGCTCCGGCGAGGCGGAAACGGTTTCGCGCGTTCATCCGTTCGAGCGGCGCCAGGCCGTTTCGGTGACCTTGGCGCAAAGTTATGATGATTGGTGCGCGGCCCAGTTGGCGCGCGTTCTGGGCAAAGAGGCGGACTGCCATCTCTTCCTCAAGCGTGCCGCCAATTACCAGAATGTGTTCCGAAAGGAAAAGGGCTGCGTCTGGCCCAAAGATGCCGACGGCAATTGGATCGAGCCGTTCGACTCAGGATGGTCCGGGGGCCAGGGGGGACGTGATTACACCACGGAAAATAACGGTTATACTTACGATTGGGACGTGCAGCACGATCTGCACGGACTGTTCGAAATGATGGGCGGCCGCGCCAGCGCCGAGGCCAGACTGGATCGGCTTTTCCGCGAGTCGCTGGGGCGGAGCAAGTATGAATTCTGGGCGAAGTTCCCTGATGCCAGCGGCGTGGTCGGGCAATTCTCGATGGGCAACGAGCCAAGCCTCCACATCCCCTATCTCTATAACTACCTGGGCGCGCCCTGGAAAACGCAAAAGCGGGTCCGCATGCTGCTGGAGACGTGCTTCACCGACACCCTGCTGGGCATGCCTGGGGATGAGGACGGCGGAGGGATGTCAGCGTTTGTGGTCTTCTCGATGATGGGCTTTTATCCGGTCACCCCCGGCGTGCCGATTTACGACCTGGCCAGCCCCGTCTTCGATCACATTTCGATTCACCTGCACAACGGCAAGACGTTCCAGATCGTTTGCCGGAACAATTCGAAAGACAATAAATACATTCAGAGCATTCGGCTCAATGGCAACACGCTGCGGCAGGTCTGGTTCCGCCACGCCGACATCGCCAACGGCGGCACCTTGGAACTGGAAATGGGTAACATCCCCAATCTCAACCTGGGCGCCGACCCCGTTTTCCTGCCCCCCTCCAGCCTTGCCTTCAATCCTGTGTCCTGCGAACGGGCGAATTAACTCGGTATGGGCTAGGAAATGTCCGCCCCTGTCACCGAAGACTTGGACGACATCCACCGATTGGCGCCCCCTGACGGAGATGGAGCAGAAAAATGCCCAGTTCCAAGACATGGGACGGACAAAGCACCCCGACACTTTTAGTTGTTCCACCCTGAGCAGCTTTGATGGTGCTAGAAGAGCGCGGTTTCTGCCGGTTGACAGACACCATCATCCTGCCAGCCACCAAGGTTCAACCTCCAGCCAGCAAGCCGGCGATCAGCTCGCGTAATTCAGTTACGGCAAAAGGCTTGCCCAGCACGGCGTCGACCGGTTTGTCCGCCTCGGTGAGCTTCTCCAGGTAGGCGGTTACCATGAGGATTGGCAGCGATGGGGCTAGCCGCCGGATATTGGCGGCTACTTCGTTGCCGCGCACGCCCGGCAAAGCGTAATCGAGGATGACGAGATCGAAGTGCCCCTGCGACAGCATAGCCAACCCTTCCACCCCGTCCCTCGCCTCGGTCACCACATGTCGATCAATACAAAGCAAAAGCTTTAGCGATTCGCGGGCTGACGGGTCATCCTCGACTACCAAGATACGCTTACCAAGAACTCTGCTCTGTTGCATCCAAAGGCTCTGTTAGCAGTTTGGATACCAGTTTCGGGACGCTTTTCGAAAAAACTGTCATTTCTGCGGACACCGGAGGGGTTTTTTTTCCAGTTTGTCGTTTGACGAAGGCTGCGGTTTGGCCTACATGTAACGAATTAATAGACAACGTGAGGTTGTCGAATACTTGTTGGCGCTATGCAATGGAAAAGAATACTCTTAGGGCGTCTATTCATACGCGCCTGTCAAGCGGTACAATTCAAGAAGGATGTGTCTCCATGCGACTGCGGGCCAGATCGGCGGTGCCCGCTGCGGTCTTTCTGCATGGCGGCCAAAATTGAGGCGACGGCCGGCGCACGGCTGGAGAAATGGTTCTGGAGAGCGGTATTTGGGGGGATGGCAAGCTGGGTGTTGTATGCGCTCGTGAGATAGAGCCCCGTTGCCGCCAGCGAGGAAGCCGCCGCGACTCCGGGCAGAGCGACAAAGGTTAAGCCCCATACAGCAAAGGGGCCGAGCTTTCGGCTCGGCCCCTTCCGGTTGGGGTTTGGGGTTGAGGACAAATCAAATCGTTTTCTGGGTAAAGGAATACCAAAAACCTCGCCGGAATGCATGTCGCCAGTTGTGGGGACAAGGGGGATTGATAAGAACTCGGGGGCGGAGTCTCGGGCTCCCTCTGAGCGGAGCTGGAGAACTCAGCGGGAGCCAGCCCGTCCCTGGGGTGTTTACCCCCTTCCCAAACTCCGCCGGATTGCGTCACTTGCTGGCCAATCTCTATGAAAACGTTCTTGCGCAATATCCGGAGTGGTGAGTACCTGCAGAGCTTCGAGACTTGGACCATGACGGCCAGCATGGCGCTTGATTTCGAATCGGTGTCGCGCGCGCTGGACCTGGTGCGCCGCAGGGGCCTCAAAGACATGGAACTGGTTCTTGCTGACGACCCTGCCCGATTGACCGCGGTGCCGGTCGCCAAACTCCCGATGACCCAGTCGCTGACTGAAGACACCGATGCCAGCCGGCGCCCAAGGGCGAAGCGGTTGGACACCGTCGGCCCCAGGCGAAAAACCTCGGTTGGGCATGCGCGAACCCAAAGGACGAAACCGGCTTTGAAGGCTCCCGCAAGCCTTTGACTCCCCGCTTCCTCTCAGGCGCCGGGCAAAAACAACTGTTCCGAAAGGAGCCTCTACCTCTGTCCCCAGCCGAAGCGACTGGTGATCGGCCAATAGATAAAGAAGGACTTGCCGATGACCGCCGGCTTTGGGAATCCGCCCCAATAACGGGAGTCGAGGCTGTTCATGGTATTGTCGCCCATCACAAAGTAGTCGTCCGGATCGACGTGATAATCGCGGCCCGGCTCCAGGAAGCCAATCATTGCATGGCCGTAATAATGGTTCTCTTTGTAATCCAGCACCTTGGCGCCGCGAGGCGCGCCGCTAAAGGAATAGAGGTTCTCGAAATGCGGTGTGGCCATCGAGAGAGGTTGGCCGTCGATGACCAGGTGCCCCACGGGGACTGGACCCGCAGAATTAGGCGCATTTGCCACTTCGTAGTCCTGCTTCAGGGAAAGCGTTTCGCCGCCCAGACCGACCAGGCGCTTGATGTAGAACTGGTCGGCGGGAATCCAGTAACGCTGCCGGTATTCTTCCGGAATGCCCTGCGTCTTGAAGACAATGATATCGCCCCGATTCGGGGGCCGGAAATTGTAGGTAAGCCGGTCCACGAACAAGTGGTCTCCGGCGCTGATTTTGAGCTTAATGATATCGTCGCCTTTATGGAATTCCTGGCCGCGATGCAGACCCGCGCGCGCCGCGAGGCTTTCGTTGGGAGTCGCGCCGGGAGGCGAGCCAAGATCCGGCGGGAACCAGAGGGTATAGGATTTGTCACCGATATAAAGGGTCTGCTTGATGTTCAGGATCGCGACGCCGACCAAAGGGCCCATTTCCAACGGCCCATCGTTCTCCGCCACCACGTGGATATAGGAGGTACCCTCAAACCACTCGCGAACCCGCGTCAAGCCGGTTGGAATTTTGGCCCCAGGCTCTTTCAGCAGGTTGCTCGAGGTGACGCCGAAGAGAGTCGGCTGCATGGAGCCGGTGGGAATTTTGAAGGGCTGGAGAAAGAAGGTGCGAATGCCCATCGCGACGGTCAGGGCGACCAGCAGCACTTCCACATTCTCGCGCCAGGAGGCGTTGGGATAGGGCTTAAGCCACTTGTTGGCCGCAGTCTCAATAGCTTCCATCTGCTGGTCCAGGACCGCCTTGTCCCCGTGCTCGTCGATGGCCGTGCCGAGGTTCGCGATGGCGGTTTGTATCCCCTGCACCGCCTGGGGGGCGAGGATATCGCGCTGGTGCGCCAGCATTTTTTCGACATGCTTGCGCAGAGCGGTGGCCTGCCTGACGCTATTGGAGAAAAACCAGTGGAGTGTCATAGAGGGTCGAGTGTCGGGGGACGGGTGTCGAGGGGTGGGACGATGACACGGCGACGAGGGGCGCGAGTCTGGAGCTGCGCGCGCAGGCTGCTCTGGCGACACCCGCCTCTCATCCCTTGTCTGTTCATGCTTTGAGCACCTCGATGAACGCCTCCTGGGGGATATTGACCGAGCCGAAGGACTTCATGCGTTTTTTCCCCTCCTTCTGCTTCTCCAGGAGTTTGCGTTTGCGGGTGATGTCGCCGCCGTAGCACTTGGCGGTAACGTCTTTGCGGAGGGCGCTGACGGTTTCCCGGGCGACGATTTTCCCGCCGATGGCGGCCTGAATGGCGACGGCATATTGCTGGCGGGGAATGACTTCTTTGAGCTTGGCTGCCAGCGCGCGTCCCCTGCCCTCCGCTTTATCACGGTGCACGATGCAGGAAAAGGCATCGACCGCCTCGCTGTTGACCAGCATGTCGAGCTTGACCATGTCGGACGGCTGATAGCCGGCATGCTCATAATCCATCGAGCCGTAGCCGCGCGTGATGCTCTTGATGCGGTCGTGGAAATCGATCAAGATTTCGTTGAGCGGGATCCGGCCGGTCAGCATCACCCGCCGGCTATCCAGGGTCTCGGTATTGTCCACCGCCCCGCGTTTCTCCGAAATCAACATCATCATGTCCCCGATGTATTCATTCGGGCAGATGACGAACGTCTTGACCATCGGCTCCTCAATTATCTGGATATAGTTCTGCTCCGGCAGAAAAGTCGGGTTGTCAACGTCCTTGATCGTCCCATCGGTCATCGTCACCCGATAAATGACGCTCGGGTAAGTGGCGATGATGTCCATGTTGTATTCGCGGCGCAGCCGTTCCTGGACGATCTCCAGGTGCAGCAATCCAAGAAACCCGCAGCGAAATCCGAAGCCGAGCGCCACCGACGTCTCCGCCTGGAAGACGAAGGCCGAATCATTCAACTGCAGCTTGGCCAGGTTGGCCTTGAGGTGCTCGTAGTCGGCGGTGTTGATGGGGTAGATGCCGCTGAACACCATCGGGTGGATTTCTTTGAACCCGGCAAGGGCCGGCGACGCGATCCGCGCGTCGGTGATGGTGTCGCCCATTTTAACTTCCTGCGGGCTCTTGATGTTGGCGGTCATGTAGCCGGTTTCGCCCACCTGAAGCCGGTCGCGCACATAGGGCTTGGGATTGAAGCTGCCCACCTCTTTGACTTCGACGTTCTTGCCGGAGTGGAGCAATTTGACCTGGAGGCCGGCCTTCAACTCGCCGTTAAAGACCCGGACATGGGTGACCACCCCTTTATAGGTGTCGAAATACGAATCGAACCCGAGGGCTTGGAGGGAGGGCGCGCCCGTCGGTTTGGGCGGCGGAATGCGCTCGACGATCGCCTCGAGGATCTCGTCGATGCCGATGCCCTCCTTGGCGCTGGCCGAGATGGCCGAGTCACCGGCTATCGCCAGGATGTCTTCCAACTGCCGTTTGGCTTGTGGGACGTCGGCATGGGGCAAATCGATTTTGTTGATGATCGGGATGATGGTCAGGTTCTGCTTCATCGCCAGGTGCACATTGGCGACCGTCTGGGCCTCGACTCCCTGGGCGGCATCAACGATCAGCAGCGCGCCTTCGCAGGCGCTGAGGCTGCGCGAGACCTCGTAAGAAAAATCGACATGTCCCGGCGTGTCGATCAGATTCAACTCGTAGATCTCGCCGTTCTTTGCCTCGTATCGCATGGTGACGGGGTGGGCCTTGATGGTGATCCCACGTTCCCGTTCGAGATCCATCGAGTCGAGCATTTGGTCTTCCATCTCCCGAGTGGAGATGGTCCCGGTCCGGTGCAAAAGCCGATCCGAAAGCGTCGTTTTCCCATGGTCGATATGGGCAATAATGCTGAAATTTCTAATATGCGCTGCGTCCATCTTCTCAACTGCGGAGGGACAATAAGCCGCAAATAAGCGAAGGCGCGCCGCCGCAGGTTGCCCCGGGCCGACACGCGCTGTTTCGCCACTCGCTCCGTCCCTTTCTTTGTCGGCGTGAACATACGGCTTTTTCCGGGGAAGAAAAGGAAAATAGCCGCCGCAGCAGAAAGAGGGGTACAGGGCGTGGGTTGAACGGAAAAAGCGGGGAGTTTGTCCCCCCATCCGGCCTGTCGTCCGGACAAAGTCCGGCAGGTTTGCAGCGGCGGCAAAGCGCTGAGCACAAGGTGCTTGCGTTTGTCGGGATGCGAGGGATGAGGGGGATGAGCGGGAGGGTGTCGGAACAAAAACGGACAAACTCCGGAGGGGTTTCTGCGTTGATAACATGCTGAGCGCCAGTTAGTTGAGATTGGCAGAACCGGGGAAATTGTGTCCACAGAACTTGGCATGATCCGCGGGATTCGTGGCGTAATATGCTGATCGAAAGGCATTTGCCGTTGGCAGGGCGAGCGGGGATTTGTCGGTTTTTTGGGACAAACTGATCGCCACGTGATGCGTGAAACGTGAAACGTTGGTCCCGCCTTTGCTGGGCTCCGGCCTTCGCTCGGATGCTCCGGCGTGGCGAGCCCGCTTTCGCAGGGCTCCGACGCGGCAAGTCGGGGCAGCGAGGCGTGAGGCAGCGGAGAAGGCTGTAACAGAAGCAAGCGAAGGTAGCGAAGCCGGGCGACGGAAGCCAAAGCGCCGGAATACGGCGCAGTCCAAACGCTACGCGACATGGCGGGCCATTTCGGGAAAAGGTTTGCCGAAGCTCTGGGGGGAACCTGACTGTCGGTGCGGTGGAACCAGAGTCCCAGCAACGGGCCAAGACCAAAGCGAACGGGGACCGGATAGAACAGGAGGGCACGGAGGGAATAGAGGAGTTTGAGCAGGAGCAAAGGAGCGGAGAACGGGCCGAACGGGAAGAGGGGTCTGGGCAGCGGCCTGTGTTGAAAGAAGCCCGGAACGCCGCGTGGGGGGGATCCCGCGAATCCGCGGCGTGCCGGATCTGTTCGTATTGCGTCTGCCATACTGGCTCAACCATGCGCCAGCAACGCACTTTTATGCAACTTCCGCATTTTGCACCTTTTTGAACCCCGAAGATAGGCCCTGTTTATGCGGGTTTCGTGAGGGTCGGGAACCCCCGATCCGGCTCCGGAGAGCCGGTTCTTGGCCGCCTTGGCGCGTACACAACAGGTTTGCGGGAAGATCCGTTGGCAGCGGTATCCACACACCGGCTGACACCCCCCTCCGCTCCGACATGCCGGTAATCAGCCGCTTTTCGTTGCCCGCTGCGCCCGAGGACGGGCGCACCCCTCTCGCTCGCCGCCCCCTTAGAGGCAGACGAGGGAAGCCGGCCTGGGCACGCGAACGACGACGGTGCCGGCCAGACGATCGTGCCAGCCTTGGCGATCCCGGTCCCACAGAATCCAGAAAAACCCCAGAAAGAGGACCACCATGGAAAACGCCGCCCCCAGCGCGCGCACCAACCCCACGCCGAAGCTAATCGGCTGGCCGTCAAGCCGGACCACCTTGAGGTTCAGGACAATACCGCCGACGCTGGTTCCCTTCCAAGCCCACATGCCTGCGAAATAGGCTAAAGCCACGATCATCCCGGGGGTAACCCCGCCAAGGTGCTCGGCCAGCGCGTACAAAGGCCCTCCAACCATCGAATGCAATGCACCCCCAGCGAGGCCAACGAGGATAGCGACCAGGACGATATCCAGGAAAGCAGCGGCCATGCGGTCCCAAAAGCCCGCCCGGGGATAGGCCAGCGCCTCGGGCAAGGCTGCCGGAGGCGGCACCATAGACATAGAGATGGGCGCCCCCGCCGCCGAGGTCGGAAAAGGACTCTGCCCGAGAGGCTGGCTGGCCTGGGAGATCGGGCCGGGCATTCCGGGAGCTGCCCCCGACTGCGCCTGGCTGGCCGTTGTGTCGCCCGGCTGGCCCATTATGGGTGGCGTCGGCAAGGATGGCGGCGGATTTGACTTCTCGGGCCTCTCACGCCGCAGCCCGGCAAAAGCGGCAGCCGTGGCGCCTCCCAACCCCCAGATGCCGACGACGGAGAGGGCGACCAACCCCACGATCGGGACAATGTAGAAGAGGGTCACGACAATCCAGCCGAGCACGAAACCCGCCAGCGGCCGGGCCAACGCCCCCAGGCCGAATTGCCGGGCCAGCGCCAGCCCGAGTCCTTCCATGAGCGCCACTTTTCCCACAACCGCCCCCAGAAGAAGCGCGATCGGGATGAACGGCACGACCACGACCCCAACCCCCGTTGCCAGCAGCAGCAGGATCACAATCGGCGCCAGCAGCTTTGTCAGCAACCCGAAAGCAAAGGTGGTGGCCGGACGGCGGGTCAGCTCGTCGACACAGGCCTGGACCGGGCGCGGGAAGAGGGTGCCGACCAGGAGATACAACAGGAAGAAGGCTCCGGCGACGACCCAGACCCAGCCGACCTCGGGCGCAAGCGGCCGCAATTTCAGGGCGCAATGAATGAACCAGGCGCGCAGCCATTCCGGTTTCGGCAACAGGCCGATGCCGCCAAAATCGATTTGCACCGGTTTGTTCCCCAGGCGGGTGCCTTCAGCGGCATCGACGCTTCCCCCTACCGCCACCGTGTCTCCTCCGATCCTGGCATGAGGCCCCGTCTTCACGCTGCCGAGCACCGCCACCACGTCCCCGTCGACGTTGCCATTGATTTCCACATCACCGCAAATGACCACCACATCCTGCCGGACACTGCCATCGAGGTTGGCCGACCCAATAACCACAACCACATCCTCGGCTGAATCCTGCGCCTTTAACTCGGCGTTTTTTCCAATGGACACGATGGCATCCCGCTCGACGCCTCGACTGTGTCTTTCCTGCGATTGGGGCTGATTTGTCTGCGCCTGGTTGGTCGGGCCGGGCGCTAAGTTGGTGTCTCCGGCCTCAATTGCGACACGGGCCTGGTTCACAGTCGGTTCCGAGGTGGCAGCCGTGCTTGGCCCGGGAAGGTTCGTTTCCTGGGCTGACAAAGCCGCAGCGCACAAGAGAATGGCGGCGGCGATTCCCGCAACGGGCAATGTTAGTTTTGGTGTTCTCATATTTAAAGTGTTTCAACGGTGGGCAACGGCGAGCCGGACATAAAAGGTGCCAAGGCCGAGGAGCATGGCGTAGCCAAGCCCCATAGCGGCGAAGAGGGCGATGACTAACCCGGTGCCGATGTGCTTAGCCACTGTCACCGCAGCCCCCGCCAAGTCGTTCGCCGTGTTCCAAAAAGTGTTGAGTCCGCTCCCTAAATGGGAAATCTCGCTCGCGACGGCCGCGAAGACACCGCTGTGCGGCAGTTCCCATCCGGCAAAGCAAAGCCCGCCAAATAGCGCCAGCAAGACCAGCACGGCCGCCGTCCGCACCGCAATCGGCCATGTCTCCCAGGCGCGGCGATGCCACGGCACGCTCGCGCGCCAGGCGATGGCTGCCAGCACGCGCGGGGCCAGCGTGCGCGGCGCCTCCAGCTCCGGCAGCCGCTTCAGCTCCTGATCCATCTCTATCTCCAAACGCTTCTCGTGTTCCGAACTCATGGTATTCATTCACTTCATCCGCCTGCGATGCGCACATCATCTCGATGCGGCCGGAGCTTCCGGCGCATCGCCTCCCGCCCGCGGAAAATGTCGGTTTTGACCTTGCCCAGCGAAATCTTGAGCTTGGCGGCGATCTCCTCGTACGTGAGTCCTTCCATATGAAACAGCACCAGTGGGACACGTTGGGCGGGCGGAAGACCGCGCAATGCGCCTTCGACCAGTTCGCGCCGATCCGACCGGGCAACCTCGTCTTCGAGGCTTCCGGGAGCGGCGAATTCGACCTCGCGGTTTTCCTCTTCGCCGCCATGGCCGCCGGCCCCCAATTCCGAAAAAAAGCTCCAGCGCGAGCGGTAACGGGAGAGGTGGTTCAGGCTCATATTAACGGCCACCGTTCTGAGCCAGCCGCCGGCGGTCGGGCTGTCACGCAACTCCGAGAACCGCTCATAAGCCTTCAGAAACACTTCCTGGGAGATATCCTCGGCCTCGGCCTGGTTGGCGAGGAGGCGCATGGCACTGCTAAACACCATGTTCTGGTAGTTCTGCATGAACGCCTCGAACTGTTGCACGTCTGTCATCGGCTGCCGGGATTCGTCGCAGGCCGAGCTTATCCCCAAAGGGGCACTGAACGCAAAATTCTAACATACAGCGGTTTCATATCACATTGGATCTACCCGGCGGGGGGTGGATTTGTTGCATCAATCCATCCGAAACCCGACTGACATCCGTACGCGCCTGGGCGTGCGGCATTCGATACGTCCGAAGTCAGCCGGTGTCCGGCGCCCGCTGCGCCCGGGGACGGGCGCACCCCCGCAGTATCCGATTGCGCCTGGGGGCGGGCATGGTTCCGAGTTCCCCTTGCCCGAAGGCGGGCGGCTGGTATAATGAGCGCGTGAGTGTTCCACAGAACCGGCTGTTTCCGCGGTTCGTGGCGTCCAATGCGCGGCTGCGCGGCTATCCCGAATGACATTATGAAACGACTCAACACGGTCCTGCTCCTGGCGTTTGCCACGTGGCCCATGGTGCTCCACGCGGCTCCGTCCGTGCTGTTCCCGGTCGAGGTGGATGGCCGCTGGGGTTTCGCCAACAGCGCCGGCAAACTGGTGGTCAATGCCCAGTTCGAACGGGTCGGTCCCTTCGCCTCGGGCCTTGCGGCGGTTCGCCTTCGCGACTGGGGCTACATCGACGCCTCAGGCAAGATCGTCGTCAACCCGCAATTCAAAACCGCCCGGCCCTTCAGCGAAGAACTGGCCGCTGTCGAGTTTGGCGGCCGCTTCGGGTATATCAATCCCGCGGGCAGTTATGTCATCAACCCGCAGTTCGACGAGGCCGGCCAGTTCTCCCAGGGCCTCGCGCCGGTCCAACTCAAGCGCGGCTATGGCTACATCGATAAGAGCGGCAAGATCATTATCAAACCCCAGTTCAAGAGCGCGGAGCCCTTCTCCGAAGGATTGGCCTGCATCGAAATGGGTGGCCGCTTCGGGGGCCGCATGGGCGGCAGCTACGGCTACATCGATTCGGCCGGCAAACTGATCATCAACCCGCAATTTGACAGCGCCGGCCCATTTTCCGAGGGGCTGGCTCCATTCAAGGTGGACCGGCGTTGGGGCTACATCGACCGCAGCGGCAAGATTGTCATCAACGCGCAGTTTGCCGGCGCGCAATCATTCGTCGGCGGCCTGGCGCCAGCCCTCCTGGTCGGCCGATGGGGATTCATTGACACGACCGGCCACTACGTGATTAACCCTCAGTTCGGGGAGGCCGCGCCGTTCTCGGAAGGCCTGGCCCGCGTGCGGGTCGCGGGGCGCTGGGGCTTCGTGGACCGAACCGGCCGCTTCGCGATCAATCCCCAGTTTGACGAGGCGATGCCGTTTGCCGACGGCCTGGCCTGGGTGAAGGTGGCGAACAAATGGGGCTACGTCGATCCCACCGGCAAATACGTTTGGAATCCTACGAAGTAAGGGGTCTAGCCAAAACAACTTTTACACTTTGGCACGGCGGCGTGTCGGCATCTGCATCGATGTTCCTGACCCCTCACCCCGGCCCTCTCCCCATCGGATGGGGAGAGGGAGAAGTCCCAGGAATCAAAGGCTGATAATTGTCATTGCCAAACCTCCGGGTTATGGGATATTCGAGCCCCGGCGTTCGGAGCGTAGCTCAGCCTGGTAGAGCACTTGGTTTGGGACCAAGACGTCGCAGGTTCAAATCCTGTCGCTCCGACCAAGTTTTTCCTCGATTTTATTAAGAAAATCGAGGTTTTTTGTTTCTGTGAGGCTAACCACAAAATGAGAAGTCTGGACCGCAAGATTTAAACTCGCACTCGGCCGCCCGCGCGGCGGGAAGTGAACCTCGGGATCCGGCGCAGCGCGCCGGATAGGCGTTATTGCGAGCGGACGCGGTAGAAACGGCTCCCGTAGTTCGTCCATTGCGGGTCACTGAAAGTGAGAACACCGTTGGTGAGGGCATTGGTCGCCACGGGCGTCCAGACGGGGTTGGCCAGGTTGGTGCAGGTTTGCAACCACGACCGAAGAATTGCGAAACCGCTAATGGGCGCTAATGGGCGCTAATAATGGGAAGCCTCGAAAGAGGGACCGGACGGTGGGGCTCGTCAAATGGTGGACGTCACGGAGCTTGCGGCGATGCGCGCGCGGCTGCTTTCATCAGCGAAGATTAGCGCGGATTAGCGGTTTCGCTGAGTTTTTGCAGGTTAGGGCGAACGGACGCGGTAGAAACGGCGCGGATAATTCGTCCATTGCGCGTCGGTGAAGGCGGTCGCGCCACTGACGAGCGTGTTAGTCGCCACCCGCGTCCACGGGCCGCTTACGTTGGTGCAGGCTTCTACCACCACGGCGCGGTCGGTTGTGGCCCAAAACACCGAAAACCCGAATCCGTTGCTTTGAATCCCAAACCCGGGCCCATTGCTTAAAATGGACGGGTTGGGTTGCAACCATAAGGCGGTAGACCAGCCGCCAAACGTGTTGGTCCAACCGGTTGCGCCCGGCAGGTAGTATACCGTGCCTGACTCGCCAGTAAAAGGCGGTCCGTACGTAATCGGCGCGTTGCCCTGGAAGTGAACACTCGTCAGGTTGGTGCAATACCCAAACGCATCATCCCCAATGCCGGTGACGCCGTTGCCGATGGTCACATTCGTCAGGCGCCCGCAATACTCGAACACCCAATTCCCGACGCCGGTGACACTGTTGGGAATCGTCACGTCCGTCAGGGCTGCTGCGATAGAACGCACTGGTCCCGATGGCGGTGACAGCTAGATTGTTCGTGGCGCTGGGAATCGTCACATTGCCGCCCGAGCCGGTGTAGCCGGTGATGGTGATCGTTCCGTTGTTCGTCACAAAGGTGAATTGAGCCTGGGCGGAAGCGGCCAACAGCATCAAACAAACAAACATGGCCGGTCGCAACGTTGTCCGGCACGCGGGAGCTGTTTTGAGGTTCATGTTCGTTTGGTCTTCTTTCTGAGCGCCGAATCGATTCTCTTTTCCTTGGCGCACTCCATCACAGTATCCCAGGAATGTCGAGACAATTTCGGGCTAAGCCCCCTTTGGGCAGCGCGTATGCATGAAGCCGTTTCGGTAAGGGGTGGGGACGGCTCGCATAGGCATAACCCAAAGTATTTCATGCGCTTTGCCATGGAAGTTAGAATTGCGTATATCGGGTATCGAGACCCGCGTTTTTTCGAACAATTCCGGGGGGGGTCT
>Ga0181517_10000294_pt1 | contig 70354 bp, 66 predicted proteins | sample PEATcosm2014_Bin_31_FD_119748 | JGI IMG/M metagenome (GOLD analysis project Ga0181517, IMG submission 119748) | Peatland microbial communities from MTU Mesocosm Facility, Houghton, MI, USA - PEATcosm2014_Bin01_30_metaG | ecosystem: Environmental > Terrestrial > Soil > Wetlands > Peat | place... | reverse complement strand
CCACCAAGGGTGACTTTGTGGTTGAAGTGCACCGGGCTTGGTCGCCGCTGGGCGCCGACCGGTTCTACAACCTGGTGAAGAGCGGCTTTTTCACGAACGCGCATTTCTTTCGCGTGGTAAGGGGGTTTGTGGTCCAGTTCGGTCTCAACGCGAGTCCAGCGGTGAACAAGGTGTGGGAAGGCGCCAAGATTCAGGACGACCCGGTGACCCAGACCAATGCCAAGGGCACCATCACCTTTGCGACCGCCGGACCCAGGACGCGCACCACGCAGTTATTCATCAACCTGGGCGACAACGGGCGGCTGGACGGGATGGGTTTTTCGCCGTTCGGCCAAGTGACCGAAGGCCTGGACGTTGTGGAGAAGCTTTACTTCGGATACGGAGAGACACCCAACCAGGGGCGGATTCAGGCCGAGGGCAAGGCGTATCTGGATAAGAACTTCCCGTTGCTCGACAGCATTAAGGCGGCGAAGCTGGAGGGGGTTGCGGCTGCGCCCGCGGCTGCCAAAAATCCGGTTCCAGCAAAGAACTAGAAAGGTCGCCATCCAGGGCCGCTGCGGTATCGCGGGAGAATCGAAACCTGGCTGGCCCGGGTTCGTGCTTTCCCACCCTTTCGCCAGAAAAAAGCCGGAAGGACAGCGCAAAGGGCACTTGTGGGGTGGATGGGACGAAAAGCAGACGCAGGTCCTTCGACTCCCTTCGCTGCGCTGCGGTCGCTCAGGATGACAGCATTGCGGGAGTTTGTTCGGGATGAACGGGGCCGATGGAGGATTGTGGTCTCCCAGGTCTGAAAATCCGGAGCTGGGGCACCCGGCAATCCAGGATAAGGGTGTGGTCGCATCCTGAGAGAATAGGGATTTCATTTGGCTGAATCGGGCGAGCGCGGACGGGGACGTCCGCGCTACAGCCGGCCGGGAGGCTGGTGCGGGACGTTCGAGGCTGACGCACAGATGAGCTGGCCGGGAAGCTGGCGCTACTCGACGAGCGGCTCAATCTTCTGGCCGGGTCGCCCCTCCCATAGGCGAACACACCGGATCGCTCCCACCGCAGGCGAACACAGTTGTGGTGACTTACTCCTCGTTGGCGACGAGCGAGAACATGGCTCCTTGCGGGTCCTGGGCGTTGATGATCCAGCCGCCGCCGGGGACTTGGACGGGCCCGTTCAGGACCTTGCCGCCGCCGGACTGAACGCGCTGGATGGTCTCCTTGATGGAATCGACACAGAAGTAGAAGTTCCAGCAGGAGACCGGAATGTGCGGCGCTTTGGCCATCATGCCGCCGTCGCCCATTTGTTTGTGGTCGCCTTCATCGAAGACGCGATAAAGGCCCATAGGGCCCATGTCCATATCGCTGACCTTGGTCCAGCCAAAGAGTTTGTTGTAGAAGTCGAATCCGCCATCGATGTCGGTGGTGTAGAGCTCGTGCCAGCCGATGGTGCCGGGAGTGGGTGGCGCGGGGCGTTCGGGCGTAGGCATGGCCGGGTTGGGCGTGAAGACCACAAGGGCAGCGCCCTGCGGGTCAGACATGACGGCGAAACGAAGCATTCCGGGAACATCCGTGGCCGGTCTCAATAGTTTGCCGCCGGCTTGGACGATCTTTTCGATGTGCGCATCGACATCGTCGACCGCGATGTAGCCGACCCAGGCGACGTGTTCAGGGATGGTTAACATGCCGGCGATTCCAACTTTGCCGAGGTTAAAGACAGTGTACGGGGGGCCGCCGCCGGAGGGCATTTCCTGGGTCGTCCAGCCCACAACGTCCGAGTAAAACTTGCCGGCAGCTTGGGTGTCGCTGGTCATCAGTTCGTACCAGCCGAATTTTCCTTTGGGGGTAAACATCGCGAGAAGTCTCCTTTTTGGGGCGGGTTGGCGTCCAGTTGACTTCTAGTTGATATCAACCTTATTTAAGGTATGTCAATCCGAGGAATGTTAATTTTGGCGCGGCGCCAGGCCTGCGCCCTCGTCGGCGAAGAGCCGCCGGTGGGGATCACGGAGATGAAAACACCCGGAATCAGGGGCAATCTATGGGTTCGCGACAATATGACGGGAGCCACTCGGGGTTTGCGGGGCAATGGCGTTTGACCCTCGGTCCTTGCTGCCGCTTGTTACTTTCGACTCTAAGTATTTCTAATCCCGGACCGATAACTCTGGAGACTGCATGAGAGATCTTTCATATGCGTACATGAAGGATCGTGGAGCCCCGGATGAACGATACAGTTGTAACTTCGGGATGGGAAGCAATTCTCCTGGCTATTCCTTTGATAGGTATCCTGGGAATGAGCCTTTTTCGCATCGACGAGTTCATGTCCGCCCCCAAGGGGAGCGTCGAAAATCATAGGGGATTTTGTACACTCGATGCGGATGGCGAGCCTCTACTCTTCGACCCGGATGGCCGGGCTTTCAAGGCAAAGCCCAGGATGAACCATCGTAAAGCGGCTGTATTGATTCACCCCTTGCCGGTATCGCTTTGCCGAGCGGTGAGTAGCAGACAAACCAGTCTCCTGGCAAATCCGCAACCATTCGCCGGAAGAAAGCGGATTTATATCGCGAAAAGCTAGTGTCCTGTAACAGGAGTTCAATTAATAAATGATGGAGTCTGCGCATGCCAGAATTTGGAGGAGATTTTCGATGCGTACCGGGCGGCCCAAAGCGTAGTTGGTGGTGAGTGCGGAAGAACGCACCACGTTGGAGCGATGGATGCGTCGGTGAACTTCGGCACAAGTGCTGGCATTGCGGGCCGGGATCGTGCTGGACTGCGCCAGCGGGTTGAATAACTTGGCGGTGGCACACCGCCGGCGTGTCAGCAAGCAGATGGTGAGCAAATCGCGGGAGCGATTTGTGTGTCGCCGAGTGGCAGGATTGCTCGATGAACCTCGCTGCGGAACCCCGCGCAAGATTGAGGACGGACAGGTCGAATCCGTCATCGTGCGCACGCTGGAATCTACGCCGCGCGATGCCACACATTGGTCGACGCGCTCCATGGCTGAGGCCAGCGGACTCAGCCACATGACCATGCAACGCATCTGGAAGGCCTTCGGACTGGAACCGCACCGCAGCGAGACCTTCAAGTTATCGACTGATCCGCAGTTGGTGGAGAAAATGCGAGACATTGTGGGCCTGTAACTGGACCCGCCGGAACGAGCGCTGCTGCTGTGTATGGATGAAAAACGCAGATCCAGGCTTTGGATCGCAGCCAACCGGTGTTGCCGATGCGTCCCGGGCAGGCGGAGCGGTGTAGCCATGATACCTGGTAAAGCCAATCGATCTGGACAGACTGTTAAGTCAGATGCAGTTCTATCAACTAACTTTATCGAGCCTTGGGACCCCGCTGAGATGGGAATTCCGCGCCTGCGCCGCGATTCGAGCCCTTCTCAGGGCGTAGAGCGCACTTGTCGCGCTATCGGTCCCTGGGCCAACAACTCTCCCATGCCAATCAGGAGCGCGCTTGAATCGTCGCGAAGTGTTGCATCAACGAACAGGTCTTTCTCACCTGAATTTCTTTCGATGCTAATGACTGGAGTTCGCGGACTGGACGCACGAATCAGATAAGTGAGCCTTTCCTTGTTTTCGGAAGAGATGTCGCCTCCCAAGAGCACGAGATCGAAATCGCCTGTCTTAAAGTGCTCGATCGCATCTCGAATTGAGTTGACGGATAGAACAACGTAACCCGACGATCTCCACGCAGAGTCGTGAGCCGCGAATTGCCAGCGATCCAAACCAACTGCGAGAACGACATTCACAGCCATACTTACCTCCGGACCTCTTGGTGCTTTCTCCATTCGTCCAAGAGCAGGACCAGCGGACACTCCTTAAACTCGGGAGGCCTCAATTGTTCTTGCCCAGGAACATTATCGATTTTGAGCATCGCACAGGGAAAGATGCGATGACCTTCTCTGGTAGTACAACCGAGCATTGTGCTTCGGCGTCTTGCCCGTCCCAACTACCACGACGAGCCGGACCGAAGACTCGCACCATTCGCGCAAGTTGGCTCAATCAAGGGAAAGACATGCAAGCGACGGTGCATCGCGTAGGTAGAGTCTTTCACACCTTGTAAGAGTTCGTTGATCACCAAAGTACTGTGCCACGATTGGTGTCGAATCTCCTGAACCATCAGTCACTTGTGTTCGAAGGACCGCGTATCTGGATTCTTCCCCGGCTTCGACCAAGCTTGCAGGCGCCCGGTCGCTCGCGTCCGGAACGGCGATTTGACGAACAAACTTCGGGATTTCATTCAACCCTACGATAGCGGCGATTGCAACTTCGGTGTTGAATTGATTGAGTTTCTATTAGATTGGCTCACAGGCCATATCGTGAGCATCGATCAGAAATACGGACCATGGTTGAGCGACCATGGAGTTCGCTGACCATTTGCGGCCGAGCTCATGTGGCTAATATAAACACAGACCGCAAAGATGATCATGGAAACGGTGCCCGAAGTTACTGGCAGGCGCCACTTTACCCATCTCTTAGAGGGGACATACTAGAAGGGCCATTGCCCCGGGCGGCTCGATGAGCTATTGGGGTTTAAGCTGGCACAGTGACGGCGGATATGCAGTCATCCGCAAAGCAGCCATGTTTTGAAAGATTGTGGGTGTAGAGCCGATAATCAGCATTGAAAGGGACATATGCCCAAATCCTTCTCCTCGGCCGAGGATGCAGGGTCTGAATTGACGGGCGCACTGCGGTATGTCGCCCGGCAGCCCATCCTGGACCTTAAAGGTGTTGTCTATGGATACGAACTGCTCTTCAGGGCCGGACCGGAGGCTGTTTTCCGCGGAGATGGCAATATGGCCACCCGCACCATGCTGGACAACGCATTTTTATTCGGTCTGGAAAAGCTGACGGCTGGACTGCCGGCATTTGTGAATTGCACCATGGAATCGCTGACCGAGCGGCTCGTTGACATTCTTCCGCCCCAGTCAACCGTGTTGGAAATACTGGAGACGTTGGAGCCTACACCGGAACTGATTGCCGCGTGCCATGAATTGAAGGCCATAGGATACCGGATAGCCTTAGACGATTTCATCTGGAAGCCGAAGTACGCGCCGCTCGTAGAATTGGCGGACTATATAAAGGTAGACTTCATCCAAACAGGTGAGGCGGAACGTAGGGAACTAGTTAAGCGAGTGAATGGCACTGGGGTGGCGCTGCTGGCGGAGAAAGTCGAAACACTCGAGCAATACGGCCAAGCCCAGGCGGAAGGCTTCACCCTGTTTCAGGGATACTATTTCTGCCGCCCGCTGCTGGTGAAAAGCAGGAGGGTGCCAGCTAACCAACTCTCTTATATCCAGATACTCACGCATCTTCAAGAGGAGCCGTTAAATCTGCAACAACTGTGTCCGCTTGTCAAGAAGGACGCCGCTCTAACCTACCGGCTTCTTCGGCTGGTAAACTCACCGATTGGCGCGATGCGGCAAGAGGTTTCTTCGATCAATGCCGCACTTACTCTGGTTGGCGACAATGCGTTCCGCCGCATGGCCACCCTGGCTATCACCAGCGAGTTGAATGCCAAACGGCCGCCAGAGATTTTACGGATGGCGTATGTGCGGGGCAGGTTTTGCGAGTTAGCTGCCGGGCTCTGTTCGTTGGAACGATCAGAGCAGTATCTGCTGGGAATCTTCAGTCTTTTTCCTGCGATACTGGGCGTCCCAATGTTAGAGGTGGCTCCGGCATTGCCTCTGCCTGAGGGAATCCTCGATGCTTTGCTCGGCGCAGTGAGTTATGAGAGTAGCTTGTTGCGGTGGGCCGAGTCCTTCGAGCGTGGGGACTGGTCGCATTGCGATGCCATTGAAGAGTCCTATGGCTTGAGCCAGGAACGGTTGATCCTTTGTCATGCGGAGGCGACGATCTGGGCTGATGATGCTTTGCATTTCGCAAAATAGGCCTGCGTGAAATTGCGTATGTGCAATGGGCGGCCACGCGGATATCCCTCTGGCAAAAAGCGCACGACTTCACTAGATATCTTGAATTTCAAACCCGATCGAGCGCGAACCCGACGGTGCAGAACGACCATGCCCGGTCATTTTAGCCCGAGCAGTGTCTGGGTCTGATATCGAAACCCAATTTTGGGCAGTAAGACAGGCTGATCACAGTGAATCGAATTGGAAAACGGGGTCGACAGGATTATGCGAGTCCGTTTGTTTGGAAGGGCATAGGGGCAAAATGAGGCTACCCTAATTTCTCGATGGAGGGGGGCTGGCCATTAAATTGCATTAACCAAGGAGTGAGAGCATGTTCTCCACGGCAAAAAATGCCGATAGGTTAGGACGCACCAATTGAAGGTGGACGACCTCGAATTCGGGACGTTAACCGGAACGAACTGTCTCCGTCACGAATTGTAATGATGGCGAGAGGAATCACCGGGACCGATTCATCGGCTTCTGCCTTGATTATCGACCTTGTCATCCGATGAGGACTACATGATCTGACTGGAGTCCCGGAACCGGGTTGGCCCAACGTCAACATCTAAGTCCTGCGGGACGAAAGAAGGAGTTACATTTTGGCCATGTGGAATGCAAGACGTACTGAATCATCTTCAAGCTCCTCAAGCCCTCGGCAGCAGAAGCTGCCTTCGGGAAATTCCACCGTGAAGACAACTGCCCCCAATACAGACAGAGCCATCGGGCAGTCGCGTATAACAAAGGGCATGATATTCAAAGGTGAAGTCACAGGTACTGGACCGCTTGTGATTGACGGCAGTGTCGAAGGTAGCATTAACCTCCTCGAGAGCCACGTTACCGTGGGATACAACAGCCAGGTCGCAGCCGACATTACTGCCCGCGAGATTGTGGTTATGGGCAAGATCCTGGGCAACATCACAGCTTTGAATCTCCTTGACATCCGCGCGGAGGGTTCTGTGACGGGAAAAGCGGTTGCGGCGCGGCTCACGATTGAGGAAGGCGCCTGCTTCAACGGAAGCGTTGATACGTCGGGTCACGCGGTCGGGTTGAAAGCTGAGACGGTCTTAGCCAATAACATCCCTGAGCATTCCAAGACGTTTCTCGTTGAAAAGCAGACGACTGGGAAATCAATCTTGCGCCCTCTTCCAGTGTCAGCTTAGATCAGGTGTGACACCGTTATGCTCCATTCCCCGGTTGCTAGAAGTCTCTGTTGAAATTGGTTTGTAAGCTTGTGGTGATAGACCCTCCGCAACGGTGGAACAGGAGAGAATCAACTGTCGAAAGGCGAGGGGATCGACTCTCAGGATATTTTAGGCGTGGAGAATGCATTTCATATTGTGTGATTCATTTATTCTCCAACGTCCGCAGATTTCTGGGGGTCGGTTAGCAGTGGGCTGGGCGGAAGGCACAATGCAATGTCAAGCGAGGGAGAACTGCTTGTTGCGGGCGGTTGATTCAACGATGTGATTCCTTCAAAACCACTTCACATGTGCCCCTGATCTTTCACAAGGTTTCAGCCGATAGAAAGCGAACTGAAGAACGCCGGTAGAGCTACCGAACAAAGTAGGGAAACAGATGACAATTCTTGCAGCCAACCCAATCGAGTCACCCTCCTGGAAGATCAGCGCAGGAGCAGAAGGAATTGCCGCCGCGCAATTTGCGAGATGCGGATTTGACGTGTCATTACAGTACGGCGCCAACAAGCCAGCGTACGACATGGTAGTAACACGGGGAGGTAGCCTCTTGAAGATCGAAGTCAGAGGCAGCCAGGACGGGACATGGAATCTGACGCAATCCTATATAAAGCGCGCGGCTGAGTTCAGTGGCAAAAAAGCCGATTTTCACGGTGCGATAGAGTTGTGGCTCGACCACTATGGAGCCCGCACTGTGTGTTGCTTGGTTCAGTTCCTGGGAGTAGGGCTTGACGAGTTACCCCGCATTTACCTGGCTACCCCAAAGGACGTTGCAACGAAATTGCGAGAGTCCGCAGCGGGAAGAGGAGACTCGGTTCTTTACGAAGGGAACAAATGGGCATCCCCCATTCTCGGCTCTGAAACCACCGAATGCCTGCCGGAGTCATGGTGTTTCTCGCAGCAACGGATTCAAGAGTTACTTGGAGGGCAAGCGCCTGCTTCGAGCCCGATACCTGTGCGTCGAAAAGTGGAATCACCCTCAGGAGTATGGTCGACACTTGACCATATATCCCCTGCGAGTCAGATGGGAATCGCAGTGAATGCCTGAGGTTGTAAATGGCTTCAATATTCATAGATCTCAACCAGATCCCATTGCGATTCTGGGAAGTTGAGGCCGAAGAGACCCTCCTGGGCCTTGTTGGTGATTCTCGTTCCTATCTAAGCTGTAGAGTTCTAGAAATACGCCCGACAATTCGAATCCGTTTCTAGTGTGCGCCTCAGAAGATTGACAGCCGCGACGGGTACGACTCGCCAACAGCAAGGAACGTGTGGTCGCCCCACGCTTCGGCTCTGGTACGGATGCGCCACGGAGAATCGATTGTCGAGCTTTCGTTCGATATTTCCCGTTTCGCGGACGCATCCGATTCCCGGCATAGCGCGCGGAAACGCGACCGATGCGGCTGCGCGTCCACTCGTTGAAACCTGCCTATCAACTCGCCGATATTACAGCTGATGGGTCCGAGGGCGTCTTCAAAAGCGCAACATAGTATTCATCGTAAGAACGTTCCTTGTGTTCCAAATCAAGGATGACTTAATCATGAAGGAGCGTCAGACGATGCGGGGATCAGGACAGAGCAAAGAGCGAATCGCGATTCCATGGGCACATTTCCGGGCACCTCCCTTTCCCGCGACCGCGCTCCGAGTCCTGGAGCTAGCTGGCGACGAAGGAACATCCACACAACAACTTAGCGAACTAGTTTCTTCAGACCCCGTATTCTCAAGCGAGGTACTGACGATTGCCAACTCCGCCATCATTGCTCACCGCCTCTCTGTGACCAGCATTCTTCAAGCAGTATCGATGCTCGGCACTCACAACCTCAGCGGTGTTTGCCTGACCGTTGCGGTCAGAGCATATCTTGGGAAATCGATGGCGCATCGATCGCTATATTCCATTTGGCGGCACAGCCTGGCAAGCGCTCTTATCGCCGAGCGACTTGCAACTGTCGGTCTAATGAACAAAGACAAGGCGTATACCGGCGGCATCATGCACGACATAGGACGATTCGCATTGGCCGCTTTGCGTCCTAAGGAGTATGCCGAATTGTTAGGCAATCACCGCGGAAGCGCAAACAGCATTTTAGAACCTGAAAGAGATATGTTTGGGTTGGATCACTGTCAAGTAGGGGAGCAACTCGTGCGGGATTGGGGTTTGCCCAAAGAGTTCGCGACATTGGTGTGCCCGCCGGCTGTAACACGGCGAGCAGGAGAACACTGGGAAATGGCCGACTTGGTGCACATGAGCTGCAGAATGGCTGATACGGCAGGCTTTGCAGCATTCTCGGGGTGCGAAGCCTTGCCTTACTCCGACCTTCTCGATGAGCTTCCAAGTCGCGAGCGCGATCTGTTCCCTTCCGATATCACGGTTCTTATATTTGATGTAAACAATAGAATCCAGGCGATAGAGTCAATTTGACCACAAGCTATCTTGTGTTGGCCGGCGGGCGAGAGGAGCAAATGGAGCTATCTACCCGTGGCGCTTGTTATTATCGACGCCCGCGAAATGCGCGCGACGCCGACTAACCGCTGCTCGTTCTCCGATGCTGAATCGGTTGCCGCACCGCTGCCACCTGCTCAATCGCAGTCTCCGCAGTTGGCGAACCAAGATCGGCGCCATGGAAGGGAGTCAATGGCAAGGGCACATGCGAAGGCGATATGGATGTCAGGAAAAGAGCGTCCGGCGGCATAGAGTTAAGTCTTCGGCTTCTCGCGTAACCGGCGCCAAGGCCGCCCGTCTGGATCGGACATAATGGGCTGTCCGAACTTGTCTGTACCGATGAGATGCCGCTTTTGATTCGATGCGCTCTTAGGCTTGACGAAGAGTTCATCCAATCTGGAGACGCTGCCGATCAATATACATACGAACGAGACCCCGAACAACGCAATGTCGCTACTCACGTTCAGGTTGGCTTCGATCATGCTTGTCCCTGGCAATGCAACCGCATTCAATAGATGCGTGCCGATTATCTATCGGCATTGTTCGATAGGTATTTCAAGTCCGGCCTGAGACTCGTCCGGTGGTATGTGCAGATCTCAGAATCCAACGGGCCATAACTGGATGACAAGCAGCGGATTCGGCTTTAACAGGCCCGCTGCCTGTCACGCCGCTTATGTGTCCATCATGCTGCAAAGAAACAAGAGAAATGCAGGCTGCTAACATGCCGAGCCGAAAGCTTCTACGGAACCTGGCAGCATTCGCTGAAATTCCTCCAGCGGCTGTGGACGGCTGAATAGGTATCCTTGAAACGAATTACAGCCTAAGTGCGAGAGAAAGTCGCGCTGCTCCCTGGTTTCTACACCCTCTGCGATCACTGCCAAGCCCATTGCTCGGCCCAAAGCAATGATGGCTTCTGTAATAGCGCCACTACAGCTATCAATCATTAAATCCCGAACAAAGGACTTATCGATCTTCAACTGGTGGATGGGCAAGCGCCGCAAGTAGGATAGAGACGAGTAGCCAGTACCAAAGTCGTCCAGGGAGAATCTCAGTCCATGAGACATCAGTTGCGTCATTTTGGCGGCGACTTCCTCGACATCGTTGACCAACATGCTCTCAGTAAGTTCCAACTTCAGGTTCTTCGGATTGGCGCCGGTTCGTTTGAGCGCGGATAGAACCAGGTCGACAAAATCGGGCTGCCGGAATTGCCGCGCACTGATGTTGATCGCTACGGAAATCTCGGACGTTTCCTTGCGATGCGACCAGATGGCAATCTGGGCGCATGCGGATTCAAGAACCCAATTCCCCAAGGGTAGGATCAGGCCGGTTTCTTCGGCCAAAAAGATAAACTCGGCAGGCGCAAGGATACCGCGCATCGGGTGCTTCCAGCGAATGAGTGCCTCTGCGCCGGTAATGCTGCCGGAATCCACCTGGGGCTGAAAGTAGAGGATAAACTGCTTCATCCGGATCGCTTGCCGGAGGTCCTCTTCAAGCGCGGCGCGCTCGTTGACTGCTGCCTGCAGTGCCGGCGCAAAGAAACGAATCGCATTACGCCCTGCGGCTTTCGCTTGATACATTGCCAGTTCAGCTTTTTGCAGAACGTCGTCTGCGCTTTCCTGATGATCCCAGAAAACCGTGATTCCGATACTTGAGGTACTGAGGCATTCACGTCCATTGAGCGTATAGGGAAGGCCAACTGCATTGAGAATCTTTTCGCCAACGAGCTTCGCTTCCGCTGCTGCATTCTCCGGCTTTTCACTAAGACCTTCCAACATCACTACGAATTCGTCCCCACCCAAACGGGCTACCGTATCGACATCGCGAACGCAGCCTGAAATTCTTTTGGCAACGTATTGAAGCAAGAGGTCGCCGGTCCGATGGCCAAGGGTGTCGTTCAGCGTCTTGAAGCTATCGAGATCGATGAACAAGAGGGCGACCATGCGGCCGGTTCGGGTGCTTGCTGTGAGTGCCTGAAGAAGTCGATCCAAGAGGAGACGGCGATTAGGCAAGGCCGTCATGGGGTCATAGAAGGCGAGGTTCCTGATCTCTTCTTCCGCGGCTTTGGCACCGGAAATATCCCGCATTAGAGAGATTGTGCATGAGGAACCATCGAGCGGAAACACGGATGCAGAAACGAGCCCTGAGAATCGCTGACCGTCCTTTTTCTTGAATTCCGCCTCGAAATTATGACAAACGCGGGTCTGCCGCAATATCCCGGAAAAGCGATCTTGGAGTTCAGACTCTGCCCACAAGTTAAGTTCCAACGCAGTGCGTCCAATTACTTCGTTGCGTTCGAAACCTGTCAATGCCAGAAATGCTTCATTTACATCCAGATAACATCCACTATCTGATTGTGAGATGGTGACAGAATCAAAGCTGGTGTGAAATATGGTTCGATAGTGCGCTTCACTCGTTTGCAGCGCGCTTCTGGTTTTGGAGAGATGTAGCTCGGCATCCTTGTGCGCCGTGATGTCCTGGACGAAGGCGACATAGTGAACAGGTTTACTGCCGGAGTCCAATTGAGGAAAAAGTGATATTTCCACCCAGATGAGACGGTTGTCCTTGCGGACAAGATGTCTCTCGCATGCGGCTGCGCGCGGCGCTGTTGTTGGCTTTCTGTGCAACTGGTCGACAGTTGCGGCGAGGTCCTCGGGGGAGGTTATTCCCTGCAAATTCAGGCCAGGAACTTCTTCAAGGGAGTAGCCAATGATTTCTGCAAAACGTGGATTGCAACTCAGAAATCGTCCATCAAACGAGCAGTGAGCGATGCCAACTGCAGCCTGTTCGACTGTCTCGCGGTAGCGCTTCTCCCGGTCCCGAAGCTCAATCTCCTCTTGTTTGCGCTCGGTAATGTCCTTTATGAATCCGCGCATTTTGAAAGGTTTGCCGCGGGCGTCGAACTCGAGCTTGCCAACCCCGTGAACCCAGCGCAACACTTTGTCTGCCCGCCGAATAATTCGGTACTCGCAATCAAAGGCCCTTCCATCCCTCTCAACGATACTCGCGAAGTGAGCAGCCATCATGGAGCGGTCATCCGGATGGACGAGCGCCAACCATCCGGAGACGGAGCGGTCGTAGTCATTATCAATTCCCAGGAGTCCGTCCAGCACTTCCGAACTAGTCCACGAACCCCGCGATAAGTCCAGAACATAGCACCCAAGGTCTCCGAGATTCTGTAACTCTTTGAGGAGCATTCCGCTCTCAATAAGTTGCTGCTCCGAAACCTGACCCTCAATCACACTTCTCTTCGTTGCAACGTACCCGACAATCTCCCCAACTGGTCCCCGAATCGGCGCGATGCGCATTTCTTCGGTGTAGAAGTCCCCATCTTTGCGCCGGTTGACCAGTCGGCCCTGCCATATCTGGCCGGATTGAATTGTAGACCAAAGTTCTTTGTAGAATGCACCTGGTTGGCGGCCAGATTGAAGTAAACTTGGGAACTGCCCCACCACCTCCCCATTCGAATATCCGGTCAAGATAGTGAACGCGGCATTCACGAATTGAATTCGCCCAAGGGCATCGGTGATGACGATGCCATCGGCAGCCTGCTCCAAAGCAGAGGCCAGAATATTGGGCTCTGTGGGCCGGTTGGAGCCTGTCAATATTTGCTTTGACGCAGCGAACCGCATCCCGTCTGCATCGGCGAGAGAGGCGGATCGGTTCAACGCTCTACGAAGGCTTGATGATGACAATTGTCCTCCGCGCAAACTAGACATCTCAGATCTCGAACTGCGCAATTCATGAAGCAAAAGAACCGCATTGTGATTACAGAGAGGAGTCTTCGAAAGACCGCAGGCCGATTGGGCAGACTTGGGTGCCCATTCTCCTTTTATCCGCTCTGACAAAGTTGACTCATTTGCTCGTCAGGCGAGAGTGAACATCGTATCAAGAATGCTCTCAGCGGACTGAGGGTTCAATCCGGAGGTGAGGATCTGCGTCCAATCGACTATCGGCAGGCGCCACTTGTTCGTTCAACCCGATCGAGGAACTTGTTCCTCGATCGGGCGACGACAGCGGCAGTTCCTCTGCTGTAGATCGTTACAGTGAATTCCAAAACCGTAGCTGGTGCATTCGACGCCGCCCTTATGTGAAAAGTCAGGTTCAGAGGCAGACTCGCCCGGCATAGCGCTTTCCGAAGGGTACCCGATGAGGTTCAGGATGCGTCGTCGAGGCATGTTGCGTGGGCAGAAGAATGTGTGAGCGGAGGGTATGTCGAGTGGGGCGAGGATGCTGAACATTGTCTTCCTGATGGCCGATAGGAACGCATGACACAGTTGGTAAGCAGCGGATCGGGGAGAACCGCTGGCGTTGGTGCGATTGAGACTGCTCAGTCCAAGGGCGTTGGATATCTTTCGCGGCAACCCATCCTCGATCAACGTGGCGGAGTTTTCGGATACGAATTGGATTGCCATGAGCCCTTTGGACAAAAAGGGGAGGCAGGGTCCTCAATTGCCTCAAATGGAATGTTAGACGCCCTGGCGCTCTACGGAGTGCGGCGATTGGCGGCTGGGGCATGGGGTTTTGTAAAGTGCAGCCTCGAAATGATCATTGGGGATTTGTTCGAAGGTGTGCCTCCCGAATTGACTGTTCTTGAGATTCCATATCAGTCAGAACCGTCGGAGAAGCTGATCCGCGCATGCAGCAGATTGAAAGATATCGGGTTCCGGCTTGCGCTTCTCGATTTTGAGTCGAGCAAACCGAAGAATCCTTTGGTCAGGCTGATTGATTACATCAAGGTGGATTGGAGAAACCTTGAGGGCTCAGAGTGGAAGGGTTTGCAAGAGCAGATTCGAGGAACCAATGTGACCGTAATTGCCGACAAGGTTCACACCCACCAAGCCTTTTGCAAGGCGCGGGCTTTAGGAATCAATCATTTCCAAGGTTTCTATTTTTGTCACCCTGAACTACTTCCGAATGGAAGAATTCCGACAAATCGCGCCCACTACGTGGAAATCCTGCGTCAGCTCTTCAAGGATCCGCTCGAACTTAAGACGCTATGTCCGCTGGTGAGTGAGGACGCATCACTTGTCTATCGCGTTCTTCGCTTTGTCAATTCGCCCCTCTGTGTGGCCCGTCATCCGGTGACCTCAATCCAAGACGCGATTATGATACTCGGGGATGCTGCATTCCGGCGTATTGCCGCGTTGGCCATTCAAAGTGCCCTAAGTCGAGATCAGTCTCCTGAACTTCTACAGATGGCGCTGGTGCGGGCCCGGTTCTGTGCGCAGGCGGCGCCTTTCTGCGGTCTTGCGTCCGATGAGCAGTACTTACTCGGAATGCTCAGTCTGTTGCCTCCAATGCTCCGCGTCCCTATGGACACAATCCTGCATGAACTTCCTTTGCGCACGGAGATTCGCGAGGCTCTTGCAGGAACCTCCAGCAAGGAACGAAGCCTGCTAACATGGATCGAAAATCTCGAAGACAACCGCACCTCAGGGTGCGATGAGATATCGGCACAGTATGGACTGGACCGAAACACCTTAGCTGTGTTGTATCTGAACTCACTGGATGATGGAAGCAATTCAGCTCAGATCAACTGAAGCTAAACGAAATTGAAGTTCCTGCCGATAGTACCTGCCAGCCTGTGTTCGGATGAATGTTGCGCGGACAAGGGGACCGTGAGGGCAAGTGATCTCGCTGAAGAAGTATCTTGACGCAGCAAACCGCGGCCCGGCCGCGAATAGCGAAGTGGATGAGCAAGAAGTTCTCGCTGCCGCTATCGCAGAATATCGTTCTGCTTTGCAGGAAATGGGGAACTGCGGCATGGATGCCTGTCCCGGTCTTGGGAAAGATCTCAAGAGATCCCTGGGAAAGCTGGGAGAAAAACTAACTGTAGACATCTCAGTCGATGCGCTGCAGGCCACAGGGCAGAGCATCAGAGAAAAGCTGCAGGATTGGGGTGGCTGCGCGGCGAGGCACTACCAGCATCAGACCGCTGAAGTCAAAGAGATCCTGCTCGTTATGGCCAATACCGCAGAATCTGTTGGCGAGAGAGATCAGCGTTGTGCGAAGCAGATTAATGAAGTCACGAGCCGCCTCCAAAAGATAGCCAATCTTGACGACCTTACCCAGATCCGCGCATCGATTGAAAAAAGTGCGGGGGAGTTGAAGACGTCAATCACCAGAATGGCCGCTGAAGGCAAGGCTGCGATTGACCAGCTCCGGGTGGAGGTCACAGGTTTTCAAGCCAAACTTGAAGAAGCAGAACACATTGCTTCGTGTGACGCGCTTACTGGCCTACGCAGCCGTCTTTCTGTTGAAGGACAACTTGAGTCGCGAATGAATTCGTCGCTCCCCTTTAGCGTGGGAATCATTGATATCGACGGATTCAAGAGTGTAAACGACGATCACGGACATATAGTCGGCGACGAGCTGTTGGTGCTGTTTGCGACAGAATTGAAATCGAGGTGTCGTCCCGCTGACATCGTCGGACGATGGGGTGGTGATGAGTTCATCATCCTTCTCGATTGTGCAATCACCGTCGCTCGAGGGCAGACAGACCGCCTCATGGAATGGGTGTGCGGTAATTACACGCTCCATGGAAGTCATGGCCCCTTGAAGATAAGGGTGGAAGCCTCAATTGGGCTGGCAGAGTACTTTAAGGGCGAGACATTGAAGGCCCTGCTTGCGCGCGCCGATGCTGCGATGTACAAGCACAAAGCGGCCTCTCGCGCCAGCGGGAACGGGCCCATTCGCTAGCCTCGATCGACGACAAGCATTTGTGATCCGACAGCCTTTGAGCAAGTGCTTGCGGTGAATAGACACTCCATTCCAAGTTCACTTCATGGCCCAATCGCCTGGAGGGTTCTTACCCTGAGCTATCAACTGCGGAGTTATCATCCAGTCCCCGTTCGTTACAGCCATGGACTCTGCCATGGCCTTAACAAAGGATGATGGGGCTGGCCTCAATGCGCGAAACCGAGGCAGGTTGATGGAGTGGACCGGCAAAGAAAGATATTGCTCGGATGGCGCAGATTCCGCCGAATTCCAAGAGCAAAGTGTGACGACAAACCTGCCGGGCGTGAGCGTTGGCGAAGTGTTGCTCTTCGAGGATGGCTGGTCAATGGCATTACTCCAATCCTGTCCTGGGCCTCGTCAAAATCAGCACACAGGCGTTCTCGTCGGCAGACTGAATGTGAATGACGATGTTGGACATATGACAGTGCTTTGCCGATAAGACCGTGGTGAGGCAACCGGTGCTTAGGCAAGACGAGAGAGAGATCATGAGTGCGCCCTGGGCGATCGAGATGAAGTCGATCTCCGTCGAGGAACCGGAGCATTTGCTTCGAACTCTCACAAGCGCGATTATCGACTGTGGCGGCTGGGTCGTCAGCCGCAGATCGAGTCATTCAGGCATCGTAACAATGGCATTCGAATTCGAGCGGCAGAGCTGCGCTGACATATATTGCGCACTGATAGGCGCCGGATTAGAGCTGAGCCATAGTGGTCACACACGTCTCACAGAACTCTGCCAATGCACGAGGAACCGGCGACGTAACTGCGGCGATGAGATCGTCATGATCGAACTTGAAATCCAGACCTTCACTGTCGGGGGAATGAGCGCCGACCGAATCGCAAGGACGAAGTGATGGTACTGTCGGACGCATGTCATGGCAAGCGTCTGAAGGCATTATTTGAAACCAGTCCAAGGAAGACCACCACGTCAGCGGTGCTGTAGAGCGCGCAGGTTGATCTTCAGTGACCCCGGTGATTTTACGGCCAATCCCCAGTTCAAGGGCAAATCAGGTGATGAAGGTTTTTGCGCGACCAATCAAAGCTGCACCGGATTCGAACAGCGTCAATCTCCCTGGGTTGAGAACCAGACGCTAAAGCGCAGCTGTTACTGGCATCGGGCCGGGAACAAATATTGAAGGCGCAGTGTCGGTTGCGACGGGTCCCGCATTCTTGAGCAAGATCGCCATTCCTCGCGCGCCGTCCATCCTGGACTCGACCAAGAGAATGTGGGCTTCGTTGAAGAAATCCGGGTGATGATCGAAGTGCTTGGATGCAGCTTGCACAGTGTGCACAACGTCTTCCTTTGAAAAGCCTTCGCGATGGAAGCCGGCCACTCCGATCAAGAGTCCCTTCATCAAGGCGAACTGAGCCGTTAAAATGGAGAATTCGCGCGCCACTGAAGGGGACGCACCTTCTTTCATTCCGTCGCGCCCGAAGGGGAATTGGCAGCGCAGGATCGTGTTGATCAAATAGTTTTCAAGGATTTGCGGGTGGCGGTCGAAGAATGGGGTGAAATAGCGGTCGTGGACCACTGAAGACTGGGCGGCGAGCGATTCCAACGTCGCTTTCGGGCCGTTTCCTATGCCTGCGGTAAAAGCGTTGATGCATTCAACGAAGCGCGGAGTCACATTCGAGCGGTACAACATCAACCCCGCCAACCGCAGCACCAGATCCATCTGGGCCTCAGCATCGGCAATGATGGATCCCATTGCCTGGCGGAGCGTTCCACGTGCGACGGTGGCCTCGAATTCGATTAGAAGCTCGGGAATGGTGCGGGTAGGTTCGCCACTTGCAATCGCGTCCAAGCGCCGGCATAGGATGCCCAGTAGAAACATTCTTTGCCAGAGCGGGTAGGCGCGATTCCTGACCAAATTGAGCGCGACAGACCGGATGGCCAGGAACCATGGCTGAATTCCCGGCCCTTTTCCGCCGGAATTGGCACCATCGGGCTCCCTTAGTTTGAGCAGCCGCATCGGCCCCAGAAGCGCCAAGCGGGCAGCTTCTGGACAGGAAAGCGACAATGCCATTTCTTGGGCGCCAGCCACGGAACGCACGATGCGAGGATATGTGGCGCAAGAGTGGGAAAGAAGCTCCGCGCCGCCCTCGGTTTGAACTCGGCAAAGATGATCGGCGGAGAGCATTGGGCATTGGTTCGACTTGGTCATTGCAATCTTGGCGAAGACTTCTGGTCCAAAGCCGTCGGAGCTCGTAGCGCCCTCCGGGGCAAGCTGAATGCTTGCATCCAGAAGCGAGCGTAGGGGTCCTACTGGGAGGCTTTGGTATTTCTGATAAGAGGCTTGGTCGATCGGCACGCTCCAGCCCCGGCAGCAGGTGTCTTCACAACTCGAGCCGATGCAGCGGAAACTCTCGGCATAGGCGGGACGGATCAGCGTGGGCGTGGACAACAGGTGCTCCTGGCGGCGGAACGTGTACAGCGCATTTCGGCCGGATATGAGAAACATCAAAGAATTCAGCACGTAGGCTGCCAATTTGGTCTATTCAGGATTAGAACGCGCTAATGATTTGCCTCCGCGAACCCGCAAGTGACTGATTCACAATGAAACTTCCTTCTTGCAACTGTGAAAAAACATTTGCAACTTGAGCACCCCCTCCAAACTGCATCTTCTCAATCTGCAAACCAACAGGTTCCGCGGGCATGCGATCGCAACCTCGCATACTGGCGGGCAGGTGAGCAACAATAGAGTTTCCGAGACTTGGTTCCGCGAAACCCGCTGAGGCAATCATCTGAGCGTGGCAGGGCCAGCCGCCCGGAAAAGTCGCTGGTTCAGGCGTGGCACGGAGAATATCGCGCCTCTTTATGGTTGATCGTTTCTTTGTTTTGTCCAAAATACTCAGTGCTTCCGCTTCTGAGCAAAGAGAATATGAACATTTCTCGTCCGAATTCATTCTCTTCGGAGCGGATTTTGAGGATTTGCCCAAGAAATGAGACCACCTGGAGTCGGATCACTTGTTCTTCGCACCTGAGTTCGGATCAAACAGCCTACGCGTTTAAGGAGCAAACTGTGCTGAAGAAGATACACGAGCGGAACTTCCATCACGCCAGGTCTCAACCGATGAGAACACGTCATGACCCTCCGACCGCGAAGCATGCATCTTTACCACTTGATCAGAAACCTCCTCGCGGTGCTGATAAGATCGTTAGCCGCTATACACACTTGCGAGACGAACTAGCAGACTCTGAGACCAGATATCGGAGACTCTTTGAAGCCTCAAAGGATGGGATTCTTACCCTCGACGCGCAGACTGGCTGTATCACGGATGTAAACCCCTTCCTTGCCAAGCTATTGAATTACTCACGTTCCGAGTTACTGGGAAAAGCACTTTGGGACATCGGACCATTGGAGGATATTGCAGCGTCGAAGCTCGCCTTTCGTGAACTAAAAGCCAAGAGGTATGCTCGCTACGATAATCTGCCCCTCAAGGCGAAGGGCGGCGAGACAATCAGCGTGGAGATCGTGAGCAGTGTCTACCGTGTGAATGGAGAGAAGGTAATCCAGTGTGACATCCGGGACATGAGGTGGCGCAAAGATGCGGACCTTCTTGATCAGCGCATCCGGCAGGCCCAGAAGATGGAGGCGGTTGGACAACTTGCCGGCGGGTTGGCTCATGACTTCAATAATCTGCTTGGCGTCATTCTGGGGTATTGCGAAATGCTCGAAGGCAAGTCTGAATTGGGCCAATCGACTCGCAAGATGATTCTGGAGATTCAAAACGCAGGTACGTCCGCCAAGAATTTAACCCAGAGTCTGCTGGCGTTTAGCCGCAGGCAAGTGTTAGCGCCCGTGGCCCTGGATTTGAACAAAACTGTAAACCGCATCGAGAAGATGGTAAGCCGGCTGATCGGCGAAAATATTCGGTTGGTAAGTTGTCTTGCGAACGATTTGGGAACGATAAACGCCGACCCCGGGCAGGTTGAACAAGTGCTCATGAACCTGGCCATCAACGCTCGCGATGCGATGCCTGACGGCGGAATGATCGTGATTGAGACGAAGAACGTTGAGGTTGGCGAAGCCTATGCGCGACAGCACCCTTCCACGGAGGTTGGAAGATACGTGATGCTCACGGTGAGCGACACGGGGATTGGCATTGACTCGGGGACCCTATCCCGCATCTTCGAGCCATTCTTCAGCACCAAGCCTTCCGGCCAGGGAACGGGGCTCGGCTTATCGACGGTCTTCGGTATCGTCAAGCAGAGTGGGGGCGCGATCTCTGTTGAAAGTGAGCCCGGCGCTGGAGCTACGTTTAGTGTTTACTTCCCACGCTGCGACGATTCTCCGGCCCTAAGACCCCCAAGAAAGGCAAAAGCATTGCGACGCGGAACCGAGACAATTCTCCTTGTAGATGATGCCGCTGCTTTGCGTGGACTTACGCGGCAATTTCTTGAAGACGCAGGATATACCGTGATCGATTCAGGCGACCCAGGGGAGGCGCTTCTTATGGCAGCGAAGCACTCTGGGCCCTTGGCATTGTTGATCACAGATGTTGTCATGCCGGCATTCAGCGGACCTGTCCTAGCCGAGAGAATAGCCGCGGCCAGGCCGGAGACGAAGGTACTCTATATGTCGGGATACAACGACGACTCTGTGGTTCCCTTCCGGGTGATTGGACAGGAATACGCGTTTCTCGACAAGCCATTTACCCGGGAAGATCTGCTCAGGAAAGTGCGTGAGATACTGGATTCATCGATGCGTGTTCCCGGGGCCACGGCTAAGTGACCAACCATGCTACGACATCATCCAGGTTAATTGCGGCGGAGATCGTCGACCGCTCCCACTCAGTCCCATCGGATCGGGCAACATTCTCCGCCGGTCGGTGAAATTCCATAGAGTCACGGGCGGCGGCCCTCCCCTCGAATAGGCGCCCCATGGCGTCTGTTTTGCGGGCTCCCCCGGCCAGGCGGTCCCGGTGAAAAGGAATCCCGGTTTTGCCGATAGGAGCTAAGTGAATTTGCGCCTCGCAGCAGTTTCAAAGCGAATTCACCATCCTCTGAAATTCGCAAAAGCTGGCAATTGAATGGATTGGAATAGAGAATGACTTCGATCGGCGGAATTCTTCTTGTCTTCGCTTGCGTTATCGCAGGCTACTTGATGGAGAAGGGGAAAATCGGTGTGCTTCTTCAGCCAGCCGAGCTGCTCATTATTGGCGGGGCAGCTATCGGCACTCTGTTGGCCGCAAATCCGATTTACATCCTTAAGAGAATCACCGCTGGCCTCGTTGACGTGGTGAAAGGATCTCCCTTTTCGAGACAGCGATATCTAGACACGCTCAAGATGATGTTTGATCTGTTGTCCAAATCGCGCAAAGAGGGTGCGATCGCAATTGAAGGTGACATTGAGGATCCACCAAAGAGTCCGATATTTTCGAGATATCCAAAATTCCTAGCCGACCATCACCTTCGTGACTTCGTTTGCGATACGATGCGGATGGCAATCACAGGAGGAGTAAGTGCATTTGACGTGGATCAAATGATGGACCTGGACATGGAAGTTCATCATCATTCGGCGACGCAGCCAAGTCTTGCACTAACCACTATGGCGGATGCTTTACCTGGACTTGGGATCGTCGCCGCAGTCCTAGGCATTGTAGTAACTATGGGCGCTCTCGGCGGCCCTCCTGAGGAGATCGGACACAAGGTTGCTTCCGCACTTGTGGGGACCTTTCTGGGAATCCTCTTGTGTTACGGCCTGGTCGGACCCTTGGCTTCCAATATGTCGAAGATCGTAGATGAAGAACAACACTACTTTCACGTTCTCCGCGTCGTGATCCTGGCATTCATCAAGGGCACGACTCCCATCCTGGCGGTTGAAATGGGCAGGCGCGCCATCCCCCAACACCGTCGGCCAAGCTTCTTTGAAGTAGAGAAGGCTTGCCGAGAGAAGGCTGCGGAGTCGAAGGCTGCAGTAGCCGCTTAACGTCAGGAGTCTATGCCCAACGAAGAACAAATCGTGATCATAAAAAAGAAAGGCGGACATGCTGCGCACCATGGCGGGGCATGGAAAGTGGCCTACGCCGACTTTGTGACGGCATTGATGTCGTTGTTCATTGTGCTTTGGCTAATGAACAGTAGCAAGCCAATACAAGAGGCCGTCGGTGGTTATTTTCGAGACCCCAACGGATCAGGGCAGAAAACTGGAACCCGGCTGGGCGGAGCCGGCGATGCCGGGGCGGTGAAGCAGCAAGACATGACTAAGCTGAAGGAGGACCTGATGAGGGCGATGGGCAAGATGGCGAATTTCGAAAAGCTCAACAAGCTGATCGAGATGACTGTCACGCCTGAAGGGCTGCAGATCGAACTCATGGAGGATCCTAATGGCACTTTCTTCGAGAATGGGAGCGCGGCGCCAACGCCGGCCATGCAGAGCATCCTGAAGATTCTCGCCCCGGAGGCAGGAAAGTTACCAAATCCGATTTCAATTGAAGGACATACCGATTCAACGCCCTATTCCGACTCGAAGGTATACAGCAACTGGGAGCTATCGACTGACCGAGCAAATGCCGCCAGGCGCCTGATGGAAGAGAACGGGGTCAACAAGGTTCAGGTGGTGCAAGTTCGCGGTTACGCAGATCGCAAGCTGCGCAAGCCCTTGCAGCCGACCGATGCTTCCAATCGCAGAATCACTGTGATCATTCAATACATGGAAAGCCCGGACGAGAAGAAATTGGTTTACGGCAATGGTGCTCTGCCCGTAACCAAGTGAAAGGGAGCGACATGCGCCTCAATGAAGAGGCCCCGATCGAAAGAGAAGCACAATCTGAAGCGTTGTGTCGAGCCCCGGGAGGCATCAACGGGTGTCTGGCAACGAGTGCGGCTGGCCTATGGAAATGGAATGACCGACGGAACGCCATGATTGTCCGCGATTGATGCTATAAACTCGAATGTGATTGCACGCTCCCACGATGTTCTGAATAGGAATGCAAGTCCAACATAACATTCGTCAAGATAAGCAGCCTGGGCTTCAATTTCCAGAGCGCCCTTTGAATCGCGAAGGATGAGCAACCCGGTGCTTCCCACGTCAACTGAACCGTCAAGGGTGGCTCGAATGCCCTCATCGCTCACATCTTTGCAAATGCCACGGAGCGTAGCCTCTTTCGTCACGAACTCAACTTCGAGGCCCGCTCTTACCCTGCAGGGCCGGTATTCGAATTTGCGAACGCTGTTTGGTCGATTCATCACTGTCACCCTTCATATGAATTGAGGTTGACCGAGGAATCCGGTCAGACGGATATCCCAGAGTGTATCGGCTGAAAGTTCGAGTCCTTTCAATGCTGATCACAAGCCGTGCGCGGCAATGATCTTGATGCAGCGGACCTTTCGAAATGCTTTGGCTGCTCGCCACGGCGCCAAACAGCACATACAAATCGTCATCTGGTTCTTCCTGCTTGACCAGCTAAGCCGATTGAGAATCGTGACTTGTCTGTTGCGCACCTAGAAGTAGTACGCTTGAGGAATCCGAAAGTCCAGCGAATTTGGGCTGCCGACGTTCTTGGTTGACAAACCCAAACAACTCTGTGACGCTCAACTAGCTAAATTCAACAGAAATTTTTCTTCAAAATCGACGTTTTCCCCAAATGAAATCTTGTTAGTATGGTGATTGAGTGCACCGAACCAGTTCCAAGGCAGATCCGCCGAATCAGGCAGAAAATAGTTTAGCGTCAGGCGGCTCTTCCGTGGTGCCAAAGGCTAATGAGCGCGAGTGTGATCAATCGAAGGTTCCGGCGGGACCAAGGATTCTGATTGCCGAAGATGATATTCCTCTCAGTAAATTTCTTAACCGCGAACTCAAACGCAGGCATTTTTGCGTAGATGTTTGCCACGATGGCGAGGCGGCCTGTGCCGATCTCCAAAAAATTCCCTTCGACCTGATCATTCTTGACCTGAACCTTCCCGGAATGGATGGATTTGCCGTCATGAGGCAGGTCCGACAGAATACAACTCGGTTACCGATACTCGTTTTGACGGCGAGGAATCGCACCGAAGATCTTGTGATGGCACTCGAGCAGGGAGGGGACGATTGCCTGATCAAGCCTTTTTCTTTTGCGGAATTGCTGGCGCGAGTCCGAGCTCTTCTCCGTCGCACTTCGGACCCCGTTGCAGTTTCTTCGAATATCGGCAGCTTGACACTCAACCGGGAGGAGCACTGGGTCATGCGCGGCGATCGGCGAATCGATCTGACGACGCGCGAATTTGTACTTTTAGAGTACTTGATGAACAACGCTGGAAAAGCTGTTTCCCGGAAGGTACTCATGCAAGAGGTCTGGAATATTCCGTTCGATTCGACGACCAACATCGTCGATGTATACATGAAATATCTTCGCGACAAAATCGATCTGGACGGCGAAACGAAGATGATCCGCACTGTCCGTGGCGTTGGCTACGTCTTGAGTAATGACTAGGAATGGCCAATTCGACCATGTAGTAGCGCCGGAATCCCCCATGGCGGTTTTCTGTTCGAATTTGTCCCTGGGATTGCACGCCGCGGCACAACCGCTCACTGTTCTCCAGGCTAGCCTGGACAATTCCCTGACGAATCGTATGAGCAAAGACGATCTCAAGCGTCTGACGGAAGAATCAGCTCTGGAGGTTAAGCGGGTCTGTTTGCTTTTCAGCCAACTGAAAGAGCTTGTGACCATTGAGAGGATCAGACCTGAACTCTCCGAAACGCATATTGTCCCAGTGCTCGCCGAGGTGACTGCGGGCGCCATTTACTTGTTTGAAGAAAGCGAGATGGTCCTAAACTCAGTGGTGCCAGATATTCGTCGGCCAGTTCTGATGGATAAAGCGAGAACTCTTCAGGTGTTGTCGAGCGTGCTGCTGGTTGCTCACGGAATGGCTTGTCCTCGGGATACTGTCGAAATGGTCGCATGTGAAAACTCTGCGGACACTATCCAAGTGGTGGTGCGCAATCTGAATTCACGATTCGAGGTAATGGATGCGGAGAAACGCATGTGTATGGTCCTCGCCGAGGCAAGTATCCGAAGCCAAGAGGGCAAATTGACGTGGAACCTGAAACCATTCAGTGTGCAAATCGAGTTAAAGAGAGCACCGATCGCGAATTAGAAGTACGATAGGGTTCCTCGAGAAAGCAACAAGGCCGGGTAATGGAGCGTCATGCCAGAAGGGAGACTCATGAGCACGCCGCCGAAGTCCAATTTCCGCGCGGAAGAAAGCGATACGATTGATGTATTGCTCGTGAGCCCTAACAGCAGGCTTCGCCATCAGGTACGGGAAAAGCTCAACCAGGAGCGCTGGAATCTGATCGACGCCGCGAGTGGCGCCGAAGCCTTTGAGTGCTTGCATGAGAGTGCGAGTGAGATTCTTCTTCTTGACCCCTTGCTCCCGGACCTTGAGTCCACTGAATTCGGCGCGATGGTCAGGGAACAATTCCCTGGCGTCCAGATCATCTCAGTCAATTCTCACACCGGGCAACTTGTCCTGGGCACCTCATCGCCAACTCCATTGTCGAATCAGCTGACCGAGATGCTCTATAGCGTAAGCAACGCAGAGCCAACTTCAATCTCCCCAATTCAATTCCAGAGAATGCGCGCAATCAACAGCTCGGCCTTTGGAATTCGGGGCATGATCGGAGACTCGGAGCCGATGCAACGGGTGTTCGAGTTGACCCACATGGTCGCCCGACGAGATACGACCGTTTTGGTGACAGGGGAAAGCGGTACTGGAAAGGACTTGATTGCCCAGGGAATTCATCTGATAAGCCCGCGCCAGAAGCAACCTCTGGTTGTGATAAACTGCGCTGCAATCCCCGAACCCTTGCTCGAAGCTGAACTGTTTGGATATGTGAAGGGTTCCTTTACAGGCGCTGTGCAATCGCGCATCGGCCGAATCCATGCAGCGCATGGCGGGACGTTGTTCCTTGATGAAATTGGCGACATGCCTCTATCCTTGCAGAGCAAAATCCTGCGCTTCCTGGAACAGGGCGAAGTGCAGAGGATTGGTGGAAACGACAATCTGAAAGTGGACGTCCGGGTAGTCGCAGCGACAAATGCGGACCTGCAGGATCTTGTCAAGCAACATCTGTTTCGCGAAGATCTGTACTATAGACTGGCGATATTCCCCTTGAAGCTGCCGCCGTTGCGCGAACGTGGCGATGATATTCAAAAGCTCGCCGAGGTATTTTTGGAAAAGTTTCGCTCCGCTGCGACGCTGAGCACGGAAGCCCTGGATGCGCTGCGGCAACATAAGTGGCCGGGGAATGTTCGCGAATTGCGGAACGTTATCGAGCGGGCCAGCATACTGGTCGGCGCAGAGCGGGATATTCTTGCGCGTCACATTCTGCTTTGAATCCGGCACTTGGCCGCGTCGATTCACCACTCCGTAATCCTCCTGTTTACAGCGCCCGAAAAAATGGCCATCGTCGTGCATTGTCAATAGGCAGATGCTGCCTAGTTCTCATTTCGCGCCAATAAAAGCCTCACTCGCAGATTGCGATTGTTTGAGCCACGTCATTGAGCATACGGATGAATTGCAGACAGTGCAGAGCTCCCAGCGTCAAGACAATTCTGAGGACGAATCGGGAAAGCGGGCAAGAAGTGCCCAGCTTCTTGCCAGCGAGTTCTCAGAATTCATCTCCTCGGCCTCTCGATTGGAGAACTCCTACCGCGCTCTGCAAGTTGAAGTTTCCATTCTTGGTCTGGAACTTTCAGAGCGGAATGCGGCGCTTCACGCCAGTTTGTCAGAAAACGAGCGAATGCGGCTGGCTCTGCAGCAGATTGTGGACTCGATGCCGTGCGGTGTTCTGGTTGTAGCTCGCGACGGAAAAATCTCCATGATCAACCCGGAGAGCTGGAGGCTGCTTGGACTTGATCCGGCGCAAGTGGGCGAAGAGTCAAAAACAACGATTCAACAAATTTCGGTGGTTAGCGGCGTTCATCTCGAAGCCTCCTTTCTGGACGAGTCAATCAGCGAGAGCGAGCAGGAGTATATGGTCTGCAGCTCCTCGGGAAATCGTTGGATCGAAGTTAGAAACCGCCGGCTTTTTCACAACGGCGTCCAGTCAGGCAGGCCGGACCAGACGATCCTGATTCTGCGCGACATAACTGCTCAAAAGCGGGCAGAAGAGGAACGCGAAGCCGGGCGCAAGGCAATGGCCTTGGCAGAGCTTACGACGATCCTTGCTCACGAAATTAGAAACCCATTAGCGAGCCTGGAACTGTTCGCAGAATTGATCGAGACTGACGGAGTCGGCCGAGGGCAGTGGATCTCGAATCTCCGTGCCGGGATACGCTCACTTTCTGGAACCGTGAACAACGTCCTGAGTTTCCACGGCTCAAGTACATTGGCCCTCACGCCGCTCAATTTGCCGGCATTGATTGACGATGCGATCCAATTTGCGCTCCCGCTGGCGGATCAGGCGGACGTCTCGCTCAAGTGTCTGATCGAGTGCGAGAGGGCGATAGTAATGGGCAACGAAGGTGCGTTGAGACAAGTTGTTTTGAACCTGGTTTCAAATGCAATTCGTCACACACCAGCAGGCGGCAGCGTCACCGCGTCACTCAGCGCCAAAAAAGAGGGCGGGGAGAATTATGTTGTTGAATTCTGCGACACCGGATGCGGAATCCGGCCAGATCAGATGGAACACCTCTTTGAGCCGGGCTTCAGTGGAAGTGGAGACACGACTGGCCTTGGCCTATCTGTCTGCGAGCGAATCATGAAACAACACAATGGTCGGATTAGCGCTTCAAATGCGGCAAATGCAGGTGCGCGATTCACACTTCAGTTCCCGGCACTTCACGAGGAGTTGGCCTCACGATGACGAGCTTGGCTTCCAACTGCATTGATTCCTCTGTGCTCGTCGTTGACGATGAGCCTGGCATGCGCACCGCGCTGCGGGGCAATTTCCTGCGCAATGGATGGCGCGTGGAAACAGCAAGCGGAGTTCGCGATGCACTGCGGACAATGGAGCTATCGAGTTTCGATCTGGTTGTGAGCGACATCCGCATGCGCGACGGCGACGGCTTTGAGGTGATGTGCTCGGTCTTGAAGAACTCGCCTACCACCGCGGTAATCCTCTTGACGGCATTTGGATCTGTTCCCGAAGCGGTGGAGTCGATGCGCAGTGGAGCATTCGACTACTTGATGAAGCCCGTCTCTTTCGAACAACTTCAGTCGGCGGCAACTCGCGTCATGCAGAAGATGAACGAGAAGGCGGCCTCTGAGGCGGTTCCCGCACTTAAGTTGGACCCAGCGTTCGCCAGTTCTGGAATTGTTGGCCGCGCTCCAGGGCTTTTACATTCACTGCAGCGCGCGCGAGCGGCCGCCAGCACCGACGCCGACGTCTTGATCGAAGCCGAGAGTGGGACGGGCAAGGAATTGCTTGCCAAGTATATTCATCAAACCAGCAACCGCAGCCGAAAACCATTTGTTGCAGTGAACTGCGCCGCGGTACCGGAACACCTGCTTGAGAGTGAGCTATTTGGCCATGCGAAGGGCGCCTTCACGGGTGCAAACGCCGCCAAAGCAGGGAAATTTGAACTTGCGAACGGCGGAACCCTCCTTCTGGATGAGATCGGCGAAATGCCACTGAATCTGCAGCCGAAGCTATTGCGAATTCTGCAGGAGCGCGAGTTCGAGAGACTGGGCGAAACTCGATCGATCCATGTGGACATTCGCGTAATCGCTACGACCAATGCCTCCCTTGGTTCGATGGTGGAGCAGGGCAGCTTCCGCAGCGATTTGTACTATCGGTTGAATGTGATTCCTCTTTCAATTCCCCCGCTCAGAGAACGGATGGAAGATGTTCCGTCTCTGGCCAGATACTTTGCGGAGAGATTCGCTGCCGAAACAGAAATTGGCGTGCCAGTGCTCGATCCGAGCTTCATGGAGAAACTTCAAGGCTACAACTGGCCGGGAAACATACGCGAACTGGCGAACTTCATGCGCCGCGTGCTGTCGCTCAATCAAGGAGCCACGATCGATGCGGCAGTATTCGAAAGGGAATTCAATCCGCTGAGAAAGATGCAGCTTGCGCCGCCGCCCGTGCCTGTCCAACCTGCCATGCCGGCTGCGGGCACCCCGATCTCGGTGCTGGAAAAACTTCACTTGGAAAACACGCTTGCCCTGGTACACGGAAACCGTACCCACGCAGCGATGATGCTGGGAATCAGCCTGCGCACAATGCGGAACAAAATCAGGGAGTATGGGCTACCCCCAAGGAGCTATGCATGACGCCTGCCTCGCCACTGATTTCAACGCTGGAAAGCTTCCTGAAGTTGACCGAGGCCCGTGAGAAGGCAGTTTCGGCCAACATGGCGAATGTCGATACGCCCGGCTACCATGCTCACGACATCAACTTCGAAAGCGAGCTGAAGAAGGCCATGAATGGGGTCTTGAGCGATTCCGCTGACGGTTCCGGAACAGCGCAGTTGCATCCGGCGGTTCAGGAAGTTCAAGGCCTGATGGAGCGTCCGGACGGCAACAATGTCGATCTTGATCGCGAGGGGCTGCTGCTGGCGGAGACGCAGCTTCAATATCAAATCGGAATTCAGTTTGTGAAGCACCAGTTCCACCAGATTCTTAGCGCCATCAACGGGGGAAGCTAATCATGAATCTTTTCGACTCATTAGCGGTCAGCGGATCGGCGTTATCGGCAGAACGCCAGCGCTCTGAAGTGATTGCGGCCAATATGGCGAACGCCGAGACCACACGTACCGAAGCCGGGGGACCGTTCAAGCGCAGGGAAGTGGTGTTTACATCCCCCAATTCGTCGAACTTCCGGTTGGCACTGGCCAACACCAGCAGTGTGAGCGGGCCGCCCGCGGGTAGTGTGCAGATTTCAGATGTGATTGACGACCCGACGCCTCCAGTAATGCGCTATGAACCGGGTCATCCGGACGCCAACAACGAAGGCTACGTGGCTTATCCCGCCATCAATCCGGTTTCAGAAATGGTTGACTTGATGGGTTCCGTGCGCGCCTACCAGTTGAATGCATCGGCGGTGAGCGCGGCCAAGCAAATGATCCAGCAGACCATCGACATTCTCAAGAGCTAAGCAGGAGCAACAATGAACACTTCCAGTGCAGGTCTTGGTTCCATTGGCAGCATCGGTAGTCTGCCCAAACTCTCGCCGCTTGTGCCCGCTCAACCAGAAGGAGGTTTCAGCGGGGTCTTAAAGGATGTGCTTCAACAGGTGAACGTTTTGAACACCGGCGCCGAACAGCAGATCGGCACCTTGCTCAAGGGCGGCAACGCAGACATGAGCAGCGTGATGATCGCGGTGGAGAAGGCAGACGTGGCCTTTCAGTTGATGATGCAGGTTCGCAACAAGATCGTCGGCGCTTATCAGGACATCGAGAAGATGCAGTTTTAAGCGATGAGTTAGCAAGCGTCTACACCAGAGTGCGGCTCTAGAAGCGCCGGATTGTCAGGGCGACTCAGAGAGAGAATGGCGAAGAGAAGATCGTATGGCGGCCAAGAATCAGTTAGCAACGACGAAACCAGCCCTGGGCGCAGCCCAGGTAATGGAGCGCGCGCAGATTTTCTGGAAGGGGCTTAAGCCGCGCCAGCAAATCTACCTTGGCCTGGGTCTGGCCGTTACCCTGGGAGTGGCGGCCTTTTTGGTAAAGATGATCGCCACGCCGGAGTACAAGCCTCTGATGAAGGGGCTTGAGCCGGCCGATGCGCAGGCGATTACCGCCCAGCTCGATGCCAAGAAAATCCCCTACAAACTTGGTCCGGACGGCGCGTCGATCGATGTTCCGGCAGACCAGGTTGACGCGGCGCGACTTGAAGTTGCCTCGCACGATACGACCCATAGCGGGCGCATCGGCTTTGAGATCTTCGACAAGGTGTCGTGGGGACAAACCGAATTTGACGAGAAGGTAAACTACCAGCGCGCGCTGGAAGGCGAGCTTGAGCGCACCATACAGACCATAAGCAACGTCAAGAGCGCGCGCGTCCATCTGGTGATGGCTACCGATTCGGTTTTCATGGATCGGGAACGCGGCGCAAAAGCTTCCGTGACGCTTCGCTTGCGGCGGGGAAGCCTTTCTCGGGAAGAGCTAACAGCCATTTCCCGGCTTGTCTCTGGAGCAGTGGACGAATTGAAGCCCTCCGATGTCGCGATCGTCGACGCGGATTCGAACATGTCGCTGGGACAAGGCAACACTGACGGCAATGACAGCATGGAACGAGAATTGACACGGCGCCTCATGTCTACCCTCGGCCCCGTAGTCGGCGCCGATCATTTACGAGCGACGGTGAACGTGGAATACGAGACGGGGAGCAGCGAAGAGAGTCAGGAAAAGTACGACCCTGCGGTTAGCGCCACGTTGACCATGCAGCACTCCGAAGAGGTCAACGCTTCAGGAGCGGCGACAGGCGGTGTGCCCGGAACCTCAAGCAATGTGCCCAGCCCCAAGACTAATGCGGCCAAGACGGCCGCCAAGGAAATCAGCCAGAGTTCAAAAACAGACAACAACACATATGGCGTGAATAAGACAACTCGTCACGTGATTGAGCCGGCCGGCGGCGTACGCCGCATCACAGCCGCGGTGCTGCTGGATGACGCCATCGATCGCCAGCGGGTGAATGGCAAGTGGGTTGAATCGCCACGCAAAAGGCAGCCGGAAGAATTGAAGCTGATTCAAGATCTTGCCGAGGCTGCTATTGGATTCAACAGCGCGCGCGGCGACATGATCAGCGTGCAGAACCTGTCGTTTGATCGCGGCCCTGTGGAAGACGATCAACCTGTCACTCTTGTAGATCGGGCGCGCAAAGGCTTGACAGACTATTCATCTGCCGTTCGCTATGGCGCCATCTTCTTTCTTTTCCTGCTAGTTTATCTTCTGGCGATTCGCCCGCTTCAGAAGCGCGCGCTTGCATCTCCTGAGAAACCAGTAGTGGCCACGGCTGCGCTGGCTCCGCTGCGAACCGAAGTGGAGTTAGCTGCGCCTGAAACTCCAGCGACTCTGGCCCAGCGATCGCAGACTTTGAAAAAACAGTTGGCTGAATTTGTCAAGGCTGAGCCGGAGAGCAGCACCACAGTTGTTCGTGCGTGGCTGCGGGAAGAGGCAACCCCATGACGCAGTCTGAAAAAATCCAACTCAGCGGCATTCGTAAAGCGGCCACCCTGCCGCTTCAAACAGAAGTTGAGTTAGCCGCGCCTGAAACTCCAGCGAGCCTGGCCCGGCGCTCGCAAACTTTGAAGAAAGAGCTCGCGGAACTTATCAAGGCTGAGCCGGAAAGCAGTACCACAGTTGTTCGTGCGTGGCTGCGGGAAGAGACAACCCCATGACGCAGCCCGAAAAGATTAAGATCAGCGGCGTTCGCAAGGCGGCCATCCTGCTGACAGTGCTCGGAGAAGACACGGCTGCAACGGTTTTCCGCGATCTCAACGAGGAAGAGTTGCAGCGCGTTGCAGACGAGGTGTCAACGCTCGGCACAGTCCCGGTGGAAATGATGATCCAGGTCATCGAAGAATACCAGCGAATGGCGATGGCGGAGGATTACCTCATCCAAGGCGGGTATGAGCTGGCGCGCCGTCTGCTCATCAAGGCGTTTGGAGAAGCGGAAGCCGAAGATATTTTGCAACGACTGACCAAGGCGCGCGAACTCAAGCCGCTGGAGTCCCTGCAAAGAGCCGATCCGCAAAAGCTGGCGAGATTCCTTGAAAGCGAACATCCGCAAACGATCGCTCTCATACTCGGTCAACTAGGCGATCGGCAAGCTTCGGCTTTGCTTATGAGTCTTCCCAGCGAACTGCGCGCCAACGCGGTAAAGCGCCTGGCCAATCTTCGCCGGTTCTCGCCGGAGATGGCAGAGAAAGTGTCGACCGTGCTGAGCCAGAAACTCAAGGCTGTGGGCGAGCAGGGAAAACGCACCTATTCCGGCTTCCAGAGTGTCGCCGACATCATGAACTGCATCGACACGACGGTAGCCCAGGAGATTCTGGAAGGAATTGAGAACGAAGAACCGACGCTGGCAATCAGCATTCGCGATCTGATGTTTACTTTCGAAGATCTCCTTCTGGTCGGAGAAACACACATTCGCGAGTTGATGGGAGCCATCGACAAGAGAGTATTGGCGATGGCTCTGAAGGGGACTGGCGAGGAATTGAAGAATCACTTCTTCCGGACCATGTCGTCGAGGGCCGTGGAAATGCTGAAGGAAGACATAGAACTGCTGGGGCCGGTTCGCAGCAGAGATGTAACCAAGGCGCAGGTTGAGATTGTCGCAGTTGCCCGGCAGCTTGAGGCTGAGGGAAAGATCGTTCTGAAAGGTGAGGCGAACGATGAGTACCTCGTATAGCGAAGCCCTCAATCTCGATTGTCCGTTTCCGGTATCGTCTTTTATGTATCCGGACATTTGTGCGCCTGCGATAGCGGCCGCGGAAGAAGCGAAGCAGGAAGAAGAGGAAGCGAAGCAGGCGAGCGAGCGACCTGCGCCAGGCCTTTCTGAGCAGGAAGTCAACGATCGGGTGAATCGGGCCAGGGCAGAGGCCGTAGCCGAAACCGAAAGACGCCTGCGCGCAGAGTACGAGGCAAAGTCCGCGTTGGAGGCGGAGAAGATCCGGCACGCTTTGGAGGTTTTTCAAAATGAGCGGAAGGACTACTTTTCCCGTGTTGAGTCCGATGTGGTTCATCTCGCATTGGCCATCGCAGGGAAGATTCTGCACCGCGAGTCGCAGGTCGATCCTCTGCTGGTGGCGGCGCTTGTCCGGTTCTCTATCGAACAGTTGCATGATGGTTCCAGTGTGTCGGTGCGGGTAGTTCCGGCGGAAGCGGCCAAATGGCGCGAACGGTTTGCGATCCCCTCGAATGGCTCGACCATCTCGATTGTGGAAGACGCGAGCCTGAGTCCCTATGATTGCGTTCTCGAAACCGATGTGGGCTCGGCCAACTTCAGCATCGATGCGCAACTGAAGGAGGTCGAGACTGGATTCTTCGACCTGCTGGCTCAAAGGCCTCCGGTCAGGTGACTACTCAAAGGCTGCTCGCGCCTTACTTCGATTGCCTGGATCGAGCGTCGACGCTGCGCTGGAGCGGGCGCGTGTTGCAGGTGGTAGGCAACCTGATCGAATCGGAAGGCCCGTTCTGCTCGGTTGGCGAGTCCGTCGAAATTACGAATGCGAACGACAAGCGCTATTCCGGTGAAGTGATCGGGTTTCGCGGATCGACAATGCTTTCAATGGCCGTTGAGAATCCACAGGGAATTCGATTCGGAGACCGGATCGTAGCCTGGGGAACTCGCCCGTCGATACGAGTGGGCAGCGCCATGCTCGGGCGCGTAATTGATGCCACGGGCGTTCCGTTGGATTCAAAGGGCGAGTACCCTGGAGAACGCACCGTGTGGGTGGATGGCTCGGCGCCGCTGCCTCTGGATCGCGTGCCGATCCGCGAGCCGCTCGGCTGTGGCATTCGCGCGCTCGATGCTTTTGTGACCTGCGGCCGCGGCCAGCGCATCGGCATCTTCGGCGGAAGCGGCGTGGGAAAGAGCACCCTGCTGGGTATGATGGCCCGCGGAACATCGGCCGACATGACAGTGTTGGCGTTAGTGGGCGAGCGCGGGCGCGAAGTTGGCGAGTTTCTTGAAACCATCGGAGAAGAAGGCAGAAAGCGTTGCGTGGTTGTGGTTTCTACTTCCGATCAATCGCCGGTGCTGCGCTTACGTTGCGCCTTGTCGGCGACGGCGATCGCTGAGTATTTCGCGGGTACCGGCAAAAATGTGCTTCTGGTTGTCGACTCTCTGACCCGCTTCGCGATGGCGCAACGCGAAATCGGATTGTCTGCCGGAGAACCGCCCACTGCGAAGGGCTATACGCCCTCAGTGCTGAACATGCTGGCGCGGCTGGTTGAGCGGGCCGGATGCTTTAAAGACGGCAGCATCACGGCTTTCTACACAGTATTGATGGAAGGCGACGACCAACAGGACCCGGTTGCGGATACGGTTCGGTCCTTGCTCGACGGTCACGTGATCCTTGATCGTGAACTAGCGATGAGGAACCACTATCCGCCCATTTCGATTCTAGAGAGCCTCAGCCGCTTGATGCCGAGTATTACCACCGAGGAGCACATGCGCAGGGCCAAGGCTCTTCGTCTTTTGATGGCCTCGTACGCGCGTTCTGAAGACCTGATACGAATTGGCGCCTATCAAAAAGGCGCCGATCCAACGCTTGACCGGGCAGTAGAGATACTGCCGCAGCTGAACGCGTTCCTCCATCAGCGGGCCGAAGAAATCATCCCCTATGAGACGGTTGTGAAAACTCTCCTTGAAATGCCTTGCTGATATGGCCTTCTCTTTTTCTCTCGCTACGGTGCTGCGGGTTCGAGAAATTCTCGAAGACCAACAAGAACGGCTTCTCCAGAAAATATTGTTCGAAATAGCCCAGGTTCGGGAAAACCTGGCGCGCACTGAAGCTGCGATCGCAGGTTCGGATGATTCGCGCCGGGAGGAAATCATGAAGCCTTTGGCTGGCCACGATTTTCAAGCCTCATATGAAGAAATAAAAGCGCTGAAGCAAACCAAGGAAGAACTAAGGGCCACGATCGGGAAGCTGGAGCAACTTAGAGACAGGCAGCTTTCAGCGTATGAGGCGGCACGGCGAAATCGAGAGATGCTGACCGATATGCGCGACGAAAAGCGTGACGCATATGAAGCCGACATGGCTCAGCGCGAACAGAAAACACTAGACGACAACTTCATTGCTCGTCGCGGCCGCTCTTGAGCGGTGGCTTTGCGCTTCCAGAACTCCTCTTCATTTCTTCCTCACACCTGCGACGGGAAATACATGCAATCAGCCCGGCAGCCTTTGCCCATCGGCGATCCGGCAAATCTTGCCGGGTTTGCCGGGTGCAGCGGAGGCCGGGTATGCAGCGTATTGATTCCACTGAAGAAACGATCGAGAAGCGATTGAAAATTCTGGCGTACAGCTTGGCCAGGCAAATGCATGAATGTATGCGTGAACGTGACATCCATAACGGAATTGCCTACACAAGCGTCGGCGCCGGCTCTTAACGGGACGAGCACACTATCGGCTCAGTCTCCGCAGTCGTTCAGTGATTCGCTGTTTGCAGCATCAAAAGCATCGTCTCAGTCCAGCATCGTGCAGGATTCAAGTCCCAAGGGAGACCGCCAACAGAAATCCAATTCTGACGACGCAAAACAGCCGGGCGCGGTTGCCGATCACCGCGCGGCTCAAACGCAGGATGTCGCTCAGCAGCCGGTGGTGCCGCAGCCGGCGACGCCGGACGTGCAGGCCCAGCTTACCAATTCCATCGTGGCTCCTCTGCAACAGAGTTTCGAATCGCCGAAAGACATTTCAAATCTTCCTGGCGGATCGACCACTACGACGGCGAGCAGTTTTGCGACCGGGGCAGCGCCGGGAGACGAAGCAGGCGCTGAGGCAAGCGTCGTCCAGCCGGCGAGCTTGCAGGCCACGAATACTCCGGTGGACAGTAGCACGATGCAGGCTGCTTCTTCATTCACGGGATTCGCAGCTCAAGCCAGAGCCGCCTCCACTGGAATATTCTCCAAGTCCTGGAACGGCGTCTCCACCACGGTTGCTCCCGCAACCGCGTCCTCAACCCAACAGTCAACGCAGAACAGTTCGACGCTTGCGACACCGCATGGCCTGCTGTTTTCGATTCCTGCTTCGAACCGGCAAGATGCTTCAGATGCGACGCAAGCTGTAGCTTCGACCGATTTGATGAGTGCGGCTAGCGGCACCGTATTGGCCGCAACCGCAGCCGATGTCCCAAGCTCGTTTCCGGGTCAGGCTTCAGCCGCATCTTCGCATGCAGCCACAACTGCTTCTCAAGTGACTCAGCCTGACGTAGCCGCGAATGGAATACCGAGTTCGTTTCCACAAGAATTTCTGAATTCATCTTCGACGAGTGCGGCGCCGAAAGACATGGCGGGCGCGCTCTCGGCAGTTCCTGCCACAGCTCAGAACACAGCTTCGACCATCGTTCCTGCCGTTATGCGGAATCCGGCTCAGATGGTCGAGACGGGCGCAGTTCCGGTTCAGTCGCCAAGCATCGTCCCAAGCGCTTCAGTTCAAGCCGTCGACAGTGCAACTCCGGAATCTGTTGTCCACGGATTTTGGAGAGCAGTTCAGAATGCAGCGCCAGACGCGACCACCGAAGCGGCAGTGAGCGCCGGCGCCAATACGAATGCGAGTGAACCCTCGATTCCGCTCCCGGCCAGGAATCAAGATGAGGAAGCCGCTGTTGCTTCCAATGTGATGTCGAATGCAGCCCAGGCCTCAGCTCAGGATGGGACTCTTCAAGCGGCGTATACCGCTCTCCAGGGTCAAGGTTCAAAGGCTGTCGCGGATGCGACGTCAACTGGCGCGGCGAGCGCAGCCAGCGTGTCCCCGGCCGCAGTTCCGAATGCGACTCCACACCTGGCATCGGATGCAGTGGCCAGCTCGGCTCCTGTTGCAATCCACACTGTGGCAACAATTACTGCAACGAATGCCGCTCCGATTGGAGTTCAGGTTTCGATTTCCGATCCGATGGCGGGTAATTCGGCGGGGGTGCTGTCGAGCACGAAATCGAATGGGGCGGTAACTCCCGCTTTGTCTCCTCACGGAATTTCGAGCTCAATTCCGATCCCAGGCGCGAGTTCAGTGCCGAGCGCGCTTCCGACTTCAGTCCCGAACGCAGCGATCAGCCCCGCACCAGCCAGGACTCAGGAATCGAGCGGCGGTGAAAAGCAGGATTCTGACCAGACTCCGCTTTCGATGGCGACGGCTGAGCCAGCCAAGAATCCAGCCACGGCTCCAGATGCGATTCAACCTTTGCCGTCGGATGCGGCGCCCAAAGCGGTCGCCGATGAGGCTCAAACCGCGGGATCTTTCCCGCCGGCAAGCAATCTGACGAGCCCGGCTCAGAGCACGGCTATGGGCACGGCGGCTGACCGTGATCAAAATCCACTTACGATACCAGAATCGAGTACTGCTTCTAGCGTCGTCCAAGACACTTCTTCAAATGCGGCGCCAGGCACCGGCCACAATCCATCGCCTATTGATTTCGTGAGCACCGTTTTGAGCGTTGTTCAGAGCACGGTGCAAGACGCCGCTCCGTCGAATTCTGGAAAGCCCGCGCCAAGTGCAGGGGGCAAGACTGCTCCCGGAACAAGTCATGATTCAGTGGCGAGCGCGCCTCAAGCGATGACGGCCAATCCAGTTCAGAGTGTCGTTTTGAACCAGCTACCGAGTTCGCCTGCGAATGATCGCGCAGTCCAAGACATGCGATCCGCTCTGGGCGCGGCTGCTAAGGGAGCTGTTGCACCCGCGGTGAGCGCAACACCCGCTGTTCACACAGCCGCTCCTCATACTGCCGCCTCCACGCCGAGTCCCGTTTCCTCGAATACGGATGCAAATCACATGAGCGCATCGGCCCAGCCGAGTGGGCAGCTCAATATGAGCCAGACGGTTACGCCAAATCTGAACGCGACGCCGGTTTCGAAGCCTGTCTCCACGGCTGCTTCAGATTCCAAGCCGGAGACGAAGGACTCAGCTAGCGATACTGCCGGACTCAAACAGCATTCCCTGTCCACGCAGGATCAGGCAGGAACGCAGACCGGTTCGCAGACGACGACATCCAGCGATCAGACTCAAGGCACCACCACATCGCAAGTGCCAAGCACCGTGCCAGCTGAGATGAACATCACCAACCACGCTGTCGCATCGGCAACTCACGCCCAGGACGTGGTCAGCAATGTTCCGGCGGCGGTTGGAACATCGACAGCGCGTGAAGCTGGTATCGCGGCCAAAACGCCAGAGGCCGCCGGCACTGCATCCGCTGCGGCCGCCGCCGCACCGATGCCGCCCGCTGTCAACACAGCAAAGCTGATCCAGAGCGTGGGGCAGTCTGAGATGCGGGTGGGAATGCGGTCGAATGAATTCGGCAATATTTCCATCAACACTTCTGCAACCAAGGAGTTGCTCTCCGCGCAGATTTCTCTCGATCATGGCGAGCTTGCCAAAACGCTCGCCACGCATTTGCCTGAGATGCAGACAAGGCTCGGCAACAATCAAGCAGTGGATGTGCGTATCGACATGAACGGGCAGGGAACAGGGACGTCGAGTGGAATGTCAAACAGTTCGTCAGATCACTCGCGCGACAACCGCAGTCAAGCAGGTAGCGCGGCTTCAGCATTTTCACGCGCAGGTCTTGGTGAGCCGACGTCGTCTCTCTCCGGCGCGGTAATGACAGCAGGCGAAGGCGGGACCAGCTCCCGTCTCGACATCACAGTTTAAGTAAGGGCCAGGGATCAACACGCAATTGAGGAGGAACGATCATGCACAGGGTTTCAGCAAACTACACCATGCCGACGATTTTGAATACACTCAGGCCGGCGGCCAGTAGCGGACTACAAACAGCCTTGAACCCAAAGGCCAAGGCGCAGGCTACAGGCAGCACGAGCAGCACTTCCAGCTCAAGCAGCAGCACCGGGGGCAGCCTGGGCGTTACCTTTCTGAACCTGCTGGCGCAGGAGTTACAAAATCAGGATCCTACGGCTCCGGTGGATTCAACGGCGATGGTAGGTCAGATGATCTCCCTGAACCAACTCGACCAGCTCATCAGCATCAATCAGATCCTGACCCCCACGTCAACCACTGGAACCTCGGCGACTGGTGACGCACAAAAATCCGCCGCGTCGGCTAGTGACTCGGTGCTTGGGCCGGTGGCCGGCATTGCCGGCACGCTTTCACCTTCAACGGCCGGCGCAGCAACCACGCAGCTTCCGTTCAACCCCAACACGATGATGCCCTACAGTTCTGCCAATGCGGGTGCGGTGGCAGCGTCTATCAATTCATCCCTTAACGCCGCGACCATTGGCTATTCCGGGACCAACAACAATACGTCGGGAGGCAAGTAATGGGTTCCTTTTCAACACCACTGTCTGGACTTACAGCTGCGCAGCAACAACTGCAAACCGTTTCGAATAACCTGGCCAACGTCGGCACCGATGGCTACAAAGACCGGAACTTGACCTTCAGCGACATTTTTTCGCAAACCGGCGCGACCAATGGCAGCGGTGACCCCATGCAGACAGGATCAGGCGTTTCCGTTGCCTCAACAGTTTCTGACTTTACAGAGGGCAACCTGACTGCCACGAACACCTCTTCAAACATGGCACTATCCGGAAGTGGCTTCTTTGTCACGGAAGGCGCCGGAGGATTGCCCAACTACACGCGCGCAGGCGACTTTACCACCAACAAGGCCGGCCAACTCGTCACACCAAATGGAGAACTCCTGCTCGGTTATCCTGCCACGGGCGGAGTCGTGAATACTTCCGGGTCACTTCAGCCTTTGCAAGTGGGGAGCTTGACAAGCCAGGCAGTTGCCAGCACCACGATGCAGATCTCGGCCAATCTAGATGCAGGCGCGGCTGTGGGCGATACAGCAAGCAGTACGCTCCCTGTCTACGACTCACTGGGCACTTCGCATACGCTTTCCGTCTCGTACGTCAAGACAGCGCCAAATACCTGGACCTACACCGTCACCATTCCGTCAGCCGATGTGACCGGTGGCACCGGTACGACCACGACACTTGGATCTGGGACCATGAACTTCAGCGGCGAAGGTGTATTGACCTCCACTGAACCAACCGGCGGCACCGCTACAGTCCTGCCTTCGGCAGGAATTGCGCTGACCGTTCCGCCAACAGGCTCAACCTTTGCCAACGGTGCACTTCCGATGACCCTCACATGGAACCTCCAGGATGGGTCTGGGAATACAACGATTACCCAATCGGCGACGCCTAGCGCCACCATCGACACAAGCACCAACGGTTTTGCCAGCGGCACACTGTCTACCTATTCCGTGGAGCCGGATGGCACCATCGACGGCACATTCTCGAGCGGAAACACGCTGGCCCTGGGCCAGGTGGCCGTGGCCTCTTTTGCAAACACCCAGGGGCTTGCCAACACCGGCAACAACAACTACCAACCAACCGCCGCGTCTGGCGGGGCGGTGATCGGTCTGGCCGGAACCGGTGGGCGGGGAACCATTGTCGGCGGATCCGTCGAGCAATCAAACGTGGACATTGCCACAGAGTTTGCACGGCTGATCGTGGCGCAACAGGCCTACTCGGCAAATGCCAAATCGGTTACTACTTTCAACCAGGTGTCCCAGGCCACTCTTGCCATGATCCAGTAGCGAATTCGCTCGCTGCATTTCTTAGCTTTGCATTAACGGCCGGTCGTTCAGCGTTTCTGCTGAACGGCCGAGCCGGTATTTTGTGATTGCTGCTCATATCTCCCTCACAAAAGGGGAGTAATCCACAGCTTCGAAGAGTCGTGATGGATAGGCTTGATGGCTCGCAGTGGCCCAACTCTCTTCATTGCATTGCCACTTAGCTGCTTTCTTACGTCCCCCGTGCATATCGTTCGCTGCTCTTGCATAAATGGTCTCTCGATTGCTTTTACCCAATCGGTAGCCCAGCAGGAAAGCGGGGATCGATGAACACGGCGATGAATACAGTGCCGCCCCTGGCAGAAGAGAAGCCAGTCAAAGGCCCGCAACTGCCTGAAGAGACTCCCGAACGAGAGCTGTGCGACACCCTGCCTTGGCTTCCGTGCATGCTTGCGCTGGATATTCCAGTGTTGAATTTTACGGTTCGAGACTTGCTCGGTCTATCAAAAGGCTCCATCGTCGAGACAGCCTATCACCAGAGCAGCGATCTGCCGTTGCGAGTAAACGGACAACTGGTGGGATGGACCGAATTTGAAGTCGTCGGCGAACGCCTTGCCGTGCGCCTCACGGACCTCTCATGAGCGCAAGGACCAGTACGGCATCGACCCGCGAAAGAGTATCTGCGCCGCCCCTATCCTTTCCAAACGGGGCGGCATTGCGAACTCTTCAATCCACTGGTGGGCTCATCTCGCGCGCATGGAATTGGTTCCGCGAGCGGCAACAGGCCCGTGCAGACAACAGGCGGCTGCATGTGGCAGCGACCGCGTCGCTGGGCGAAAAGCGATTTGTGGCAGTCATCGAAATGGATGGACTTCGGTTCCTTGTAGGAGGCGGCGCAACGAATGTTGTGTTGCTGGCAGAACTTAAAGGGAAAGAGCCGTTCGCTGAGTTGCTTCACGAGACCATGGCAGGTGCGACCGACAGGCCACCAACGCACACCAGGCGGCGTGCCGCAAAGCCAGTGATGGTGCCGGCGATGGAGCAGACAGAAAAGCGAACCGCGAGACTGCGGACCAAACCTCCGATGGAGGCGGCGTTCGGGCAAGTGGCTAGCATGGCAGCGGAGCGATCTGCAAAACCGAAGGCCGCGGCACAGGCAGTCGGACTCGCGAATAAGGCGTCCGCTGAACCTACCAGCCAGACAGCACAGCCTCTGCAGATGCCGGCTCTGAAAAATAGGCAAAAGCGCAATCCGCGTCCGACCCAGGCATTGGCGTCCACGCAGGAATCCGTCGCCAACATCGCGACAAGACCGGAATTCAGGCCAGAAGCGCCACGAAGCGTTGTCGCGAATGCCGTGGCGGAAGCATTACCGGTCTCGGCAAGCGAAAAGATCGCTAAGCCAGTACTCGTTCCGCCGTTGAGCCAACCCGGAAAGTGCAAAAGAATGCAAGCGACCGGGAAGGTAATGAGGGCGGCGCTGAAGCCAGCGATAAGCATGGCTTCAAAGCGGCTAGGAAGACCGGCCCAGACACGAAATGAAAGCCCTCCGGAAGGAGCGACCGCAAACAGAATCGTTCAGTCATTGTTCGAGAAATCGAGAAGGCAATTACGAAGGGTGCTCTCAGCCATTCGAACCATGTTCTGTCTCTCGGTATTGCTTGCGGCGCCATCGGCGCAAGCCTCAAGCTGGGCCGTGAATGCGAGCGCGAAGGGAATAAATGAAGCTCAGCTCTTGCGAGCGTCAGCGGCGTTGGTGGTGGTGCCGATGGAACCTAGCTCCAAGCCGCCGGATGCAAACGAGTTAAGAATCACGGGGTTGGGCGGAGGGTCCGCGCAGTGGACGATTGTTGTCCTGCTGACCTTCCTCACTTTGATACCGTCGATTCTCATTTGCATGACCCCGTTTGCGCGCCTGTTGATCGTCTTTCATTTTCTAAGGCAGGCGCTTGGGCTGCAAACTACACCGTCGAATCAAACCCTGGTTGGGCTGGCCGTAATCATGACTTTTTTTTTGATGCAGCCGATTGGTGAATCGATCTACAAGGACGCTGTCGTCCCGCTGCAGGCAGGACAGATTACGGCCCTCGATGCGCTGGCGCGCGGAGCGATCCCCATGCGCCAATTCATGGCGCATTACGTACGCGAAAAGGACGTTGCGTTGTTCATCGAGTTAGCCAAGGAACCGCGGCCGGCCAATGTCAACGACGTTTCCTTTCGCGTTTTGCTGCCGGCTTACATCTTGTCTGAACTAAAGGCAGGATTCCAGATTGGCGCGGTTCTCTTTCTGCCGTTTCTGGTTGTTGACATGGTGGTCGCATCGATTACCACGTCGGTTGGCATGATGCAATTGCCACCGGTGGTTATCTCAACGCCACTGAAACTGCTGTTATTTCTTATGGTCGATGGTTGGCACTTGCTCATCGGCGCTTTGATGAGGAGTTTCAACTGATGAATGTTGACGAAGTCGTACTTATGGGGCGGCTGATGCTCCAGGAAGTTGTAATTCTCATTGCTCCGGTTCTGGTTGCCGCAATCGTCATCAGCCTGGTGGTGAACGTTCTCCAGGTGTTGACTTCGCTGCAAGATCAAACACTGTCGCACGTACCTCGTTTGTTGGTGACGGGTGGAACTATCTTTCTTATGATGCCGTGGATGTGGCGCCATTTAGCGCATTACACCATCGGGATTCTGACCGATTTTCACAAGGTGCTCCAGTAATGAACATTTCACTACTTCAGGTCTTCGGTGCATTGCTGACCATCGGCGTCCGTCTTACAGGCATCATGCTGTTTGCGCCCTTCTTTGGCAGTGTTACAATCCCGGTTCGAGTGAAGGTTGTGTTAGTGGTTGCCCTTACCGCTTTGTTATATCCCATGACCTCGGCAAAGATACCGGCGATGAGCATGAGTCAGTGGCCAATGCTAGTGTTTAGCGAGCTGCTTATCGGGATAACTCTCGGCATTGCAACCAATATTGTCTTCGACGGAGTACAGATGGCCGGCCAGGTGTTGAGCGTGCAAATGGGATACTCCCTGGTCAACATCCTCGATCCGCAGACGCAGGTCGAGTCCACTGTAGTTGCGACATTTCATCAGACTGTGGCCATGCTGATCTTTCTGCGCCTCAACGTCCATTTCTGGATTCTGCGCGCGGTAGCTCATAGCTTCGATTATCTGCCCCCATCCTCCGGCCATTTCGGCGCGGCATTTACTTCCGCGGTGGTGCGCTCAGGCGCTGAGGTGTTCTCCATCGGCATTCAAATTGCGGCACCCGTGCTTTCGGCAACATTGCTGGCCGACATTGCGCTCGGCCTGTTGGGCAAGGCGTCTCCGCAACTCCCACTCATGCTCTTGGGACCGGCAGTTAAGAGCATTCTCGGCCTTTTGATTCTGATTTCCGCCCTTAAGTACTGGCCCAATCTATTCGAAGGCATGTTCATCAGATCGATAGAACAAGCCGACAATCTTCTCCACTTGGCTCGATAAGCACTTGCACGATAGGAAAGCATGGCAGACGACAGCAAAACAGAACAAGCAACGCAGAAACGGCGGACTAAAGCGCGGGAGCAGGGGCAAGTGGCCCGCTCGCGCGAGTTGCCTGGCGTGGTTGCGCTTGCGGCCGTGGCGGGAGTGATTACGCTGATGGCGCCGACCGCTGTCACTCATTGGTCTGTTTTGTATCGCAACACGCTCTCTGCAGCTTCCGGCGATATTGAAAGCAACGGCCCGGTACTCTTCTGGAGCGCGGTCGAAGTTATGCGGTGGTTGGTTCCAATTCTATTGGCAGGGATGACGGTCTCGTTGCTGGCCGGCTTAGCGCAGGGCGGAGTGAACTTTGCGCCTGAAGCGTTGGCGCTGAAGTTCGACCGGTTCAATCCGGCCAGCAAACTGGGACAGATCTTTTCGCCTGTAGGTCTCAGCAATTTGCTCAAGTCGCTGCTGCCATTCGGAGCAATTCTCTGGCTATCGTTGAACGCAATTCGCGACCATTGGGAAACCATGACGCACGCTTCGAGCCTTGGTTTGAGGCCGTTTGCGAGCTTCGTGGGTTCAATGGTGCTGGAGTTGACATGGAAAGCAGGGCTCGTGCTGCTGGCCTGGTCCGCGGTCGATTACATATTGACGTTGCGGAAGATGGAAAGCGACATGAAGATGACCAAGCAGGAAGTCCGGCAGGAATACAAAGAAACCGACGGAAATCCAGTTATCAAGTCGCGGATCAGGCAGTTACAAAGAGCAATGCGCAAGCGGCAGAGCTTGAAAGCCGCCGCAACCGCAACCGTGATCGTGACCAATCCAACCCACTACGCGGTTGCGCTTCGTTATGAGGCAGACATGGCTGCGCCGTTGGTTGTTGCCAAAGGCCTTAACCGGCTCGCCGAGATGATCAAGCAGTTGGCGCGTGACAACGGCATCATGCTGGTGGAGAACAGGCCTCTCGCGCAAGCGCTTTATAAGAGTGTCGAAGTCGGAGACGCAATCCCTTCGAATTTGTACCAGGCCGTGGCAGAGATTCTGGCTTTGGTCTTCCGTGCGCAAGCTGAGGTAAGGCGGAGTGAAGCCGAGCGGCGATCAAGAAATGCCTCAGGACAGAAGACCGACGAAAAACCAGGAGACGCGCGATGATGGAACGGTTGGCGGCTCTTTTTCAAAAATGCGGCGAGTGGATTGCCCCCATATCGGCGGTCTCAATGGTCTTCGTCATGCTGGTGCCATTGCCAAGTTTCGCTCTGGACCTGCTGTTGACCATCAGCATCACCGCGTCGATGCTGGTCCTGCTCACGGCAATCCAGATTCTGCGGCCGGTGCAGTTCTCCGTTTTCCCCAGCCTTTTGTTATTGCTCACGCTGCTTCGTCTGTCGCTCGACCTGGCCAGTACCCGCCGTATCCTGCTGCATGGAAATGAAGGCACAGCGGCGGCGGGCAAGGTGATTGAGGCGTTCGGACAGTTTGTTGTGGGCGGCAATTATATTGTCGGCTTCGTTCTCTTCCTGGCACTTATCGCCATTCAATTCCTTGTTATTAGTCATGGCGCGGTACGAACCGCGGAAGTTACGGCCCGCTTCACACTTGATGCCATGCCGGGCAAGCAGATGGCAATCGATGCCGACCTCAACGCCGGAATTATCAATGAGCAGCAGGCCCGTGCACGCCGGGAGCGGGTAGCGCGCGAGGCGGAATTTTGCGGCGCGATGGATGGAGCCGCCCGATTCAGCCAGCGCGACTCCCTGGCCACCATTCTTATCATGGCCATCAACATCATCGCTGGATTCCTAATTGGAGTGTTTCAGCAGGGTGTGCCGTTCCAGGTCGCGCTCAAGACCTACACAATTCTCACGGTTGGCGATGGCTTGGTAACCATATTGCCTTCATTGCTTGTCTCAGTGGCCGGCGGTATCGTCGTCACGCGGGCCGCATCGAAGGAATCGTTGGGTGTGAATGTGAGGAAGCAACTCCTCAGCAGTCCGCGTTTGCTGTGGATCGCCGGCGGCGCGCTCACTGCATTGGGATTGATTCCGGGCTTACCCAAGTTGTCGTTCTTCAGCCTGGCTGGCGGGTTGATGTTTGCGGCATGGAAGATGAAGCCGCAAGTCATTAAGGACGAATCCGAGGAACTGGATCTTCTGGCCAAAGCGGCTACGGCGGGCGGACCCGCTGCCCCGGCTTCCGATCCAATGGATGCTGTCCTCAAGCTTGACGAACTCATGCTTGAGGTAGGTGTGGGTCTCGTGCCCTTGGTCGACGCACAGAAAGGTGGACAGCTACTTTCTCGCGTCAAGTCAATGCGTAAGAACCTGGCCCAGCAGCTTGGCTTCCTGGTTCCATCAATTCACATTACAGACAATCTTTCCCTGCGCGAACGGGAGTATGTCATCTATCTGCGTGGGGCCGAGATTGCGCGATGGGAATTGCGCCGCGACAGTCTTCTCGCCATTAGTTCCAACACCAACGCATTGGAGTTGCCTGGCCAGGAGACGCGCGAGCCTGCTTTTGGCGCGCCTGCAAAGTGGATCACTCCGCAGATGCAGGGGCAGGCAATAGCCGCGGGATACGCAGTCGTCGATCTGACATCGGTGCTTGCGGCTCATCTCTCTGAAGTAATCAAACACAATGCTTTCGATCTCTTGTCGCGCCACGAAACCAAGAGACTTATCGACCGCCTGAATGACTCTCACCCGAAACTCGTCGATGAGCTAGTCCCCAAGCTGATGAGCCTGGGCGAGGTTCAAAGAGTTCTTCAGCAACTGTTGCGCGAGCAGGTATCGATACGGGATTTGGGGACCATTCTCGAGACAATGGTTGAGACGGCGTCGATCAACAAGAACCCGATCGCATTGGTCGAAGCAGTTCGTCATGCGTTGGGCCGGTCACTGATTCGGCCGTTGTTGAATGAACAGGGCGAATTGAAAGTGGTCACGTTGGGAACCGCAATCGAAGACGAATGCCTTCGCGGATCAAACCAGCAAGGAAATCAGATCAGTTCCTCGCCGCAACAGGTAGGCTTGGCGCGCCGGGTTCTTGACGGTTTACGAGCCAGCTTTGGACCGGAGATTGGCTCGGCTCCGCCCATTCTGCTGTGTTCCTCTCCGGGACGGTATTACCTTCGCCGGTTGCTTGAGCCCTTCATTCCAAAGATTGTCGTGATATCTCCCGGGGAAATTCCACCAATGACGCAGGTGCAGTCTCTAGCAGTTCTTAATTAAGGGGCGAGCCGGTGATAGAAAGCCAGTAAAGAAACAAATCCGCGAACGAAGCAGTTGATTTAAGGAAATGCAAAGGAACTGACAAAATGACATCAGCAGAGTTGGCGTACCGAGCGAGCAGTAATGATCTGGATGAGCGCAACGATCTCGTACTGAGGGAGTTGCCACAGGTGTATTACGTTGCGGCAAGAATTCGCGAGCGATTGCCGAAGCACGTGGAGATGGAAGATCTCGTTCAAGCCGGTGTCATAGGACTGATCGAAGCATGCCGAAGTTATAACAAGGCCAAAGATACGCAATTCTCAACCTTCGCCAAGTTCCGTATTCGAGGCGCAATTCTCGACAGCTTGCGCAAGTTGGACTGGGGTTCGCGTACGCTGCGAAGGAAGGGCCGCGCAATCACGTCATCGGTCGCCAAGCTCGAATCGTCTCTGGGAAGGCATCCACTGGAAGAAGAGATTGCCGCCGACATGCAGATGAGCCTGGACGAGTTGCAGACCGCAATTACGCAGCTCGATGGCCTCTTTCTCGTCGGACAGGAAGCAAACTCCACCCGCGGCAACTCCGATCTGTTCGACCTTATCGAGTCGGCGCCAAGCTCCGGCGAAGACAACCCCTTCGATTTGTGCCTGGCAGGCGAAAACAAGGCGCACATCGCGCAAGCGATATCCCAGATGACAGAGAGAGAACAACTGATCCTCTCGCTCTACTACACAGAAGAGCTGACCATGAAGGAAATCTCAAAGGTAGTGGGCATCGCCGTGTCGCGGGTGTCGCAGATCCACGCGGCAGCCATGGTGCAGCTACGGGTCTCACTTAGCCACCTTCGCGAACAGTCCTCGCTCCCATCCAATCAAGCACGGGATCATTCTCAAACCAGGAAATCGGAGCAACCGCGAGGGCAGGCATGAACCCAACATCCGTCACAGAAACAGCCAGAAAGACCGGGAAGGTCAATGAGCGATTGAAACCCCGCTCGATTCACTCCTGCAACTTCCGCTATGCCGGCCGGCTGTCGAATGAAAATGCGCGTGCTCTAACAGCGCTGCATGAGAAGTTTGCCGTAAGTGTCACAACCGCGCTCGAACTCTACCTGGGCACCTCTTTGGAAATGAAGTTGCTTTCTCTCGAACAGATGGCAAGCGCAGACTACATTGGCGGCCTACCCTCAAACAGCTACCTTTTGCCATGCTCCCTGAATGTTTTAGAAAGCAACTTCCTTATGGAGATGGATGTTGCTTTGGTCATTCCGATTATCGACCTGCTGCTGGGGGGCGCTGGAACGCCTTCCGATGAAGCCCGCGAACTAACAGAAATCGATGAAGAGATCATGCAGAGTGTAACCGCCCTTATTGTGAAGCAAGTAGAGGATTCCTGGCGGAGCCTGAACCTCTCACTCACACCCGGCCGTTGCATCAGACCGGGGATGATTCAGCAGGTCTTTCTGGTAAACGAAAAGCTTGTACTGTTGATGTTCGAAATGACGCTCGGCGGCACAACCGGACGCTTCAATATGGCGCTTCCGACATCGTTCGTCGGCTTTCTTCTCCGGCACCTTAGAGCGGCACAGTCGAAGAAGCAATCGAGTCTTCGACTGGCTCGTTGGCCGAGTCTGCGCGAACGGATACTTGACTGCGACTTTACGGTGTCCAGCGAGATTACTCAGATGCGAGTTCTGGTGAGGGACTTGGTTGGTCTCAAACCTGGGGAAATACTGAAGATGAATGCGCCGGTAAGGAACCCAGGGCGTCTTACCGTGTCCGGCGTGGAGATATTTGAAGCGTTGCCGGTTCGAAACGGAACGCGAAAGGCATCACAGCTCACTGCGCGGTCGCAAGAACCTGCAGTTATGAGGGAGTAGCATGACGACGGATCAGACAGAAGATAACAACGAGCAAGCGTTTGTAACTGCCATCGTCGATTCGCTCTTGAGGGCTGCGGCCGAAGCGGACGGGACGGGCTGGAAGATTATTCCATCGTCCGCCCGGGACCTTGTGGCAAACGACGCCGAGCCTGTCCGGATTAAACTCGGATTCGATGGCAATCTGCGGGGCGAATGTGTGCTGGAATTTCGCCGTTCCGAGGCCGCAGCGCTTGCATCGGAGTTACTAGCAGAACCTGGCGAGACGTTCGGTCCTGCACATTCCGAAGCTTTCATGGGCCTAGTAAATAGGGCAACAGAGGAGTTTCGTTCGGCGGCGGCTCAGGACTATGGGACGTTTGCGATCGAGTCCGCAATGGCGCCCGAGCCAGGGATCGAACTCAAGGACATTGTTGAATTCCTTGCCGCAAACGATAACGGTGGAAGCATGGCGATTCGGGCGTGTCTGGATCAGACGATGAAGGATGCGCTGTTCCTTCATTCAAAGGCGCGCAGCGCGACCAAGGACGGCCGGAAGGCGATAACGGAGAATGCGGATAAGGCAACTTCAGAACAGGTGAACCTCGACCTGGTCATGGATGTTGAACTGAATGTTACTTTGCGCTTCGGTCAACGCCAACTTACGCTGCGAGAAGTTCTGGAGTTAACCAGCGGATCGGTAGTGGAACTGGATCGCCAGGTGGAAGAACCGGTGGAGCTAATTCTGGATGGCATTGTGATTGCACGGGGTGAGGCGGTTGTGATCGACGGCAATTATGGCCTGCGCGTGAGTGAGGTGTCTCACCCAGTGTCGACCCCGATGATGCGTTTGACGACATAGGCGTTCGAAAGCCGAGGAAAGTGTTCAATCGGGAGATAAGAAGAGAAATGAACCTGATGCAATCGATAACGGAGCCGGCCTGGGTTTCCTGGTTGAAGCCGGTCACCTCAAAATGCTGTAGCTGCAATCGATCGCTGGCGTTGAAGAACGTGTCTTCACACAAGGCCGGGATTACGATGCAGGAGAAGTGGTATTGCAGTTCGCGATGCTTGACCTCGGCGGCGCAAAAAGAGGTTGTGCGGCTGCTGCAGTCGAGGCCGCGCCGGGGGCCTCAATTGTCGCGCATGTCCTTGGGCCTGAGCCTCATGAGCCGCGGATTGCTGAGCAGAACGCAATATCAAGAGGCGCTTGACGAGCAGAGGAGAACTGGTGGGGAACTCGGCGAACTCGTGGTGAGCAAAGGCTGGGTAAGTGAGAGCCAGGTGACAACCGTAATTGCAGCGCAGTGGGGATGCGCGGCCTTCGCCATGCCGACGTATATTGTGAGTTCCGGAATCCATATTCCACTTGCAATTCTCGAGGCGAACGCCGCGATTCCACTGCACTATGCAACTGCGACCAATCTGCTTCTGGTGGGCTTCGTGCACAGCGTCAGCTATGGCCTTCTCTCGGCTATGGAGCAGATCATAGAATGCAAAACGCAACCCTGTTTCGTGACGCCAAGCGAATTCGAGGTCGAGCGTGAGCGCCTTGAGCGTGAGCGAGCCTTGCTCGAAGATGCGTCCTGGAAGGAAGTAGTCTCCAATGAATCGCAAACCCCCGCGGAAATGGCTGAGGCCCTCTGCAATTATTGCGTCGAATTCGAGGCGGAGGAGGCCATTATTAGAAGGTGCAACGAATATATCTGGGTGCGCCTGAAGGCCAGTTCAGCCAAAGCCGATCTGCTCTTCAAGGTGGTGTGAGGGGTAATTATCCTGCCTGGACGATCGAGAAGCCCCTGGTGGTTAAAAGAGGACCAAAAGTTTCTCAGAAAAATGCGTAAGATTGCCGCAATTGCTTGGACAGATTCTTCTCGCGTGCCGATAGAGACTCATAAAGGTGGACCCGAGTGCTCAATCATGCGTGGGATGTGGAAATCGATCAGGGCAGGCTTGCTTCACAAGGGCAGAAATGCCTCCACTTCGGCGAGCCACGAAATCGCGAATGGCAGGTGCCCGACTTTCTGGACGACGTACCGGTCATGTCGGCAACGGTATTGGCGCTGGACATGATTGTGCACGAACCCCATATTGACTTGACATTGGTATCTGAACTGGTGCTGAGCGACGTTGGGGCGACCATCAAGACCTTCCAGATGATTCGCTGGGAATATGAGTCCGCAGAGGATCGTCCCAGCCGGATGGTGGACTGCCTGGCAAGCCTCGATATGAACCTGTGGAGCAAGGCAATCTCTTCGCGATTGTTCGCATGCGACCGGGAACACGCGTCAACCACCGCGGTGTGGAAACACAGCCGTCTGGTGGCGCGGTACGCACAACTTGTGGCGGAGTCCTTGATTGGCATCTCGCCCGAAGAGGCGTACCTGGTTGGGCTGCTCCACGGATTTGAAGCGATCCCACCGGTAATCGAATTACAATCCCTTGATGGCGCCCGGGCCATAGGCGTCCTCCTGGCGATTGAGGAAGTGCTGCCTTCATTCGTTATTTCCGCCATCCACGGCGTGAACGATTCAGTTCCTTCGTCTCAATGGTCATTCATCCTCAACGCAGCCCACGAACTTGCATCGTCGGGGGCGCACTCGGACTCATCCATCTGCGGCCGCCGGCGCTACCAGGACATCGGTTATCTCTGCTAGGTTCGTCATCTCATTTGATTCTCATCGATTGCTCATCCCGAGTGCGGTCCAATCGGCGAATCGAGTGGTGTCTCCCTGCAAAATGAAGCAAATCCTCGCGTAAATCCCATCGAGCACAAATTGGCGCTCGACGTGCATGTTTCTTATCCGAGGAAGCTAAATGAGCAGTGGATATTATGCGGCTTGCACCGGGTTGATATCTCGCACCCAGGCGCTGGACACGGTGGCGAACAACCTGGCCAATGTAAGCACGGCCGGGTTCAGGGCAAGCCATAATGTTTTCAGCTCGGTCCTGGCCAATGCGGGGAACTCGCCTCTATCCATGCTCAATCAGGACGCGAATGACTATGGCATCCTGAGCGGCACTCGGCTGGACAATTCCCAAGGCGCCCTGGTGCGCACAAATAACGATCTCGACGTTGCGATAGAAGGGCCGGGATACTTTGCCGTGCAGACCGGCGCGGGCGTTGTCTACTCCCGCGGAGGAAACTTTCGCGTATCGCCGCAGAGGCAATTGATTACCGCTGCAGGCGATCCGGTGCTGGGTGACAATGGCCCCATAACTATCGCCGGAGATCCAGTTTCGATCAGCACAGACGGAACCATTTCAGCCAACGGCGCCATATCGGGGCGGCTGAAGCTGGTGGAGTTCCCTGCCGCAATTCAACTGCAAAGCGCAGGAGGCACCAATTACACGGCGCCTGCCGGCGCCGCAGTGGCCGCGACCAGTTCGCAGGTTCGCCAGGGATCGCTGGAAAGTTCAAATGTCAATCCGGTCGCCAGCGTAGTTGAACTAATTACCGCTCAGCGCGAAGTTGAGAGCATGCGTCACGTGCTCACCATGTTCAGTACCGATATCGACAAGATAGCTGCCCAGGACCTGCCAAAGGTTAGTTGATGTTTCGCTGGGCGCAGGCCTGGCGCGCACCGAAAGGAACGTAATATGTTTCGTGCTCTATATACTGCCGCCAGCGGAATGTCGGCCCAGCAGTTGAACCTGGATAACATCGCCAACAATCTTGCCAACTCCAGCACCACGGGGTTCCAGCAGCGCCAGGTCAACTTCACCGACCTTCTCTATCAGAACCAGATTATGCCCGGCGCCGCGTCAACGCAGCAAACCACCGTGGCAGCGGGTCTGCAGATTGGTCTTGGTACCCGGCCTGCGGAAACAGAGATCATCCAGACGCAGGGCGACTTCTCCACCACTGGCAACCCACTTGACCTGGCCATCCAGGGTGCGGGATTCTTCCAGATCCTCATGCCCAATGGGCAGTTGGCGTACACCCGCGACGGTTCTTTTCATCCCGATGCGCAAGGAACGCTGGTTACCTCCGAGGGCAATCCCCTGCAACCCACGATTACAATTCCCTCCGACGCGCTCAGTGTGACAGTGGGTAGTGACGGGACGGTGAGCATTACTCAATCCGGTCAGACAGCGGCCACGCAATTAGGCATTATCCAAACAGCTCTGTTCATCAACCCAGGCGGCTTAAACAGCGTGGGAAACAACATCTATCTGCCCACGACTGCTTCGGGCGAACCCGTGGTCGGGTCGCCGGGCGGTGCTGAAGGATTGGGGACACTGCAGCAGGGCATGCTGGAGCAATCGAATGTGAGTGTCGTCAACCAATTTGTAGCTATGATTCTCGCGCAGCGTTCTTATGAATCGAACTCACGCGTGGTCAAGGCCGCCGATGAGATGCTACAGCAGCTGAATCAATTGGCTCAATAATTAACGATCGAGCGGCAGAGAGGATGTATGTCGAGACACGTGCTGGTTTGGATGATTGCGGCCATGAGCTTGCCCGGATGGGTAAGCTCCAATTCCCAGCCGCCGTTGCGATCCAGGTTCGTGCTCACCGAACAACAGGTGGCGCAGGCTATCTCTGCCAAGGGCGTTTATATCGCCGAAAATCAGGTGTCGCTGCTCGCCAATGTCGTGGCCACAGAGCCGGGTCCAGCGATCGATGTTATGTCGGTTCAACCTCTCGGCGAGATTGGGGCCGCAGAGCGCACTGAATCTCGTTCCATTGTCAAGTTGGCCTGTCATCAGTCCGGCGTTTGTTTACCTTTCTACGCAATCATTGCGCAGCCCAACGCATCGTCGCCGGACTCGATCGGCAAACGAGGGGGGGGCGCAGCCCGCATGGCAAGCGCGTTGCTGAAACCGGAGAGCGCAATCGTAATGCGAGCCGGTACGCACGCGATGTTGGAGATGAACGACGATCGGTCGCACATTCAGGTCTCCGTCATAAGTCTTGAGAATGGTGCTGTTGGGCACAAAATTCGTGTGGCAAGCCCTGACCACAAGCAAGTGTATGTAGCTGAAGTTGTGGACGCCCATATGTTGAAGAGGAATTTTTGAGATGCTCTTGCAAGTTATGAGACGTGGACAAGCCGCTGCCATCGTGGTGCTCGGACTCGCTTCAACGTTTGCCTTCGGCGCAAACCCGCTGAAGTCGCACGCTAAGACTCCCGAGCAACTACGCGCTGAATACGTCGCTCGAATTCAACACCAGGTTGCTCCAGCGGCCGAGGAGCATACCATGGGAAGTCTCTGGACGGCGCAAAGCACATTGGGTGATATCTCATCGGACTACAAGGCGCATCATCTCAACGACACCATCACCATCCAGGTATCTGTCCAGACCACGGCAACGCAGTCCGGAACCGTCGATAGCGAACGGACGTTTAGCACCACCTCTGCGATCACCGGCGTTATGGGTAAGGTTCCGGCCGCCACCAATCCGCTTTTGGCAGGGAATTCCGCATCGGTGCTCAAGGGGCAGGGATCTACTGCCTCCAATACTTTGTTCCAGACCAACCTTACCGGCCAGGTCATCGCCGTGCTACCGAACGGAAACCTGGTGGTTGAGGCTGGCCGCCAGATTTTCATGAATAACCAACACGAGAATGTAACTGTTCGAGGCATGATCCGGCCCGGCGATATCGGCCCCAACAACACCGTGCTCTCTTCGTCTCTCAGCAATCTTGAAATTGAGATGAAGGGCAAGGGAATCATCTCTGACGGCGTGCGCCCGCCCAACTTCCTCACGAAAGCAGTCATGTGGCTATTGAATTTCTAGTGGAAAAGCCGCACAAATTCGGGGTCTTGAATCGCCATCGCGGACCACGCCAATTGGTTCTGCTCGCTGCGGTGTTGATCGTCTCGTTGCCTTCCGTGTTCGCTTCGGATGTCGACCGCAAGGTGCTGATTCGCGATGTTACGCAGATTCAGGGTGTGCGCGACAACCAATTGGTCGGCTATGGCCTTGTCATCGGGTTGACGCGAACCGGCGACACGCAACAGACTTTCTTCACCGTGCAGACGCTGGCCAATGCCCTGCAGCGAATGGGGGTGCAGATTGCCCCGGGAGTCGTTGTGGTAAAAAATGTCGCCGCCGTGTTTGTCACAGCGTCTCTGCCGGCATTTGCGCGCCCGGGAATGAAGATCGACGTCACCGTTTCGTCGGTGGGCGATGCCAAAAGCATTCAGGGCGGAGTGTTGCTGCTGACCGCGCTTCGCGCGCCTAACGGAGAGACATACGCTGAAGCGCAAGGGCCGTTGGTCATCGGCGGATACACAGAAGGCCCGTCGGGCAATTCGAAGACCTTGAACCATTTAACCGTAGGGCGCATTGCCGAGGGCGGCGTGGTTGAACGCGATGCGGCGGTTGACTTGAGCCGCTTTACAACTGTCTCTCTACTGTTGCTGAACTCCGACTTCACCGCCGCCCGCGACGTGGCGGATGTAATCAACAAGGAATTTGGAAAGACCGTGGCCACGGCGCTCGACAGCCGCCGAATCGACGTGGATGTCGCCGGAAGCGGCGCATCCTCTGTGCCGGTTCTCATCTCCCGCGTCCAGAACCTTTCCATCAGTTTCCATTCGCCGGCCAAAGTTGTGGTCAACGAGCGAACCGGTACAATCGTTATGGGCGGCAACGTAAAGCTGTCACCGGTATCGGTGATCCACGGCAGCCTCGTCATCGACGTTCAAACTACGCACGTGATCGTTCAACCGCCTCCCGGATTTAACGGCCCACCGGGAAAGCCGACGGTCGTGGACGAGACCAAGACGATGGTGACTGATGCGCCGGCACAATCGATCCAACTGCAAGAGGGCGCCAACGTCGATGAGCTGATCAAAGGGCTCCATGCCATCGGGGCGACCTCGCACGACATCATTTCGATCCTGCAGGCGATTAAAGCTGCGGGCGGGTTGGAAGCAGATCTGGAGGTCATCTGATGCAGAATATTTCGGCGTTAGGCAGCATCTCCGGAGTCGATACAGGGCCGCTGGCCCGCAAGGCAGACCAACTGATTCACCAATCGGCCTCAAGCATCGCAAACAAGAAGATCGATAAATCCGCGAAGGACTTCGAGTCGATCCTGCTGGGGAGTTGGCTGCAACAGGCTGAGCAGAGCTTTGCCTCGGTTCCTGGTGGAGACGATGAAGACGCAGATTCGGGCAAGGAGCAGTTTCAAGGGATAGCCATGCAGCAGCTTGGGGCATCCATGACGGCCGCGGGCGGCATCGGCATTTCCAAGATGATCTCAGCCAGCCTTCATAAAGCGGAGGATGATCGTCTCGCGGTTCAAGCGAAAATCCATCCTGCAGGTAGTAAGTAACAGGTTCCAAAGGTGTCAGCTCACCTGTTTCTAATTTTTGTGGGCAAGGACTGAAAAGTTTGCCCGGAAGCGCCGATAGCAATACCGTTCAGACAGGAGAAGTTGCCATGAAGATTGAAGTCAACAGTCCAGCGATAAGCCTGGTGGCAGTCGATAAGGGCGCGAAAAAAGTCTCGAATGGCAGTTTGGCCGGTACTCAGGAAGCAACGGTTGACCGGACATCGTTCAGCACTGATACACAATCGGTGCAGGCTCTGACAACCCAGGCAATGAGTTCCCCCGAAATCCGTCAGGACAAGGTGGACGCATTGAGCCAGGCCGTAAGCAGTGGAGAATACAAGCCTGACGCGTCGAAGACTGCCGATGCCATTGTCGCCAACCACGGCGATTAAATGGAATTCGGCACCATGCGGAAGGTCTTGTTGGTCAAGGGGTAAGTCTTGGCCAGAAGGGCTTGCAGATGAACGACAGAGCACCCGAGACGTGCGATCGGATCGCCGCCGTTTACCTGCAGCAGTTGCAGGAATTGGCCGGCGAACTTTGTTTTGCCACCGACGCCATCGCAACCAACGCATTGCCCAGGTTTCAAGAGAGCGTCGCCCGGCAGGAAATGCTCTGTGCTAGCCTGGCAAGCATGGCGGGGCGCGTCAGTGAAGAGTTCCGATCACCCAACCGGGTTCTATCGTCGAGCATTGATTTCTCCCTTCAGTCCAGGATCCATGCGGCCGGCGACGTGCTCCGCGAACTTAACCTTCGTTACGCGGCTCTGTTAAAGCACTCGGGAAAAACCATCGCCCTGCTCGCCTCACTATGCAATAGCCATACAGGAAGATTCCAGGAGGCTCGCGGGCCCAGGTTGAAACATCAAACCTGGTCTTGCGAGATGTAATCCATGGCCTCTTTGAGTAATTCGCTCTCCATAGCCGTCCAAGCGCTCAACGCTGCCGATGGCGCCATTACGGCGACGAACAACAACATCGCCAACGCGAATACGCCGGGCTACACGCGCCAGGTGGCCATTCTTCAAGAGGCCGCGCCAACCAACGAAGGCAACGTCAGTATCGGCAATGGCGTGATGCTCGAAGGTTACCAGAGCGTTCGCGACGAACTGGTGCAGTCGCAGATCCAGCAGGAGACTCAGGCTCAGAGTGGAGCGAACGCCCAACTGGCATCAATGAACCAGATACAACCCGCCTTCACCTCTTCGACCCAGGACATAGGCACACAGATGTCCGCTCTCTTTTCAAGTATTTCAGGTCTTTCCACCGATCCAACCAGTTCCTCGGCGCGCCAGGCAGTGCTTACCGCCGGGCAGAATCTAGCCACGGCCTTCAATAATGTCTCGAATACGTTAACCACGCAGCAGTCTAGCCTGAATACCCAAGTTTCACAGGACGTAAGTCAAATCAATCAGCTTAGCCAGCAAATAGCTGCATTGAATCCCCAGATTGCGCAACTTAAGTCCACTGGACAGGATGGCGGGACGGCCGAAGATCAGCAGGATGAACTTGTATTAAAGCTTTCCGCGCTGACCAGCGTCTCCGTAACCCAGACAGACAGCGGCGAAACTCTTACCACGGGCAATGGAACTCCGTTGGTGGTCGGTAATCAGAGCTATGCGTTGCAGACTACCAACGGCAGTAATGGCATGACTCAAGTGCTTGACCAAAACGGCACCAACGTGACGGCGACCCTGACAAGTGGAGACTTGGGCGGAACGGTGCAGATGCGGGATACAACCATCCCGGGGCTCCAGGGTCAGTTGGATACGCTGGCCAATCAGTTTGCCACGAAATTCAATACCATCCAGGCAAACGGCACCGATCAGAACGGCAATGCCGGGCAGAACTTCTTCACCATTCCCTCTACGGTGGCCGGGTCGGCGGGATCCATCGCCATGAATATCACTGATCCTGCTTTGGTTGCAGCAAGTTCAGATGGCTCGGCCGGCGGCAACGGCAACTTGGCGGCCTTCAGTGCGGTACAGACGACCCAGCTTTCTTCCGGCATGACCCCCGGTGACTCCTATTCGGACCTGGTCTTTCAGGTAGGAAGCCTTGCTTCCAACGCCAACGCTGAGTCAACCGCGACGACCTCGAGCCTGCTGCAACTCAACGACCAGCTCGCGTCGGTTTCGGGGGTATCCATCGACCAGGAATCGGCCAACTTGATCACCTATCAGCAAGCCTACGAAGCGGCGGCCCGCGTTGTATCCACCATTCAATCGCTGTTTTCGATAACCATGAGTATGGGCACCGCTGCGGCGGAGTAACGGAGAGGCATCTATGCGAGTCACAAACATGGTTCCGGATATGCAGTATGACATGCAACAGAGCAACCAGGCTCTCAACGCGGCTCTGCAGCAGGTGTCAACCGGCTTGCGCGTGAATCAACCCTCCGACGATCCCACTGCCTCCGCTAATATGGTCACTTCACTCGCCGCGTCGGCATCTGTTGACCAATACACCACCAACACCAGCGCTGTAACCTCCTTGATGCAGTCGACGGACTCGGCCTTCAGCGGGATTGTGACCTCATTGAACTCCGCGCTTACCATCGGCACCGCGGGTGCCAGTGGGACCGAGAACAGCACAAACCGGCAGGCACAGGCGTCGCAGTTACAAAGCATTTTGAGCGACGTGATTCGGCAGGCCAACACCACGTACCAGGGGGCCTATGTCTTTGGCGGTTCGGCCAGCACCACGCCGCCGTTTGTTGCTGCATCCACCGATTACACTTCGGCCCAAGGCTCGGCAGCCACTCCCTTGTCGGCCACCACCGCCCTGACCGCCGGATCGATCACCACGATTAGCGATGCCACAACAGGCGAGTCGATGGAGTTCAAAGCTGCGGCAGGCGACACCATCGCTACCCTTCAAGCGCAAATCGCAAGCGCCGTTACTGCGGGTACGCTCTCGGCCGGCACCACCGCAACCATTAATGCCGCGGGTCAGCTTGATATCTCAACCAACAATAGCTCCGACGGGATCGTTGTTAGCTCGAATGACGCGGCTCTCGGTGCCATGTCTGCTACCGCGGGTACGCAGGTTGCAAATGCCTACGCCTACGTTGGAAACAGCACTGTTAATAGCGTGCAGGTGGGCGACGCCATGGTTGCTGCGACCAATGTGCCGGGCGATCAGGTGTTTACTCAGGGGGCCAGCGTGCTGGGTGCGTTCAGTGGCTTGATCAATGCTCTGCAAAATGGAACCAGCACGGACATTGGAACCGCGACAGCCGCGATGTCCGCGGCCTTGACGCACGTGAGCTCGGTTCGCGTTCCTTTGGATAACACCTTGAGCCAGTTGACCTCGCAACAAACCTATCTCGGGCAGGAAAAAGTGACCTTAACCAGCCAGCAAAACTCGCTGGTCGGCATCAGCCTTGCCGAGGCAGCAACGAATCTATCCCAGGCGGAACTCGCCAACAACGCGACGCTGGCAGCCGCCGCCAAAGCCATGCCGCAGACGCTGCTCGATTATCTAAAATAGATGGGCCGATTTCTTGGCTTCCGATTAGAGCATTTCAGGCCAGGCGGGGATAGCTCTTCGATTGTTGTGGGTTACTATTCGGATGCGCGAAATATTCGTTCCAGCCCTAATGAGTTATAGGTCAGCTCCTTACGGGAACGTATATCTACGGTTGAACCTTGCACCCGGGCCTTCGGCCGTAATTGTTTGAATATTCCTCGGGTGTGGACAACAAAATGCACTAAATTGAGCAACAAAGTAATGCCTGCATTGAAATGATTATTAGAGGTGGTCGATAGAGTGCTTGTCCAAGACGACCTCCTTCTCGACGAACCGGCGCCTCATAGCAGGCCCCACACAAAAAGCCGAGTGCAGGCGCAAAGGGCAAAAAGGAGATACACCCAATGGCACTTACTATTCTGAATAACATCTCCTCCCTCTCGGCGGAGAATGCACTGTCCAACACACAAGCCAACCTGCAAAAGACCCTGACCCAGTTGTCCACCGGCCTGAGAATCAACTCGGGATCGGATGATGCTGCGGGCTTGTCGTTTGCTACCGGCATGCAGGCCAACGTCGCGGCCCTCACGCAGTCGCAGCAGAATGCCAGCAACGGCATCGGACTGCTGCAGACCGCTGATGGCGCCCTGTCGCAGGTCACCACGCTCCTCAACCGCGCCGTCACCCTGGCTACTGAAGGCTCCACCAGCGGCGTTACCACCGCCCAGTCTTCCGCCCTCAATAACGAGTTCGGTTCCATCCTGTCGGAAATCAACCAGATTGGGCAGACCACCAATTTCAACGGGACAAACGTCTTCTCTTCGAACGCGCCAACTACCTTTACCTCGACGCAAGGTTCCACCTCGATTCCTCTGAGCGCGACGGCAAAACTCACGACCGCTTCAAATTTGACGGTCGGCACCACGACCACGATCAGCAATGCAACCAAGTCGTTTTCCTACACGGCCCAGGCCGGCGACACCGTTGCCAGTCTGATCACTGCTCTTACCGGCGCCGGCGCGACAGCTGCACTCGGCGCGGCCGCTACGGCAAGCGTCAATGCCAGCGGTCAACTGGTTATCGGTGGCGGCGGCACCCTTACCACCGCGACAACTTCTGATGCGCAGCTTGGTGGGTCATTCGGAGTTGCGGCAGGAGTCGTTACCTCGACGAATAACGTTGCCGGCTCCACGCTGACAGCCGGTTCGGTCACCACCATTCAAGATTCGGGTACTGGCGGTACGTTTAGCTTCACCGCAAAGGCCGGTGAATCCCTGACCGATCTGACCAACGCAATTTCCGACGCCGTCAAGACCGGCACGCTCTCCTCTGGCGTCACGGCGACCATCTCCTCCGGCACCGGCCAGCTGATGATCTCCTCGAACAGCAGCACCGACAGCCTCAATGTCACCAGCAACGATGCCGCTCTGGGTGCGATGACCGCCACCAGCCCTTCATTCGTCACGGCCAACACAGGACTGAAGACTTCCTCCGCCGTTACGAGCGGTGCGACCGTTACGGTCAACTACGCAAGCCCAAGCAACACGGCCACCACCTATACCGCCGGCGCCGGCGCTACAGTCGGGACCTTGCTTTCTTTCATTAACACGGGCTCGGGAACGGGTTGGTCAGTCACCACCGGCGCTGCCCAGACAAATACAACCGCACAGCTCAACGGCTCTGGTCAGCTTGAGATCGATTCTACGAACGGCGACATCAGCAATGTAGCCATCACCGGCGATACTGGCCTTGGGACGAAGACCAGCGAAATCAACGGCTCCAGCAACACCAGCACCGTGTTCATCAGCGATGGCAGCACGGCGGCGACCGCGGCAAACGTCGATATCAACACCCAGATCAACGCGCTATCGGCGACTTCTCTGAACCTCAACTCGAACAACCTGAACAGCGCGTCCGCTTCGTCGGCCGCTCTGACGGCCGTCACTGCCGCCATCTCAACCGTGACTGCACAACGCGGCGTCATCGGCGCCTCCGTCAACCGGCTCACCGCCGCCACCAGCAACATGAGCAACGCGGTCACAAACCTGACCAGCGCCGTGAACAGCGTAGAAAACGCCGACATCGGCAAGACCGTTGCCAACATGACTCAGTACAACGTGCTCCAATCCACCGGCATGTCCGCCCTGCAACAGTCCAACCAGGCTCAGCAGGCTGTTCTGAAGTTGGTCCAGTAATCCAACGCGGCAATTGACGCCTGACCAGAGGTGGCGCCGCAAGGCGCCATCTCTGCATCGCTTCAAACCAAACTTCCTGCAAGCGTCGCAATCAGGTAGAAGCTATGAGTTCCACATCCTCGATCAATTCGCTCCTGTCCTCCACGACAACAAACTCTGCCATCGATATAAGCAATATCCTGGCCTCCGTGGCAGGCGCAACCACTCCTGGCATTGACGTGACAGCCGCAGTGGCAGCGGGCATCGCTGCCGACCGCGCGCCGGAGACGCAGTGGAATGCCGATATAGCGACGTTTACCAGCCAAACCACTGCCTTGACAGCGATGCAGACGGCGACTGAAGCTCTTGCCACCGACATGCAATCGCTGAATACTCTCTCCGGTCCCCTGGCAGCACGGACTGTAACTTCATCGAATAGCAATGACCTTACGGCATCTGCGGCCACCGGCACTGCACCCGGAATGCACACCGTTGTGGTCAACAATGTGGCCACCACCGGCTCGTGGTATTCGGATCTTGAGACCAGTCCGACTTCGGCATTGCCGGCGTCCTCTATGACGATAACCACTACCGCCGGCGCAACTGCGACCTTTCCTACCGGGACCGGCGTTACAGGCGGCGACAACTTGAACGACCTTGCCACCGCCATCAACACGGCAAATCTAGGCGTCAACGCCACGGTGGTCAGCGACGCCAGCGGCTCCAGGCTCGCCATTATCTCCAACACCTCGGGTGCAGCTGGCGGATTCTCGGTTACCTCGTCAAATTTCTCGGGGACTTCATGGACGTCCCCCGATATCCCCACCGGCGCCGCGCTGGGCGCCAACAGCATTACATTGACCAGCAGCGCTGGCACCGCGACGATTGCCACAACATCTGGCGAAACCTATGCACAACTTGCAACGGCTATCAATGCCGCAACCGTTTCTGGCCCGGCTGTAAGCTACGGCTCGCAGCAAACGGGGCTCAGTGGCAGCACACTGCTTACGCCCGGTTCCGTCACCACCATCCAGGACACCGGCACCGGCAACACATTTTCCTATACTGCCCAGACGGGAGATACTGTCGATACCCTGAACGCCGCGATTGCAACCGCAGTTGGGGCGGGCACGCTCTCCGCGAACGTAACCGGCTCGGTTGCATCTGGCGCAGAAGTCGTTTCAGAGCAGTCAACGGATCAGGGAATTACCGTCTCCACAAACGACGCCGTGCTGGGCGCCATGACCGCCGCAGTGAATAACGTACCGCTTGGGCTAACCGCGACCGCGGGTAGCGACACGAACGGCACAAATTTAACCATCGCCAGCAGTGGCAGTTCGACCTTCACACTCAACGAGCCGGCTTTTGGCTTCACGCAGGCTGCCGCGGCGACCAACGCGTCATTGACTGTCGACGGCGTTCCGGTCCAAAGCGCGACCAATCAGGTTACCGGCGCCATTCCCGGAGTAACTCTGACTCTGCTAGCCGCCAGCTCGGGCAGCCCCGTAGATATAACTGTGGCTCCCGATGCCACGCAGATCTCCACCGCCATCAACCAATTCGTCACGGACTATAACACCGCCCTGAATCTGGTGAACACGCAGTTCAAAGACACCAGCAGCACCGACTCTTCCGGAAACACAACAACCGGCCAAGGTGTGCTCGCCTCCGATCCCATTGTGGTTCAGTTGCAGGGCGTCCTTGAGCAGGCGGCCGCCTATTCTTATACGCCGGCGAGCGGAACCACTACGGTTTCAACCCTGAGCGATTTGGGCATCACAACCAACGACGACGGTAGTTTGTCGGTAGACTCAACCACCCTGAATAACGCACTGGCCAACAACGCCAGCGATGTGACGACTTTTCTGCAAGGTTCGGCGCTGAACGGATTTGCAAACTCTGTGTACAACGCGGTGGAAACCTTCACCAATCCGGCCAACGGCGCCTTCCAGGTAGACCTGAGCAGCATTGCGTCGGAAAGTGCCTCCGTGACTTCAGAAATCAACGATTTCGAAACCGGCTATATCGCCGCTCAGCAAAAAATCCTCACCGCGGATTACACGCAAGCAGAAGAAGCTCTGCAAGCGTTGCCGACGGAGATGGAGCAGCTGAACGCGGAGCTGGGCCTCACACCAACCGGAAACAACAACGGGTAAAAACTGATGACGACTGAACTCACATATCGCAGGAATTCTGTTGCCGGAGCAAGTCCCATCGGCTTGATGATCGCGCTCTTCGACACCCTGGTGGGCGATTTCGGCCGCGCCGCGGCCGCTCTACGAAAGAACGACATAGAAACCCGGTGCAGGGAGTTGAATCACGCTACCCTTGTGCTTGGCCAGTTGGAAAGCTGGATCGATCTTAGCACCGGCGGGGAGGCGGCTAAGGACCTATCCAGGTTCTATGCTCATCTGCGGGCAAAGATGATCGAGGCCGCGGGAACCAAGTCCGCCGCATTGCTCGAAGAGCAGATCAATCTAATCCTGCTTGTAAGAAGCTCCTGGCAGCAGCTTGACACCGCCCAACCCCAGGGTGTTGAAGAGTCTGTGCGAACTCAGGCCGCAAGACCCAATACGGCGTATTCACAGGCTTCCAATGCGATGCCGGACAGAATTCCATTCTCTCAGTCCGCTTGATGAGACTGTGCCTTTGTTCGTTGTCAATTCACTGGTCAAGGATGTTTGACCGGTGAATTCATCTAACTCTCAGCGAGTATTCCGATGCGGCTGCGCATTCAAAAGCAGGCTGCAGTATGAACAGCGAATTGGCCCCATAAGCAAGGAAGAGATGAAGGCATTAATCGTCGAAGGCTCCAACACAATGAGGTCGGTGTTGTGCCGCATACTCTCCATGCGGGGCTTCGAAGTGCTCGAAGCAGAAGATATCTTGAGGGCCATCGACCGCCTGGGAAGCAAGAATGCATTCGACCTGCTTTTGGTTGCGTGGAACCCGCACGAGATTGAGATATTGGAATTCATTGGTCACCTGCGACAAAGCGCCGCGCCTGACTCGACCATCATCCTGCTGGCGGAGTTGGAGCCAGCCGCGCGTGAGCTTCATGCCGCGCTCCTCGCCGGCGCCGATGACTACCTGGTAAGACCCTTCAGATCCCAGGAGATCGACGAGAAGCTGGTGCACGCCGGGTTCGGCGGGAACCTGCTGAGTGGTTCTGACCAAACAGGTATAACTTGCCGATAGTAGTCGTGTAGGAATATTCCAAGTTGCCGGTTAAAGAACCTAAGAACCGGCGGCATATCGACTAATAAACGGGGAGTAAGCCATGGTCGCCTGCGAATGTAAACCGCCGAAATGTGCCCGGGAGCATCCGCACTGGTTTGTGTATTCGCCGCACCAAACATCACACCGACACCGCATTCACAATGATCTCAGCCGGCAGAACGAGACATGCCGCAAGGCAGAAGCTAGTCGAGGGAGCTTGCAATGAATAGAGGCACCCTGTTTGGAATCTGCATTGCAGTTTGCGGCATTGCGTTGGGGCTCTACCTGGACGGTGGCAAAGTCGCTCAGGTGCTGCAGCCCACAGCAGCTCTGATCGTCTTCGGAGGCACGCTGGGTGCGGTGATGGTGCAATTCCCCTTTTCGATAGTGAAGCGGTCAGTGGGTTACTTGAAAGAAGTATTCTTTCACGTGAAGGATCCCGGACCACAACTGATCGATGACCTTATGCGCTACGCAATCAGAGCACGCCGCAGCGGCATGATGTCTCTCGATGCCGACCTTGAACTCATCAAGAATCCGTTCTTGAAGAAATCTCTGACCCTGGCCGTGGACGGCACGCATGCTCCCGAATTGCGGCAGACGATGGAACTGGAGATGAATAGGGCAGAGGACATCGAAGACCAGATCCCGAAAGTCTTCGAGGCCGCCGGAGGGTTTGCGCCAACCATCGGTATTCTCGGCGCCGTCCTCGGCCTGATCCAGGTAATGCAGCGTCTTGAAAGCATTAATGAAGTCGGCAAGGGAATCGCCGTGGCGTTTGTGGCGACACTCTATGGAGTTGGATCCGCAAATCTATTCCTGCTTCCTTGCGCCGGAAGAATGAAAGCTCTTATGAGAAGAAGGCAGGTACTCCGGGAACTGATCCTCGATGGAGTGATCTCGATCGTGGAGAGGACCAATCCAAGAGTCATTGAATCAAAATTGGCTGTCTACTTAATCCAACCAAGTCCAGCCGTCAGGGAGATCCGGGCAATGGCAAGCGAGAAGTTAGTTACAAAATGAGAAGGCGCGCCAAGATCGAAGAGGAAACTCATCGCGAGAGATGGCTGGTCTCGTATGCGGACTTCATGACGCTATTGTTCGCACTCTTTGTCGTACTCTTTGCCTCGGCTTATCACGATAGAAGAACCGTTCAACGCGTCTCCGCGGCGGTGAAGAATGGCTTTCAGGAGATGAGTGCGTTCTCAGCCGGTGACAGTGGCGCGGGAGGTGGAGCACCTGGAAGGTCAACGCTGGGAGACCCGCTGAACCCATCGGCGAACGGAGGGGAAAGCCTTAGTCAGGTAAGCGCGCAAACCGGCATAGATGTTGTTGAATTGAACAAGAAGCTTCACGCAGCGCTGGGCAAGGAGATAGAGCGCCAGGAAGTGAACATGCGCATGACCCCGGAAGGGTTTGTCATTAGCCTGCACGAACTCGGCTTCTTTGACAGCGGCGAAGCTACCCTGACGCCCGGGGCCTCTGACAAGATCAAGAAGCTCGCGGCAGTGCTCACTCAATATGGCCTTGACATGCGGGTGGAAGGGCATTCCGATGACGTGCCGATCCACAATGCTTCATTTAATTCAAACTGGGAGTTGTCGACTGCGCGGGCCACAGCGGTGGCGATGATGCTAATGAATGAATCCGGCGTCGACCCGAAACGCATGTCGATCGCAGGCTATGCGCAGTATCACCCGACCGCCAGCAACAGCACTCCTGAGGGTCGCAAAGCCAACCGGCGCGTAGATATCGTAGTTGTTTCTGCGTACCGACATTCAGTCGGGAAAAGCGACCTCCCATAAGTGCGCGTTACGGCGCCGGGACATGAATGCCCGAGAAGAATGCAAAGAGAGAAACTTGGAATAATGCCATGGCAAGGAAGGCCTTCCTTCCCTAACTCATCTCCAGCGACGAGGCAGGACTACTTATTACATTGAATCGCAGTCCTCGGCCATCTTGTAAGCCACACGATTCCGTCCGCCAGCCTTGGCGCCGTAGAGTTGCGCGTCGGCTTCTTCAAGAATGTCGAGTTTCTTGCCGGTGGGAAGTTGCCGGCTGCAAGCCACGCCAATACTTACAGTAACGTGCCTGGCGCGTGAGTGCAGGTGGGGGATGGCCAGGTCACTGATGCATTGACGGATCTTCTCTGCCAGCATTACAGCGCCCTCAAGATGAGTCTCCGGCAGCAGCAATACGAACTCTTCTCCGCCAAAGCGACCCACGATGTCGGTTGCCCTGGTAGTGACTCTCTTGATTGTCTGTGCGATAGTCCGCAGACAGTCGTCCCCGCAAATATGGCCATAAGTGTCGTTAAAAGCCTTGAAGTTATCGATGTCGAGAAGTATCAACGAGAGATCGGTCTTATATCTCAAATGTCTGGCAAACTCGTAGGCGAGCATTCCGTCGAAGTAACAACGGTTTGCAAGTCCGGTGAGGCCGTCGGTTGCAGCCAACTGAGCGAACCTATCGCGCGCCAGCTTGAGTTTGATTTGCGTATTGACTCTGGCTCTCATCGGATCGGGCTTGATAGGCTTGAAAATGTAATCGACTGCGCCCAGTTCGAGTCCACGCGTCTCGGCCTTCACATCGTCGAGACCGGTAATGAAGATGACCGGAATCTCACTGGTTCTATAGTCTGCCTTCAGGCGCGCGTAAACTTCGTAGCCATCGAGCTCCGGCATGACCACATCCAACAGGATCAAGTCCGGAGCCTTGGTGGTGGCTAATTCCAATCCCGAGAGCCCGTCAGTGGCGAACAGCATCGTGTAATCAGCACCCAGAATGTCGGCAATCAACTCCAGGTCAAGGGCGTCGTCATCGATGACCAGAATGGTTGGCCGTACAGGCTCTGGAGCAGGGACCTGCAATGACTGCTCCAGAGATGGAGCAGACCCAGAGGATCCCCTTGTCCACGAGGCGCAGCCATCACTCAAAGGAGTTGGTAACGTCGACGTAGTGTTGCGAGGACCTGAGGTTGCCACTCTTTCAATCTCCTGGCGTTGTAATGCCGCCAATTCTGCGCTGGGTGGTTTCGAGGCCAAGGATGCAGCACCACGTGATTCCTCCCCCAAGTACAAATGAGAAACAAAGTTCCGCGGAAACAAACGCACGGTCTGCCTCAAGGACTTCTTCGCTCTCGGAATTAGTCCTTCTCGCATACTTACTTTCTATCGGCATGCAAGTCGTTTTATTCCAACAGCCGAGAGACGGGTCAGCGTTTCAACGAGGACACAGGCACCAAGTGTTCTCGCTGATCAACGGATGCGGCGGCTGCAATCGCCGGCCGGAGTTCACATTCCAAGTGATCGATAAGCGAAGCTAAGTCCGCTGCTCGCTCTTCCCGCAAGGCGTGCTCCACGGCAGACGCGGCTTTGGCCAGTTCGTCAGCCACCAATGTCTTTGCGATGCCCCTCAAAGAGTGGGCCAGCCTTTCAGCTTCTTTCTCTTTCCCTTCGGCTACGAGGTTGCGCAGGGTTGTTGCCGCACTCGCATAGTTATCGCAGAAGTTGGCTAACAGTTTGAAGAGAAGGCTCGGCTTTCCGTTGGCATAGACCAGTGCAGCCTTCAGGTCAAAAGGCGAAGGCTCCCTGGGTTGGAGCTGGTCCGTCGACGACAAGATGGGGATGGGTCCTGTTTGATCGTTTGCCTCGTTGCGCACACACATCCAGCGGATCAACGTCTCCTTCAATTTGTTGGGACTAATCGGCTTGGTGAGATGGTCGTTCATGCCCGCGCTGATGCTTCGATCATGGTCGCTGCTCATGGCGTGTGCCGTCATGGCAACGATCGGCAGATCACGGAAGCGGCCGTTGGCGCGAATCATTCGTGTTGCAGTCAATCCGTCCATTTCGGGCATCTGGATGTCCATCAGTACCAGGTCGAAGGGCTCCGCCAGAATGCAATCCACACCCTCGCGTCCGTTGACGGCGGTAGTTACCTCGATTCCGAGGTCTTGAAGCAACTCCGCGGCGAGGTCGCGATTGAACTCGTTGTCCTCAATGACCAGAACGCGCTTTCCAATCAATCCGGCAGGTGGTTCCAGTGGCATATCTCGTAATTCTGAGATCAGCCCGGAAGGCTTCACGCCGAAGATGGTCGCAATGGCATCCAGCAATCGTCGCTCTTCAACCGGCTTCATCAGAAAGGCATCCATTGCAGGATCTGCCAGCCCGCCCATCACCTCTTCATGTTCCGACGATGAAATCATCAGGATGGCGGGAACGCGCGCATGCGTCAGGTGAGCTTTGAGTCGTCGCGAGTTCTCAAT
>Ga0181517_10000288_pt1 | contig 70788 bp, 60 predicted proteins | sample PEATcosm2014_Bin_31_FD_119748 | JGI IMG/M metagenome (GOLD analysis project Ga0181517, IMG submission 119748) | Peatland microbial communities from MTU Mesocosm Facility, Houghton, MI, USA - PEATcosm2014_Bin01_30_metaG | ecosystem: Environmental > Terrestrial > Soil > Wetlands > Peat | place... | reverse complement strand
CACCTGAAACGACGCAAGCCGGTGGAGAAATCCGCCGGCCTTTTTCATGCCCGCATCACACTCGAAAAGTTGATCCCATTCTCGATTGGCAAATCTGAGATCCGTTCGTCCCGGCGCTAACAGGGGACAGGGAGTAATGAAATGCATTTTCGAAAATCGGTGAAGAAACGGTGCAGGAATGGTGCAATTCTGCGGTGGCATTCCTGAAGGCACGTGAAACGTGATGCGTGAAACGTGAAACGTTCCGCTTTCCGGCCCATCGGTTAAGGGTATCCATACTGACATTCAATCGACCATGGCACCGTGCCCGCGGGGTGGCACTGTAGCGCCCCGGTCGCAACCTGGCAGCAGTTCGGCAATGTCGAGCCCTGAGAGCGCAAGGCGGGAGCGCAGTTTTTTTAGCGCCTTTGCTTCTATGGCCCCGATAGTCTGGAAACTGCAATCGCACCACGCCGCAAGATCTTCCTGGCTCAACTCAACGCCCCGGCGAGCCGCCCTGGAGAGCAAGGCCAGCCCCAGGTCAATGCGTTCGGCTTTTGAAAGGCCCTGGTCTGGTGGTTCCATAGGCAAAAGGCTCGCCGGCGTTTTACGGCCAGCGGGTTGCGGTGCGGGGCTAACCAATGGCGCAGCAAAGGGGCTGGGGCACGTGGGCTGAGCGGGGTTCCCGCTCTTTCCGGTCCATTCGGTTAATGTATCCATAATGGTATTTATAAGATATAACACTATGGATACCTTGTCAACAGGAAATCGCGCAGGGTTCGGACTTTGGCGTTGGTTTGGCAAGCTGGGGGTTCGGGGCTGATGGGCGGGGGGGGCGGGGAGCGAGCGGTTTTTGGGCCTTCCGGCGCGGTTTTGTCTGCGAACTCAACGCGAAGGAAACGAAGTTAACGAAGGGAGAATTGCACCGCTGGTATTCGGCGGTTCGATTTCGTCCCGGGCCGCCAAACCCGGGTGTTCCTGACAGTGGACCTCAGTCCGCTTTATCTGCCGCGCTGAAAGCGCAAGAGCATAGCGGCCTGGAGGCAAGGCCGCTGACTTGCCGTGCCGTAGCGACCTGTCCACCGACCTATCCGCCGTAACCTTCGCGAAAGCGGAAGCTTCAGCGAAGGTGGAAGCGAGGGCGGGGCGACCGCCGCCCCGGGTAGGCCAGCCGACAAACCACCCCTTCCTCTTTTTGTGTTTCGGCCGGCCTCGGAAGGCCGGCCGAAACACAAAAAGAGGAAGGGCGATCATTTTGGGCTCGATACCCCGGGCGGCGCTGCCGCTTGCCCGGGGCTACTATCGTATCGTCCCGCTGGGACTTCAGTGTGGCTCGCGGCGCTCGCGCGGAAGCAGGAGAGGGGAACTGGAAGGCACGGCGGCATTTTGCCCAACTTATTTCCGGACAGGCCCTAACTCCGAGAACCGGTGACGAAACGGTGCGCCGGAGGTCAAAGCGCCGGAATACGGCGCACTCCAAACGCTTCGCGACGTGGCGTGCCATCTCTGGAACAGGTTTGCCGAAGCTTTACTGTCCAGGGTGTTTGCCGCCTTACTTGGGAATCGGCCGGTGATAGACAAACCAGCCGAAGCCTTTGAGGCGGAAGTCGGGGATTACGGTGTCGGTTGGACCGGCCAGGCCGCCGACGCTCATGGCTCCGAACCCTTTGGGATTCTCCAACTGAACCGTGCCGGCCAGGCGGCGGCTGGACAGGTTGATCACGACCAGGAATTCATCCTTCGCATCGCGTCGCAGAAAACTGACCACCTGCTCCGGAGCGGAGTTGTCCACCCACGCCACCTCATCGTTGCAGAAGGCAGGGTATTGCTTGCGGAGCTTGATCAGGTCCCGGTAAATGGCACGGAGCGGCGGCCGCCCGTCCGGGTGCCAGAATACGGGCATCTTTTCGAACATCGCCGGGTCGCAGGATTCTGTCGCATCGCCCACTTCCATCCCGTTGTAAAGCAGCGGCACCCCGTCGAGGGTCATCATGAGCGCCTGCACCGCCAGCGCGCCTTCCAGTCCGTAACGGACCGTGGCCCGGGCCTCGGACTGGTTGTCGGTGAAGCGCAGGTGCAGGGCCCCCTTGGGAAACTGCTCCTGGCTGTGGTCCCAGGCCAGTCGAAGTGAATCCGCCGTCGTGACACTGCTCATGACCATGTTCAGCGAATAATACAGCGGCCAGGCGTAATCCATGTCGAAAGCCTTCGCCAGCAGGGCGGGCTTGGCCCCGGCGTCCGCGATGATGAGGACCTCCGGATTGACCTTTTCCAGCTCCGTCCGGGCCTCCTCCCAAAAATCAACGGGAACCGTATAGGCCACGTCGCAGCGGAACCCGTCCATGCCGAACTCCTTGAGCCAGTACTTCATCATCTCGATCATATACTGGCGCAAATCGCGGTTCGCATAGTTCAACCCCGCCACATCCGTCCAGGCGGGGTTGGGCGGGATGATGCGGCCCTTGGCATCGTGCAGGTAATACTCCGGATGCGCCATGAGCACGCTGTCCCAGGCTGTCTGGCCCGCGACAATGTCGATAATGACCTTCATCTTGCGCTCGTGCGCCGCCTGCACCAGCCGCTTCAAATCGTTCGTCGTCCCGTAGTCCGGCTGAATCGCGTAAAAATCCCGCACCGCATACGGGCTGCCCAGGGTGCCCTTCCTGAGCTTCTCGCCGATGGGGTTGACGGGCATGAGCCAGACAATGTCCACGCCCAGGTCCTTCAATTCATCGAGCCTGGCGGTGACCCCGTTGAAATCGCCCGCCGGCGAAAAGTTCCGGGTGAAGACCTCGTAGACCACCGCGCTCCGCAGCCAGTCGGGCGACTTGCGTACGCTGGGCCGCGAGGAGGCGTCGTCGGCGGCGGTGAGGTTGAGGACGGTGGAACCAATGATGGCGCCGGCGAGGAGCCGGCGGAAAAGGTGCTGCATTCGATTCATGGGATTTAACGTGGGTTGCGTTTATACGGATGGGCGCTGGGAACGCCTCCGGGTGCGTTCAGCGTTCCGCTGCTAAAGGAGGATTGCCTTCCGAGCGGGCAGGGCATGCTGTGACCCTACCAAAGCCGATCGGCATTGGCAAGCCGCGGACGCTCGGCCCCAAAACTCCTTGCGTGAGACGTGGGGAGAGAACCACTAAATCTCTAAATACGCGAAAATCGGCCTTCTTTCGCGTATTTAGAGTTAGTGGTTATATACGTCTCCGCTCCCACGCTGCCTCGGATTCCGTTCCTTGCGTAAGCGAGGTCTTTTGCGGCCGCGCTCTCTTTTTTTCCATCCGGTTTGGCGCGCTGAAGGCGGGGTGCGCCAAACCGGATGGAAAAAAAGAGAGGGAGATTTTCTTGGGCGCCGTACCTGGGGCGGCGGCCTTCGGCCTTGCCCCAGGCTAACATATTTTGTCCCTTCAGGACTCTGGTTTCAGGCTCGCTGCGCTCGCAGGTAGGCAAGGTCTCACGCTGAATTGCACCCAGGGAAAAAGTAGCTCCACCTCAGTACCCCGCGGACGAAATCTCTTGGCGTTTGCGGGCCGGCGGAAGAGGAGTTATCGAGATAACTTGGTTTACGGAGTACTAGGCTGCCCCCAGGAGCGAAGCTCACCGATCCAAAGTCCCGTTATGGAGGGCGTATTTGTATCAGGCCGCCGCCCCGGGTAACCGGCCAAAACAATCCTCCCTCTTTTTTGTCTTTCGGCCGGCCTGAAGGGCTGGCCGAAAGACAAAAAGAGCGGGCCAATCATTTCAGGAGGTTCAGATCCTTCTGGGCGGCCCTCTTTATTCGGACCAGATGCCAGACATCCAGCACCAGATAGGCGGACATGCACGCGTTGATGACGGCTAACGGCCAATCCCGAAGCCAGAAGGCCATACCCCACAGCCAGGGCACCACAACCACCAGAAAGGGAAACCAGTTTATCGACGGTTTCGACGCTGTGCTCTTTTTCATGTTCGGTGATTCAATCGTACTTCGCGTTTACTAGTGTCGCATAGCGTTCTCTGCAAATGAACGAATGAAAGCGTACGCCACACAACCGAAGATGTTGATACCGCATAGGAGTGTTCCCATTGCGTTGGCTTTCCCCCTGCGCTCCATGGCCGTGCGATGTGAAATTCCGCGGGAGCTTGCACTTGGCAGGCAAGAGACAATCACAAGGCCGATCAATCCCATAGCGAAGAGCCATCGCCCATCAGCAAAGCCCTTCTTCGACGCAACGAACATCGCCGGAATACCACAAAACATTAAGCCCAAAAGTCCAAAAAGCATGCGCTTATCTGCTATAGATTATTTCTTCACTATTGATTAAACGGTAGAACGAGGCCTGAAACCCTGGCTTCCGGGCCCATCGGCCCGATTTCCAGGCAAAACTCCAAACCCATGGGCCGAGATTAGACTCGCAGCCTTGCAAGTCAAGCGCCCATCAGGCTGCGTTTGATGGCCGAGCGTGATTTAAAGTGGGTGAGCTTGGTTCCGGGTTCCATGAATCGCGCTTTCAGCGCTCAGAATGGTTTTTGGGGTGGCGGACCCAGGGCTTGCGGCGCCCTGGGCTGGTATGAGCGACGCCGTTGGCGCCAGGACCCCGGCCGGTTGGCAACTACCTCCCGGGGCTTTTTGGCGTGGAGGTGGGTAGTACTTCCTGGAGCGGAAGCGAAAGGACCCCCGGATGAATGTGGGCAAACACAAGCGCTTCAGTGCTGGGTTCTGACGGAAGTCCCGAAGGAACGGCTGAACGGGTGTCTCACCGGCTTCTAGAAAGCGCCGTGGGCGCGTGCGTCCCGACGAGCCGGTCGATTGGCGCGGATGTCGATGGGTTCTTTGTTGGCCGCCCTTGTGTCGCCGCTTACAGGGCTTTAAATGTTTCTGTGACCGGGTTACCTGGGCCTCCGCTCGCTGACTAGCTGCAGCCCAGGCTACAATAGGTCGGGCTTTCAGCCCTAAGGCCATGCAGCCCAAGCTGTTTAGCGAACCTGTGCGCGTCGTGACCTGCACGCTATGCAGACTGGAAGTCTGCGCTACAGCAGACTAGGAAGTCTGCGCTACGCTGAAGGGCGACGGCTGGCACTCGGACTTCCTGGGGGTGCGGCCCGGTCCTCTCCCAAGGCCGCGTGGCTTCAAGCGGCTACACGTCGCAAATCTCCACTCCCTGTTTGAGCGAGGAAATCGGGTCGGGGCCCTTGGGAACAAACTCCTGGGCTACGAAGCCTTTGAAGCCGGTGTCGGCAATCGCGCGCATCACGGCCGGGTAGTTGATTTCCTGGGTGCCATCGATTTCGCCGCGCCCGGGCACGCCGCCGGTATGGTAATGGCCGAAGCAGGCGTGGTTGTCGCGGATCGTTTGGATCAGGTCGCCTTCCATGATCTGCATGTGATAGATGTCGAAGAGCAGCTTGAACCGTTCGGAGCCGACCCGCCGGCACAATTCCACTCCCCAAGCCGCATGGTCGCACATGTAATCTTGATGGTCGCGTTTGCTGTTGAGCAGTTCCATGCACAGGGTGACCTTGTGTTTGTCGGCCAGCGGCAGGATTCGCTTCAGGCCGGCGGCGCAGTTCGCCCATCCCTGATCGTCGCTCATTCCAGCGCGGTTGCCGGAGAAGCAAATCAGGTTCGGGGCGCCAAACTCCGCGGCGGCGGGAATTGTCTCCTCAAAGAACTTCACAATGCGATCGTGGTTTTCCGGCCGGTTCAGTCCGCTCCCAATCATGCCGGGAACGCCGGTGACCATGGCGCAGGTCAGGCCATGCCTCTTGAGCGTCGGGAAATCCTTCACTTCCAGCAGGTCGACTGACTCCAGCCCGATGGCCTTGGCCGCCTGGCACAATTCCTCCAATGGGATGTCCTGGTAGCACCAACGGCAAACCGAATGGCGGATGCGCCCTTTGAGCCTGGCGGCTGGCGCCGGCTCGGCGCCGGAAGCGAGCCGGGAACCGGCCGCAAGCGCTGCGGCAACGCCGCCAATGCCCCGCAGGGCCGACCGCCGGGAGATGAGGCTGTTCATGGTTGGGATTAAAGCGAAGCTCTCTGTGGATGGGCAAGCACCGAATCAATCCGCGGAAATTAGCGGGCGCATCCCGGCAGCACCCCCGCCGAAGACGGCCCGGCGCTCCGGGGGTACTGCCGGGATGCGCTCGAAATTAGCGGTTCACCCTTTTTTTGTGCATTCTTGTGGCCATTGCAGTGCCTTTTCGTCGCGTTTTTCACCCCCTCGATCGCCATTTCAGGCCTGCGACGACGGCCTCCCGTGAGGGTTCAAAAAGGTGCAAAATGCCGAGGTTGTAATCGGGGGCCTCCCTGGCGCAATGTTACAGCAGTGTGATAGACGAAACACGAATAGACCGGTTACCGCACCGGCCTCCGCCCAGCCCGGCACACGGTGGGGGAGGCGTCCCGCCTCCTGGCCCGGCGAACGGTAGAAGAGCCGCCTCGCCTCTCCAATGGCTCTCCGTTCGCTTTGCTCTGCCGACGGCCGATTCAGGCGCCTCAGCAACTGCCTGCTTCTCAGCAATTTGCACCTGCCGGAATCTTGCGGACTTTGTTCGGAACACGGACGGGATGGGGGGACAAACTCCCGCTCATCTCGCTCATGCCGACAAACGCAAGCACCTTGTGCTCAACGCTTTGCCGCCGCCGGACCCCCCGTGGAGTTTGTCCGGACAAGCCGACAAGCTCCCGCTCGCTCTGCCGACAGCCAATTTCGGCGCCACAGCAACTCCCTGCCTCTCAACAGTTTGCTCCTGCTGGAGTCTTGCAGGCTTTGTCCGAAACATGGGCCGGATGGGGGGACAAACTCCCCTTTGTTCGCGCCCCTGGTGGTACTTGGCGAGATGCGCCCTCCACGGTTTGAGTCCCGTTTCCACAGTTGCAGTCCGGGGCGATTCTGGTTACATATTGAGCCTGGGCTGTGGCGGAAAACCAGCCCGGTAATTTGATCGATTAAAACCGCATGAGCACGATTGCCAACTTCGACGACTTCGCGGCCAGACTGCGCCAGTTCATAGGCGCGTCCGCGCGCGGAGGCCAAGCGCCTGCCTCCCTTCACACGGAGTTCGACAGGTTGGCCCTGGATCTCTTCGCGCTCCAGTTCGAGCACAATGCGCTTTATGGGCGCGTGTGCAAGGCACGGGGCATTACACCTCAGAGCGTCGAGCACTGGAGCCGGGTGCCGGCCATGCCGACGTCGGCATTCAAGGAGATGGAGCTTTCCTGCCTGCCGCCGGCCGAGCGCAGGGCGGTTTTCTATTCCAGCGGCACCACCCAGGGACTCTCCAGCCGCCACTTCCATAATCACGTTTCCCTGGCGCTCTACGAAGCATCGCTCTTGCCCTGGTTCGAAACTCACCTGCTTGGGCACCGGGTAAGCCGGGGGACAACGATTCCCAATGCCGCCGCCGGTTTCATCCGCATGCTGGCCCTGACTCCGAAGGCTGCGGCAGCGCCGCATTCGTCGCTGGTTCACATGTTCGAGGTCGTGGCGCGCGAATTTGGCCTGGCCAATTCGGCTTTCGTTGGGACCGTATCGGCCGATGGTTCGTGGGATCTGGATGTGGGTGCGGCGATCACGGTCCTGGAGGACGCCTGTGTGGCCGGCGAGCCGCTGGCCATCCTGGGCACCGCGTTTTCGTTTGTTCACCTGCTCGATGCCCTTGCGGAAAGAAAGATGCATTTGGAACTCCCCCGCGGCTCTCGCGCGCTCGAGACCGGCGGGTATAAGGGCCGTTCCCGCGCTCTCCCGAAGGCGGAACTGCACGCGCTCATCACCCGCAAGCTAGGCATCCCCTCGCGGCACATCGTCTGCGAATACGGCATGAGCGAACTCAGTTCCCAGGCCTATGACCGAGTGGTCGGCGCCCCGCAACCCTCCACGTCCTCCACGCTCCCGACGCTCCACGCTCCTCGGCACGTCGAAGCGGAGCGAAGACGGCCACGCTCCGCGTTCCTCTTCCCTCCCTGGGTTCGGGTTCAGATGATCTCCGCCGAAACCGGGAGGGAGGTCGCTGAGGGCGGAAGCGGGTTGATTCGGGTCTTCGATCTGGCGAATGTCTATTCGGTGATGGCGATTCAAACCGAGGATTTGGGGATCCGGCACGGCGCCGGGTTCGAACTGCTGGGCCGGGCCGCCCTGGCCGAGCCGCGCGGATGTTCACTGATGGCGACATAGCGCATGCGCAAGCGACTCCTATTCATTCTCCTTCTGCCGTTTGCGTTTTTCCTGGCGGCGCTGGCGTGCATTATTTTTTGGGATCGGTTTAAACCTATGGCTCAGACTCCTGAACAGAACAAGACCTTGGCGGAACGGATTGCGGAGTATGGCGGCCCGGCGCGCGCGCGGTTAAAACCGTTTTTCGAGCGGGCTGGCGTGGCCTATCCGCCGCCCAAGGTTATCCTGGCCGGGCTGAAGGCTGAGAAGGCGTTGCAGATCTATGCTTTCGACACGACGAACGGGTATCGTTTCATCCGCTCCTATCCAGTGCTGGGAGCGAGCGGCGTACTGGGCCCCAAGCTGCGCGAAGGCGATCGGCAGGTGCCGGAAGGCATTTATCCGATTGAATCGCTCAATCCTAACAGCCGCCATCATATCGCGCTCAAAATCGGCTATCCCAATGCGGCCGATCGCGCGCAGGCGGCCACCGAAGGCCGCACCAACCTGGGCGGCGACATCATGATCCACGGCGGGTCCGCTTCGATCGGCTGTCTGGCGGTTGGAGACGAAGCCGCCGAAGAGGTGTTTGTCCTGGCTGCGGACACCCAAATCGAGAATGTCACCATCATTCTTTCGCCGGTGGATTTCCGGGCCGGGGTGTCGATCCCCGAAGGGGTCAAGCTGCCCGAGTGGACGGCGCCGCTCTATGGCGAGATCCGCGCCCGGCTGGCTGAGCTGCCGCGGGAGGACAAGAAATGAACTTGCCGAACTATTTCCTCGCCGACCTTCCTCCCGAGGCGACGCTGACCGCACCGATGATTGAGGAGGCATGCCAGACCCTCAAACGCAACCGGCAGATCTACCTGGCCCCCCGCTCGACTCGGAGCCTGATCGAGCTCCTCGATCACCTGGCCAAGAACTGGCTGGAGCCGGAATACCCCTTCCGCAAGGCCGCGCTCGAAGAGGGGCCGGCGGCCACAGGTTTCTCGCGCCCGACGCTGGCCGCAGGCCTGGATTCTTTCTTCCGGCAGGTCACCCGCGACAACCTCAACGCTCTCATCGAGCAGGATTTGGGCGACCCGCAAAGGCTCGACCAAATGACCGCCGCGCAGGTTGAGGCCAAGTCCGGCCGCGCCTCGATGGCCATTGCTCCCGAGTTCCTGGCGCATATTGCCGCGGGCAACATTCCGAACCCCACGCTGCACTCGGTGATGCTTGGCCTGCTGACGCGGTCGGCCCAATTCGTCAAGTGCGGCGCGGGCGCCTCGCTGCTGCCTCGGCTCTTTGCCCACTCGGTTTACGAAGCCGATACCAAGCTGGGCGCCTGCCTTGAAATTGCCGCATGGCGCGGCGGCAACGCGACGCTGGAAAACGCACTCTTCGCTCATGCGGACTGTGTGACGGCCACCGGGTCGGATGAAACTCTGGGAGCGATTCGCGGGCGCCTGCCGGCGGCGGCCCGGTTCCTGGGCTATGGCCATCGCGTCAGCTTCGGGTTTGTCACCAGCCGCGTTCTCTCCGGCATGAATGGGCGCAAAGTCGCCGCCCGGGCGGCAGCCGACGTGGCGGCGTGGAACCAGCTTGGCTGTCTTTCGCCGCATGTGATTTACGTCGAGTCCGGCGGCGCGCTGACACCGGAGCAATTCGCGGAGCTGCTGGCCGAAGAACTGGCCTTGCGCGAGCAATCCGAGCCACGCGGAGAGCTGCCAGTGGAGGCGGCGGCAGCCATTGCCTCGCGGCGTTCCTTTTATGAGATCCGCGCCGCTCACTCGCCCGATACGCGGCATTGGTGCAGCCCGGATTCGACGGCCTGGACGGTGGTATTCGAGGCCGACCCGCGGTTCCAGGTGTCGTGCCTGAACCGATTCGTTTACGTCAAGAGCGTCAAAGACACCGCCGAGATGCTGCAGAACGCCGACCCGGTGCGAAACGAGGTTTCGACCGTCGGCCTGGCGGCCACGGAAGACAAGGCGGAGGAATTGGCGGGGGAGCTGGCGCGCTGGGGGGCATCCCGGGTCTGTCCACTGGGCCGGATGCAACAGCCGCCGCTGGGGTGGCGGCATGACGGCCGGCCCGCGCTGGGCGACCTGGTGCGATGGAGCGATTGGGAGCAATGAACATGGAGCTGCGAAAAACCTATCAGTTCGAGGCCGCGCACCTGCTGCCGCATCTGCCCGAGTCCCACAAGTGCCGGCGTCTGCACGGGCATAGTTTCAAAGTGGAAGTCGCCGTCATCGGGGATTGCGACCCGAAGCTTGGCTGGGTCATGGATTACGCGGACATCACGAAAGCCTTCAAACCGGTCCTGGATAAACTCGATCACTACTACCTGAATGAGGTTCCGGGCCTGGAAAATCCGACCAGCGAGAATGTCGCCGTCTGGATTTGGAACAAGCTGAAGCCGAAGCTGCCGCTCCTAACCGAGATAGTCGTCGCCGAGACCTGCACGGCGCGGTGCGTGTACCGGGGATGACAGGACCGGCTCCTGATAAGGTTTTGAGGGGATTAACAGGATTAACAGGATTCTCTGAAGAGGAATTCTGCAATCCGGTTAATCCTGTCCAGGGCGCAGATCAGTTTTTGAACGCCAGAGTGAATGGAAGGAATTCCCCTCACCCCACCCTCTCCCAAAGGAGAGGGCGTAGCAGCGGCTGGCCCTCGGCCATTCCAGCCGCGTCCGATTCGCCAGCCGACAGACGAGAATTCTCCCTCTCCTTTGGGAGAGGGTGGGGTGAGGGGAATTCGAAAGCCGCTGAGGCTCCAAAAAGTGAACTGCGCCCTCCTGTCTAAAGTTCTAGGCTTTTTCCTCGCCGGGCGGCAGGGAGTGGAGGAGGTTGTGGAGGAAGGCGATGTTGTGGGATTGGACGTATTGCATCTTTCCTCCCATACGGGCGAAGCTCTTGCAGAAGCGCAGGTAGTAGGCCGGGTTGTCCTTGGGGGGCTCGCCCTTGGACCAATCCCAGCGCCCGCCGTCTTGAACGTCCACCACGTAGATGGCGTGGCCGCTCACGGTTTTTTGTCCCGCCTGGAGCCGCAGATTATTGACGCAACTGAGGCTCTTCTCAAATATCTGGGGGGCCATGATCGCCGAGCCGACAGACAAAACCACGCCGCCATCAAGGCCGTCGATGCTGCGGCCAATCAAGGCAAAATCAATTCCCGCAGCGCGTCCGATGGCCGCTCCGTTGAACATCGGCTGATTGCTGATGATGTCGTAGCCGATGCCGGGGTGGACGGTGAACGGAACGTTCCTTTGGAAAGCCTCGGCCAGAATCGAGGTAGCCTTCCACGGATGCTTCACTTCAATCCGTCCGGCGGGCAACCGGTGGATCAGCATGGCTTGCAGCAACTCGGCGCGCGCCGGCGCCAGCGGATGCGCCGGTTCGTCCCGGAGCGCCTGTTCAAGAGATTTCGGTTCCGGCAAAGTGACTCCGTCTTCCGAGATAAACCGGCCGAGGCTGCGCCCGTAGCCTTCGGCGCGCAACCCGCCTGCCAGCAACGCCAGGTGAATGCAGCGGCCGGTCTCCGCCCAGGTGCCGAATGTGCCGGTGGCCAGGTTCTGCCGGACGCTCTCCTCGGTCCGGCCCAGAAACGACAATTCCCAGTCATGGATGGTTCCCGCGCCATTGGTGGCGACATGGGTCACCCAACGCCGCTTGATGAGGTCGTTGACGATGGCCATGCCCCCGTTTTTGATCACATGGCCGCCGTACATGAGGATGACCGCGGCCTTTTGCTTGCGCGCCGCCTGGATGGCCTTGGCGCAGGATTGGATGGTCCGGCTCAGGTCGGCGGGGCAGGGGGGTGGCGGCGCTGCTGGATCGATCAGAATCTTGTCCAGTGCGCTTAAACTTCGGCGTTCGGCCAGCGGCAGCGCTCTGATCCGCTTCAAGTCAATGGGCTCAGGGTAATCGGTCACGGTTTCCATGGGTATCCCAGCCGATGAGGGCGCTGTTTGTCGCCGCAAGTTCGGCTGATCTTCGCCGGGGAACAATGGAGAAAACCGGCCGATATGTCAAAGTCAGAACCTTTGGCTACTTTGCCAGTGCGACCAGGTATCTTTGCAGGCGGGTCGTCTGGTCGGGCATTTCGTGGTGGAGATAGATCTGGTGCAGGTTGCCGCAGATGCGGAGCAACATTCGCCGCGGGGTGACCGGCGCCAGGTAATCATCCCTCACGCTGTAATTACCTTGGAGGAGGTATTGCACGCAATCAGCCTTGGCCAGGATGCGGCCGTGGTTGAAGGTGTCGATGTAGAGTTCAGAGGTGGTGTTCTGGAAACGGCAGACGAAATGGCCTGGGAGGCCGATGCCGGTGATAGGCAGCTTGAGACGCCGGCCGACGAGCATATAGAGCAGGCTCAGGTTGATGGGATTGCCGGTGCGCCGGTCGATGACGCGGTTGAGATAGCTGTTATCCGGGTCGTAATAGTTCGATTCATTGCCCGAAAAGCCGCGATCGTCGAAAAGGTAATTATTTATGGAGCCAAGCAGGTCTTTGGTGGGCAAAGCCGGGTCCATCCGCTCCCGCAACTCGTTGGCGAAATCGTCCAGGACGGCCGCATAGCCCTCGGGATTCAGATCCGGAAACTGGGTTTGGGCCAACAGCCAAGCTGCCTCCTCGATGTTGAAGTCCTCGCCATGCTTGAGACAAAACCCCAGGAACCGATCATCGGCGGCCTGGCGCGCATGGTAACCAACGATCTCGCGCGCCCGCCGGCGCAATACGGGGTCATTGCTCAAGGTGTGGGGCTTGAGCCACTCAACGACGTGTGGGCCCAAGGAGAGAATTTTCGCGCGCACGGCTTGGTACACCGCCGAATCCTCATCGGCCAACAGATTCAGCAGCGCCGTCCTCCGATTCTCGGAGAGCTCCTCGGGCAGTGAAATAGCTCCGGCACAGTTCATACTCTTGCGCGCCAAGGGCAGTTAAGCAAAAAAAACGCTACAATTCAATGAAGAAAGGCGATCCACAGGCACTTTTTTCGCTTGAAATGCGGGTCCGACTGAGCATCAAGGGGCAGAATCGTTTCGGCCCCTGCGCCGATTCCTGGCCTCGAGCTCGATGTTTCTCATCGTGTTCTCGATGAGATCACGATGTTCACGCCGGGTAATTTGATGCACCGCCCTCGCGTCCCGAAACGCGACCATGATGGCAGCCATGGTGAGGACAAAACAGCCGAGCCAATAGACCAGGAAAGCCATCCCTTCCAGCCGTCCCTGGAGCACCGTGGCGCCAGCCACCAGCATCACCGCCGCGGCCGCCAGCACGGCAGCCCCGAACCAACGCCTTCGTGCGGATCCATCCAGGTCCATGCCGGCATCGTAACACAGACTGGTCCGTCCGCAACCCGCTCCCTTGCGATTGGCGCGGAATCGATTATTATGGGAGTAAATGAGCATGGATCCGCTGTATCTAACTTTTAATTGAACTATGGAAATCACCAAGCAACTTGCGATCTTCCTCGATAACCGTCCGGGAATGCTGGCGGACGTCGCCAACGCACTCGCGGAAGCCGGCATCAGCATCTATGCGATCACTACCAGCGATACGGTTGATCATACCGTGATTCGCCTGGTGGTCAGCGATTACCGCAAGGCCCTGCACGTCTTCGAGGAACACGGCACTCTGGTGGTGGAGGACGACGTCCTCATGATCGAGGGTGACAACAAACAGGGAGAACTGGCCCGCATCGCCCAAAAGCTTGCCGAAGCAAAAGTGAATATCGAGTACTGCTACAGCGCCACCCCGGCTGATGCGAGCAAGGGCTTGCTGATCATACGCGTCTCGGACCCGCGCAAAGCCCTCCAGTCGCTTCGACGGGGTTAGGGAGTTACGCCTTGGGAGGTTACGAGGTTGAACTGCGAAATGTGAATCGACCCAGCAAGCGCTTGCGCCTCTTCTAACGCTTTAACCCTTCAGCGCTGCCGCGGCGCTCTTCCATGGTCCTTTACGAAATCAACACCCGCTGCTGGCTGCATGAACTGACGGGAATGCATGGCCACCCGGTCACTCTCGCCGATGTTCCTGAAGAAGTTTTCGAGCAATGGGGGCGGCTGGGGATTACGCATTTGTGGCTGATGGGAGTTTGGACGACCGGCCCGCTGGGCCGCGCCCAAGCCCTCTGCAGCCGGGGTTTGCGTCAGGCTTACGCCGCCGCTCTGCCCGACTGGCGCGAAGAGGATGTGGTTGGCTCTCCCTACGCGATTGCGGACTACCAGATTCCTCTTCCCCTGGGGGGGGAGGAGGGGCTGAAGCAATTCCGTGCCAAGCTGAATGCGCGCGGCATAAAGTTGCTCCTGGACTTCGTTCCCAACCACGTCGGGCTTGACCATCGATGGGCGGCGCAGCAGCCGGATCTGTTCGTGCAAGACTCGAACCAGGCGCCTGGGGTTTTTGCCCAACAAACGGACGCGGGCGTTCGGTGGCTGGCCCACGGCAAAGACCCGTCCTTTGGCCCCTGGACCGATACGATCCAGCTTGATTACCGCCGTGCGGGCACGCGCGCGGCCATGATAGAGCTGCTCCTCTCTGTCGCCGACCGCTGCGACGGGGTGCGGTGCGACATGGCGATGCTGGTGCTCAGCGATGTCTTTGCCAGGTCCTGGGAGAACTATCCCATGCACAATGGCCAAGCAAGCGCCGGCCAGTCATCCCCTCCGGAGTTCTGGTCCGAGGCGATTGCCGCGGTCAAGCGCGCGCATCCGCAGTTCCTGTTCCTTGCGGAGGCCTATTGGGGCATGGAACCCCGGCTGCAATCCCTGGGCTTTGATTTTACCTATGACAAGGCGCTCTTCGATAAGCTCGGGGCCCAGGACGGAGCCGGGGTGCAGGAGCACCTATTTCGGCTTGCGCCCGAGGTTCTCGCGGCAGGCGCGCATTTTCTGGAGAATCACGATGAGCCGCGAATCGCCGCCGCCCTCTCACCCAGTGAGCAGCGGCCGGCGGCGCTCCTAATCCTGTCTCTGCCGGGGCTGCCATTTCTCCACGAGGGCCAATTATCGGGGGCGCGCCGCCGCCTGCCCGTCCAGTTGGCGCGCCGCGCCGCCGAGCCCAAGGAACCCGAAGTGGAGCGCCTTTACGAGCAACTGCTGACCACCTTGCCCGCAACGGCAGTGGGGCGGGGGACAGGCCGGTTGCTCCGGCCTCGCACTGCCTGGGCCGGCAATCCGACAGCGCAGAACATTCAACTGGTGCAGTGGCAGGCGAGTCCGCCGGATTTCGACCTTGTGGCAGTCAACCTGGCCCCGCATCGGAGCCAATGCTATGCCCCACTGGTCATCCCTGAGCTGGCGTTGCGCCCCTGGCTGATGAAGGACCTCCTGGGCCCTGAGCAGTATCGCCGGCTTGGCGAAGACTTGCAGAACCAGGGTCTCTACCTCGATCTGGCGCCCCACGCCGCCCAACTGTTCCACTTCCAGCCGGATCAGTAGCCATGTGTTCACGCCGCGCCCGGTTTTTGCGCGGCGGGTGCTTCGGCTTTATCCCCTGCGAGACGGGCATCCACCTCAGCAGCCTCTGCCGGGTGGATCTCATGGAAATAGTGGTTCGGTTTGGCCAGTTCCCGTTTGTGCGACAGCAAGCCGGCGAATCGGTTGGTGGTGCTGAGCTCGAATTCGACGTCCATTTTGATCGCATCGAACGGGCAGACTTCGACGCAAATCTGGCAACTCATGCAGACCGACGTATCGATGTCGAAAACCTTGGGCTGGAATTGGAGCTTGCCGAGGGAATCGGGTTTTTTGACGGTGTCTTTGACGATGGAAATGCACTGGGGCGGGCATTCCTTCTCGCAAATCTGGCAGGCGACGCACCGGAGCCCTTTCTGCCAGTCATCGCCATCATAGACGAGGAAGGGGAAATTGCGCGCGGCCTCGTTGCGCGGCAGGCGCTCCTCGGGATATTGGACGGTGGTCAGCCGTTCCTCGTTGACATAGCTGCCGATGAAGTTTCGCGCCGTTTCCGCCAGGCCTTTGATGATGCCTTGGCCAAGCATAATTATCGGTCCACCTCGCCCAGCACAATATCGACGCTGCCGAGGATGATTACCGTGTCGGCCACGTGCTGCCCCAGGCACATGTCCTCCAGGACGGTGAGGTTAATGAAGCTGGGAGGCCGGACCCGGTAGCGATACGGGTTGGGGGAGCCATCGCTGATCAGGTAAAAACCGAGTTCGCCTTTGGGGGCTTCAATGCGGCCGTAGGCCTCCCCCGGTTTGGGGCGAAAGCCACGCAGCTTCGCTTTGGGGTCAAGAACGGGTCCGCCGGGAATGCCAGGCAGGGCCTGTTCCAGGATTTTTACCGATTCGCGCATCTCCAGCACACGGACCATGTAGCGGTCATAGACGTCGCCATGGTCTCCCAGCGGGATGCGGAACTGAAAGCGGTCGTAGATGCCGTAGCGGTCGACTTTGCGGATATCGTAGTCGACGCCGCTGGCGCGGAGCATGGGGCCGGTGATGGAGGCGTTGATTGCCAGGTCGCGCGGCAGGATGCCCACGCCCTGGGTGCGGGACATGACGATTTCATTCCGGCTGAGCAGCGACTCGAATTCATCGAGAAAGCGTGGGAAACCGGCGACGACCCCGCGGGCCTGCTCAAGCCAGCCCGGCGGCAGATCGCAGCGGCATCCGCCGAACCGCATATAGTTGCACATCATTCGGGCCCCGGTGAGCGACTCGAATAAATCCAGGATTTTTTCCCGTTCGCGGAAAGCGTACATCAGCGGCGTGCCCGAGGCGCCCATGTCCTGGAGCAGAAAGCCGCAGAGGCAGGTGTGGTTCTGGAGGCGGGTCAGTTCCGCAGTGATCACCCGGATGTACTCGGCGCGTTGAGGAACTTGCAGCCCCGCCAGTTTTTCCACCGCGAGGCAGTAGGACCAATTGTTCGTCAGGGAACAGAAATAGTCGAGGCGGTCGGTGTAGGGGATCGAGCCGAGGTAGCTGGTATTCTCGGCAATTTTCTCGTGGTTCCGGTGCAGGTAGCCGAAAACCGGTTTGAGCTTAACGACCCGTTCGCCGTCCAGCGTCACATCCATGCGGAACACGCCGTGGGTGGATGGATGCTGGGGGCCCATGGAGACCTCAAGCCACTCGCCGCCCTCTCCGCCTGCGGTGCCTTCCTTGGGCCGAAGCTCGAAGTTTCGTTGTTCAACGCCGGCGCTTGTCATGGTCATTTCGGGCCTTCCTGCCGCCGATGGTGGAGGGCGCGCGCCAGCACCTCGTCGTGCGCCGTCGGCTCGTACTCGTAGTCGTCGGGCGCGACGTAGTCCTTGCGCATGGGGAAGTCCTTGAAGCCGTCCCACATGAGGATGCGGCGCAGATCGGGGTGGCCGTCAAAGATGATGCCGTAGAGATCGAAGGCCTCGCGTTCCTGGAACTCCGCGCCGCGCCAGACCGGCGTGAGGGAGGGCAGGTGGCTTGCGCCGGCGCGATCCTCGGTGCGCAGACGCAGGATGAGCGGTCCCTGTTTCAACTCCATCGAGTAGAGATGGTACACCGCTTCGAGCCGGCCGGGCTTTTTGCGCTCGGTGATCTGATCGATTTCGCGCTCAACGCCGTCAATGACCTGCTTGGTTCGGATCGTCTCCCGGGTGGTCGTTTCCGGCCAATCGATCCCGGTCACATTGGAGGCGTAATCCATGAGAAGCCGCGGGGCGTCGCGCAGGAATCTTGCCACAGCCAGCGCGTGATCATTGTCCACCAGCAGCGAGTGCTGGCCGGACGGGCCGGCATGGGAAAGGAGCTCCAGCCGCGCGCCGGGAATGGCGCCCTCGATCTGGCATTTGATGGCATCGAGAGAATCCATTTGGATCATCCAACGTCTGGCTTCTTGTCCGATGAGGGAGGCTGCCACACCTCCGGATTGCTGGGCGGTTCAAGGTCGTGGGGGCCGTATTGGGGCACCGGGAACTCGCTGGGGGCATCGGCGACCAGATGACGGGGGCGGCGTGGGCCGGTGAGCGCCTGTTCGTCGATGAGGCGCTGGAGCATCATAAAGCCATGGAGCAGCGCCTCGGGGCGTGGCGGACAGCCGGGGATATGGACGTCCACGGGCAGGTAGCGATCGATGCCTTTGAGGACGTTGTAGCCCTCCTTGAAGGGCCCGCCGGAGATGGCACACGCTCCCATGGCGATGACGTATTTCGGCTCGGGCATTTGGTTATAAAGCCGGACAACCTGGGGCGCCATTTTCTTGGTGACGGTGCCAGCCACGATCATCAGGTCGGCCTGCCGGGGCGAGGGCCGGAACACCTCGGCGCCGAATCGGGCGAGGTCCCAGCGCGCCATTGAGGCGGCTATCATTTCGATGGCGCAGCAGGCCAGGCCGAAGCCGAGCGGCCAGACCGAATTCTTGCGGCCCCAGTTGTAGAGGTCCTCGAGGGTGGTCGTGAAGATTCCCTGTTTGCTCAACTCGCTGCGGAGCCCTTCGTCCATCCCGGGATTCATCTCCAGGTCAGCGCCCCTTTCCACCAGGCCCAGATCAACCCTTCCGCCAGCAGCAGCAGAAACACCATCATCGCGACGAACGCGGCTGGCGGCAGCCCGTTAAAGGCGACGGCAAACGGCAGCAGAAAGATCGTTTCCACGTCGAAGATGAGAAATATAATTGCGTACAGGTAATACTCCGATTTGAACTGGACCCAGGCGTCGCCCTTGGATTCCAACCCGCATTCGTAGATGGCGTTTTTGTCCGGCCCGGGCTTGGAGGGCGAGAAGGTCCGGCGCCACAACCAGGCGAGCCCGAGGGGGACGAGCGCAAACGCTACGGCCCCGGCCAGCAAAACGACGAGGACCAAATAAGGACTAGACTCGACCGGCATACGGATTGGCGGTTGTTGTTGCCACGAGGCACCCTACGCGGGCGCCGGGGCGGCGTCAACCCGGCGGCTGTCAGCCTCGATTGGCCCGCCAGAGCAGGACAGCGCCGACGGCCTGGAAAATGAAATTGGGCAGCCAGACGATGAGGTAAGGGGCGCAATCGGGCCGGGTGTCGAGGGATTGGCCGACCAGGAAAAAGAGGTAATAGAAGGCAACCAGGACCAGGGCTATGGCGATGCCGATGTTGGTTTCGCGGCGCTGGACGCGGATGCCCAGGGGGATGCCGAGCAAAGTGAAACCGAAGCAGGCGAAGGAAAAGGCCACCTGCCGGTGCATCTGGAACATCACCGGAGTGATCCCTTTCCGGTTTCGTTCCCAGTCTTTTTTCATCGTCACGAGCTGGTCCTTGGACAGGGAGCGGGAAATTCGCCGATCGAGCTGTTCGCGGTAATGCAGCTCGTCGAGCAATTGGGAGAAGGTCATGTCGTCGATGCGCGCGGAGCGGTTACTGCTCTTGGCCGGATCGATTCGCAGCGGGTAGATTCCCTCCTGGAAGCTGCCGGGGTTTTGGTCGGCCTGCAGGATTTTGCCTTCGTAAAGGTAAAGGTTAATCGTGTTGGACGGCTTGTCCAGCTCCACTCGGCCGCGCCGGGAATGGACGGTGAGTACCACGTTAGTCTCTTGCTCAAGCTGGAAGACCCAAACGTCCTCGAGTTGGTCCTCGTGCTTTTTGCCGACGTAAACGATGAAGCCGGGAAAGGTATTGATATAACGGCCTTCGGGCAATTGGAACCCGGCCAGCTGGACTTTGACCTTGTCGAACATGTCGGTGTAGGCGGCGCGACAGCGAGGGCCGATTTCCATGGTAATCAGGGCGCTGAGGGTGCAAAAGGCCAGGCTCAGCAGGAGGATTGGACTGATGAGGGAGAGGAGGGAGATGCCGCTGGCGCGGGCGGCGGTGAGTTCCTGGTCGGCGCTGAACCGGCCGAAAATCAGAAGCGTGGCGGTCAACATCCCCATGGGGAGGGCGAAGACCCAGAGGAAAGGGATGAGCAGGCCGGTGGCCTTGGCGACCGTGCCGAAACCGACCTGGTTGTTGAGCAGGTAGGGGAGGATTTCCTTGAGCGCGCTGCCGAGCAGCAAGACAAACGTGAAGACCGCCACTGTCATCAACAGTGACGCCAGAATCTGGCGCGTCAGATAGGCCTGGAGCGTTTTCACTTCCCGCCTATCCTCGGCAGATTCCGCCCGGCGGGCAATGCTTTTTAAGCTAGTACTCTGGAAACTGAATAACGTTGCGCAACGTTATTTAGTTTCCAGAGTATTGGGGGTTTTTGTTGCGATACACCTCGACTTTGGGCGGGCCCCCGTCGAAGGCGTAGTTGGCGAGCAGATCTTTCAGCCGCATGAGGGTCCAGGGCTGGGAAGAGTTGTTGCCGTTCTTGGTGAAAACAATGTCCTCGGCGAGGTAAGTCGCCGAATGGATGATGTTGCCTTCGGCGTTGAGCACGAGCACGACGTCTCCGTAACGGGTTGGCTGGGGGACGCTGTAATAATTGGCCCGGAGGAATTGGGCGGTAAACTTCGTGCTGGCGAAGCGGTTATCCGGGGGGTCGTTGAAGAAATTCATCGTGCTCCAGTGGCAATCGATGGCGGGGGCATTGGGCTGCGGCGGCTCCGGATAGGTGTAGAGCCGTTGGCGGGCAAACCGCGGCAGCAGATAAAGCAGACTGATGTTCTCTCCCTCGGGCAGGCGTTGAAGTGATTCCAGCAGCGGCAGGGTCTCTTTGATCTGGAGCCCGCGTCCCCAGTATTCGAGTATTTTCTGGAGATCGGTGTCGGGCCGGATGTGCAAGTGGACCAGCAGCGCCGATTGCCGCGACAGCGTTTTGGCCACCTGCAGGCGCTGCGGCTCATCCGGCAAGCCCCGCATCAGCAGGTCAAAGTCGCTGAAGCAAAGGCCGCTGCCGCGCGGATAAACCAGACTCTTGACCTTTGCCACCACCGCCTCATCCACTTTGCTGCCCGCAAACCATGCGTCGGTGTTGTTGCCGGGCACGAGAAACGGGAATTCCATGTAATGGTTGTCGGGCAGGCGGGCCAGCTCATGGTAAAACCTGGCCCGGACCTCAGGAGAAAGCGAGAGTATCAGGGCCTCGTCCGGCAGAATGGACGTGTTGGTGGGAGTGACGGAAAGGAGGGCGGGGGCTAAGGCATGATCCGTCTGTTGCGGGCTTAGTCCGCAGTTGAGCATCAGGTTCCGGACCTCCGGCTCCCGCATCGGCCCAAAGGACCAGGCTGGGGGCTGGCTGCGCTTGATTTCAGGGCTGATGTACTCTTCCGGGCGTTCGATCGTAATGTCGCTAACCACCAGCTCGCCCCAGGGCGCGGACGCTCGTGTCGCGCGGGAGTCCCCGGGCGGGAAAAGGGTCGCCCCATCAGGTTGCTGAGGACTGTCGCCGTTATGAGTGTTCTTGGAATGCGCGCTGACCCGGGTCATCCCTCCGAGCACCAGCAGCGCTCCCGTCACCACCAGCGACAGGCTGAAGACAATCAGCCCCAGGAGGTTCAAGCGAAGGATTATTCCGCCGTCGACATTGCGCCGTTTTATCTCTTTTTTGCCCATCTAACTGTTTCAGGCCGGATGACCGTGACCTACGGATGTAGCTCGAGCCCAAGATCCTAAGCTGATTATCGGTTGAGACAAGTGTTTCTTTAGCCGAAAGAAAGGATGGCTGGGCGCATCCCATTTGAATTCCCGGGAGGGTTCCACTAGCCTGGGGCCTTGTGATGCCGCCCATTCGCCAGCCTGACGCCCTGCGCCCGCCGGTTCGAGCCTCATTCCCTGTTAGCTGTTCCCTGCCCTCGGCAGACGCCCGCCGGCCATTCCGCGCAAGCTCCCTATCCATCTCGGCCGCTCGCGTTTCGCGTGTCAGATTTCACGCCTGCCGCGCTGCTCATTGGGGAGGCATTCCAGCCTTTTCCCTGCTCGAATTGCTCGTGGTCATCTCCATCCTCGCCTTGCTGACGGCGCTGTTGCTTCCGGGCCTTGGCCGCGCCAAGGAGTCGGGCCGCGCCACCGCCTGTCTGAGCAACCTCCACCAGGCCGGGCTCGCCTTACAGATGTATGTGCAGGACAATAACAACCGTTTGCCGTTCATGTCCGACATCTACCCGGGCACAACCAATGCGTTCCCAGGTCCCGACGTCGTGCTTTCCAACTATCTCGGCAATCTCAACGTCCTTCGCTGCCCTTCAGATAAATGGCCTTCGGACAAGGCGCTGGCTTACCCGCCCCAAGGTGCGACGTATTTCGGCCAGACGGGATCGAGCTACTCCTGGAACCACCTGCTCAATGGGAAGGATGCTGACCAACTGATGGTGTTCGGCATGCATTTTAAACGGCACCAGGTTCCGTTGATGTTCGACAAAGGCAAGTTCCACGCTGCCCGAGGCCCCAACAAGGGGGTCAATTACCTCTACGCGGATGGCCACATCAGGAACCTGCTGGTTCTTGAAGGGAGTGATTAAGCCGTTTTTGCTCGTAATCCTGTTTGCTTTTTGCCCTCTCCAACCGTAAGTTACGGGTATCAGTCAGGCTACCCCCAAAAGCGCAATATATTGGCCTTGAGTAGGCCGCCCAGCACAACTAATAGTAGTTTTCTCATTGGGAAAATCTAGTTTCTCGTTGTGTGCGGAGGTTCTTTTTCGTACAATTTTGCGCTGAGTTCGGCCATCGCTGAAAAGGGGTGTCCGACTGACTTTTATGCCTGAGGAAAACGTGCTAGAAAAGACTGAGAATACGAATGCCGCCCCTGCTACACAGGCCGCACCGGAGAAATACGATGCGTCCAAGATCGACAAGCTCGAGGGGCTGGAAGCGGTGCGCAAACGCCCGGGAATGTATATCGGCGACCCGGACGAGCATGGGCTGCATCATTGTGTTTTTGAAGTGCTCGACAACTCTATTGACGAGCACTTGGCCGGCTACTGCTCCAAAATCGAGGTTACGGTCCACGTGGACGGATCGGTATCCATTCGTGACAACGGCCGCGGCATTCCGGTCGATATCCATCCCAAGTGGAACATTCCGGCGGTCGAGTTGGTGCTGACCAACCTTCATGCCGGCGGCAAGTTCGGGCAGGGCGCCTATAAATACTCGGGCGGCTTGCACGGCGTCGGCGCCAAGTGCGTCAACGCCCTTTCGGATTGGTTCAAGGTGGAAGTGTCGCGCGATGGCAAGGTCTATGCGATGCGCTTCGCCCGCGGCGCGACCACGGAAAAGCTCCAGGTCATCGGCAAGGCCAAAGGGACCGGCACGCTGATCACATTCAAGCCGGACCCGACGATTTTTACCATCACGATTGAGTTCAAATTCGAGTTGCTGGCCAACCGGATGCGCGAACTGGCCTTCCTCAACCCGGGCGTCGAAATCGTCCTGACCGACGAGCGGATAGACAAGACCGAAAGACTTCTTTATAAAGACGGCATCGAGGAGTTTGTCAGACAACTCGGGCGGAACAAGCAGCTTCTGCATCCCAAACCGATCGTCATCAGCCGGCAGAAAGAGGAGATCTATGTGGATTGCGTCATGCAATACACGGACAGCTACAACGATCAAATCCTCTGCTTCGCCAACTCGATCCCGAACCCCGATGGCGGCACGCACCTGACCGGCTTCCGATCGGCGCTCACCCGTGCCATCAATCAATATGCCAGGCAGAACGAGCTGTTGAAGGAGAAAGATCCGGCTATCTCGGGGGATGACGTCCGGGAAGGCTTGGTTTGCGTCCTGAGCGTGAAGCTGCCCAACCCGCGCTTCGAATCGCAGACCAAGGTCAAACTCGTCAACACCGAGATCGACGGCATCGTCTCCTCGATTGTCTATGACGGGCTGATGACCATCTTCGACTCGAACCCATCGTTGGCGAAGAAGGTGATCGAGAAGGGCCTGCTGGCGGCGCGGGCGCGGGAGGCGGCCCGGAAGGCCCGCGAAACGGTGCGCAAAGGAGCGCTGACTGGCGGAGGCCTGCCCGGCAAGCTGGCCGATTGCTCCGACCGCGACCCGGCCAACACCGAGCTTTACATCGTCGAGGGCGACTCCGCCGGCGGGTCCGCCAAGCAGGGCCGCGACCGGAAGTTCCAAGCTATCCTGCCTATCCGGGGCAAACTCATTAACGTGGAGAAAGCCCGCCTCGACAAAGTGCTCCAGAACAACGAAATCCGCACCATGATCACCGCGGTCGGCACGGGGATCGGTGACGGCGACGGAGAAGGGGCCTTCACGCTCGAGAAGTTGCGCTACCATAAGATCATCATTATGACCGATGCCGACGTGGACGGCTCGCACATCCGGACGCTGCTGCTGACGTTTTTCTACCGGCAGATGCCCGAGCTGGTTCGCCGCGGCTATGTTTATATTGCCCAGCCGCCGCTCTATCAGATCGCCCGCAAGAAACGCGTGGAATACGTCGACGATGACGCGCAGTTGAACAAGATTCTCATCCAGCTCGGCACGGATGAAGTGCGCCTGCGCAATCTGCGGGACAACAAGGAATTGTCGGAAAAGCAGCTTAGCGAAATCCTGGATCTGCTCGAGGCTCTGGACAAATACGTCAACGGTCTGCGCCGCAAAGGGGGCGACTTCGCCGTCTATCTCGATCATCGCGATGCGACGACCCATGAGCTACCGCGGCACCTGGTGAAGATTCGGGAAGGCAACAACGAAACGGTCCGCTATTTCCAGGACAGCGAGGAGCTGGCGAAATTTGCCGAGGACAACGCGGACCTCGACCTTGGGCTTTCCGGCGAGGAAGAGGAGAGCGACACGACGATTCTCGAGAAGGCGAGAAACGGCGTGACCCGGCGGGCGCGGCACGAGGAACTTTATGAAAGCTCGGCGATCAAGGAACTGCTGGAGAAGCTTGCCGCAAAGGGGCTTAGCGTGGAACACTACGCGGCCCAGGATAACCCGCTTTTCGAGCTGATTGAGGGCGAAGGGGACAAGCAGCAGGTCAAACCTCTTTTTTCAATTCCCGAGATTCTTTCGAGCATCAAAGAGGTGGGCCGGCGCGGCCTGCAGATTAAGCGGTTCAAAGGTCTGGGGGAAATGAATCCGAAAGAGCTTTTCGAGACCACCATGAATCCCGCCCGGCGCAAGCTGCTCCGCATCGACCTGACCGATGCCGTCGAGGCCGAAGAGATGTTTACCAAACTAATGGGCGAGGAGGTCGAACCCCGCCGCCAGTTCATCGAGGACAACGCGCTGAACGTGAGGAATCTCGATGTCTAGGCAAACCGCAGACCATTTTTAAGTTTCCATGGCTGAAGACAACGCAAGCAATAATCCGCCGCCGCCGCCGGCTTCCACGCCGGCGTACGCGGCCAATGAAAAGGTGGTCAAAATCAATGTCGCCGACGAGATCAAGAATTCGTTTCTTGACTACTCAATGTCGGTGATTATCTCCCGCGCGCTGCCGGATGTGCGCGACGGCTTGAAGCCTTCCCAGCGGCGCATCCTCTACGCGATGCATGAGCTGGGGCTTTATCCGCCCAAGAAGCACATGAAGTGTGCCAAAATCTGCGGCGACACCTCCGGCAATTACCATCCGCACGGCGAGGCGGTCATCTACCCGACTTTGGTTCACATGGCCCAACCGTGGGCGATGCGCGAGCGGCTGGTCGATTCCCAGGGTAACTTCGGCTCCGTGGAAGGCGATCCCCCGGCGGCCATGCGTTACACCGAGGCCCGGCTGACTCCCCTCGGCGGCACGCTCATGGCGGACATGGACAAAGACACCGTCGATTTTGTCCCCAACTATGATGAGCGCCTCACCGAGCCGGTGGTCTTTCCCTCGGCTTTTCCCAATCTTCTCGTCAACGGAGGCACCGGCATCGCTGTCGGCATGGCTACCAACATGGCCCCGCATAATCTCGGCGAGATCGTCGACGGCATCTGCGCCCAAATTGACAACCCGGCCATTACCGTCCCCGAGTTGATGCGCTACGTCAAAGGGCCGGATTTCCCCACCGGTTGCAGCCTCTGCGGCCTTGAGGGCATCAAACATTATTTCAACACCGGCCGCGGCGCGCTCAAAGTTCGCGGCAAAGTCGGTCTTGAGGAACTCAAGGGGGGCCGCGAGCAGATCGTCATCACCGAGATCCCCTTTAACGTGAACCGCGCGGTGCTGGTGGAACGGATTGCCGAATTGGTGAATGAGAAGATCATCACCGACATTACGGCAGTGCGCGACGAGTCCGACGAGAACACGCGCGTGGTCATCGAGGTCAAGCGCGACGCCATTCCCAAAGTCGTCATCAACAACCTGTACGAACACACGGCTCTGGAGACGAGCTTCGCTGTGAACGCGCTGGCCATCGACCACGGCCGGCCCAAGACCCTCGGCCTGAAGGAGCTCATCAATTGTTACATCGAGCATCGGCGCGAGGTTGTCGTCCGACGCACCAAATTCGAGCTGCGCAAGGCCGAGGAGCGGGCCGAGCAGTTGGAGGGCTACCTTATCGCCCTGTCGAACCTCGACGAGTTCATCCGCATCATCCGGAGCTCCGCGACGCGCGAGGAGGCAAAGATCAAGCTGCTGGCCTTTGAGTTCACCCGCGCCCAGGTGGAGGCCATCGGTATCCAGTTCCGCAGCGAAGAGCGCCTGACCAGCGGACGCTACGCGTTCAGCGAGCAGCAGGCGGACGCGGTTCTCGAATTGCGGCTCTATCAGTTGACGGGGATGGAAATCGACAAGGTGCGCTCCGAATACCGGTCGCTGCTGGAAAAGATCACCGATCTGCTGGACATTCTGGCCAAGGAATCTCGCGTGCTGGCGATCATCAAGGAGGAGCTGCAAGCGATCAAGGCGAAGTACGCCACTCCTCGCCTGACCGAACTGAAGCCGGACGAAGGCGAAATCGCCATTGAAGACCTGATCGCCAACGAAGGGGTCATTATCACGCTGACCCATAGCAGCCTCATCAAGCGCACCAACGTAAGCTCCTACCGGGCCCAGCGGCGCGGGGGCAAAGGCGTGATTGGCATGGCCACGCGCGAGGGCGCGACGGAAGAGGACCAGGACTTCATCGAGCACCTTTTCACGGCCAGCACACATGATTATCTGGCATTCTTCACCAACACCGGCCGGGTGTACGTCGAGCGCGTCCACGAAATCCCCGATATGGGCCGGGCGGCCAAGGGCCGGAGCATCGCCAATTTGCTGGAACTCAAACAGGGCGAGACCATCGCCGCCCTGATCCGCATCGAAGCGAAAAGCGGTCCGAACAAGGAAGACACGACCTGGCAGCAGGAAGGCTGCCTGTTCTTCGCGACCCGTCAGGGCACGGTCAAGAAGACGGCCATCGAGGAGTTTGCCAACGTCCGCAAAGGCGGCATCATCGCGATCGGCATCGAGCCTGGCGATACGCTGATCGACGTCAAGCTCACCTGCGGCCGGGACGAGGTGGTCCTCATCACCCACGATGGCATGAGCATCCGCTTCTCGGAGGAGGATGTTCGTCAGATGGGCCGGCCCGCCACGGGCGTGCGCGGCATCAGCTTGAGCGAAGGCGACGCGGTAGTCGCGCTGGCCGTGGTGGTGAAAGACGCGACGTTGCTGGTGGTCAGCGAGAATGGCATTGGCAAACGGACCCCGTTCGACATGGTCCTGGAGGACGGCACGATGGAGCCGGTCTATCGCCTTCAGTCACGGGGCGGCAAAGGCATCATCACCATGAAGACGACCGAGAAGAGCGGCCGGGTGGTGGGGGCGCTTCCGGTGCGCGATCCCGACGAGATCATGGTGATCACCGCCGGCGGCCAGATGGTTCGCACCTTTGTCAAAGGCATTCGCGAGGCCGGCCGCAACACCCAGGGGGTGAAGGTTATCGACCTTGCCGAAGGCGACAAGCTCCAGGCCATTGCCCCTGTCATTAGTGAACAAGAGGAGGAGGAGGACACTTCCCCAGAGCCTGAACCCGCATCATGAATTCACGCCCGGGCGCGGGGTCCTCACCGCGCCGAGAGGCCTCCGGAAAACCGACCTTTATAACCCATCTTGCGCAGCGCCTCGATGGCCGGCTATCGCGCCTCGATCGCCAACCAGAAAGGGATTGCGTAAGGCCACTTGATAACAATGCGGCCCACATGCCGCGCCACTCCTAGACTTGAAACTGAATCTTCTGCCTTATCCCCGCCGGCTCGTTCGGCTTCCGGGGTTCTACACGATCCCCAGCCGCGCCGGAATTAATATCGATCCCGCTTTGCCCCAGGCCACGGCCAAGCTGCTCTTCGAGCGCCTCAGCGCGGCGACCGAGAAACTCGGCGTCACGCTCACTCTCGAGCCGCCGCCGTCGCCGGGCCGATCCGCGCCCGCGGCGCGGACTCAGGACCGGCTGTCCCGCCGGCACAAATCCCCGGCGCCGGTCCAAACCCAGGATGCCGGTCCCGTCATCAACATCGTTCGCAGCGAGCTGGCTCCCGATCATGCGGAGGCCTATATCCTTCGCATCGAGTCGATTGGCATCACGGTGTTCTTCCGGGACGCGGGGGGCTTGCGCGCCTGTGCCGCGACGCTCCGGCAATTGCTGCGCGAATATGGCAGGCGCTTGCCGCGGCTGGTGATACGGGATTTTCCTGATTTTGACAGGCGCGGGGTGATGCTCGACGTCTCCCGAGGCCGTGTTCCCAAGCTCCAGACCTTGCTCGATTTGGTCGACCACCTGGCCGACTTCAAGATCAACGAACTCCAACTGTACACCGAGCACACGTTTGCTTACCGGCGTTACGAAGCGGTCTGGAAAAGCTGGGGTGCGCTCACCGGCGAAGAAATAACCCGGCTGGACGCCCGTTGCCGCGAATTAGGCATTGACCTGGTTCCGAACCAGAATTCCTTCGGCCATTTGCGGCAGTGGCTCGAGCATGCCCCGCTCAAACGGCTGGCCGAGACCGCCGAACCCTACGAGGTTAACGAGGGCTCATTCCTGCGCTATCCTTCAACGCTGGCCCCCAACCATCCCGGAACCCTTCCGTTCCTGCGCGAACTCTACGACGAGTTGCTGCCCAATTTCACAAGCAAGCGCTTCAATGTGGGCTGCGACGAGACCTGGGACCTCGGGCAGGGCCAGAGCAAACGCCTCTGTGAAACCAAGGGCAAGGGAAGGGTGTATCTGGATTTTCTGAAAAAGATCCATCGTGAGGTGTCCGCCCGCGGCCGCCAGATGCTCTTTTGGGGTGATATTCTCCTGAATTACCCCGAGTTGATTGCCGAGTTGCCCAAGGGCGTCATCGCGCTGGATTGGGGCTATGAAGCCGATCACCCGTTTCCGCGCGAGGCGAGGGGCTTCTCGGAAGCCAAAGTGCCGTTCTACATTTGCCCGGGTACTTCAACCTGGACCACGCTGATTGGCCGCCATGACAACGCGTTTGCCAACCTGCGCTCGGCTGCGCGAGCCGGACGCAACTACGGAGCGGCTGGTTTCCTCATCACCGACTGGGGTGATGGCGGCCATCCTCAGCCGCTGGCGGTCAGCTACCTGCCTTTTTTAGCCGGGGCCGCATTGAGCTGGTCCGGCCAAACCTATGACGAGAAGCTCCTGATCCCGGTGCTGAGCCGCGACGTCTTCAACGATCCGACCGAACGCATGGCGAAGGCGGCGCTGGACCTTGGGTTAGCCCATCGAAAATTCAACTTCTACGCACCGAACCTGACGCCTTTTGGCGCTGTCATTGCCGCGCCTCCCGCCGAGCGGCGCGAATTGGTCTGCCGCGACGGCTTGAAGTATCATGCACGCATCCCGGCTAAAAACATCCAGGCTGCGCTGGACGAAGTAGAACGGCAGCGCGCTCTGCTTGCCAAGGCGCAGCCTAAGACGCGCGACGGCGAGATCCTGGCGGCCGAATTAGATCTAGCGGCGAGGATGGCGGCGCAATCCTGCAAATTCATGCTCTGGCAGCAAGCTGTCGCCGCCGGCAAGAGCGCCGCGGCCAAGGCCTTGGCCGGCGCCGGCATCCGAGAATTGCGCGATCTGGATCGTGACTTTTCAAAGTATTGGCCCTCCCGGAACAAAGGCACGGCCGAGAATTGCTCGCCCTTCCTGAGCTGGCGAATTGCGGATTACCAGCGGCCGTCTTGCTGATTATCCCGGCCCTGGCAACCGCGTGACGCGGATCGTATCGGGTGTCGGGTGTCGCGGGTGCGGAGTCGCAAACTCTCGCTCGACACTCGCCCGATTTACGCGTTACGCATCACGTTTCACGTTCCGCATCGACACCCTCAGCTCACCCCTGTACCCTTCCCCGGGTCTATGTCGATCGCCGATATCCGAAGAGAATACAGCCTGGCCAGCCTGAGGCGGCGGGATCTGGCGGAGGATCCCATAGTTCAGTTCAAGCGCTGGTTCGAGCAAGTTGAGGGCAAGCGGGCCAGCGGCTGGCTGCTGAAGCTCCTGACCCGCATCGGCAAATCGCTCATGCAGGTGACCGGCGCGGAGCCGATGGATGAGAATGCCATGATACTGGCCACCGCGGACAAGGACGGCCGGCCCTCCGGGCGCGTGGTCCTGCTCAAAGGCGTGGACCAGCGCGGCTTTATCTTCTACACGAATTACGACAGCCGCAAAGGACGTGAGTTGGAGGAGAACCCGCAGGCGGCGCTGGTCTTCTATTGGTCGAATCTCGAACGGCAAGTCTGCATCGCGGGCACAGTGAGCAAACTGCCGGCCGCGGAATCGGAGGCGTACCACAACAGCCGCCCTCGAGGCAGCCGCATCGGCGCCTGGGCCTCGGAGCAGAGCTCCGTCGTGCGCGACCGCGCCGAGTTGGAGACCCATTGGAGTGATTTCGAGGCGCGATACCCGGGCTCGGACGTGCCCAAACCGCCGAACTGGGGCGGGTATGTGCTTGCCCCGGCCCGCGTGGAGTTTTGGCAAGGCAGGCCCAATCGCCTCCACGACCGCTTCCGTTACACTCGCCAGCCGGACGGGACATGGCTCATCGAGCGCTTGTCTCCCTGAGGTGAAAAGAGAGATAATCGACTTACCTGATTTGCATTATGGCCACCCAACTCAAAGCCCTTGCTGTCAACGGCAGCCCCCGCAAAGGCGGCAATACCGAAATCCTTCTCAAGAAAGTCCTCGAACCGCTGGCCGCTGCCGGTTGGCAAACCGAGTTCATCCAGTTGGGCGGCAACCCCATTCACGGCTGCCGCGCCTGCTATCATTGCTTCGAGGCCAAAGATTTGCGTTGCGGCTTCAAAGATGATCTGTTCAACACGTGCATGGCGAAGATGATTGAGGCCGACGCCATTCTTCTCGGCTCTCCCACTTATTTTACCGATGTCAGCGCCGAGATGAAGGCTCTCCTCGATCGCGCAGGCCTGGTCGCCTTGGCTAATGGCGGCCTTTTCCGCAAAAAAATCGGCGCAGCCGTTGTCGCCGTTCGTCGCGGCGGGGGCACCCACGCCTTCGACACTATCAACCACATGTTCCTGATGTCCGGCGCCATCATTCCGGGCTCCACCTATTGGAACCTCGGTTTCGGGCTCGACAAAGCCGAAGTCAAAAGGGATGAAGAAGCGATGCGCAACATGGCCGATTTGGCGCAGACCATTGCCTGGCTCGGTGCCGCTCTCCGCTCCAGTGCCGCCTCCTATCCCTCCGGCAACGTCTCAGAGCCGACGCCATAACCGCGCGACCGCCTCGTTCGTAAGTTTCTGACGGTTGGAACCCGCGGACGGAGCGGGCCAGGTTTCGACGAGCCGCATCCGGCGCGCTCCCAAACCCTTGTCACCTCGGTTTGGCATCAGCCCCGGAGTTGGCCGGTGCCGATTCCCAGCCATTTATAGCTGGTCAATTCCTCAAGGCCCATGGGGCCGCGCGCTCCGATCTTGTCGGTGCTGATTCCGATCTCCGCTCCCATTCCAAACTCGCCCCCGTCGGTGAAGCGGGTTGAGGCGTTCCAGTAAACCGCCGCGGAATCGACTTCGCCGAGGAACTGGTTGGCGCGCGCTTCGTTGCGGGTGACGATGCTGTCGGAATGGGCTGAGCCATAATGGTTGATGTGGTCAATAGCCTGCCGGACGCCATCGACGACGCGTATGTTGAGGATATAGTCGTTGTATTCGGTAAAAAAATCCGCCTCGGTGGCGTCGCGGATGTCGGCCTTCGGGCATGAATGGGCGGATGCCAGAATCGCCGCGGCGGCAGGGTCGGCCCGCATCTGGACGTTCTTCTCGGCCAACCGCTGCGCGATGGTGGGGAGGAAAGCCTTGGCGATTTTGGCATCCACCAGCAAGGTTTCCATCGAGTTGCAGACGGCGGGCCGCTGGACCTTGGCGTTCAGGGCGATCCGTTCGGCCATCGTCAGATCCGCCTCCGCATCCACATACACATGGCACACCCCTTTGTAATGCTTAATCACGGGGACTTTAGAGCACTCCGCAACGGCCCGGATCAAGCCCTCGCCGCCGCGGGGCATGCAAAGATCGACATATTGCGTCAGGGCGAGCAGTTCTTTGATGGCCTCCCGGTCGGTGGTGGGGACGACTTGGATGGCGTGGGCGGGAAACGCGGGAAGGCTCGCGCTGCCAGCCTCGATCATGATGCGGGCGATGGCTTGGTTCGAGTTGAGAGCCTCTTTGCCTCCGCGCAAAATCGTTGCGCTGCCGGCTTTGAAGCAGAGGCTGGCGGCATCGGCGGTGACGTTGGGGCGTGATTCGTAGATGATCACGATGACCCCGATGGGCGTGGAGACTTTCCTGAGCTTGAGGCCGTTGGGGCGGACTCGCTCGTCGAGCACGCGCCCGATGGGATCGGGCAGGGCAGCGACCTCGCGGAGTCCCCGGGCCATCGAGGCAATCCGCTTGTCGTCGAGCTTAAGGCGGTCGAGCATCGCCGCGGAGAGACCCATCCTGGCGGCCGTTTCCAGGTCCAGGGCATTGGCCTGCTGGATGGCGGGGCCGTTTTGTTCGAGCGCGGACGCCATGGCCAGCAGGCAAGCGTTCTTGTCGGCTGGGGCCAGCTTCGCAAGGTCACGCGAGGCCGTCTTGGCCTGCTTCGCCAGTTGGGTCATCTGCTCGCTCAAACTCATGAGGTGACATTAGCTTAAATGGTTCAACAATGCCACGTTTAATCGAAATGCCCCTGTAAGGCGCCCAGAATCCTCGTGCCAAATCTGCCGGCCCCTGCTATAAGACCCAGGATTTGCAAGAGGACAGTTCAACCTATGGCGCGTATGCGCTGCATGCGAGCCTCGGCACGGAAGCGGTCCCGGGCAGAATTGTCTTTGCGAACTGGCGGCTGCGGTTCGAGTCGGGGCAGGCAGTGTATGAGATCCCGCTGACGCGGCTCCAGATCGCCCGAGATGAAGACGCCGGCGGCCGGATCGACTTCTCTGATCCGCAGCAGCCGGATTGCTCTCTCTACACTTTCGATGCCGATGTCCTCAAGGATCGTTCGCTGCGGCAGCAGGCCTGCACGCGCCGCCAAATCGAGGCGATACAGGCTCCTGCCGAGCTGAAGCGCCGCCTTAAGCTCACGGCCGCGTTTCTGGCGGCCTTTGCCGTCGTAGCGGTGGCGGTATCGATGCTCATGGGGGCGATGGTCCGGTTGCTGGTTGCGCGGGTGCCTCCCGCCTGGGAACAGGAATTGGGGGACTCACTGATGAAGGACGTCAAAAGGCAGGCGGTGTTCGTCGAAGACAGCAGGCTCAAAGCGAAGCTGGACCGGGCCGTGAGCCCTCTTATCAGCACGTTGACCTCCAATGGCGCGTCTTTCAAGTTCTATATCATTCAGGAGCCGCTGCCGAATGCCTTTGCCCTGCCTGGCGGCCACGTGCTGATCACCACTGCCTTGCTGGATGCCGCGGATCGGCCGGAGGAGATCGCCGGCGTGGTGGCTCACGAGATCGCCCACGTGACGCGGAAACACGGCTTCCGCAAGATCATTTCGTCGGCGGGTCCATTTTTCATCTTCAGGCTTTTTGCCGGAAGCGATTCCGGATTGCTTGGGGCGCTGGGGGGCAGCTCGGAATTGCTCATTCGTCAAAGCTTCTCGCAGGAATACGAACTGGAGGCTGACGCGGTGGGATGGGACTCGCTGGTGGCCGCGCGCATCGACCCTCACGGCATGATCGAGATGCTCGAAAAGCTCAAGTTGATTCAGGATAATCTCCCGTCCGATTCGCTGCAGGTAGGGGCCTTCCAAAGCCATCCGGCGACGGAAAAGCGCATTCAAAGACTCGAAGCCAAGTGGCGCAAACTGCCGGATAAGACCGGGTTCATTGAACTGAACTGGGAACCGGCGAAGTAGACAAAACGGGGCGAATCCGGCGCCGCCCGCCGAGCGCCATGAGGCGAAGCGCCCGCGTCTTGAGCCCAGCAATAGACCAATACTCGCGGGCCTCGAGATCGCTCCGCCCGCTCACCGGATCGAGCCTTCCTGTGCCGCGAACCGGCGCGTGGCGTGGGGGGTGCCGGCTGCGGGGAAGCCCGCGTGGCCTCGATCAAAAAGGCGCACCAACAGGGTGCGCCAAAATACACACGGCGATTCAGCTTACCTCCGGCGAAGGGTTTTTTGCAATAAAAAAAGGCGGCTCCACCCGGAGCCGCCTGAACCTAACTAACCACCATTACAAGGAACCAATACACCGTAACCCCCGGGGAAAAGGGACGCCATGGGGTGAAACCCGCAGATTCGGCGGACCAAAGACCTCATGCATGGAACTGAGGGCTGCCACGGCCTTGGCGTGGTTTCCGTCGCCCGCGACCCTCCGTGTTTTGGGCATTTGCCTGGGACTGTCGCGGAATTGTTCCCCGCATTTCGACCGTTGCAACAAATCTAATGCTGGTGGTGGAGGGGGACGCCCGAACTCTCTCGCTTCCCAAGGGGATTTCGGGCTGCCTTCCAAAGCCAGAAGGCGAGGCAAAAACGGACTTATCCCAAGGCATTTGTGGTGGGAGATATATTTTTTGGGCTTATGGACATTCCACTGCAGGTTCTTTGCAGGTAGTCTCTGAAGTGTAATGTGAGAGGCCCGCGACGGCGGACTCCTCGAATGTAACATCGGCATTAGAGCAAACGGCAAAAAACGATCAACCTTAACCCCCATGAAAAGAATATTTGCACCTCGTCCGCTCCGGGCCTTGGCATTGGTAATATTTTCGGCAGGCTGGCTATGGCAGGCTCCTTCCGTGGATGCCTCCATCATTTTCTCCAATGCGGGTCCCCTGACCGTAGTCGGGGATGGAGCGACGGTCACGACCAATATCCTCAGCAACACCAGTTTCTCCCGGGACGACACGTCGTCCGGGACCGTTTATTTTCGTTATACGGTGACGAATCCCCCCGGTCCCTTCGATAGCGGTTATTTTACTTGCGGCATGCAGCTTGCCCTAAATGGCGGAGCTACTCAGACGCTTTTCGTCGGCAAGACGTTCTGGGATTGGCCCTATGATACCTATGCGCCGAGCTTGTTTGATCCCAATAACTACAACGCGGCCGACATTTATCTAAACTCAGCAACACCCGAGGCCGGCGCAGCCTACCAATATATCCGGGATACTGATGTTACGACCACCATTATTTGTGTGCAGTATATCCCTGGAACCAATGACGTTGTGACTATTTGGCTCAACCCGGACTTGACGGTCTCGGAGAGCAGCCAGTCCACAAATCTGATTACCAGCTTTCAGAACAACTGCAGTTTCAGCGAGGTAGACCTGTTGAACATAAACTATGACGGTGGGACGGCGGCTGGCGGCGCCGGGAGCGGAGTGTGGGTGTACTCCGACGTGGTCATTGCCACAACCGGAGCAGAGATTGGCTTTCCTCCGCCTGGCGCAGCGCAGATCCAAGCCTCCGGAAACACCATTACCTTGTCATGGCCGGGAACCGGCGTCCTGCAGGAGGCGCCATCGGTGAGTGGTCCCTGGATGGATTGCACTGTCCAGTCCAACCCCCAGACCCGCCCAACGACCAACAGCGCGGCGTTCTTCCGGGTGCGCTAAGTGAAGGCAGCACTTCGGCTTGGACTCGAGCAAGCAAACCGGCAGTTCCTGCGAATCGGCCCGAGGACTAGAGAAGATTGGTTATGAACGACATGCACACGTCAGCCTGCACCCGCGAGCAGCCGGGCCGTCGCGCCTTCACGCTTATCGAGTTGTTGGTCGTGATTGCGATCATCGCGATTCTGGCGGCCATGCTGCTGCCGGCATTGTCGGGCGCCAAGCACCGGGCGTTGCAGACTCAGTGCACGAGCAACCAGAGACAGATCGGTATTGCGCTCAACATGTATTGCAGTGATAACAACGAGTCTTATCCCGCACATCCAGACTGGGCGTCAATGGGGGGGCAGGACGGCCGCTACTACACGTTTGTGGCCGCAACCAATCGCCCCCTCAACGCCTACACCAAAAACCTCCTTCTGTTCAAGTGCCCCGCTGACAAAGGAGATGCGATGCCCGACGCCCCTGTCCCCACCACGGTGAACAGCAACTGCTTCGCGGTATACGGAAACAGCTATCTCGTTCAATGGGCCGACCCTTTGAACGCGGTCGATCCGAATTGTGCGCAGGCGCGATACTGCTTCGGGGTGCGCAGCGTGACGGCCGCAACGACTCCAATGAAGACATCCGTTTTCGCCGTCAGTGTCGTCAATAAAATCATCCAGGGAGATTGGACCTGGCATGCCGACCGGGGGACGACCGATCCTCGGAGCCTATGGCACAACTACCGCGGGGCCAGCTTGGACGTGATGCTCTATGCCGACCTTCATGTTCAGGCATACAAGTTCGCGACCAACGCCGCATCGCTCCCTCCGCCAAATCCCGGTTACGTCTTTTGGTGAGATCGCAACCGACACATCAGAGCTCAGTACCGGGACCCATCAAACGTAAGCCAGAAGAAAAAGCGTTAAACAACACTCCAAGCAACTCCGCGATAAACATTCCATTCCCGGATGAAGAAGCACGATAGCAATCAGAACCTGCCGGCAAGAATCCCCAGAATACGTCTGGCGCTCGGGGCGGCGGTGGCGGCCTGTGCTTCTGTGTGCTGGGCGGCGGCTGCCTTAGCGCAAGGGCCAGCTATGGCCGCAGGCGGAAAGGCGGAAGTCGACTTTCGTTATTCGCCCCCGGAATGGCAGTCGGCCATTTGCCTGCCGGACGATCCTTGCAAGTCGCTGGTTGATAAGAGCGGCGCGCTGCTCTACCACTACGATCAGGGCGGACGCGAATTCGGGACGAGCATCATGGTCCAAGCGTGCTCGAATGCTACCTGGCAGAAGCAGGAGTTACTCTCGCCCCGTGTGCCGATCGTGCGCACGTGTTTCGAGGGCGATGGGCTTACAGTTGTTGAAGAGGCCTTTGCGGTGACGGATCTGCCCCAGCCCTCCACCGCCAAAAGGCCTCTCATGCGAACGGATGGCTGGCAGACGGAGCGCGATTGGGCAAGCCCGGCCCCTGGCGTGGCCGCCCGGGATATCGCGCTGCATAAGAACGGCTCTCTCCAGTTCGAGGCGGCTGGCAGCGCCCGGCGGGTAGCACTCGTGTTGTGCGAGGGGTGGTGGGACCAGCCGGGCCAGAGGGTTGAAGTGTTGAGTGTGGAAGGGGCTGCGCCGCGGACGGTCGATACCGTGGCGGATATCGGCAAGAATAAGGCCAAAGTATTTTGGTTTGACGCCAGAGACACTAATGGCGACGGCAAGATCGAGATCCGCATTGAGGCCGCGGGGAAATCAATCGACAAGACGACAATTCTCAACGGCCTCTGGGTGTTTCCTCCGGATGCTCCGGAGGAGGATCAAGCCGTATTGGCCGGCAAGCCCAACTCCCGCTGGATGGCCCGGTTGGATCAGGCCGCCATTGGCGGTCCATCACGCAACGACTTGGTCATGGTCCAGGTCACGAATACCAGCGCGCAGCCGAAGGCGTTGGAGCCCAAGATCATCGTGGATACGACGATGGGATGCCGGCTTGAGGGCCAGCGCGTAAAGGTCAACAACCATGAAACGGTGAGCAGTTCCCTGAGAATCACAGGCCTCGTTCAGGGGAAGGAAGTGCAGCTCGAAAGAGTGACGGTGCCGGCGGGGCGAACCACCAGCTTCTTTGTGCTTTATAGCGGCGGAGGCGAAATCGTGGTCCATCCGAGTACCGTTACCGAAGCCCTGGCCTCGCGGGAGCATGCGGTCAAGTATTGGGAGAAAGCTCCATTGCCCTACGGGAAAATACAGATTCCCGAGCCGGGGATTCAGGAGTTGATCGATTCTGGTATTCGCAATATCTGGCAGGCGCGCGACATCAAGAATGGCGTGCCGGTGTTCCAGGTCGGGCCGACCATTTACCGGCAACTTTGGATTGTGGATGGAGCGTTTTTGCTCGAAACCGCCACTTTGCTTGGGGCAGGGGACCAGGCGCGCCATGCCGTCGCCTACACTTTGCATCAGCAGAAACCCTCCGGCGCCTTCGAAGTGTTGAGCCCGCAGTACTACAAGGAAAATGGCATCGTGATCTGGACCTGCGTTCGCCACGCCATGCTGACGCAAGACAAGGCATGGCTGGAGTCGGTCTGGCCCCAATTGGAAAAGTCCGCCCGGTACATCCAGGAGCTGCGTCGGCGGGCGCCGGATGGGTTGAATCCACCGGGCGAAATCGACGGGGGCCTGTCGGGATGGCAAACCGGCTTCAAACGTCTCGAGTTCTCGAATGCCTACTGGAACCTGGCCGGCATCCGCGCGCTCATCCAGGCGGCGCATTGGCTGGGCATGACCGCGGAAGCGGCCGCATGGCAGAAAGAATACGATGATTTCTACAAGACCTTCCGCGAGGCGGCGTCGGCCAACCTGTGCAAGGACGATAAAGGCAATTCGTACGTCCCTATTTTTCTAAATAACGGCGGCGGAGAATTGGCCCAGCGCGGCCAGTGGGGCTTTTGCCACGGCGTCTATCCGGGCCAGATTTTCCCGAAGGATGATTCGCTTGTGGCGGACAATCTGGCGATGCTGGCGGCAACCGAGCGCGAGGGCATGGTTTACGGCACCGGCTGGAATGAGACCGGCATTTGGACTTACTTTGGCTCATTCTACGCTCACGCCTGGCTGTGGCAGGGAGATGGGATGAAAGCCTCCCGCCTTCTTTACGCGTTTGCCAACCACGCTGCGCCGGTGCTCGATTGGCGCGAGGAGCAGGCCCTCAAGGGCGAACCTTATAAGAAGGTCGGAGATATGCCGCACAACTGGGCCAGCGCCGAGTTCATTCGCCTGGCGGTTCACTTGCTGGAGATTGACCGCGGCGATGAATTACATTTGTTCGAGGGATTGCCGCGAGAATGGACCGAGCCCGGCATGGTGACGCGCCTCAATGGCATCGCCACGCCCTTCGGCACGCTGGCTATGGAGTTAAAGATCGCCGCCGACGGGAAGACCGCCGGCCTGAGGGTCGAACCGCTGTCAGACCCTTCCTGCAAACGGCTCTTCGCGCATCTCGGCGGCTGGGCCAGCGAGCAGAAGGACGCTCGAATCGAACTCGATCCCAAACGCCGGAACTATCGCACCATTGACTTGGTGCGAGCCTCCACCGCCGCGAGCGCGCGCTAGCACGACCTATGAAGGCATCCTCATCCGGTTCGTTGCTCTTCGTGGGGTTCGCCGCGGCCGTGACCGCCATTGGGGGGTTCCTCTTCGGCTACGATACGGCGGTAATTAATGGCGCGAACAGCTATCTCAAGGCGTGCCTGGGCCTGACGCCGACCCAGGAAGGCCTGGCCAGCGCCAGCGCTATCCTGGGTTGCATACCGGGGGCGATGTTCGCTGGCTTTCTCAGCGACCGATTCGGCCGAAAGAAGCCGCTATTCCTATGCGCGGCTCTTTTCGCCATATCCGGGGTGCTATCGGGCATTCCCCGCACCTTCGACCAGTTTCTGCTGGCGCGGCTGCTCAGCGGGTTGGGAATCGGCGCGAGTTCGATGATTTGCCCTGTTTACATTGCGGAGATTGCGCCCGAGAAATGGCGCGGCCGGCTCGGGACGCTGTTTCAGCTCGGCATCGTGTCCGGCATTTTTCTGACACTCTTTATCAACAAGGTCATTCAGGGAATGGGGGATGAGGCGTGGAACACGGTTTCGGGCTGGCGCTGGATGATGGGGTTGGAAGCCGTGCCGGCCATCGTGTTCATTGGCCTGCTTTTTACCGTGCCGGAAAGCCCGCGATGGCTGGCCCAAAAGGGTCGCGTGGAGGAAGCGCGCCGCATTCTGGAGAAGGCGGGCGGCGAGGACCATGCCGCCCGGGAAATCCGCTCCATCGAGGCCGCGGGCGTCGAGGAGGGCCGGCTTGGGGAGTTGTTCCAAAGCGTGTTTCGGAAGCCATTGGCCCTGGCGGTGGTGCTGATGGTGTGCCAGCAATTCTGCGGCATCAACGCCATCATGTATTATTCCACCAAAATCTTTGCCGCGGCGGGTGGCGGCAGCAATGCCGCGTTTAGTTCCTCGGTTTGGGTTGGTTTCATTAACCTGGCCTTCACTTTCGTGGCGATCGCCTTTGTGGACCGGGCGGGCCGCCGCCCCTTGCTGCTGATAGGCACCGCAATTCAGGCGCTGGCGTTGGGGTTGGTCGGCTGGATGTTTCACACGCAGCAGACCGGGGTCGGCTTGCTCGTCTGCGTGGTGGTGTTCATTGCCGCTTTTGCGCTGGCGATGGGGCCGATCTGCTGGCTGTTTTGCTCCGAGATCTTCCCGAACCGAATCCGTGGGCGCGCCATGTCCGCTGCCGCCTTCACGGTTTGGACCTCGTGCTATGTGGTGGCGCAGACCTTTCCCATGCTCAATGACAGCGCCGCTTTCGGTCCGGCCATTACCTTTTGGGCCTATGGCCTGGTGAGTTTATTTTCGTTTGTTTTTGTCCTCCTGCTGATTCCGGAAACCAAAGGGCGGACGCTCGAAGAGATTGAGAATATGTGGCAACGCCAGGCCTCGAAAGGAAGTTCCAAAGTATGACCGTACTCGCTTGCGATGTCGGCGGCACGCGGATGAAAATCGGTATTGTGCGCGGCTGCGAGGTGGTTGCGCAAACCGTGGTGCCGGTTGATTCCAAAAGAGGGATGGCGCCCGGGCTGCCGATACTCAAGGAAGCCTGGCTAAGATTGCTGGCCGAGCTGAAGCTGAATGTGAGCGAGTGCGATGGAATTGCGGTTGCCTTTCCAAGTCTCGTGGATCCGAAGCGCGGCCGCGTCCTGGCCGAGTATGGAAAGTATGCCGATGCCATGGACCTGGATCTGCGGGCCTGGGCGAGACAGGAATTTGGCCTTCCTCTGGCCATAGAGAATGACGCGCGCATGGCGCTCATTGGCGAGTGGCGGGCGGGCGCGGGCATGGGTGTGGACAACCTGGTCATGATCACGCTGGGCACGGGGCTGGGCACAAGCGCCGTGATCGAGGGACGCGTAGTGCGTGGCAAACACGGCCAGGCTGGGGTGCTCGGCGGCCATCTGACAGTGCGCTACGGGGGGCGCGCCTGCACCTGCCACAATGTCGGCTGCGCGGAGGCCGAGGCCTCCACGGCATTTCTCGAGAGCATGGCCGCCGAGCTGCCCGGGTTCGAGCGCAGTTCGATGAAAAATGGCGCCCCGCTCAACTACAACTCGATTCTCCAGCACGCCGCCGCGGGAGACGCTTGCGCGGTGGCGCTGCGCGATCATAGCCTGCGGGTCTGGGGCGCGCTGGCGGTCAATTTAATCCACGCCTACGACCCGGAAATGCTGATCCTGGGCGGGGGCATCATGGGAAGCGCGCAGATTATCCTGCCGGCGATAACCAACTATGTCCTGCGGCACGCCCACACCCCCTGGGGCAAGGTGCGGATCGTCGCCTCCAAGCTGGGCGACCAGGCGGCGCTCGTGGCGGCCGAGTGGCTGCTCAAAGAGCAACTGGGTATCAAACCCCGCAAGTCATCTGATGAAGCTCTCGCAAGCCGATGGTGAACGGTCATGAGCATCCCGAATTACGATAAATTCCCGGCCGTCGCGGTTTCCGGGGCAGACGGAGATTGTGTCCAGGGTTGGGACGCTATCGCCGAGCGGCTTCGCCACGCGATGGCGGGATGCAACCGCCCAAGGGTTGTCCTCTCGGTGGAGTGTTATACGGGTGTGGACGAGGCCGACGTGCTCGGGAGGTTGAAGGCGCATCTGGCTCCAGCGCTGACGGTGGACGCGCGCCAGGCGATGTGGCCGCCGGAAAGCATCGATGCCTTGGTAACGCCGTTTTTGGGCGGCAATGATCCCGTGTTCGGCTTTCTCTCGGGCCTGGATCTGCAGCAGTTCTTTGACCCGGAGCGCCTGGCGCACTGGCGCAGCGCCATCGAGCGAGTCAAGGAGGGCGCTGTGCTGATCGTGGGTTGCGGGGCCGGGCTGATCGCTCCGGGTGATATCCTGGTTTACGCGGATCTCGCCCGGTGGGAAGCGCAGAGGCGCTACCGCCGCCATGAAGCCAGCAACCTGGGGGTGGAGAATCGCACGGTTTCTGCGGCGCTGCAGTACAAGCGCGCTTTCTTTGTGGACTGGCGCACCTGTGATCGCTGGAAGCGCCAGCTCATGCCACGTTGGGATTTTGTCCTGGATACCAATAACGCCCGCGAGCCGAAGCTGGCGCGTGGACAAGCGGTGCGCCGCGGCTTGCGCGAGGCGGCCGCCCGACCCTTTCGCGTCGTGCCCTTTTTCGACCCGGCGCCCTGGGGCGGGCAGTGGATGAAGCGGGTCTGCGGCCTGGATGACGGCGCCCCAAACTACGGCTGGTGCTTCGATTGTGTGCCTGAGGAAAACAGCCTGTTGCTGGCATTTGGCAGTCAGCGGCTGGAGATTCCCTCCATTGACCTCGTGTTCCAGGAGCCGCGCTCGCTGCTCGGGGAGAAGGTGCATGCCCGCTTCGGCGACGAATTCCCGATCCGCTTTGACTTCCTGGACACGATTGGAGGCGGGAATCTCTCCTTCCAGGTCCATCCCCTCACGGAGTATATTCAACATCACTTCGGGATGCATTATACGCAGGATGAGAGCTATTACCTGCTGGATGCGGGCCCGGACGCGACCGTGTTCCTGGGACTCAAAGAGGGAGTGGATCCCGGGGTCGTGGCGCGCGATTTAGAGATCGCGCAAGCCGGAGGCCCGCCGTTTCCGGCCGAGAAGCACGCCAATCGGTGGCCTGCAAAGAGGCACGATCATTTTCTCATCCCCGCGGGGACCGTGCATTGCTCGGGCGCCAATGCGATGGTGCTCGAGATCAGCGCCACGCCCTATATTTTCACCTTCAAGATGTGGGACTGGGGCCGGTTGGGATTGGATGGCAAGCCTCGGCCAATTAATATCCAGCGCGGCCTGGCCAACATACAATGGGAGCGCACCACTGATTGGACGCGGAGCAACCTCATCAACCGCGTCGAGCCGGTGGGGCAGGGGAGCGGCTGGCGCGAAGAGCGCACCGGTCTGCATGAGCGCGAGTTCATCGAAACCCGGCGCCATTGGTTTACGAAACCGGCGCCACATGACACTGACGGCGGCGTGAATGTGTTGAACCTGGTCCAGGGGGAGGAAGTGGCCGTTGAAAGTCCGGACCGCGCGTTCCAGCCGTTTGTGGTTCACTACGCGGAGACTTTCATTGTGCCCGCGGCGGCTGGTCCTTATACCATTCGACCGCACGGCCCGGCAGCCGGAAGCGAATGCGCCACCGTCAAAGCGTATGTTAGAACTTGATCAAGGATAAGCATGTTGAACCCCGAAAAGATCCTGGCCTGTTTCGACCCGGTCTCCGGCACGATTGCGGGGCTGGCCTCATCCACCAGGCGCTACTTAGGCGACTTGCGCGGCTGCTTCGCCGACGCCGCGGCGTATGAAAAAGCCCTGGAGGCGGGCAATCCGCTGCTCTATACCGTCGCCGCGGTGGAACCTGCCGCCGGGGATGGGGACATGCATTATGGCATTGGCCTCATCATGCCCGGGCGCGTGGGGGATGAGTATTTCATGACCAAAGGCCATTTCCACTCCTGGCGCGAAGCGGCGGAGATCTATATCGGCCTGAGCGGCACGGGCATGATGTTGCTGGAAGATGAGGTCAGCAGCGAAAGCCAGATGGTCCCGCTGCGCCCGCATCACGTCATTTATGTTCCTGGCAGAACAGCGCATCGCACGATGAACACCGGCGATGTGCCGCTGACCTATCTTGGAGTCTATCCCGCCAAGGCGGGCCACGACTATGGCGCCATCGCTGCGAGGAACTTTCGATGTGTCGTTGTTGAGCGTGCCGGCCAGGCGGTCATGGTGGAAAGAGAGCAACGATGAACGGCCCGGAGAGGTATCTGGCGGCGGCGATTCGCCGCCAGGCGGAATTCTAATCCAACTGAAACCATCCTTATGAGTCAATATGTTACCAAGCCGATCCCGAGTGAAAAGCCGCGCGTCGGCTACGTGGAGCGGCCCTGGGGCTCGTTCAAGCAATTTGCCTTCAACGAGGATTGCACCGTGAGCCTGATGACGGTGCTGCCGGGCCAGCGGCTCAGCCTGCAATCGCACACCGGCCGCGCGGAATTGTGGATCGTCATCGATGAGGGCGCCGTGGTGCAGGCGGGCGAAACGGAAAGAGCCTATCGGGCCGGCGAGGAAATATGGATCCCCGCCAATGAGAAGCACCGGCTGAGCTGCCGGGGCGACAAGCCGGTCCGGGTGCTGGAGGTTGCTTTCGGCAACTGGCAACAGGACGACATCCGACGCTACGCGGATGACTACAAACGCTAGCCGGAGGCCGGCTCGCCAAAGGCTTTGCGGCGGATTTCACGCGGCGGGCAGCCGACCTGCTCCTTGACCTTGCGGGAGAAATGGAAAGGGTTCTTGAAGCCGCAGCTATAGGCAATCTCGGCGATGGTGTTTCCCGTCTCCCGAAGCAAGGCCGTCCCGCGTTCGACCCGGTAGTTCCACAGATACCTGGCCGGGGTGCATTTCATGGCCGCGTTGAATTTGTAAAGCAAGGCGTTCCGGGAAACCGCGGCTGCCTGCCCCGCGGCCTGCAGGCAGTCTTCGTCTCCAAAATGGTCCTCGATATAATGAAGAAATTTCCGCACGGCTGGGTCGCCCAGGACAGGATTCGGCTCGTGCGAGCTGTGCAGGAACTCGTTAAAGAGGCAAAGGCCCAGTTGTTCAATCAGCTCGCGGGTGGATTCATTCTGCAAGGGGCCATGGAGCTTAAAGGCTGATGCCAGAAGCGAATGGAAGATATCGGAACACTGAGCCGAGAACGCCGCTGCGCCCAGGGCCTTGGCCATGTTCTTGGGCATAAAACGGGTCCGCACCGAGCACCAGGAATGATGCGTCTCACGGTTTGCGGAAAACTGGAAGTGCTCGCGCCGCCCGGGCAGGAAGAGGTAAACCATTCCCACCACCAGCTCGTGGTTGGTCCCCTCCAGCCGGACACGACATCCGCCGGAATGCAGGGTTACCAGCTCAAAATCCCGTTCGATGCGCGGCCCGCAAGTGCCTTGCGGCTGGTAGAGGACCTCGCCAAATACAACGTTGTCCGTGCTGGTCCGCCGGTTCTCCCAGCGGACATTCATTCCGTCGTAAGCCACTGGCCGCATTACGCCAGACCCGGCGGAGGCTGTCAAGGGGTCGTTTCCTTTCGCATTTTCACAAACCGTTTCATTCGGGCGCCGTGGAGACGAACCGGCACGCGTCATAGTAGGCGTTGCCGCCGGCAACGGGTCCCAGGATCACTCCGGTGACGACGGCATTGGACCACCTTGTTCCCAGAGACGCATTCTGGGTCACGTCGTTGGAGAGGTTGACCGATACAAACTGCCACTTGTTTGTCGTGTAGCTCCCCAGCAGCCGGTAGTTGAGGCCGGTTTGGTCGCTCCCGATCCGATAATAGTAGTTCGTAATCTGGCCTGTCGATGGGTTGAACAGGCGAAACCCGAACCAGGACTTGGTTGTGGCAGGGTCGGCCGTCACCGCCATCTGAACCGTGCTGAAGTTGGTGATCGCGCAACGGATCGCATGCTCGGAAGTGGTGGTGAAGAGCAACTGGCTCGGAGCCACGGCTACGGAATGCGCGTCGCTGTTGCCGGCGCCATAGTAGGCGTTGGTGGAGAAGGACCAACTGGACAAGCAGCCGTCGAAGTTAATGGCCAGTTCCAGGGGTGAGGCGAGTCCATCCAGGACCGGCCAATAATTCGATGCGCCGCTGAGCGTAGTCCCGGCGAGATCGTATTGCAGGGGATACGTCGGAAATGACGTTGGGGGAGCTGCCGGGGTTGCGGGAAGGCCAGGGCAGCAGGGCGTCGTGAACACCACCGTGGCAAACAATGCGAACGGAGGCGTTGTTACTGTGCAGGTGTTCCCATTGCACTGCATCGCCAGCGCGGTCGGGGGATTGGTTCCCAGGTCCGGCGAGATGAGATAGGCCCCGCTGAGAGAGAGAGTCGGAGGGACGGTCACATTCAGGGTGGCCGTCGAAGGCTCCGGCGCACTGTTCACCTGATCCCAGCACAGATCGCCGGTCGCCCCGTAATTGATAAGGTCCACAATCACGGTGTCGGTCTGGAACGTCCGCTTGTCCCTGCGCTCCTTGGCCTTGCAAACCACGCCGGCCGGCGTGCTGGCGGCGGAAACGGCGCATAGGATCGGATTACGAATGAGGTAGGTGGGGCTCGACCAGTAATAGTAGCCGCCATAGGCCTGGGCGAAACAATTCCACTGTGCTATCCGATTGAGGGTGGCATTTGGATAGCGGACGGATGACATGGGCGTCGTGGTGGTGAAACTGCCGGTTCCATCCACCAGCAGAGCTCCCGGGTAGCCGCCGGCCGCAAGGCAGGTCGCAAATTGGTAATCGATGTTGGCCCCGGTCCAGCCAGTGAGAAAGTTGCTGGTTTGGGGGTAGCAGTTTCCCGACACCGGTTTGTCCGCGTAAGAGGTGGCCGCCTGATTGATGACCTGGTAAACGTTCGAATAGTTCGAACCCGTTCCGTCGGGCCATAATTCTAAAAACTGCTGATCGACGGCAGCAGCCGAATCATTGAGCGGTTCGTTATTGTACGAGTTGGGCAGCTCCAGGACGGTCATGACACAATCGGATCGAACCTGCTTGAGGGTCACATTGAGGTCGCTGACCAGGCCGCCCAGTTCGGAGGGGAACACTCCGGTTCCGCTCAAAGCCTCGCACACGTAATTGCTAGGGATGCCATACCAATCCCAGCGCCAGCCGTCCCAGTTGAATTGTCGTTCGGCGGCGGCCGCCTGGCTCAGAAGATAAGAGCGGAAATTGGTGTAGATGTTGCCTGCAATGACATAGGGGTAGCTGGCATTGGGGTTGATGCACATCAGATACAAATACCCGCTGCCCGGAGGATAATCCAAGGGCGCATCCGTAGTGGGATCCAACATCTGCCAGGCGGGATGCTCCGAGGCGAACGCGGGCGTGGCGGCATAGAGAGCCGTGTAACACATGGCTTTGATCCCCGCAGCCTGCAGAAGGGCGATCTGGTTAGACATCGTGGTTTTGCTGCTCCAAAGCCGTTCGTCCCCGACCCAGGTGTTCCAATTCGGCCCCAGGGGGTCTACCTCTTCGTGAGCCCGCATCCAGGAAAAGAACTGGACCTGGTTGATGCCCATGAGACTCCAGGCGTTGACCCACTGCGGCACATTGAGCGAGTTGTCGAAGAGGCAGCTCCAGCCCGGCAGGCTCAGGCCCAGGGCTGACGGGGCCGGAAGGGGCGCCGTTTTGGGGCGGGCGTTCGCGACGTCCGCAAATATAACGCTCGCCGGCGAGGCATTCGAATAGGTAAAGGTGAGGTCCGCCGAGCCAAAGCCGTTGAGGTCGCCGTATCCTTGAAACAGCGGCTTGCTCGGGTTGTGCAGGTTGACCAATACCTGGTGGGTCGAGGGCCGGTACACAATCATGTCGGCGTAACCATCGCCATCAATGTCGCCCACGGCCGGGATGTCTCCCGGGAGTCCAAAGCGCACCCCATTGATAGCGTACGGCCCGTTGAAAGCAGGGGCATTGCTGGCAGAGAAGCTGACATACCACGTGGCCGTGGAAGGGCGGAAGACCGCCAAATCGGCCACGCCGTCACCGTTGAAATCTCCCGGTACGGGGATGTCCCCCGCCACGCCAAAACCGCCCGAGACGCTGGCCGAGGCGAAGTTGTTCGTGGGGCAGGGCGCATAGGCGATGTACCAGGTTCCGTTGCGGAAAATCGCTATGTCGGTCTTGCCATCGCCGTTAAAGTCCCCTGCGCACGGCAGGTCGGTGGAGAGGCCAAAAATGGTGTAGGTGCTGGCGCGGTTCCAGCCCCCGGCGGCGTTGTTCAGGTTCCAGTACCAATAGAGGTAGGGACTGTCCTGCTGCACCAGGGCCAGGTCCGCGTATCCATCGCCGTTATAATCGCCGATGAGGGCATAGCTGGCGGCCAGACCTAGGTTGGTGGTCCACTGAAAGGTGCCATTGTTCGTGAGCCTTCCAATGTTCCAGGTCCCGGAGGCAGACCAAAAGGCCAGGTCATCCTGCGTGGCGCTGGCTGACGATAACGTGCCCGCAGGTCCCGTCAGGCGGAAGAAGGTGGTGCCTCGATCAGGCCAGTTGGTTCGGCTCACAAAACCGTTGCTGGAATTGGTTCCAGTTGCCCAATTCGTTCCGTCGGTTTGCGGCAGGTCCTGCCAGTTTGCTGCGAGATTGGTGCTTGCCTGCAGGTGGGCGCCGGGCCGGCCCAACCAGGTTACCGGCGTATTGCCGGCAGAAGGCGCGCCGATAGTCAGTTGTCCGTCATTCAGCGCGGCCGCGGTAAAGAACGGCTCCTGATATGGGTTGCCGAAGGTATCCGGAGGCATGGCGTAACTCCCCGTCGCTGTCGTCCGTACCACGCGAAAGTGGTTGCAGCCCGGCGGGGCCTCGTTGTCGCAGGGACCGAGATCGCCTGCGGAAGCGATGCCGACGCCATATTTGTATTGAAAGGCAACCGGCGCGCCTTTGGGGATGTTGACGGTTGCGGAGTAGATGCCGCTGCCGGACTGCATTTCGGACAGCTGATACTGGCTTGGGCCCGGGGCCGGCTCCGGTGGAGAATACCAGGCATACCACGGAATGAACTCGCCATTGAGCCAGACGGTGTCGCCGGAGTTCGCGTCGAACCGGTGTCCGTCAGTGGTTGTGGCCCCGTTCATGTTTACCGAGAACGCCACGGCCGTGATCCTGGGCAGGCAATCGCTTGCTTGCGGGGCGGCTGCGGGCAGGGCCGGCGCGTGGAGGGGCATCAAGGTGAGCAGCATGCCAAACGCCGCCGCGCATAGGTTCATCGAAACAGCCTGTTTTGTCATGAGCGAGAGTCGAACGCAGTCCACGCCAGATGTGTTCATACCTTATCAGGCAAAACGCCTCAAGAGAATGCCTGCCAGCTCAAAAAACATATCTCCCGCCCAAAGCCCGAAAAGGGAATCCTGATTCTCCTGCTTGGGCTTTCTCCGAAGACAACTGCTGGCAATGAGGCTTTCCGGCCGACCGACGAGGATTTCTGTCGGGGATCGGTGCCGCGCTAATCCTGACAGGACCTACCGGATAAAACCGATGGTCTCCGGGGCCGTGGTGGGACGGCTGTTGCAGGCGTTGAGTTGAAAGTAGGGCGTGCGGCAGACCCCTGAGCACGCGCCGGAGGGTTGTTTATCCAGAAGCCGCGCCTGAGCCAAGGCCTGGGCGGCAGCCTGGGTCTCGCCGGCCATGGCCGCCAGGCTGGCATATTGATGCCACCCGTGCGCGCAATAGGTGTGCTTTTCGGTCCATCTACGGGAGAAAGCCAGGCCCTCGGCAATGTCGCCTCGCGCCACGAGATAGCAGCCCAGCGACGCGCTGGCGGCATCGGAATCCGGAGCCAGGCCAAGGATGCGCCGGATAAGTCGCTTGGTTTGCTTTCCGGCCGCGCCATGGATTAGACCGCCGCGACACCGGTTTTCGGCCACCTGCTGAAGCGTGAGCACATCATCCGGCGCCAACTCCAGCACGCGATTCGCGCGCTTCCATGCCTCCGCTTCCTGATGGGTTGCCATCAACGCTTGATGGCCTGCAGTCAACGCCACCAGGTCGCCAGGGTTCAGGCTCAACGCTTGTTCCAGCGCCTCGAGCATCTCGGCATGCGAATGGGCGCAATAATGAGCGGCCGCCAGGCCATGCCAATGAGCGGCGTTGCCTGGCTCTCCTGAAGCCGCCGCGGCAAACTCCTGGGCCGCCAGTTTGCAGTCTCGTCGGCAAAGGGCGATCAGTCCGTTCAGGTGCCGGCGAGTGGCGGGCCGGCGGGCTGCCAAGCTCGCCTCTTCATAAACCGCCGCCGCCTCTGCCGGCTGTCCCATGGCGCGCAGCATAAGCCCTAGTCTCAGCGCGGTGCCAGGCCCGCCTGGCCTCGGTCCCGACCGCCGGCTCCAAGCCAGGATGGCTGCTTTCCACTGCCCGGTCGCGTACAGAATCTCAACAAGTTCTTGCAGCTTCTTCCAACTGCGCGGATGCGCTTTCGTATGCGCGCTCAGGGCTTGGATCCGCTGGGCCTCCCTGGCAGGGGTCCCCTGCAGGAAAAGACGGAACTCCCGGTTGACCTTGCAAGGAAGCTGGACCTGAACCAGGCGCGTGCGCGCGAATGGGGAAACGATCTCCGGAGCGCCGGACTCAAGCTCGGAACGCTTCGGTCTAGCCATGACTTCGCCGGTTGCCCTGGTCAGCTCGCGAGAATCGAATCGCAGGCCCTGGATAAGCTCGGACTCCGGGACATCACCCTTAAGTTTCTCCCGCAAGAACTGGCGCGAGTGCTGGAGGCGCTTGCGCACCGCTTCCGGGGAAAGGTTCATCTGCTCCGCCACCTCGTCGCAGGACATCTGGCGAAAGTAGCGCAAAATAAACGGCTTTCGCCATGCCTCAGGCAAGGAGGCAATCATTTGGTAAAACTCGCTCTGCACTTCAGAACGCAGCAGATCCTTCTCGGCGGAATGGCCATTCGTCTCCGCCATTACCAAGGAAGATTCGGCTTCTATAAGCTTCACCGCGCGCTGGTGCCGGAGACGGCTTCGCTGGAAATCGATGCAGATATGACGCGCCAACTGCGCCAGCCAGGGGCGCAGCATGACAATCTCCTGGGCGCGGCCCGGCAAGGCCTCGCGCGCCTCCATCATCACCTGGGCCAGGGCATCTTCCGCGTCAGCGTAATTCCCATCCATGTACCGCAGGCAAAGCGTGAAAAGATCCTGGCGGCACTGTTCCCAAAGCACCCAAAAGGGCTCCAGGCTTCCGGCAGCCAGCAAGCTCAGGAGATGTTCTTCTTGTGCTGTTGAAGCCGGGCCCCGGGTAACCAACCCTGTCCCAGACACGGTTCTGTTCATCGCCTTGGGAGTATTCATCCCATCGTGTCGTTCCGATGACACGCACGTGAAGAATCGGTTAGAACCTCGGCGTGCATGGCCGCCAAATGTCAGTCTGATGGAAGCGTTGCCCCCTGGTTCGGCTCTTCACCTCCAACTCCCGCGGTTTGTCACAGTTGCGTTACGCGCTGATGGCATTTCGCCGTGAGAACGACTGCGTCACAAGCCCGCTCCGCCGAACGACATATAGGTTGAAGGCGAACAACCGCCTTTTTTTAACCATTTAACTATGAAAAAAATATCTCTCTTGAAATCCGGGGGCGCGCTGGCGCTCACCTCTTTGCTCGGGGCGGTGGCCGCCTCGGCTGCCACGTTTACCATCGGCGTCATTCCCGATACGCAGAACTACTGCGATCAAATCGCTTCCGAAAACGTGAATTTCGGAAACGGTAGCGTCAGCGTTAACCCGCAGCCGGCCAGCTTCGGGATCTTCCAGCGTGAGATGCAATACCTCGCCAGCGTGCCGAACCTCGCGTTCGTGACGCATGTCGGCGACATCGTCCAGAATGGCGATCTCTACGACCAGGAATGGCAGCGCGCCACCAATGCGATGGGGATTCTTGCCGCCGCCAACATCCCATTCGGGCTGGTGCCGGGCAACCACGACTATGACATCTATAACCACCCTGCGGGCCAAAACCGCCCTCTGGCTGGCAACGCGAAGTTTAACCAGTATTTCGGGCCCAACTCCCCCTTCTTTGCCGGCCAGAGCTGGTACGGCGGCTCGCATACCGATGCGCAAGGCAGCGGCGGCACGAGCAGCTATCAGACCTTTACCGCGGGCGGCAGGACCTATCTCCATATCAGTCTGGCGATGGAAGCCTCCGATGATACGCTCGCCTGGGCTTCGAGCGTGATTGCCAGCCATCCTGGCTTTCCGACCATCGTGACCACTCATGAGTATCTGAGCCACCTCAACGATGCGAATGGCGTGCCTATCCTCCTGAGCGACGGCTACATGGAACCCGCCAACGGCCTGACCGAGGGCAATAATCAGGCCCAGGCTGTCTGGAACAAGTTCATTTCTCAAAACGATCAAATCTTCCTGGTCATCTGCGGCCACAATTGGAGCAGCACGGCCACGGATGGCACCTCCGATGGTGAAAACCTCCGGATCGACAACAATGCCTTTGGCCACGCCGTCTACGAGGTCCTGAACGATTACCAAGGCAATACCATCGGCCCGGATGGAAATATGATCGCGGGCGGCGCCGGCTGGATGCGGCTTATGACCTTCGATACCGTGCAGAACACGATCCATTTCCAAACCTATTCAAGCGAACTCCAGCAGTACGCCGGCGCGAATGGCGCTTCGACGTTCGACGTACCCGCGGGCATGTCCGACTTCACCCTCCCCATTCCCGCGCGGCCCTGGAAGTTCGGCGTGCTCTCCGACACTCAGTGGGTCACCTCGGATGACGGCAAGAGCCCGGAATCGCTTCCCGCCTCGATGGTCCAGCAAATCGACCAGAACTTCATTGCTCAAAACGTCAAGCTGGTGATCGCCGTCGGCGATACCGTGGATAACTCCACCCCCGCCTCTCAGGCGACTCGCGCGCTCTATTCGCAGGACCTTTACAATGCCGGCATCGCGTTTTATCCCCTCCGCGGCAATCACGACGCCGAATTGCTCGGCTCCGGCGAGAGCTTTGGCGTGCTCTATCCGCAGATCGTAAACGGCGGCTCCAATAACCTGACTCCTGCCTGGGATACTCCCTCCTTTATCATCAACAGCCTTTTTGGCCCCGCCGATGAAAGTTCGACCTACAAGGATACGCCCAGCGTGCTGGCCACGGACTTCAGCACCGGCGTCCCGCCCGCGACACCGTCCGGTTCGGCCTTCCAGTTGGGCACCAACTTCTCCTACCCCACGGCCAACTGCCCGCTGAGCGGTCCTAATGCTGACCTGGCTAATGTTGCCAACTATCCCGGCGCGGCCCAGAGCCTGAGCGAAATCGCCAATTATTCCGGCGTTACAGCCAACAACGGCATCTCTTATGCATTCGACTACAACAACGTCCGTTTCATGCTGCTCGACCAGTTCACGGATGTGGATCCGGGCGGCAACACCAGCACCATCGGCGCCCAACAACCCTGGATCACCCAGGAGGTCAGCGACAGCGCCCGGCCCGCTCACGCTCTCGTCTTCACCCACAAGATGCTCCTGGGCGGCAATCACAAGGACAACCTTTTCGGCGCCAACATCAACGGCCCCAATGGCAATGACGCCGGTGACGGCGCGTTTAACACCAACGGCATGAGCGCTTCCAACCTCGCCGCCCTGACAGCGAAACAGCAGATCGAGGACGCCTTCATCTCAGCCCTGGCCACCAACAATGTCCGTTACGTCATCAGCGGCCACGACCACCACCACAAGAACTCGCTGGTCCGCAGCCCCTTAAACCCGAACATGTCGGTTAAAGAACTCATCGCCCAATCCGACAGCAATAAGTTCTACACTCCGAGCGCGCCCTTCTCCACCAATGAGATCTCGATCTCCGAGGACCTCTGGGAAGTGGGCAACTATATCTGCACCGTCGACGGGCCGCGTTTGACAATCGATTACTACGCCGTGCCGACCTATGCCTCAGGCAACAACGTGCCCGTCACGCCGGCCCTGACTGGGAATTGGGCGAAAATGCTCACCCTTGGCTACAGCCTCAACGGCCAGGAATTCCTCGTCGCCCAAGGCGCCTCCTATACCAGCATCGCCGACAACACGACGGCGGCCATCGCGAACGCTACCGCGTATGGTGAGAGCGGGTACGTCGGCACCAGCCTGCAGATCCTCAGCGGCACCAACGGCAGCACCCTCCATACCAGAGACGGCCGCCCTCTGACCAAGTCAGTGGACACCGGCTGGGCTCCTGCCAGCGAGACCATCAGCGACATCGTCACCCTCTGGGGCCTGACCGATGTGGGCGCCATCCAGGCCGATACCATGGCCGTTTCCGTCAGTTTCAACTCCGCCCTTTACTCGACGAACCAGCTCCAGAGCGGGGCCGTCTGCCTCGGCAGCCGCGACCTCAAGACCGGAGTTTGGATTAACGCGGTGGACGACAACATCGTCGGCGGAAACAAGAACTTCGTGTTTGGACCCTACAGCCCCAGCTACGGCCTCGGCACATGGGGTATCGATCCGGCCGGCTTTGCCTGGGCCGTCGTCAATGGTAATAATCGTGACTTCGCCGTCGTTCCGACCCCCACCGCTCCCCTGCCGTGGGATTTCGACGGCAACGGCGACGTCAATACGGCCGACCTGCTGACCCTCAACAAAGCCATCCTCGCCCACTCCACCAATTCCATCTACGACCTCAATAACGACGGCAAGGTGGACAGCGGCGATGCCCAGTGGCTGAAGCTGCACTACACGCATGTTGGCGGCAAATAATGAAAACCAGTCTGAACCTTAAACAAAACCAATAGTAACACTGTTATATGAAATCGATTAGCAAACTCCTCCTGGCCGCGGTCGCTGCGGCGGGAATCACCCTTCCGGCGGCGGCCCAGCTCACGCTGAGTCTTTCGCCGACGTCGCAGAGCACTACGCTTGGCGGAATGACTACTTACAACGTCAACATCAGCGGCTTGCAAAGCCGCCCGGAAGGCAATGAGCCCGCTTTGGGCTCGTTCCTGCTGACGCTGGACTACAATCCCGCCATCGCCACCGCTGAAGCGGTCTCGTTTGGCAACTACCTCAGCCCTTCGGGCCCCGGGAACGACACGCAGATGTTTGATATTACGAGCACCCCGGGGGTGATCCAGTTGCTTGATGAGAGCGACGGGACAGTTACGCCGGCGAATCAGCCGTCGTCGTTCACGCTGGCGACGATCAGCATCGAGGGAATCGGCTTCGGCAGCACGCCGGTCTCGTTTGACCTGAGCAATAGCAGCCTGAGCGATGAGGCATCCAATCCGCTCGATGTGAGCAAGGTTGTGAACGCTTCGCTTACGGTTGTGCCCGAGCCCGGTACTTGCGCGCTGGCCATCTTCGGCCTGGGCGTTCTGGGTTTCCAGGCGCGCCGCCGCGCCGCTCGCTTGAGCTAATTCTATAGCAGCCTCACGCGGAGAGGCAGCGCGAGCCGGGATGGCCGCGCTGCCTTGTCCGCTTTTCTGCTTCGGGCGCACCGCCCGAAGCTAACTTGTTTAAAAACTGTGAAACCAAATAAACGTAAAGGTATTTTCCCGGCGCTGGCCGGGAGGGTCTCGTCTGGCCTTGCCGCGGTCGCCTTTGGCCTTCTGGTCTGCTCCGCTGTTGCGCAGGATAAACCGGTTGAACCAAAGCCCCTATTCAAGGACGCTCGCGAGAAAGCCAGCTACGCTTTCGGGATGAACCTTGGCCGCGGATGGAAGAAAAGCGGAGTGGACCTGGATCCGGAAGTCGTCGCGCGCGCCTTGAAAGATGCGTTGGGCAACGGCCCGACTTTGTTGACGGAAACGGAAATGAACCAGACGCTGACCAAGTTCACGCGGGAATTGAGGCTGGTTCAGCGGCAACGGCATGATCTGGTTGCGGAAGAGAATCGCAAGCAAGGAGCGGCCTTCCTCGAGCGGAACAAATCCGGCGAAGGGGTGGTTAGCTTGCCCAGCGGCTTGCAGTATAAGGTCCTCGCCGAGGGGACGGGCCAAAGCCCGGCCTTGACGAACTGGGTGAGCCTCAAGTTTCGCGGCACCCGGATCGATGGCACTCAGTTCGAGACTTCTTATGGGTACCCCAAGCCCAACAGTTACAGCATGAGCGCGGTCCTCCCGGCCTGGGTGGAAGCTCTCCAACGAATGAAGCCTGGGTCTGAGTGGCGGCTCTTTGTCCCTTCCGAATTGGCCTATGGCAAGGAAGGTTCCCACGTCGCCGGCCCCAACGAAACTGTGATCTACGATTTGCAGTTGGTTGCCGTTCTAAACACCTCGCCCAAGGATATCCGGACTCAAATCCCGCCGGATAATGACTAAGCTGGATCACAGGACATTCAGGAGCGCGGACGCCTCGTCCGCGTGTCTCTGGGGCCATGGAACGCACGGGCCAGGCGGCCCCGCTCCTTGGGCCCGGTTCTCTTGCGCCGTTGCTGCGCCTCTGGCCGGAAATCAACGACGCATCCTGATGGGCTTGCTGGGCGCCCTTGCGGTCTGCCTGAGCCTCCAGGGAGAGAATTCGGGCGGCCCTGCTTTGAGTCCCTATCAGGCCATCGTTCAGCGCAACCTGTTTCACCTGAGCCCGCCCCAGGCCCCATCCGCGCCTGAACCCGCCAAGGCCCCGCCGCCAAATATTCACCTTACGGGCCTCACGACACTGGCGGGCAGATGCGCTCTGCTCAAAACGACTTCCCCGGCCAAAGCCGGCGAGACACCGGCGGTAAAGTTTTACACCATCCTCGAAGGCGATCGGCAGGATGACATCGAGGTCCTGGCTATCGACGAGAAGGCCGGCAGCGCGAGATTAAGGTGTGCGGGAGCGGAGATCAAAGTGTGCCTGAAGGACAACGACGTCTCGGAGAAGACGCCTGCTGCCCCCGTTGCCAGTCCACCGAGCACGCATCAAGCTCGCCCCGAACTGCCTCAACCAGGTGGGATCCCGGCTTTGCCCGCGCAAATTCGCCCACGCCCGGTGCGCACCGGCATGTTGGCGCCGCCAGAGAACGATCCGGCCGCAAACGCCGGCGAGTCGGGCCGCCATCCTGGTTTCGACGAGCACGGCCTGTAGCAGGCATTCTATCGAATTTCATATTTTATGACCAAAAAGCATATCTGCGGTATCGGCATGCTCCTTTTGATGAGCATGGTCGCGACAAAAGCACAATCCCCTGCGGGCAATACCCGCTTCAAGGATGAGCGTGAGAAGTTCAGCTACGCCTTCGGAATGAACCTGGGCAAAAGCTGGAAAGCCGGTCAGGTGGACCTTGACCCCGAGACGGTCTTCCGGGGGGTGAAGGACGCTCTCAGTGGAGGCGCGACGGCGTTAACCGAGAAGGAAATGGCCGCTACGCTGGCCAAGTTCGGACGGGATTTGAGGGTTCTTCAGCAACAGCGCCGCGACCAGCTTGCCCAGAAGAATCTCCTGGAAGGTGAGGCGTTTCTGGCTACGAACAAGACTTGCGAGGGGGTGGTGGCTTCGCCTACCGGTCTTCAATACAAGATTCTGGCGCGGGGCGCCGCCGGCCAGAGCCCGGATCTGACCAACTGGGTGAAGCTTAAGTATCGCACCTTCCGCATCAATGGCGCTGAACTTCAGGGGCCCGACGTGCATGCCGATGCGGGCATTTTTAATCTGCACGGCATGATCCACGGCTGGTCGGAAGCGTTGCAGCTCATGAAGCCGGGTGACAAGTGGCGGCTGTTTGTCCCTCCCGATCTTGCCTATGGCAAAGGCGGTTCCCCGGAAGTCGACCCGAACGAAACCCTGATCTACGACTTGGAACTGCTTTCCATTCTGCCCGCGCCGCCCGAGCCCACGGCCGAGGACATCAAAAACGAACGAGGGCCGGATGGCGACTAGGGGCCCGCCTTCAGAGGCTCTGCGCTTTTATAGTCCGGCGGGATTTGCGGCGTGAACAGCGTCTCATCCAGCTTGGGATTCAACACCGGGTTCTGAAAGTCATTTCTTAGCGTTGAGCCGTCGGCAAATTCCAGTTCTGTGCCGCGCAAGGAATGGTCTTCGGTGTTAAAAACGATTGTCAGGTGGGGCATCATGCGCCGCGCGGATGCGGACTTGGGCTGCAAGGTCATCTCGCATATCTGGCCGTGGACCTTTTGTGAGAGAATGTTGTACTGGTCCTGCAATTCCTGCTGGCTGCGCGGAAAACCGGCTTCGAGCAGCGCAAGCGCATCGCGCCACGGGCCTGCCTGCTCGCCGGTCAACGGGAAATGCTCGACCCGTTTTAGCCGCGGGTAGATAACCAGCAGCTCCTGGGGCGCCCGCACCGCTATCGTCTGAGCAGGATGGCCCAGCTCCCACCGGAACCGGTTCGGCGCCTCGAACCAGACATGGCCGGTCGCGGTCAGCGGCTGCGCCAGTGATTTGAGCGTGCGCGTCTGGAGACAATCTGCCGACCAGGATTGGATATTGGTTTGAGCGGCAATCCAGGACCCCACCAAGGGATCGAGTTGCGCCGCTCCCAGCCGGAGCCCCGCAAGGCCTAAGCAAACCAGCCCCACGCAAAGCCAATAGTTTCCTTTCACCATGAAACTCCTTTGTGATCGAAGGCTTCAGGAGGCAAAGAAACCCTCCAGGGACTCTCCGTTGGCGCGGTTTTCCAGCCTCCAGCCGTTGGCATCGCTATGCCACGACCAATCCTTTGGCGGCGGCTGGCCGGAGAGGACGCGAGGCAAGTAGAGCCAAATCAGCCGCTTTGGCGGCGATCCCCGTCCGGAGTAGTGCTTATTCTGCGGTGGAAAGGCTGCTTCCCAATGTCCGGGAGCGGCTTGAGCGACCACCATTGGAAACGGGCCTTTGCTGAATTCCACGAAGGTCTGACCGTTATCACGGGTAGCCACCAGAACCTCTCCGGCAAGCTCGGTTTGCCCCTTGGGCAGCCGCCAGACTGCTTGCCCATCACGCACCGTCCAGCCAGGTTCCTTTAGGTCCGCCTGCGGCAGCGGGTTCACGGAACGGCAACCCGCCGCGCCTGAGAATGCCAAGCCGCAAAGCAGGAAGGGCAACGCTCCGTTCCTGCAGCCGGGACGGTTGGGCAACGAAAAGCCCCTGGCCATCTGGCGCCGACCTCTGCCCCGAAGTTCAACCTCGTAAGCAGAAGCATGTCGAACGTCGGGGCCGTTCCCCTCGACACCCGACCCTCGAATCACTGTTCCGGTGTGATAATTGGAGCCGACGGACCGTTTGTAGGCTGGCTCATCCGGCCGGTGGGCGCCATAGGCGGCGGTTGAACCATTAGGCCGTTGACCACTTTCGCTACCCCGGGTGTGCGCTGGGCGATCTCCCCCGCCGTCCGCTTTTGGTCATCCGTTGTCACGAACCCGTTGAGTTGCACGACACCGTTGTAAGTCTTTACCCCAACATCGGGGTACTTATAAATAGGCGCCGTTTTCAATGAGTTCGAGACGTTAGAGTTGATCCGCCTGTCGTCGGCGACCTGACCTTGGGTGCGGCCGGTTTCCTTTGCCTCTTTATCGCTAGGCGAGGAGCAACCGTTCAAGGCCGTTACGGCCACGAGCCCACTGATGCTGCCAACTAATACGAAGTACTTTGCGTTTCTCATGACACTTCCTCTTTGTTGAACTATTCCATCGCGTGCCCTGGTGCGGCTATAGGGAGTTTCACCTACGCCGGTTTACCCCATTGGTTGCGGCGCGGCGCGTGTTAGGCTACTTTGAACGTATGGACCACAGCTTTACGGTTAACCGACATAATGGAGTCATACAAGCGGCGGGTATAAGGGATTGGCCATGGAGACAACCGCGAGCACAACTCTGAGCGAAACATTGTGTCGGAGGCTAGCGCCTCTGGAGGCCCGTGCGCTACGCGCCGGCGTTTGCCGGCAAACCGGGCTGTGCGATTTTGGAAACCCGCCGATTGAACCCGCCCTATCGATCCTGACCTCCAGCCTGGACCGCGAAGCCGACCTCCACCCGCTGGGACGGTTTCTGATGCGAGCCCACTTGCGGTCTCTGTTGGCGACGCGTTTGCGCTTGGTCCAGGACTGGAGCCGCCAGGCGAAATCCCCCGCCATCGTCCCTATCAAAGGCCCCCTCTTCATCACCGGCATGCCTCGAAGCGGCTCGACGTTTCTTCATGAATTGCTGGCCCAGGACCCCGCCAACCGCATGCCCCGGGTTTGGGAGGTGATGTTCCCGCTGCCGGCGCCGGCCAAAGGGCCGAACCCTCGCGACCCGCGTATCCGCCGTGCCGCCGCCTGCCTCTGGTGGTTCCGGCGGCTGGCCCCGCAAGCCGATTCGGTCCATCCCATCCGCGCCGGCACGCCGCAGGAGTGTGTGGCTATCCACAGCTATACTCTGCTCTCCGAAGAGTTTATCGCGACCTGCCATGTCCCTGCCTATGAATCCTTCCTTCACGCGACAGACCTTGGCCCGACCTATGCCTGGCAGAAACGTTTTCTCCAGCATCTCCAAGCGGAATCTCCAAACCAACGGTGGGTGCTCAAGTCCCCCGACCATGTCTACGGCCTGGCGTCGCTCTTTTCCGTCTTCCCCGATGCCGTTGTGGTTCAGACCCATCGCAACCCGGTCGATGTGCTGAAGTCCTCCTTGCGGCTCGTGGAAGTGTTGCAGCGTGTATTTGCCCGCCCCAGGTCCCGCCAGCAAATCGGCCTGCGCGAAACCCGTTCCTTGGCGGATGCCACCGAGCGTTTCATCCGCTTCCGGGAAGATCATCCCGGCCTGGCCGGCCGCTTCATCGACGTCAAATACCTGGATCTGGTGGCGGATCCGCTGGCGATCGTTCGAGGCATTTATTGTCAATTGGGCCTTCCCCTGAGCGAGCCTGCCGCCGAGGCGATGAGACGGTTTGTTGCTACGCGGTCCCGCTATCCCAAGCCTCGCAAGGTCCACTCGCTGGCCGACCTCGGGATCGATCCGAGTGCGGAGGGGCGCCGCTTCCAACAGTATTGCTCCCGGTTTGGGATCTCCGGGCATCAGCCCAGGCCCGGCTAATCCCCAGGCATTCAGCTTCTCACTCAGAAGCCGCCCGTCCTCTGCCAACATGAAAAAGCTGCATACTATCCTGCTCCTGCTCGGTGTCGGCTTCCTGGCATGGCTGATATGGCATATCGGGGTTCGTGAGCTCTGGCGGGAACTGGCCTCGCTCGGCTGGGGATTGATCCCGCTGTTCTTCTGCGAAGGTCTGGGCGAGATGATCCACACCTTGGGATGGCGCCGCTGCCTGAGCGGCCCGCACCGCGCCCAACCCTACATGCGCCTGTTTCGGATTCGCATGGCTGGCTACGCGATTAATTTCCTTACCCCCACCGCCGCGCTTGGGGGCGAAACCACTCGCGTGGCGCTGCTCTCGGTTTATGGCCGCACCACGGAAGCGGTGAGCGGCGTGCTCATCGACAAGGCCTGCTTCGCCTTTGCGCACCTGCTGTGTGTAGTCGTGGGCTCCTCGATTATCCTGTGGCGAATTCGGCTTCCTCCGCCGTTGCGCCTCGCCATGCTGGTTGCCGGCGCGTTGCTGGCCGCCGGCATTGTCGCCTTTTTGCTGCTTCAGAAGCACGGCAAGCTCGGCGCGATCCTCCGCTGGCTGGCGGCGCGCAACTTCGGAGGACCCAAACTCCGGAAAGCCGCCGATGAGGTCACGGCTGTCGATGAGGCCTTCAAAATCTTTTACCGCGATCGCCCTCGGGATCTCCTGATTGCTCTCGGCTGGCACCTGCTCGGGTTTTCCATCGGCATCCTTCAGACCTGGCTGTTCCTCGCCCTCCTCAACCTCCACGGCTCGTTCGTTGTCGCCGCCACCGGCTGGTTTCTCAGCCTCTGGTTCGACCTGCTGACCTTTGCTGTCCCTCTCAGCCTGGGCACTCTGGAAGGAAGCCGGATCCTGATGTTTGAAGCTATCGGCTACCAGGCGATCCAAGGCATGACCTTCGGCATCACCGTCCGCCTCGCGCAACTGTTTTGGGCTGTCTTTGGCCTCCTCAGTTACGCCTTCCTCGCTTCCCGCCCGGCGCAGCCGGCTCCGAAACCGGTCAGGGAAAGCGCTAGTCTCCGCTGATTTTCAACCGCTAATCCACGCTAATCTTCGCTAATAAAACAGAGTATTCGAGAACGTCTGAGAAAGGCCAGGCCCCCTCAGAATTCAGCGAGCCGCCGGCCCATCGGTCCTGGCTTCCCACTGATTCTGCATCAGCGCTTAGCGGTTTCTCTTAATCCACCAGCGACCTCAGGGTCGCCAGGTTCCGGACATCCTCTTTTAGGTCCGCGCCTTTTGGCGTCTCCAGGCAGCCGGGATGATTCTTGAACCGGGCGTCATTGACGATGTGGCGAAACGCTTCTTTGCCGAGTTTCCCCTCGCCGATGTGCGCATGGCGATCCACCCGCGAGTCGAGCTCGGTCTTCGAATCGTTGAGGTGAAAGGCCAGAATCCTCTCGAGGCCAACGAGCGATGCTGCCTCCTGGATGGCTGCATCCCAGCCCTTTGGCGTTCGGATGTCATAACCGGCGGCAAATAAATGCGCCGTGTCCAGGCAGACCCCGAGCCGTTCGGGCTTCTTCACCTTATCGAGAATATCGGCCAGGTGGGAGAGCCGATGGCCGAGGCAGGTTCCCTGTCCGGCCGTGTTTTCCAGCGCGATGCGCACTGGGCAATCCTTGGTGGTGCGGAAGACTTCGTCCAAGGCGGCAACGACCTGCTTGAGCCCGGCGGCCTCGCCGCCGCCCAGGTGCGCGCCCGGATGCAGCACGAGAAAGGGTAATCCCAAATCGGTGGCCAGCCGGATCTCCTGAACGAGCGACTTGATCGAATTCTCCCGGTTCGGCGACGATGGCGCCGCCAGGTTGATGAGGTAGCCGGTATGCCCGAACACGCAGCTCAGTTTGTTGGCCGCCAGCTCATTCGCATAAAGCGCCAGATCCTGCGGCGCATACGGCTTCCCAAACCACTGCATGTTGTTCTTTACGAAAATCTGGACGCTTTCCGCCGCAATCTGTTTCGCCCTGACCAGGGCCATGTGAACCCCTCCGGCCGTCGAACAATGGACACCGAGTTTCATTTCATGAATATTGGCCTGAACAGGGTTTGAGGCCAAGGCCATACTGACAGATCCCCCTGGGCGGATGCCGGCAGCCCCGCGCCGACGGCTTGGCTCGCTACGCCGCTGCGCCCATCCCATCGCGTAGCGATGAAATGCTGGTAGCCGTGCGGCTTCAGCCCACGGAACCGCGTCGCCACACCCGCCCGCGTCGCGTAGCGACGCCTGAACACGAGGGACCAAGGAAAAGGGTCAAAAAGAAAAAAAGGGGTCAAACTCTAACATTACACACGAATAGATTTATGGGCTTCGGTCTTAAGCAATTCGCGGGTGGCCCGCCCGTGCCGCGCCCGCCGTTAAAAGTTGCGCAAATGGCCCCCTTCCAATCCGCTATCAGGACCCTCCAGAAAAAACTCGAAAAGCGCTTCGGCTTCCAGCCCGGGGGCATCCTGCAACACCGCGGCCACCTCCTCTCAAAGCTTATCCAGCGGATTAGCGTCCATTAGCGTTCTATTAGCGGTTCAATCCGATTTGTTTCACCCCGCTTCGTCACCTTCGGCCTCCTACACGGAATCCTTACAACTTCCTTACGTCTTTCTGACAATTCGCCCCGCGATCTGCGCTTCATTGAGATGCAACGGTGGATCAGCCCGGCACGTCGTTGGGCGGCCGTAGTTCAGTGACAATCGCAAAGCATTCTATGAAGACAAAAGATCTGCTGACGATGGCAACAGTGGCTCTCGGGACGGCGGCGCTGACGGTGGTGACCTTCTGGTCAAACCGGATCGAAGCCGGGAGCGAAGGAGAGGTTCTGGCGCCGGCAATGACAACGCAGAAATGGGTTTCGCATGGAGTTGAAATGACCCTCGCGCCGGAGAAGGGCAGGGGGCTCAAAGCAGGCGATGCGCCGGTGTTCGAACTCAAGGCGATCAATCGGACCAACGCTTCCGCCAGCGTTTGCGTCCGCCTGGTGATGAGTTGCTCCTCGCCGGCAAATCCATTGTCGAGGACGGTGACGCTCCCTCGGGTGCTATGGCAGGACGAGCGGCTGCTGACCTTCAAGGCGGGTGAGACCCAGGTCGTGAGCTTTCCCACCCAAACGCATTTGCCTGCGAACGTCGAAGTTTTGGTTTCAATGGGCGAGGGCGGCCCGCTCGCCTTCGGGGCCGTTCCCGCCAATCCTTCGGCTGGAGGCGTGCTGCGGACCGTGGTTCCGACCCAACCAGATATTGTCGCGATGAGCTTTTCCACCGCTGTCCCGGGATTGCAATCGTTCCTTGTGTCAGACTCCGGATTCCCGAGGATTCCAACATTATCGAATTACTAAGCCCTGCCCATGCTTCGTTGGCAGACAATCGTTGGCGTCCTCATTGGGCTGATCAGTGGATTCACCATCCTGGCCCTGACGGCGAATCCTCAAATCAGACCTGCACCGTCCGGGCCGATCCTGTCTGAATGCGACGGCCATCTGCGCGAGTTGGTGATCCAGTACGAACCCTCCGCACGAACGATAGTCGCTGCCGCGTATCACGACTTTCTGGACGCGCTCGAGAGCGATGTTACGGTTCACGTCGTCTGCTCCAACCGTGCGGCATTTGACGATTTCGCCACGATTGTGGACCATCCGAGGTGCAAGCTCCTGCCGTTGTTCGTCAACCACCCGATGACCACCTGGTCGCGCGACCGCTGGGTGGCTCTCGCGCCCGCATCTCCCGGCGGCCCCACCACGCTCTGGAGCCCGCGGGGCGAAGCAGGGGAGGAAATCTGGCCGGCGCGGGCGGGCGATGAACGCATCGGAAAGGATATCGGCGCCGCGCTGGCCCCTCGGGTGCGGGCGCGGCGCAGCGAACTCTATTTCGACGGTGGGGATTTCCTCACCGACAGCGAGAATGTATTTGTCGTGCCGCGGGTCCTGCAACGCAACATCCAGCATACCGTTCATAACGAGCAGGAGTTTCTGAGGATTCTCGCCGCCGATCTCAAACGCCGTGTAATACTGCTTGAAGAATCACCCGACCACCACGCCGGCATGTTCATGGCCTCTGTGGGCAACCGGACGATGCTCGTCGGAGATCCGGCTTGGGGAAGGAGGTCGCTTCCCGCCACGGTCATCGACTCGCTTGGCCTGCCGGACGGCCCGGACTTCACCCCGCAAACTCAGCACTTGTTCGATGCCGTCGCCAGCCAGTGCGCGGCTGCGGGATACAAAGTCGTTCGCATCCCGGTCGTTCCCGCGCGGGATGGCCGGACGTTTCTGACTTATGTGAACGTGATCATGGACCAGCAAGGCGACCGGCGGATTGTGTATCTCCCGTTTTACCATGGCGTCGATTCCCTGAATGCCGCCGCTCGCGAGGTCTGGGAGCATCTTGGCTACCAGGTGCGGTTAGTCGATTGCTCAAACACCTACCGCCATTTCGGCTGCCTGCATTGCCTGGTCAATGTCCTGAGCCGGCAAGCTTGTACCCCAATGCGGCGCACCGTTACTGAAAAGAAAGAGGCTATGCGGGAGGCACCCGTTCCCATCTGTCGCTGTGCAGCAGGCCCCATTCACTAAGTCGTCGATCGCGCAAGGTGAAGCCGTGCTCTTCTAGAAAGGAATCGGGCCCGGTCAGGTGTCGTGCTGGCAGTCGGGTCGCCAGACGAAAGAAGAGGTACATAAGCCGGTGAATGATTAACGCCCGGCAGCGCCGCAAGCCGGTTGCTGGCACCTGAAAGTCGGCCAGCAACCACGTGGCGTCGGGCGCGGCGGCTTTGGCCAGCGTGGCCACCACCTGCTTGAGTTGATCAGGTCGGAAGCAGTCCAGAACGTAATGCGTGACGACGAGGTCGAAAGCACCCACCGGCGGCGTCCAGTCCAGAGCGTCCGCATGAATGAACTGGATCTGGGGGGAGCCGAGGCCGGAGTTCTGTGCCCGCTCTCGCGCCAGCGCCAGCATTCGATCGCTGGCATCCATGCAGGTGACGCGCGCATGCTGGAGCGAACGCCTGCATTCCAGCAGAAAGCGGCCGTTGCCCTCCCCCACAAGCAGGGCATTCTGGCGGTGGCCAACTTGACTCAAGAAAGCTGTGCGGTCGCGCTGCAGCTTGTTGCCGGCCAGAACGAATTCCATCCAGCGGTAGTGCGGCGCCAACGCATCAAAGCTCATGATGGCAAATGCGGCGAAGAAGCCATCGCCGTTGCCACCAGAGTCCAGCACCAATCCCACCGGCAACGTAAGCAGCCACATCCCAGGGATCGCCAACGGTCCATGGCACAATATGGGGGCCGATGACTTCGAAGAGGATGGACCACACGACCAGGTAAAGGGCGATTTCGCCCGGGGTTGGCAACTGGTCATGCAACCTCAATTTCAACCATCGCTGCAGCAGCAACAGCGGTGGCAGCGCGCAAGGGATCAGTAGCAGGTCGTCGAAATGATCGTGCAGAAAGGGGCTATGTACGCGGGGCTTGAGCACCCAGCGGTTCAGAGCGTAGAGCGAGCAGGTCACCAAAAACAGGCGATCGCGCAAATAGCGAAACGAGTTCAAAGCAACGCCAGGATCACCAGACCAAATCCCACGGCCACGGCAATTTTCAAGATCAAAGCAATCATCATAATTCACACCATCCAAGCCCAAACCAACATATTTATCATAGCATACTAACGGGGTATGGGCAGGCAGGTTCTATGCGGTGAGAAAAACCATTACGCGCTTCGTTTTCTGCCGGTCACTGTGCCCCACTAGCCGCTTTAGTCCACAGATTCTCCGGCACGTTCAAAACTGGACAGGGGGCAGCACGAAGCAACCGGTCAGCGGCCGCGTTCTCTGTGAGCCGTTGCCACCATGAGCACTTTCGGCCTCCCACGACGATAAGGTCCGCGGCGGCACGTTCCACCATTCGGGCGACGACCTCAGCATCCGGTGCCTCCGTGTCCGGCAGGAAGTCCACGGCGACGGGCACAGAAAGGTCCGACATGACCCATTCGAGCAATTCCCTCCCAACTCCGGTTTTCAACCGCATGATCAGCGGCCCGCCCAGCTTCGTGACTCGAGTGTCCAAGGGGGGACTTTTGCGCGGGGGTGAATTCTGGGGTAACCATTGGGATATCCACGATTGATCCGAATTCCGCCCAGCGCCTTTGGCTGACGGACTTCTCGTGAAAAGGGATGGAGCAAAGCAGAGGGTAATCCTGGCGCCTAACTGCTCCGCTAATCCGGAAGCCCACGTCGCCAGCAAACGTGAGGTTTCCGTCAGGTCCACCGGCACCAGGATGCTCTCGCAGGCAAATTTGGCTGCCGCCGGTCGCTCAGGCTCCAACAAGTTTTCAGGAACGGCGAGGACCAGGCAGGGTTGCGCTCTGACTACCCGCTGGGTCGCGCTTGGGAAAAGCGGACCCTTGGCTGCGGAAGCACTGGAGAAAGCCATGACAACCAAATCCGCGGTAATGCTTCGGGTGGCGGCAATGCTTTCCCTGGCCAGGTCGCCGTACCTCATCGCGGTTCCCCCGCGGACGCGGGAGAGAAACCCTGAGCGAGCCAGGCGCAGGAGCGTTTGATCCCCTTGCTCGATAAGCCGCTCTTGCAGCAGGAACTGTTGCGGCCGGCAAAGGCAGTGCAAGAACGAGAATTTTGGCACTACGCCGAGCATCTCGATTGAACTGCCAAATCGCTCGGCAACGGTCACCGCGTAAGGCACGATGGTCTCTGAGGGCATCGACAAATCTATGGGCACAAGCATCCGCTGGAGCATGACGCGGGACATGCGGGTTCGCGACGACTGAGGGCTTCGTGTTCCGGTACCGGCAACGAGTTGGGCGGGGAGCTCCGCCGGGCCTGTCGACGGGATCGAGCGTTCATGGCTGGGGATCAACATGGTTCGGATTGTATTCGTGAGGAGTTGGTCGACGACGGAACGGTCATGCCGCCTCACAGGGCTTCCGCCTCCAGCTTCCGGACCAGGTCTGACTCGACCAGCCGCCACTCCTTCAAACTCAGCGCACACCGCGGCCACTTGTCGCGGAAGACTCTCCGGGCATGTTCTCGCACCACTTGCTTGGTAATCCCAGGAGTGGCGGGTGGCGGCTGGCTGGCCGCCACCGAAGATCCTTTCACGGGATGGCGGGAAGAATGGGACAGAGGCCGGCCCTGAGGCGAGTCGTGGTTGTAAAATCGGAATGGCATACTCTGTTCGGGGATGCGTGTTAGCACGTTAGAGGAATCCGGCGTCGCACGCGCCATGCTGAAAAGCCAAGCGCGTTTCGGCCACATCCGCTGAGTAAGTGCAGCTTCACTGCGATCACAATACCGTTCAATTCAGCACATTCGCTATTGGACAACTCCCCGCCCGGGACTCAGCGAAACGCTTAGGCTTCTTTGGGACAGGTGCTGATGGATTTGGATAGCACAATCGGGTCATATTAGAACCATGACGCGGCTAAAGTTTTGACGAGTTGCGTTCGCTCGCGCCGGGAGCCGCAACTGACTCCAGGGCCGGGACACAAAGATGGAAAATAGTTTTATGCAGCTTTCAACCGCTGCTCCGAATTTGGACCGGCAGCCGAGGGTTGTTCAGGGCAAAGGAGAACTGGTCTTGGTTGTGGATGACACCGATGACGCTTTTTAATTGCGATCTGACGGGGCTCACTCGAATGCCGCCGGTTTGTCTTCTGAGCGGGCTCATACTGTGGTCAGCGGCCTGGGGCGCGAGCGCTGGCGGATCCGCCAACCCGTACTACCAAATCCCGGAAAGAAATGTCTTTGGGCTCAAACCCCCGCAGCCGAAAACGGCGGAACCGGCGCAGTCGCTCCCTCTGCCAAAGATCACGCTGACGGGCATTATCACTATCCTGGGGGACAAACGCGCCTTGTTAAGGGTCCAGCCCTCGGCACAGCCGCGTGCTAAACCGGGCAAGGAAGAGTCCTATACTCTCGCGGAAGGCCAGCGGGATGGAGAAATTGAGGTTCTTGAGATCGACCCCAAGACGGAACGCGTCAAAGTGAATAATTCGGGAACGGTGATGGAGATTACCTTTGAGAAGCCCAGCCCGGCGGCGTCCCCGCCCTCGGCGCCGACAACCCCCTCGCCGGCGCCACGGCCTCGCCTGAACCCGCCGCGGCTACCCATGCAGGCGGCGGCCCGGGGGACCTGGCCACAATAGAATGAGGGCCTTAAAACCCGGGGCCGGGGTTGGTATTGAAATTTGACTGAGGGGCTTTAAACGCTTCCTGTCCTGAGGCTGTCATGGATCTGGCATCCTGTCGGGGCGAAGATGGCCCTTGGATGTGGACGGAAAGAAAGCATAGTGAAGAACGAGACAACAGCAGAAAGAGCGTTTGAATTTGCGACGGATTACGAGGAAACCCACTGCAGGGGGGCCACCCCAGCGTGGCGGCGTTACGCGGTGGCGGTGCTATGCATTTTAACGGCGTTTGGGATTCGTTACTGCCTCACGCCGATTCTTGGCGAAGAGTTGCCGTTCATGCTCTTTATCGCAGCCGCATTGGTCGCGGCCTGGTATGGGGGGGCGCCGGCAGGGATAGTGGCCCTGCTGTTAGGGCTGTTCCTGGCGGATTACTTCTTCCTCACGAGAGGCAAGCCGGGCATGTCGGGTCCGGCGGAAACTCTGCACTTTGTCCGTTACATCTTTACCGCCTCGCTCGGGATCGCGCTCATCGAGGTGCTGCATCGAGGGCGGCGCCGGACGCAGGCTGCGATGGAGGAGTTGCGCCGGGAGGTCGCCCGCCGCGAGCGCTCCGAGGAGGCATTGGTGCAGGCACAAGCGCAACTGAGCCGGCACGCTGAAGAACTGGAGAAGCGCGTGGTGGAGCGGACCGCGAAGCTCGCAGCCACCGTCGAGGCTTTGCAGGGCCTGCTTTACCACATCGCGCACAACTTGCGCGCGCCCCTGCGAGCCATGCAAGGCTACACAATGGTGTTGATGGAAGAATACGCCTCGAAGCTGGATCTCACCGCCCAGGGTTACTCGCGCCACATTTGCGACGCAGCCACGCGCATGGACGAGCTGATCCATGACTTGCTGGAATACGGACGCCTTGGCCACACGGAATTGCAGATGACCAGCGTCTGCCTGGACTCGGCCAGCAAGGAAGCCCTTCTGACGCTGGCTCACGAAATAAAAACCACGAAGGCGGAAGTGGCAGTCGCGGGGCCGTTGCCAAAGGCACGAGCCCACCCAGCCGTCCTGAAGCAGGTCCTGACGAATTTGCTCGATAACGCGATCAAGTTCGTTCCTCCCGGCACCGCGCCGCGAATTGAGATCCGGGCGGAGCGCCGGGATCTGAATGTCAGGCTGTGGATCCAGGACAACGGCACGGGCATCGAGCCGCAGTATCACCAACGCATCTTCGAGGTGTTCGAAAGGCTTAATCCGGGACGCGGAAACGACGGCACAGGAATCGGCCTCGCCATGGCAAAGCGTGGCATGCAACAGATGCGAGGAGAGGTCGGTGTGGAATCCGCCCTGGGAGCGGGTAGCCGGTTTTGGATCGAACTGCCATTGGCGGATTCAGGCTGAAAACTCGGGCTGATCCGCAGTGGGGAGCGACTCCAGAGGCCGTCCTTCCATTTTCTCTGGCTGTCAGCTCTTGCCCAAATTATCCTCTATCTGATGCGAGAATCAGCATTGTTCAGCCCGAGGCGCCGGTCAGTGCCAGCGGTGAAATAGAAATGGATCAAAATCACCGGTCTGGAATTGGATCTTATTCGCTGGCATTTTCTTCGAAGGATTCGCTGAAATCTTTTCTTCCTTCTTCTCCGATCTGAGTCTTCT
>Ga0181517_10000287_pt1 | contig 70970 bp, 59 predicted proteins | sample PEATcosm2014_Bin_31_FD_119748 | JGI IMG/M metagenome (GOLD analysis project Ga0181517, IMG submission 119748) | Peatland microbial communities from MTU Mesocosm Facility, Houghton, MI, USA - PEATcosm2014_Bin01_30_metaG | ecosystem: Environmental > Terrestrial > Soil > Wetlands > Peat | place... | reverse complement strand
CGCTGCCTTCGCGTCCTTCTGTAATCCAATTCCGAGAGGTGAGCCGCACACCCGCCCGCCGCCAAGGCCATCAAGGTTTGTCCCATAGCCGGCTCTTCCGGTACCGTGTCGAAGCCAAAAAGTGTTGCCACGCCGGCACATTCCCCTTAATTTCTTCGTCGTTGATGGCATTTGTTCAACCAGGTCAGGTTCAGGTTCCCGCGAACGGGTTGGCACTCAAGGCGGAGCCCCGACAGCCGAACCGCTGAAACGGACTGTAGCATTTGTCAATCCTATGGGGCCTATGGCCCGTAGGGGCGGTCACAGGCTGAATTTGCCTGGGAAGAACGCCCAGTTTTAACGGTTGCGCGCTTAGCTCAGCGGTAGAGCACTTCCTTCACACGGAAGGGGTCGCAGGTTCAAACCCTGCAGCGCGCACCATTTACAAAAGGAAACTCGCAGCATGCAACTGGCAACTGAAAACCAACCAGGAAGTCTTCGCTTCAATCTCCGCCATCCATTCTCAAGCGCCGCTGCGGCTTGGCCTGGAGGTCCCGGCGTCGCCGGCTGGGGAACCTTTTCGGCGGCGGTTTTGGCCGTAGCCCTGCTGGCCGGCTGCCAGTCGCCTCCCAGCCCGTCGGGCAATGTGGAAAACACCGCCCCGGCCAAGACCGCTGCGATCGCGCCCGCTCCAGCCGCCTCAGCCCCGGCCTCGCCGGACGCCCTCGCCTCGGAGATCCGCATCAAAGCCGGCAGCAGCGCCCCCTACACCGATTCCAGCGGCAAGGTCTGGCTGCCAGACCAGGGCTTTGACGGGGGTGAAGTGGTCGATCGGGCCGATGACATGGAGATCGCCAACACGAAGGACCCGGCGATGTTTCGGACGGAGCACTACGGGATGGATTCCTTTTCCCGAAAGCTCCCGAACGGCAAATACCTGGTGAAGCTGTATTTTGCCGAGACCTTCGAAGGAGTCGACGGACCGGGTCAGCGCGTCTTTTCGTTCGATGTCGCGGGCCACTCGTTCAAGGACTTCGATGTCTGGGTCAAAGCGGGCGGCCCTCATCGCGCCTACACCGAGACCGTTCCCGTGGAGATTACCGACGGCAAGCTCTTGATCACGTTCAAGGCGGGCGCGGAAAACCCCGAAATCAACGCTATCGAAATCACGCCGGCACTTTAGCCCGGCCTACTGGTTGATATGCACCACCTTGGCAGGTGGGAAGCCGTTGAACCGCGTGGCGGAAGCGTTGCTGTAGGCGCCGATGTTTTCGGAATAGACCAGATCTTCGATTTCCAGCTCGGGCAGCTCCTCAGAAAGCGAAATCGTGTCCAGCGCGTCGCAAGTCTGGCCGAACACGGCGCAGATTTCCTTGCGTCCCTTCCTGAACGCCTTCAGGTGGTATTGGCAGTGGTCAAAAATGATGCCGCTGAAGGTGTGATAGACGCTGTCGTCGATGTAGTAGCAGCGCTTGCCGTCGCGCACCGCCCGGCCGATGATCCGCGCAATGGAGGTTGCGGCCGTCGCCACCAGGAACCGCCCCGGCTCGGCCAGGATCTGGATGTCCTTGGGGAATAACCGGTCGATTTCGGCGTTGATCTTCTTGGCGAGCAGGCTGAAGGGCTTGACGTGTTTGTCATAGGGAGCGGGAAAGCCGCCGCCGATATCGAGAATCTTGAGCTCGTGGCCGCGGGACTTGGATTCCTTCATCACCGCCGCCGAGATATCCAGCGCCTGGACAAAATTCTGGAAATTCGTGCATTGGCTGCCGACATGAAAGCTCAGGCCCTCGGCGACCAGGCCCAGGTCAAAGGCGGCGTTGATGAGATCGACGGCCTCTCCCGGGTTGCAGCCGAACTTCGAGGAGAGTTCGACCATCGACCCGGTGTTGGGCACCCGCAGCCGCAGCACCACCCCCGCGTGGGGGGCAAACTGGCGGATCTTCTTCAGTTCGTCCAGGTTGTCGTAGGTGACCAGCGGCTTGTATTGGTCCAATGCCCGCAGTGTCTCCTTGGGCTTGGTCGGGTTGGCGTAAATGATTTTGTCCCAGATGAAATCCTGCTGCTCTTTGGCCGGCAGGGGCTTGATATTCTCATACACCAGCATGAACTCCGGCAGCGAAGCGACATCGAAACTCCCGCCGGCGCTGTAGAGGGTCCGGACGATGGCCGGCTCAGCGTTGGCCTTCACGGCAAAGTAGGCCTGAACCTTCGGCAGGTACTTCTTAAAAGCCGCGTAATTCGCGCGGATGACGTCGTGGTCGATAATGACGACGGGGGTGCCGTGTGTCCTGGCCAGATCCTGGAGTTGTTTGGTGGTCATGATGGAACAGTATTCAATGCTCCGGTGGGCTTTAAGCCGTTTCTCCCGCCGGCACAAGAGAAAAGTGGACCGCATCGCCTCCGGAACGTGCTATAGTTCATTTCCAGAGGAGCGCCGATGGATCTGGCTGGCAAAATCGGCTTAGCCGCCGCGTCTTCCCGCGGCAGTTGGCCATGCGCGCGGGTGCCCTTGCTTTGTTGTGGCATGGTTGCAGCCAGCCTGCTTTTTCCGCTGCCAGGCCACACCCAGCCCGCGTCCGCCCCCCTTCCCTCGATGGCAGCCGTGCTGCAACACGTCCGCGACCAGGCGAAGCAGGAGCCGGCCAACGACCGCGCCTTCGAGCAACGTTTCCACTATCGCCGGACCAAAATCACCGAATTTCGCAACGCCAGCGGCCGGCTTAGAAAACGCGAGGTCAAATGCAGTGAAAACAACCCGGCCCGCGCGCGTGTTGCCTTCCTTGCCCCGCCGGACCATCCCGGAGAACAAGCGGGGCGGGCCGCCAATAGATCTTCCGCCCCCGTCGATCCCGAATCCGACGTGCGAGGGAAAGCTTTCGAGCAAAAAGACTTCCTTCTCAACCAGGATTTGCTCAGCCGTTTCCGTTTCGTGCTGGCCGGCCGCCAAATGGTCAATGGCCGCCTGGCGTTGGTGGTCGATTTCGTCCCCGCAGGCCCCCATCTTCCCGAACACAACCTCAAGGATCGGTTTATCAACCATGCCGCCGGCCGCGTGTGGATTGATGAAGCCGAATACAAGCTGGTCAGGGCCGACCTGCGCCTGACCAAAGCGGTGAATGTCGCCGGCGGGCTCGTCGGCGCGGTTCGGGCATTCCATTACCGCCTCGACCGGCAGCGGACGCGGGAGGGCCTCTGGTTCACCCGGCAAGTCGATTGGCACCTCGAAGGCCGCGAAGTCTTTCTGCACCGCATTGTCGATTACCACGAATCCACCACCGACGTCCTGTCGGGGTCATGAGCAGCCCGGCGGGGGGAAACGTCAGGAGCGTGAGAGCGTAAAGAGCGTAAAGAACGTGAAAAGAGAGGGACGCCGCAGTCCGCCACGTTGTCCCGCCGGGCTGGCTCTGCCTCCATCCAACAGCCGGCGCCTCAGGATGCCGCGCACAGGCCCTTTGCCCGTGGCTTGATTAATTGTCGTTTTCGGGTTGCGTTCCCCGGGCAAACCGCTATTTTATCCCGCTCGATTCAATTAACCTTGAATTAAGCTTTGAACGCCGAACTTACAAGAAAAGCATTGGAGAAGGTTGGTAATCCCAACGTTCTGGTCAACCTGGTTTCGCGCCGTGTGCGCCAGCTCAACTCGGGCTCGGGAGCCTTGGGCCGGCCGCTGGTGGCTGACACGGGCAACCTGGGCGCCGCGGACATCGCGCTGCTGGAGATCATCGAGGAAAAAATCGGGTTCGAGATGCCGGAGCTTGTCGAACTGACCCGGCCCGTCGGCAAGAAGCGCAAGAAGCACTAGTGCGCCAGCCCTGGAATACCGATACGAGTCCGCGCGGAGACGGCTTGGTTCTTATTTCCGGACAGGATCCAACCTCCTCATCGGGAAGCCATGGCCGACATTGTCAAAAACTCTAAAGCCCGGCACGATTATCATATCCTTGAGACCTTCGAGGCCGGCATCGCTCTGCACGGCACCGAAGTCAAGGCGTTGCGGGCCGGCAAAGGTCAGATCAGCGATGCCTTCGCCCGGGTCGAAAACGGCGAGGTCTTTCTTTACAACGCTCACATCGACGAATACTCCCACGGCAATCTTCAAAATCACCAGCCCAAGGCCGTGCGGAAGCTGCTGCTGCACAAGGTCGAAATCCGAAAGCTCTTCGGCCTGGCCGGGGTGAAGGGGAACGCCTTGGTGCCGCTTTCCTTTTACTGGAAGAACGGGAAGGTGAAGGTTGCCTTGGCGGTGGGCAAGGGCAAAGCGGAATTCGATAAACGCGAGGATCTCAAGAAACGCGAGTCGGACCGCGAACTTAAGCGCGTAATGATGAGGGCGAAGCGTTAAAACGTTAAAACGTTAGAACGTTATAACGGAAGAGGCCGGTGTGCCATGGCGGCGCGAGCAGGCGCCCCGAATAGAAAAAGGGTGGCGTCCTTTCGAACACCACCCTCTTAGAGTAAATTGTCGCTTCCTCGGCTTCCGTCGTTTTACCGTTCTAACGCTTTAACGCTACGGGCGCTCAGGCCTTCGCGGCCGCCGCCTGGTCTTTCTTCCATGTGCGCTTGGGGGCCTTTACAACCAGGCCCTTTTTGATAGCGCTGGCGGAGACGCGGATGTAGCGGACCTCGCCATCAACCACCGCTTTGACCCGCTGGAGGTTGGGGAAGAAGCGGCGCTTGGTGATTGCGGTGATGTGCGTGCCGATACCGCCGGTTTTCTTCGCTTTACCACTGCGCCAGATGATGCTGCCCTTCATCGGGCGTTTTCCGGTCAATTCACAAATTCTAGCCATACAAAGTCCTGTTCCAAACTAAAGAGCGGAGACACTATCATCTGCCCGCGCCTTTGCAAGCATTTTTTCCGCTCAAAACCGCCTAACCGCCTAAAAACTAGTCGCCTCCCGCAATTCCGTCAACCGCCCCGTGGGGGCACACCCCTCGACCGCTTGTCGCTGTGGGAAAACCCGGTGCGTATCTGCCTTTAGAGTGTTTCGTCTGAGGCTTGGGCTCTCACCACCGGAAAAGCATCGCGGCCAGCGCGTTGAATCCGGCTCCGAAAAGGGCCAGCACTCCCAGCGGGCGGGCTATTTCCGCAAACCCGCCGCCGAAGCTAATCACCTGGTGAAGGCAGTCCAGCGCCCAGCCGGTGGGCAGGCAATGGGCCACGGTCCTCATCCATTCCGGACCGATCTCCAGCGGCCACCAGCCTCCTCCCAGCGCGCCCATCAAGAGCGCCGTCAGGACGCACACGCCCACCACTTTGTCCTCGGCGTGAAGGACCGATCCCACCAACACCCCGAGCGAAGCCGCCACCCAGGAATAAACCACCAGCGTCACCAGGACCGCCCCCAGGTTCGCTCCCAAGTGCACCTTAAAAACGAACCGGCCCGCCAGCAACATCACCGCCGCCTGCACGCCCCCCAGCAACATCAGCCCGCAGATCTTGCCGCCGACGATGTCGAAGCGCCGCACCGGGCCGCAGGCCAGGCGGCGCACAATCCCAAACCTCCGCTGCCGCGCCAAGCCGGTGGCGCCGAAGATCAACAGGTTCATCATGATGTAAGTCACCATGTTGCCAGGCAGCGAGAAATTGAACCCGGAGGGCGCGGGCTTGCGTCCAGCAAACCGGGCGTCCAACGTCACCAGCGCGGGCGCCGCCTGCGCGGCGCACACGGCCGACTCGGTGAAAGGCGCCTCGGCACCGTTGCCGACCAAAGGCAATCCGGCAGCCGCCGCCGCAGCCCGAACCCCCGCGCCGCCTTTTGCGCTGGCGGACAGCAGATCCGAGTTGATCGCCACCACCGCCCGCACCAGGCGCAACTGAACCATGGCCCCCTCGGCTGAAACCGTCGTGTCGTCATTGGAAAACTCCACGCGCGCCTGCCTGCCGGCCAGAATTCGCTCGGTGAAATCGGCAGGGATGCGAATGTGCTGCGCCGACTTTTCGGTGGTCGGCGGCTTGATGACCCGCAGGCCCTGCTTGCCCAGCTCGCCCATAAAAACCCGGGCCAGATAATTGGTGTCCAGCTTCTCCACCAGCACGGTCGGCCGCAGATTGTACGGCGTATTCTGTCCGCGAAGGGCCAGCCCCATGAACCCGATGAAAACCACCGGCACGCCAAAGAGCCAGATGTAGGAGGTCCTCGCGCGGAGAAAAACCCGCAGGTCGGTCCATCCGATGAGCAGAATCCGGTTCATTCTCGCATCCCCCTCTCCAGGCCGCGCCGCAGCAGCAGCGCCGCCGTGATCATCAGCAACGCCCCGACCAGCGCGGTCTTGAGGCTGACCCATGCCCAGTCTCCGGGCTGTGACTCGATGGTGATGGCGCGCATCGCCCGGACATACCAGAAATTGGGCAGCAGCGGACTGATATGGTTTCGCAGGAAGGGCGGGAACTGGTCGGCGGGCATGGCCGAACCGCCGGCCATGCCGATCACCATGGCCAACACGTTACCCACCGCTTGCGAGATATTCGGATTGCCCACCAGCACCGGCAGCAGGGTCATGAACCCGCCGGCAAACAGGCAGTAGCCGGCCGTCAGCGACAGCACCGCCAGCGGCTGCCGCCACGAGATGTGGAAGATGAGGCCGCCGCCGCCCAGCAGGACCGCGCCGCAGAGCAGCAGGAACAGCAGGCAGAAGAGCACTTTGGAAACCGCGAAAGCATACATGTCCGAATGCAGCGTGGCGAACCGATGCAGGGTCCGCTGCTCGATTTCCCGGCGCAGATCCCGGCTCGAGATCTCGGCCAAAAACAGCAGAAACATCGACGCCATCCCAGGCAGCAGGTAGCCGAAGATATTGAAACCCGGGTCGGCCGGTTTGCTCTTGCCGGCGCCTCCCGCGCCCGCAGCCGGACCGACCGGGCCGAGCGAGCCGCCGGCAGTCGAGGAGACGTTGGTGTACATGACCCGCGGGGGAAAGAGCATCCGGCGAGCGGCCTCCAGCTTGTCTCCCGCGCGCACCACCAGCTCGGCCGCGCGGTGATAATCGCCCTGGCCCTCGAAAACCGCCTGCCAGTCCGGCAGCTCGGAACCGAAGTTTTGCTTGATGGCATCCAGAGCGGTCACCACGGTGCCGAGCAATTCCTCCAGCACTGCCGGCCGGATCGATTCAGCCGGATTCTTGACCAGCTCGAGCGTGACGACATTGGTGGTAGCCAGGTAATTCCGCGTGAACCCGGCGGGGATGATCACCGCGGCGCTGAGTTGGTTGTCGTTAAGCTGCTTCAGGGCCTCGTCGCGGGCAAGAAAGACAGGGTCGAGATGTTCGGCGGCCTGGCCCTGGTTGAGCGAGCCGCGCAGCATGCGCGTCACCGCCGAGTCATCCTCGTCCACCACCGCGAAGCGGATGCGGCCCAGGACATTGGTGCCGGTTTTGGGGCCGAAGACCGCCCCGACCAGCCCGGTGATGAGCAGCGGGATGACCAGGAAAACGAGCCATCCGACCGGATTCCTCCAGGCGCGCCGCAGATCCTTCCAGAGCAGCACCGCAACGGTTCTCATTCGCGCAATTGCCTCCCGGTAAGCTGCAGGAACACGTCGTTGAGGTTCGGCCGCTTGAGCGTCACGTTCTGGACCTTGACGGGCAGGCTGAGCAGTTCGCGCAGGCACTCGCCCGGGTCGCGCGAGTCCACAGCCGCGACGAGCATCTGGCTGGCCGACTTCTGCAACAGCCGGAAGTGCCGGTCAAATCCCGCCCAGCTCTGGGGATTGGCCGCCGCCAGGTCGCCCTCCAGCACAAATACCTTGTCCCCGCCCAGGCGCTCCTGCAATTCTCCGAGCGTCCCTTCGGCAAGCAGTTTTCCGTGGTCGATGATGCCAATCCGGCGGCAGAGCGTCTCGGCTTCTTCCAGGTAATGGGTGGTGTAAAGCACGGCCGTCCCCTGGGCGCAAAGGCCCCGGACAAACTCCAGAATGCTCATCCGCGCCTGCGGATCGATGCCGACGGTCGGCTCGTCCAGTAGCAGCAGGCGGGGCCGATGCATCAGCGCCGCGCCCAGATTGACGCGGCGTTTCATGCCGCCTGAGTATTTCCGGACCGTCTCATCCGCGCGGTCGGTGAGGCTGAGCGCCTGCAGCAGTTCGACGGCGCGGCGGCGCGCTTCGGACCCCGCCAGCCCGGCGATGCGCCCCCAATAGACCAGGTTCTCCCGCCCGGTCAGCTCCTCGTAAAGGGCAATCTCCTGCGGCACCACGCCCATGATCTTGCGGGCGCCGGCGGCGTCCGCCCCGGCCACCAGCACCCGGCCATTGTCCACCTTGAGCAGCCCGGCCACGATGGAGATCGTCGTGGTCTTGCCCGCGCCATTGGGACCGAGCAGGCCATAGATCTCCCCTTCCTGAACCTCAAAGGAAACGTCATCCACCGCCCGGACCTGCCCAAACGCTTTGCCAAGTCTCTCCACACACAGCATCGACATGGGCCCGATGCTAACGTCCCCTTGACGTTGCGGCAACTACAAGACCAAAGCGCCTTTGTAACCGCGCGCACGCGAACACAGGGTCACGCCTGCGGCAAAGGTGTCGGGCTTTTGCTCGCTGCCATCCACCACGCCGGGCTCTGCCATCTGCGACTCGATCCAAAAGCGGCTACCGTTGCCCTCCTCGCAAACAAAACCTCGAAATCTTTGTCCCATTCCGCTAAAGTTTCCAAACGCAATGGCAACATCCGGTGAAAGAAACTAACAAACCATCCTTGGCGATTGACATGCCTCATCCACACGCACCGGTCATCTATGTCATCGGCGGGCCGAACGGTGCGGGCAAGACCACGTTTGCGAGAGAGTTTCTACCCGCGGCACGGGTGCTGGAGTTTCTCAACGCGGATCTGCTGGCCGCTGGGCTGTCTCCCCTCCAACCGGGCGCGATGACCGTGCGCTCAGCCCGGCTGCTGCTCGAACGGTGGCGGGAACTGGTGTCCTTGCGCCAGAGCTTCGCCTTTGAAAGCACCCTGAGCGGACGCACTTACGCCGGGATGCTGCGTCAGGCTCGCGCGGCAGGTTATGGCGTGCGCCTCTGTTACCTTTGGCTGCCGGGCATCGGCATGTCCCTGCGCCGGGTGCGCCAGCGCGTGCGCAAGGGAGGCCATAACGTGCCAGAAGCGGATCTGCGACGGCGCTTCCTTCCGAGTTTGCGAAATTTTTTTTCGTTGTATCTTCCCTTGGCGGATCAAGCGCTGCTGTTTAACGCGGCGGGAAGTCCGCCACGGTTAATCGCCCGGTGGAAAGGCCGGTCGGCCCTGCTGATCGAACCCAAACTTTATGAGCGGATCCAAAAGCAAATCGAAACCAGTTGCTAGGTCACAAAAAGCGCAATCGTCCTTTGTTGCCAAGGCGCAACAGGCCATCCGCAAGGCGCAGCGGACGGCGGCCCGTGAGAACGCCCGCTTCGGCCTGCGAATGATCGTCCAGCCAGCGCGCTGAGGAGGTGGTTTTCGACACAGGGTCACGCCTGTGTCAAGGGTATCGGGCTTTGCTCGCTGCCATCCACCACGCCGGGCTCTGCCATACGCAACTCGAACCAAACGGGCCCAACAGTCCTGTGAATCCTGTTAATCCCGTCAAAACCCGTCCTTCCCCTGCCTTTGTTAACTTCGTTTCCCTTCGGTTCAACTTTGCCGATTTCCCCGTTCAAGTTTCGAACTACCGCTCGCCGTCAGGCTTTCCGGTTGACTGTATGGCTTCGGTGCCGTCGCTCAAGACGTACTTCACCCGGGTGAACTTGAACGGCTTGCCCATCACGTTTTCATCATAAGACGCCAGCGTCTCACCTTTGTGCGCGGCGGCCAGGCGGTTCACCTCGTACAATTGGGCAGCGCTCAAGTCGCGCTTGGAGGCATCGAGTTGGGCTTCCGACCGGGTCACGACCGTTCCATCGGAAAGTGTGAAGGAGTACTTCTGAAGGGTGACGGTTCTTCCTAGCATCTGGACCGGTGCGCTGCCAAGGAACTTGCCCTTCTCGTGATCGCCCCACCCAAGGAGCGCCAATTCCATTTGTTGCTCGGTTGTCAGAGGCAGTGGACCAGGCTGCTCCGGGTCGGTTTCCGGCACGCTGACTGCCCTGCCGTCGCTGAGAACATAGCGGCGAGTGAACCTGCGTATCCTCTGGCCCCCGAACTCGTCTTCGATGACCTGCAAAATCTCGCTCTGACCTCGTTGGCGCAGGCTAAGGATTTGCTGCTGGTCGCCTTCCAGTTCACCCTCAGCGTTTCCCACCGTGCGCCCATCCGCAAGCACATAGTTAAAAATGAATGTCCTGTGGGGCGGATTGCCCTTCACTTCATGGTCCGCCACTCCGACGAGTTCACGGGCGTTCCGTTGTCTCAAGGCGTCAATTTCCTCGAGGTCCTTGCGTTTTTGCTCGATACCTGCGGCGTCCAAATCGCCCCGGACGAAAACCCCAATGCTATCGACCTGGTTGGTCCCCGCGTTTTCCGGCGTTGTGCTGAAATAGTAAAAGCCGTTCTTGGTTCTGCCCTCCAAGTGATAATGGCGCACTTGAATGATGGTTTCCGTCGCCACGGCAGCGGCCCCCAGCAGGCCCAGCAGCAGCGCGGCGGTTTTCCACCAGGAGGAGGGCCCGCTGCCGGCGCAAGTGGCTTGGAGGCGAGAGAGTATCTGGGTGCGCAATTGCCGCGCGTGCCCATCGGACGTGTATTCCGGCAGCACAATGCCTTTGAGGAACGCTTCGATTCGTTCGTTGTCGCTTTTCATAATCGGCTTCGGTTTATGGCAAGGTGAGGCCCGCCCGGACCAGGGCGTCCTTCAACTGGGCCAGCGCCCGGTGCAGTTGGGACTTGATGGTGCCTTCTCGTTTATTGGTGATTTCGCAGATTTCCGAAAGAGACCTGCCCTCGAAATAGCGCAGCACGATGACCGTGCGATACTTCTGCCCGAGATCAAGCAGCGCCCGCTGCAACAGCCGGTAATCATCCGAGTCGGCCGCTACGGTATCCGCGGAGGGGACCGCTCCCGGGAACTCGGCGTCAACCAACCCGGCGTTCGCCGCCGACCTCCGCTTCTGCTTTCGGTAATGCATGCGAAGCTCGTTCGTGGCGATGCGGTAGAGCCACGCGCGAAAGGGGACGCGGCGCCACCTGAAAAGCCCCAGGTAGCGGAACGCGGAAAAGAAGACATTCGAGGTGAGATCCTCCGTGACCGCATGATCCAGGGTGCTGTGATAGACATACCGAAAAATCTCCGGGTAGTATTTGTCGAATAACTGCCCGGCTGCGGCTGCGTCCCTCTGGGCAGCGGGAACCAAGGCCCGATCCTCCTCCGCTCCCTCGGCCAGGGGTTCGAGGCTCATTGTGGCAGCATCATCGCTCATTGCTGGTTCGAGTCCATCTGTCTGAGAGTATAATGCTCGAGGCGGCTAAAAGGTTGCATGCAAGTGCAAGTCCTCACCGTGCGCCCCCTGGTTCAATGCGGGAAAAACGAACCGCTCATCGGCGCTGATAAACGCTGATATCGCGGACAGCGGGACAAGCCAATGTTTGCAGGGATCTTGTTGGGGTCGGACCCGGGACAAAGGTGGGACAAGTCGGCGCGGCAAGCAAAGTCAACATGGAATTAGGCCGCTTTTCGGATGCGAATTTGCAAGTGGTTGGGGAGCAGGGAATAGTAAAAAGCAAATTCGAAAACGGTCCAGAAACGGTGCGGAAACGGTCTAATTCTGCGGTGACGTTGCTGAAGAAGCGTTAAAACGTGAAACGTTAGAACGTTAGAACGTGGTGCGTGACCCGCCTTCGCTCGGATGCCCCGGCGCGGCAAGTGCGTGATGCGTGAACCCGCCTTCGTCGGACTTCGGCGCGGCAAGGCGTGAAACGTGGCGCAGACCAGCGGCGGGACGCCGGTGCCACTTTTTCGGCCAAAGTCAACTGGGAATTGCACAGTTTTGTCGGGCATTTTGCGTAAGTGGTTGAGTGGCAACGGTCGGTGGTGTGTGTTTTTTAAATGTGAAGGGGAAAATGTATAGAAAATGTCCAATTCTGCGGTGACATTGGCGTGAAACGTGATGCGTGAAACGTGATGCGTGAAACGTGATGCGTGAAACGTGATGCGTGATGCGTGATGCGTGAACCCGACTGGACGGCGGACAGGGTGGCGCGGCAGGCAATGTCAACAGGGAATTGCACCGTTTTTCGGATCGGCTTTTGCAAGTGGTTGAGGGGTAGTGGGTAATAAAAAGCAAAATCGAAAATCGGTGCAGAAACGGTGCAGGAATGGTGCAATTCCGTGGTGACAAGGGGGTGAACCCGCCTTCGCTCTGATGCTCCGGCGCGGCAAGACGGGAAACGTAAGGAGTAAAACGTAAGGGGAAGGGCTGTGCGCCGCAGTCCAAGCCACGGCCTCTGTCACGTCCGCGGATGGGATCGTGTGTTTTGTCCCGCTTGGCCGGCCATTTGGCATTGTCATCCATACTGCTATTCATAGTATATACCACTATGAGATTCGTGTCAAGGGGGATCGCACACTTTTTTTGCCGCTGGGGCTGGTTTCGTATGGCAAGCCGGGGTTCGGATCTGGCCGCCGGCGAATATGGACGCTCTCTCAGTGCTCACTATTGAAACACGGAAAGCTGGCAAGTCTCCGGACCTTAGCTGGACTTTGTCCATGTTGCGTTACATCGATCCTGCGAAAAGCGCCTGTTTTGCGTGCTTTTGGAGAGTTTTGCCTGTCGATTCCAGTGTTTGACATGCGGAAAACGTGCCAAAAGCCCTCCGCACACCTTCAAAAACCCTGATTTTCCAGGGGTTTTTCAGAGTGACCAAATGGACAAAGTCCAGCTAGGATTCTACGTGAAATTCACCCATTGACGAAGTAACGATTAAATGTTAGCCATACGGCTAATAGATGGAACCCTCCGCGGTCCAACGCCAGGTTTTTCAGTTCGTCCGGGACGCATTAGCAGCCGGCAAGCCAGCTCCCACGTCTCGGGAAATCGCTGCTGCCTTTCACTGGCGTGGCAAGCGCGCAGCCGAATACCACATTGCGGGCCTAATAAGAATCGGATGGCTCGAACGTGAGCAGGGAAAGGCACGTTCATTACGCTTGGGCCCCGCAGCGGTCCCTGTTCGGAGGGAAGTTGTGGAGGTCCCAATTCTGGGGTCCGTACCAGCGGGTCTGGGGCAGGAGCGGGAACAGGAGAGCGAAAAGTCTATACCTGTCACCGCTGAATCGATCGGATTTAAGCCGTCGCCGCGGACATTTGCTCTGTGCGTCAGCGGTGAATCGATGGTTGGCAGGCACATCTGCGACGGCGACATCGTGCTGGTGGACCAGGGTCTTGAGCCGCGTCCAGGCGACGTTGTAGCGGCACTTATTGACCACGAGAGCACGTTAAAAACGCTTGTCGTAAGGAACGGTCAGCGCTTCCTAAAAGCGGAGAATCCAGACTATCCGGACCTCATGCCTTGCGAGGAATTGACGATCCAAGGTGTGTTCTGTGGTCTTATCAGAAAGCTGCGCAAATGAGGATCATGACACCGACATGCCACGGACCGCATCAAGAGCCATTGCGCAGGAACTCCGGCATCGCCATAATCCCTGCCATGACAATTCCCGGCAAACCGTGAACGGCTCCCGAACAACAAAAGGTCCCGCGGGTCAACGCCCTGTAAGTTTCCCTGGGTATTTCCGAAAACCGAGTGACTGGGAGTCCGCTCCCGAAGCGCGGCCTTATCGGCATCACCTCCAGCGCGCATGGGAGGAATTTGACCTGTGCGGTGTTTTGTGCGTTGAGGGAAAGCCAACGATTTACTTCAAGAATGTTGCGCGAGCGGACCTCCAAAAAGAAGCAGAATGGCAGAAGATGCTGTGGAACCAAGGAACGGCATCGATGCTCGTTGTGCAAGATCCGACGAGGACGCGGATTTATTCTGCTCTCGCTCGGCCCCAGCGAGGTCCGGTTCAAGGTTCCGAGGATGCGCGTCTAGTGACGGAGCTAGGTACCGCGGCGTTCGCGTTGGACGTATTTCTTTTCAGCGTCCAGACGGGTCAATTCTATCGCGAACACCCAGGAAGGTTTGATCCTGATGTGGCGATTGACAAGTATCTGCTCGACAACCTCAGCGGTGCTCGTGACGAGCTGGTAGGCCAGCAATTTGACGACGCGTTGAACATTGCGGCGGCCCACGCATTTCTTGGCCGTTGCCTGTTCACATGTTATTTGCTGGAACGTGGAGTCATCGGTAAGAAGCAGTTAAACGCTGTCGGCGCCCCCCTTGCCACGAAGCTTCACCACGTGCTGAGGGCGATCCCCAACAAGCGGGATGCGGTCACTGTCCTCTTCAAACTGTTTCGTCTGCTCGATGGCGACTTCAACGGCAGCATGTTTGGCGGGAGCTTCACAGAAGAGCAATCAAGCCTCCGCTCTCGGCACATCGACGTTCTTATCCGGTTGCTGGCTGGATACGACTTCGTTAAGAAGCAAAGCGTTCTCGACTTCGATTTCTACGATTTTCGGCTCGTCCCTATCGAACTCATCAGTGCGATCTACGAAGACTTCATTTCGGCGGGCGAAGGGGAGACGGAAACGCCGAAAAACGAAGGGGAGTCGAAAAGCGTCCGCCGGAGAGCCGGTGCATATTATACACCGCTTCGGCTTGCCGAACTGGTCGTGGACATTGCTACCGAGAATTGGGACACGCTGCTGGACAAGCGCTGCCTCGATCCCGCCTGCGGCTCCGGTGTATTTCTCGTCATCCTTTTCCAGCGGATGGTGGCTGAGTGGAGCCTGAAGAATCCTTCCGCTGACAATGTCACGCGCGCCATCGAACTTCGCCGATTGCTGACCACGAACTTGCAGGGCGTAGATAGCGATCCGACAGCCTGCATGGTTGCATGTTTCAGTCTCTACCTTGCTTTTCTCGATCAACTTCAACCGCCGGACATTTGGAAACTCAAAGAAGCGCTCGAAAAGCTAGGGGATGAGAAGGTGCTGCCGCCTTTGCTGGTGGATCGGTCGGAAGCACCAAGCCGTTGTCCGGTCGTGCTGACAAAGAACTTTTTCGGCCCCGAAGTGGACGCTGCAGGGAAGTTTCAGTTGGTAATAGGAAATCCGCCGTGGCTCGGTCGCAACCAATCAACCGGCAGTGACGGCAAGTCACCGGACACTGCAATGCGGGATTGGCTCTTCGACGAGAAGCGGAATCCCTATTTGCGGAACACTCCAAAGTCCGAACGGGAGACCCGATTGTTCCCGGAGCAGCAATCCGCTATCGCGTTCATGTGGAAGGTCCCCCTACATCTTGCCACTAACGGACACGCTTGCCTGCTACTGCCCAGCCGAGTCATCCTGAGCAACAGCACAGACAAGTTTCAAGCTGCCTGGTTCAGCGAGTTTACGGTCGAGGCTGTGTGGCAGTTCGCCGATTACAGGTTCATTCTCTTTCCCGAAGCAAAGTGTCCCGCAATCGTCCTAAAGTACAAGGCCACGAAGCCCGACACGAGAACGGCTGACATCCCCTACTTCACACCGAAAGTGGAACACCTCGATCCGCGTCGAGCTTCGATTGTAGTTTCCGCACAAGAGATGAAAGTGCTTCCAGTCACGGATCTGCTGACCGCTGCCGCCGAAGACCGCGCATACATGTTCTGGAAAATGCCGTTTTGGGGGACGGATCGAGACCGCCGCCTGCTCGACCGCCTTCGCCGAATGCCGCCCCTGAGTGACGTCGCCGGGGAAACCGGTGAAACCGATTCCCAAGGCCGGAAGAAGAGATGGTCAAAGGGCCAAGGCTTCAAACCATTCTACCAGGCGAAATACGACGCGAATCCAGAGCGGTACGGAGAGCCGAAAAGCCGCTGGTGGGATGACACCGCTCTATTCCTCAACGCCAGGAAGAAAACGTGGGGGCTGGTATTGCTTGGAGGGGAAACCGGGGACTGCGCGAAAATCGGACCGGAGCCGAAGAAGCTGCATCGTTTGCCCGATAAGGCATTTTTCACAGCGCCGATGGTGCTTGTGAATCAAGGGTGCTCGCGGTTCGCTTACGGTGACTTCGACGTTTTGTTTCAACATGCGATCCAATCGATTGCCGGTCCAAAGGAGGATGAAGATTTGCTGCTTTTCTTGACCGCACTACTCAACACGCCGCTGACCAACTACTACACGTTTCACACCGCTGCCAATCTCGGGGTGGAGCGCGACAAGGTACATTTCGAGGAGCTGCTTCAATTGCCGTTCCCGCTGCCCGAACAGACGAAGAATCCTGCAGAAAGCGGCAAGATTATTCACGAGGTGGCCAGGCGGCTTCGGCGGGCGAGAGACGAGATGCTGGCAGCGGGAATAAATGACGTCAGCCGCACTGCCGCGCGGGAAGAGGCAATCCGAGAAGTCACCGAACTGGTATACCGCTACTACGACTTGACCCGCTGGGAGCGCGCTTTGGTCGAAGACACAGCCAGGATTTTCCGGCCAAGCTCCACACCGACGACTTATACGAAGCCGATTCCTACCCTCGCAGAGTCTGGCGCCGAGGATCGGCAGGCATACGCCGAGCTCCTCTGCCGAACGATCAACCGCTGGGCACAACACTCACGTTACTTTTTGACTCCGAGCATTCTGGTTGCGAAACCCGAAGGATTGGGTTTACTCACAATTAGCAAGACACCTCAGCGTGCGCTGTTGCCGGCGTGTCCGGAGCATTACGACGTCTCTCCCCAGGTCCGGAAGCTCCTGGTTCGCATCGCGAGAGCTAGTGTGAAACAGGGAGCGGGCGGATTGACGTATCTGCGTGGCTACGCTCATTTCGAGGAGGATCGTGTTCACATCCTCAAGCCACTTACTCGACGGCATTGGACAAGCACTGCGGCACTGAACGACGCCGACGAGTTGGCTAACTACGTAGCCGACATGGAGGCTGTCGGCTGATGCAATTTTCCGGCGCAGGAAAAGAGCGAGGGTGGGGCCTATTTCCAGACGGCTGGGTGGGCGAAGTCCTGCAGTTCGTCAATAATGTCTGGGACAATCTTACCATTCCCAGGACCGCGCGGCTTGAGCCACGAATTACAAAACTGCTCAGTGGTGCCCTCATCGCCCGATACGAGCGGGAAGAACGTGACTGGTTTTGCGTGCCGGAGTCGCCCGACTGGAACGAGGAAGGGAAGGAGATTTCGCGAACAGACATCCGCCTGTATCCGCCGGGCAGAAAACGTCGCAGTATCTCGCTCGTTCTAGAAGGCAAGCGCCTCAATACCCCAGCATCGCAAGCCGCACAGTACGTCGGCGCAGGAGGCATGATGCGTTTCGTGCCAGCCGCGAAAGTTGCCGTGAAGTACGCCGCTGGTTTACCCTGTGGGGCGATGCTTGGTTATGTGCTTGACGGAAACGTTCGCCGTGCCCACTCCGCCGTTTGCAGGGCGATTAGAGCAAAGCGTGTCGTTCTCTTATTGACCACCGACGGTGAATTCCGACGACTCCAGCTTGCTAACAGTCATGAATTCCACGGCATCACGAAGCACCAACGGCCCGATGGCGTGTTTCTGATTTATCACCTTCTTCTTCCGGTTCGTTGGAACTGAGTTCGCAAGGAAAAGGGAAAGCGTCAGCCCATAGTTTGGTCCGGGCCGGCCTCAGGCCAAAATCAGGTTTGGTCGACGCCTATCGCGCAACGCTGAGCCTTGCGGCCCGGGTCCCGCTGCTTGTCCCACCTCTGTCCCAAGACATGTCCCGGGTCCGACCCCACAAAACACCTGCAAACATCGGCTTGTCCAGCTTTCCCGGGTCCAAAGAGGGGCACGGTCTCCGCCTCGGAAAACGGGTTGGTCCTTGAATTATTGCCAATAGGCTTCCAGGCAGCCCAAAAAACAGCAAGAATTCAAGGACTGATCGTGTGGCCGACACTTTTTCGGAAACCTGGACGTACAGGGCAGCGCCTATTTGGGAGGAAGACGCCGTTCATGGAGCCCTATCTTGTAGAAAAAGTCTTCAGCGGATCATGCTCGTGAAACAGTTATTTCGTCCGACTTTGAGCGATAGAGAGGAATATTCAAGTGACTACTTCCTCCCTTCAGCGGAGCGCCGTCCCTAGTGATTGCGATGACTTTGAATTTATCGCCCCTTTTCGTATGAGTATTATCACCGATCCAACAGCTGGCCATCATTGATCCCTTCGCCACCCTGCCCTGCGTGTGCCACTTTCCATCGCCAGAGTAAACAAGGACCTCAACTTGGCGTCGTGCAGGTTTAGCCAGAATCTGTAATTCGGGCTCTTTCTGGCTTAGCGCACGGCCATTAAGCGAGAAGTTGATTACAGGCCTTTCAGCGACACGCTCCAGTTCATCTATTCGCCGCGCGAGCTTGCACAATTCTTCTCTCCACTCGAATTCACTCATCTTCAAGAGCGGATTCAATCCGTTAACGCAGGATGCTTGAATGTCTTTGAGCCCGGTTTTCTCCCACAAGCAGGGCGTGATCAAAATCCAAAGGACCGTGACCATTTTTTTCCTTGCTTCGCCCAGGAAAAACGGCAACTCCTCATTCGCGATAAAGTCTGAGTCCAGAAAGTTATCGCTAACAAGCAATACGGCGATGTTCGCTCGACTCATTGCCCTACAGATCTCTTCCCGCCAATTCTCGCCGGGTTTGATATCCCTGTCCGACCAGAACTTTATGTCCAAGTAACGCTCGAGCGGGCGTGCCATTTTCTGAAAACGCTTTCGCCATTCGTCGTCTCCGTGACTGTAGCTTATAAATATCATCGAATGACCTTTGTTTCCTCCATCTTGCGATCCCTATGGATTCAGCGCAAGGCCTGTCGTAGGGCAACTGGAACAAGGCCCGCAAACGACCAGGCGGTCCTCCGCGAAAGCGTTCCGAGAAGGAGGCCCAAGGCAATCCCGGCTGCGACGGTAAAAGCCGGTAGGAGGGGTTGGGAGCGGAAGGTGGGTTTGACAGCGGGAACGTCCGGCTGGAGGGGTTGGCCAGCCTGTGCAGCCTGGTTGCGCCGGGCGCAGTAGGCTTCGGCGACGGCATCGGCCAGTGTGGCGGCCTCGGCGGGATTCTTTCACAGACGCTCACATCGATAGCGCCCGCACCGTCTTGAAAGGGGCTCAGCTCATAGCTTGGTTCGGGCCGACCTCAGGCCAAAAGCTGTTGGTTGACGCCTATCGCCGAGCACCTGGGAGCCTGTTGAAAAACTACGGTATCCGGCTGACGAAGCACGTCTGTGAGATGGTGTGATCTTCAAGGTATCGCCCGTTTTTTATGCTCACGACTCGGCATTATCAGGGTTGCATTACCGCAGGCCTCTGGCCTGCACAGGCACCCGAAGACCGGCGGCTCTCGGAAATGCCCAACCTCGTTGTTCCTTGGGGACCGGTGCAGACTGGAAGTCTGCGCTACTCCGAAGGGCTTCGAGTGTCACTCAAACTCCGTGGCAGTAGCGCGCCGGGCTCGCCCATCCGGAACTCGATCCAAAACCGGCTGTCGTTGCCCTCCTCGCAAACAAAACCTCGAAATCTTCGTCTCATTCCGCTAGAATTTCCAAACGCAACGGCAACATCCGGTTAAAGAATCTAACAAACCATCCTTGGCAATTGACATGCCTCATCGAACCCAAACTTTACACCGCCTCGGTTTCGGCAACCTTTTCATCGCCCTTCACATGGAACCGGCGGCAGCAAGCCCTTCCCGGCCCTTTCTGCGCCGATTCAAAAATTGTTATTAATCGGTAAGACAACCGCTACCCTAATTATATCGCACTCCGCCATGACTTCGCAACGCAACTAAAAGGGGCGAAAGACAAGCCGCGAGGAGGACTCCGTTTGACTCTCATTGAAGGTGTGCCATCTTCTACCATCCGGTGGGATGGTAATGGGATGGTTTAAAACCTATGGCGATCGAGACCGAAAAAATTACACTCAACCTTGGCCCGGTTGATCTAGGACAGATCGATCTGCTGGTGCAGGAGGGTTTTTACTCGACCCGGACGGATTTCATGCGCACCGCCATCCGCAACCAATTGCTCGCACACGCCGATGTGCTCAAGCAGGCCGTCGCCCGCAAAACGCTGGTGCTGGGTCTGCAGCAGTACACCCGCAAGGACCTGGAGGCGGTCTTGGCCGCCGGGCAAAAGCTGCAGATCCGGGTTCTGGGCTTGGCCACCATTGCGGAGGACGTGTCGCCGAAGTTGGCGCTGGCGGCCATCGACGAAATATCGGTGCTGGGAGCTTTCCACGCCAGCGACGCGGTCAAGCGGGCCTTGGCCAAGCGGCTGCGATGAAGAGCCGCGGGCTCGGTGGGGGAGGCGAGATTCGAGGAGCGGCGGGCCGGGAAGCCAAAGAGAGATTTTATGAAAACCGAAATGATTGAAGCTGCGCGACTGACACGGGAGGGACGCCTGGCTGAGGCCCTGGCACTCATCCGACGCAGTCTGGGCCTGGGATCGGCTCCGGCTGGAGGCGAGGGGGTGGTGGAGGCGCCGGCAATTGACGTCACCTCGCGCAGCGCCAGCGAGCCCCCTGCACCTGAGCCGCCGCCGGCGGGTGGGGCAGAAACCGCCGAGGAGCCGCCAGCTCAACCCGAAACCGGCCGCGGCGGCACCTTCCACCGGGTGCCCGCCCCTCCTTTGGCTTCGCTGGATCTCAGCTTTCTGGGCGGGCTGCCGACACCCGACATTTCAAGCAAGCTCCCGGGGCGCGGCCTGTCCCGACGGCAGTTTCCGGCGGAGGTGGTTGCTCCTGCCGCCGGCCAGTGGACGGCCGGCGCATACACCGGGGAGGCTGGCAGGCGCGCGTACAAGCTCTACCTGCCCAGCGGATACGACGGCCAAGGCCTGCCGCTGGTGGTGATGCTCCACGGCTGCACCCAGAGCGCTGACGATTTCGCCGCCGGCACCCGCATGAACTTCCTGGCGGAGGCGGAGGGGCTGTTGGTTGTCTATCCCGAGCAGGCCGCCACGGCCAATAGCTCCCGGTGCTGGAATTGGTTCCAGTCGGCAGACCAGCAGCGTGGGCAAGGCGAACCCGCGCTGATCGCCGGCATCACGCGCCAGGTGATGGCCGAGCACCACGTCGATGCCGGCCGGGTCTATATAGCGGGCCTGTCGGCCGGTGGAGCGATGGCCGCCATCCTGGCGGCCGCCTACCCCGACCTTTTTGCGGCCGTCGGGGTGCACTCGGGGCTGGCTCCCGGCAGTGCGCACGATCTGCCGTCGGCGCTGCAAGCCATGCAAGGCCGCGGCTTGGGCGGCGGGTCCGGTGCTTCGGGCCGCGCCATCCCGCTGATCCTCTTCCAGGGTGATCGCGATTCAACCGTCCACCCGCGCAACGCCGAGGAGTTCGTCCGCCAGTGGTGGGCCGGGGCGCCGGACCAACCGCGCGAGACCATGCGCCAAGGGCAGGTAGCTGGCGGCAGGGCCTACTCCTGCGCGGTCTATCAGGATGCGAGCGGCCAGACCTTCGTGGAACGCTGGACGGTCCACGGTGCCAAGCACTCCTGGTCGGGCGGCAGTCCTAATGGCTCCTTTACTGACCCTGCCGGCCCGGGTGCCTCGCGGGAGCTGGCACGCTTTTTCCGGGAACACTCTCGGACAACGGGCTAATTCAGATGTCGAGCAACCACATGACCCTGCGCCCATTCCAGCCGGCCCCGGAAATACAGGAGTGGTTAAACCAGGTCAACAGGGCCGGGAACGACTTGGATAGGCTGACCACAGAGAACATCAGGTCGATCCGCTTGCTCCGAGAAGAGCGGGCTCAGCAGGTCCTCTCGGACATCGCGGTCGAAATGGTTCGCAATCTGACCGTGCCCGGCGACGAGAACTCCTCAGTCCCCGTCCGGCTGTATGTTCCATACGGCAAGCAACTGGTTCGAGAGGGGAAGCTGCCTATGATGATCTTCTTCCACGGCGGGGGTTGGGTGCTGGGCAGTGCGCGCAGCTACGACTCAGTGACCCGGGAACTGGCACGCCGGATTCCGGCTTTGGTGCTCTCGGTAGATTACCGCCTGGCACCGGAGAACCCTTTCCCGGCCGCGGTGCATGACGCCGACGCGGTGCTGCGGTGGGTGTCGCGGCACGCCCAAGAGCTCGGCGGAGACCCCGCTCGCATCGTAGTGGCCGGCGATAGCGGGGGCGGAACATTGGCGATTGTCTCCACCATGCGCGCCCGAGCCGATGAGGGATCGTCGGCAGCCATGCAGCTTTTGTTCTATCCATCCACTAACATCTCCTCGACTGACTATGAGTCCTATCGGCAATATGGAAAGGAGCACCTCCTGACTCAGAAAGCCGTGGAAAAGTTTCGGGGGTTGTATCTGCCGGAGCCAGGCGATTGGACTCGTCCTGAGGCATCGCCACTGCTGGCTGAAGACCTGAGCGGCATGCCCCCTACCCTGATCATCGGAGCCGGCTGCGACCCTTTGCGAGACGAAGGAGAGGCTTACGCCAGAAAACTTCGCCATCACGGCGCTAAAGTGGCCTACCGGCTGGAGCCGCAGTTGATCCACGCATTCCTGAATCTATACAACATCGAGCCCGCTTGTTCGCCTTACGTGGAAGCTGTTCTCGGCTATGCCGCAGGGGAGATCCGTATGCGGTGGATGGACAACAGCCTTGAATCATGAATAGTTGCCCCGATAATAAGCTGGCGGCACCACCCGCGTGGGCGCCCTCAACGGATTTCATTCGCACCACGAATATGGCGTGGCTGATGCAGCGAGCCGGCGTCGATTCGTATGAAGCGTTGCACGCCTGGTCGGTACGGCATCGGGAAACCTTTTGGGCGCTGGCCATCAAGCGGCTCGGCCTGCATTTCCAGCGCCCTGTTAGCCGCGTGATGGACTTATCGCGGGGCGTTGAGGAGCCGCGCTGGCTGGTGGGGGCACAGCTTAACATCGTGGAGAGCTGCTTCGCCGCACCCGCAGATTCGCCTGCCATCATTCATCAAGCCGAAGGCGGGGAACTCGCCACCGTGAGCGTTGGGGAACTCAAGGCACTCACGGAGCGCGTGGCTTCAAACCTCAAACGGCGCGGCTTTAAGCCGGGCGACGCGCTGGCGATTATTATGCCGATGACCGCTGAGTCGGTAGCCATCTATCTGGGGATTATTCAGGCCGGCTGCGTGGTGGTTGGGATTGCGGACAGCTTTCGGCCGAAAGAGATTGCCGCCCGTATGCGCCTGGCTCATGCGGCGGGCGTGTTCACGCAAGAGGTCCTGGTGCGCGGGGGCAAAGCGCTGGCACTTTATGCCAAGGTGATCGCTGCCGACGCGCCCCCCGCCATCGTTTTGCAGGCCAAAGGGCGCCGGAGCCTGCCGCTGCGCGCGGGAGACTGCGCGTGGCCCGACTTTTTGGAAACCGCGGACAGGTTCGAAGCGGTGGCGCGGGAGCCGTCGGACCCGCTCAACATTCTATTCTCATCGGGAACCACCGGCGAGCCGAAGGCCATTCCGTGGACGCAGACCACGCCGATCAAATGCGCCACCGACGCGCACTTTCATCAGGATATCCATCCGGGCGACGTGCTGGTCTGGCCGACGAACATCGGCTGGATGATGGGGCCATGGCTGATTTTTGCGAGCCTAATCAACCGGGCCACCATGGGGCTGTATTATGGCGCGCCGACCGGAAAGGAGTTCGGCCGCTTTGTCCAGCAGGCCAAAGCGACGATGCTCGGGGTGGTGCCGAGCCTGGTCAGAACTTGGCGGAACACCGGCTGCCTGGAGGGTGTGGACTGGCGTACGCTCAAGGTATTTAGCTCGACAGGAGAGTGTTCGCACGCCGGGGATATGAGGTGGCTGATGGCGCTCGCGGGAGGCCGGCCGGTCATCGAATATTGCGGCGGCACCGAAATCGGAGGGGCCTACGTCACCGGCACCGTCATGCGACCGTGTGTGCCCGGCACGTTTAACACGCCTGCGCTGGGGCTGGATTTGGTGATTCTGGATGAGCAGGGAAAGCCCGCGGATGAGGGCGAGCTTTTTATCGTGCCCCCTTCGATTGGCTTATCCGCGACGCTGCTCAACCAAGACCACCACGAAATCTATTTTGCCGATGCCCCGCCTGGCCCGCACGGCGAGGTGCTGCGGCGGCATGGGGACCAAATGGAGAAGCTCCCCGGCGGGTATTGGCGCGCCCGTGGCCGCGCGGATGACACGATGAATCTCGGCGGCATCAAAATCAGCTCCGCGGAAATCGAGCAGGTATTACAGTCCGTGCCACACGTGACGGAAACGGCGGCCGTGGCCGTGTCAGCCAGTGGCGGTCCGAGCCAGTTGGTCATCTTCGCCGTGTGCTGCGCCAGCCAGCCTTTGGGGAAAGAGGATTTGCTGGCCGCCATGCAAGAGGCCATCAGGCGCGACTTGAACCCGCTTTTTAAAGTCCACGATCTCGTGGTCGTGGACGCGCTGCCCCGGACCCTGTCCAACAAAGTGATGCGCCGCGCGCTGCGCGACCGGTATCCTTCTCGCCCATGACCAACCCCAGGCGCAACATCCTGATCACCGGCGCGGGAAGCGGCTTGGGCCGCGGCCTAAGCCTTTGCCTGGCGCAAGAGGGGCATTCAATTGTTGCGACCGACCTCAATCTCGACGGGGCGCGGGAAACGGTCGCTCAGATCACAGCGGCGGGGGGGCGTGCTGAAGCCCAAGCGCTGGACGTGAGCGCCGAGGAGGACATCGATCGATTCCTGAGAGGCAACGGCCAACGCCGGATCGATACGCTCATTAACAATGCCGGCCTCCAACACGTGGCAAAGGTGGAGGAGTTTCCGGCGGCCAAATGGGATTTGCTGCTGGCGGTCATGTTGAAAGGCACGTTCCTGATGACCCGCGCTGTCCTGCCCGGCATGCGCGCCCAGGGATTCGGTCGCATTCTCAACATCGGCTCCATCCATTCCCTGGTGGCCTCGCCCTATAAAGCCGCCTATGTGGCAGCCAAGCATGCCTTGCTCGGGTTCTCCAAAGCCGTCGCACTCGAGACGGCCGGCGTGGACATCACTGTCAATACCATCTGCCCAGCTTACCTCCGCACGCCGTTGGTCGAGGCGCAGATCACCGATCAGGCCCGCAGCCGCCAAATCTCGGAAGCTGAAGTCATCCGGCGCATCATGCTGCAGCCGATGCCAAAACAGGCGTTTATCACTTTCGAGGAAGTCGCCGCCGCCATCGAGTACCTGATGAGTCCGTTGTCACGTAACGTCACCGGACAGACGATCACCATCGACGGCGGATGGACCGCGCAGTGATTGCGAGCGCCATGCAAGTGTCCTCACCATTGAAACAACGCACTTCCAGAAAACGGCCCATAGTTTGGTTCGGGCCGGCCTCAGGCCAAAACTTGTCGACGCCTGTCGCCCAACGCCTGGGAGCCTGTTCAAAAACTACGGTATCCGGCTGACGAAGCACATCCGTGAGTTGGTGCGATTTTCGAGGGCTTCGGTGCTTCGGTCGTTTTTATGCTCGCGACTCGGCATTGTTAGATGTCAGTTTAACCTTGGCCTTGTCCGCTTTGACGGAATAGATTGCTCGCGCCCATGCAAGAACTCCAACGCACAACGATCTTTTCGGAAATGAGAACGAAAACTATCGGCACGCTGGCGGCAGCGTTTTTGTCAATCCTGGCGTGCGGGGCGCTTCTTTTCGGCGGCTCGGCCCGCGGCTGCACGGATTTCTGCTACAGCCAGGGTGACACCGTGCTTGCCGGTCGCAGCTTGGATACGAGTTTCAATGGCAATTTGGGAATGCTGGTGGCGCCGGCCACAGCCGGCACGCACGGCTGGGTTTCTTGCGGCGGTTTTGACTATCCGTGGGTGGACGGGATGAACGATCAAGGGCTGTTTGCCGGGTCGGCGGATGTGCCTGCCCCTTGCACCTCAACCTCATCCCGGCAACCGGCGGATCATCAAACGTTTCTCAGCGGCCTGCTGGCCAACTGCGCGACGGTGGATGAGGCCATCCAGTGGTGCGGGAAACAGCCCACGCCCAGCCTCGACGGGTGGGTCCATCAAAACTCCCAGGGCGACTACACGTTCGTTACTGTGGGCCATATTCTGGTTGCCGATCGCTCCGGCGATTCGGTGGTGTTTGAATGGCCTGAGGGCAAGCTCAAGACGACTCGCAAACGGGGCCGCTACCAGTTGATGACCAATTTCCTGCTCAGCGACCCTAAAGCGGGGGGCTATCCGTGCCCGCGCTATAGGTGGTTACCCAAACTCATCACGAGTACTTTCATTACTACGACGCAACCCATTTCCTTTTAGCCGGAGTTTTCGCGTCCGCAACGGCACCCGGCGGGCCGAGCTGGGTAAAGACCACCTTTGGGGATTATCGGGCGGTTGACGGTTTCCTGCTGCCTGCACGCATCGTGTCGCAGAGTGACGCGGTGTGCTACCGGCTCCAGTTCAGTTCCGTGAAGATCAATACGGTTAAAGAAAGAGACTTGCGGATGGCCGCGAAAGTGACGCGCCCCAAGCATTGAACGAGTGCCTGTAAAACAATTGACCAGAAGTTTTCCCAGAGTAGGCCCGTTCGGGCCAGCCCGGGGCTTTGGGACACAACCCCGTTGGGGTTGAATGCGTTTCGGAAGACGTTTTCCCAGGGTAGGCCCGCAGGCGGGCCAACCCTGGGCTTTGGTGCACAACCGCGTTGCGGTTGGAGACGGGAGAGGAACCGCGCAAGTGTCCTCAGTGAGGGTGACACTTGCCTGTTGTCCTCGGATACGACTCTTTCAGTCTCAATATGCCGGAACACAGCCGATGTTTTCATGCAGGTCGTGTCACTTTTCACCTAATTTCGCCAAGGCATCCTTCACACCCTCCGCATTTGGGTCCAATTCCAGGGTTTTTTTATAATTTTCAATAGCCAGCTCTTTTTTCCCCGCGGCCAGGTAAGCGGTTGCGAGATGCCTGTAGGCATCAGCGGAAGTCGGGTAATTGCTGATGTTCAATTTCAAGCACTCGACAGCCTTGTCGGGCTCCTGCGCATCCAGCAGTACGTCACCGATTCCGCTGACCAATCCCTCCGCCGGCAGCATTTTGAAACCCAGGCGGCTGGACAGCTCCTCAAAGTGTTCATTAATCAACAAAGGTGTGTTCAGGACTTTAGGATCCTTTGGTTTGTAGCCCTCAAAGATAAACCGCAAACCCTCGTATAACCCCAACAGGCGGCTTGAATTATGGTCTTCCGATTCAACCTCGTATCCAATGCGAATGCCGGGTGACGAATTTGTTTTGAGAATCGAAACAAAAAGTTCCTGCGAGCGTGTCATTAAATTCGTCGGATTCAAATCTCGCCAGCCGGCTGTGGCGATGAAAATCGCAGCGCGGGAATTTGCCGTCGGCACGAATTCTTTTGCACGACGGACTAAAACTTGATCGTCCCACCCGAGAGACGGGTCAATCGCGATGTAGCCTTCGAATCCGGTGGTTTGACGCAGGAAAGCGTCCGCGGCCAGCGCACCTCCCATCGAGTGGCCCACGAGGATGCGGTACGAAACCGTTCGAAATTTGGCATTTATCCCCGGCGCGAGTTCTTCGTTCAAAAATCTTTCAAACAACGGTCCGCCGCCACTCGAAATTTCATGCGGGTCATGAGCTGGCGTAAAATCGTGTTCTCTATCGATGTTCGGAACGCCAACCACAATGAAATACGGAATTTGCCGACTATCCCTCATGAATTGGACCACCTCGCTGACCCAATAAAAATTCCACTCTGCGTCCAACACATAGAGCACCGGATATCTTTGGCGATCTGCTTTTGCGCGGTACGATGCAGGCAGAGAGACCCAATAAGGCCGATCCTGGTTGAGAATCTTCGAATGCAGGGAGTATGACTCACCGAATTGAACTACGGGCCCGTTCGATTGCGCGGTGGCGGCAAACGCGAAAAGGAAAAGTATCAAGCACGATAAAATGTCCGCTATGCGAAATGTCTTCATTTGGTGATTCTCGCGCCATTGGGCCTGACCCAAAACAACCGGCGCCGACGCCCGGTGGTCAATATGGCCAATTTGCGGTGAGAATCGAGCGTTTTCCATAATCGTCCGGCTGCAAAGTAGAACGAGCAGAACCGGAAGCGAGCCATTCAGATCGCCTGCAAGTGTCCTCACTATTTTCATGCTCACGACTCGGCGTTATAGGGTCTATCCCGGCAGGGCGCGCACTCCTGTGCGGGCCGCGGCGGGCAGCGGAATGCCCGCCCTACCGAGAGGGGCTCTTACTGCTGGCGGACGAGATAGAAGCGGGAGGGGGCGTTGGCTGCGGTGTCGGTCAGGGACCGGTTAGCACCGTTGCCGACCATGCCCGAAAGCCAGGTCCAATTGGTGTCCGAGAGGTGATTCTTATATTGCAGGAAGTAGTCTTTGCCGCGGAGGGTCGGGACGGAAACGGAGAACGAATCGCCAACGCAACGGGAGCTGCCGAGAAGCGGTCCGGGTGTGGGATGGCCCACGAAAGCCAGGCTGTGGTAGCCGCCGGCGGCGATGGCGGTGACGCCCGACAGGTCTTGAGCGACCGTGGCCTGGCCGGAATCGTTTTGGCCCCAGGCGATCACCGAGCCGCCGGTCAGGGCGAGGCTATGCATCTCGCCGGCAGCGATAGCCACGACGTTGGACAACCCGGGCGGCACACTGGCTTGACCCTCGCTGTTGCATCCCCAGGCGGCCACTGTGCCGTCGGCCCGGAGGGCCAGACTATGAAAACCACCGGCGGCGATAGCGACCACCAGGCCGAGGCTGGAAGGCACCTGGGCCTGGCCGCTGTAATTGCCGAAGGGATCCAAATTGCCGCCCCAGGCGACAACGGAGCCGTCGGATCTGAGCGCCAGGCTGTGCTCTCCGCCGGCGGCGACGGCGATGACGTTGGTGGCATCGAGGGGGACGCTGGTCTGGCCTTCGCTGTTGTCACCCCAGGCAACAATGCCGCCATCTTCGAGCAAGGCCAGGTTGTGCCAATCCCCGGCGGAAATGGCGACGACGTTGGTCGCGTCGGGCGGGATGGCAGTCTGGGAGGCGCTGTTGTCCCCCCAGGCGACGACGGAACCGTCGGCCCGCAAGGCCAGGCTGTGATATTGGCCGGCGGCGATCGCCACCACGTTGGACAGGCCGGAAGGCACATCACATTGTCCGTCCCAATCATCCCCCCAGGCGAGCACGGTTCCATCCGCGCGAAGCGCCAGGCTGTGGAAGCCGCCGGCGGCAATGGCGATGCCGTTGGTGAGCGGCGGGGCGACGGCCTGGCCGAAGTCGTTATTGCCCCAGCCCTGCAACTGCGGCTGGACAATGAGAGTGGCAGGGGCGGTCTCGGTGACTTTTCCAGAGACACCCACAATGGTCAGCGAATAGGTGCCCGGGGGGGTGGCGTCAGATGAGGCCACGGTCAAGGTCGAAGGACTGGACGGGCTGACCGATGGCGGATTGAACGCGGCGGTGGCGCCCGGAGGCAGGCCGGTCACGCTGAGCGTAAGTTGGTTGGTGAGGCCGAGAGTCGCAACCTCAAAGTCGGTCGTGCTTCCGGCGGCCGCCATCTGAGACGCAGGGGAGACCACCATGCGGGCGGGCAGGAAGGTCCACAAGGTCAGGGAAAGCGGCGGGAAGGCGTTTGTGAAAACCGTGGCGCCGCCGCTGAAGGGGGTCTCGGAGAGATCGGGGGAGCCGACGCCGGTTTCGGCGGCGTTGTCCTGAGGGATGCCATAGGAGACGAGCGTGCCGTCACCGGCCAGGGTGATGCCGGCCAGGCTAACCTGGGCGTTGAAGGTGGCGACCGAATCCTTGTTGAGCACCAGCAGGGAGAGCGATCCGTTGGAGCCCTTGGCGGCATAGGCTGAGAGCAAGGGATAATCGCTCGAAGCCTTGACGATGGTATCGCCCGGGCTGACGAAGTCCCGCATCAGTTTGGCGGCATAGAAGGGAGGGTAGCGAGTGGAGCTGTCTCCGATCAGGCCGATGTCGCCATACAGGCGCCAGCCATAAAGGGACGGGTCCATGTTGCCATCGTATTCGGTGCCGTTGCGCAAGTCCCACCAGGCAAAGGAATTGAGCTCCGTCTGCATGAGTTCGGCGAGGCTGCCGGCGTAGTAGAGGGCGTTGACCAGGCTGACGGATTGTTTGCCCTGGTTGCCGGCATTGCTATTGTTCTCGGTGCAAAGGATTTCGACGTTGGTGGCCGCCGATCCCAGGTAATCGGTGAGCTGCTGGCGCAAGTCCCCGGCATCATTGGCCCAGGCGCCGCAGCTCTGCAGCAACAACGGATCACTCTCTGAGTCGGTGTCTTCCGGGTAGCGATGGTCGATGACAAAATCGGGGGTGACGCCAAGGCCCTTGAGCGTTGCCAGCAGGACGGGGGTCCATCCGAAATGGGAGATATGGGTGCGGGGGTTGAGCGCCTGGTGGGTGGTGTAGTTGGCGTAGCTATCCTCGCCGGGAGAGACGACAACTCCGACTTTGATGGTCGGGTCGGCGGCTTTCATGTCCTGGATGTACGCCTGCGCACGCTGGGCATAGGTGTAGGGGTCGTTGGGCGGAGAGTTGCTGTCCACCTCCCACGAACCATAGACCTCGTTGCCGATCTCCCAGTATTTGAACCCGTAGTGATTGGTGAGATTAGAATAGCGGACCCAAGCGGCGGCTTCGCCGGCCGAGCCGGTGCCATAGTTGGCGGTGATGATGGCCTGGGCGCCGACGTTGGTGGCGATGTGGGCAAAATTGGTGAAAGCGGTCGGCCAGCCCTCCCAAGAGCTGCCGACAATATAGTTGGAGGGCCAATGGTAAGTGTCGGACATCGATCCGCCCGGAAAGCGCAGCAGCATCGTGCCCATTTCCTGGAGCAGGGCCGAGGTTTCGGGGGTGTCGAAATACCCGTCATAAATGGCGGTGTTGATGCCGAACCAACGGCAGTCGGCCACGCGGATTACCTGGGAGGCATTGACACTGACATGAACCTGGGCCGGCGCCGGCTGAGCGGTGAGTTGGACGTCATCCACATAGAAGGGGCTGGTCGAGCCGTTGGCGGTGAGACGGATGACGAACTGGCTGACACCGGTCTGATTGGAGGCATTGAGGCTCGACAGCAAAACTTGGAACTGGGTCCAGCTCCCGGCGGGCAAGGCCGACAGCGTCATGGCCGTCTGGTTGGACCCGTTGACCTGGGCATAGACCTGGACCACCTGGCCGCCGCCCGAGCCGCCGTTGGCCCAGAAGCTGAAGGCGGCGTAGGTGGCGGTGCTGAAGCTGGAGTGCTCGAAGCAGAGGGCCTGGTTAGCAGAGCCGCTGAATTGGATGGAATGGCTGCCGGTATGCACCGGCGAAGAATTGGTGAAGCTGCGTGTGCCCCAGCTCCAATCCTGAAAGCCGTTGACGAGCGAGTCGGTATAGATTTCCAAAGGCGCTTGGGCCGGGAGCCGGGTTGCGGCGGACAGTACCAGCGCGCAGACGCCAAAACAGTGGAGTGAGTGAAGGTTACGCATAATGAGTCCTGCGCCATGTATATGCTGACTGGCGGCGCAAAGCTTGTCATGAGTTTAGATGACAGTGGCTCAGTTAAGGCGGCGGTAAAAAGCATTACGGATGGTGTTCGGCGCAGGATCAGGCCTGCGGCAAGGCTGCCGGGCTTGGCTCGAGACCGCCCGGCGCGCCGGGATCGGCCATCCGCAACTCGATCCAAAACCGGCTGCCTTTGCCCTCCTCGGACTCGACGCCGACGCGTCCGCCCATGCGTTCGGCGACCTTGCGCACGAGCGCCAACCCGATGCCGGTGCCTTCAAACTCGCTGCCAGCGAGGCGCTGGAACATATCGAAGATAATCTGCTGGCTGTCCTTGGGCACGCCGGTGCCGTTATCTTCAAACCACAGGCGCACAAAGTCGCCTCGGCGTTGAGCCCAGAGCCTGACGCGCGGCCGCGTGCCTGGCTCGACAAACTTCACCGCGTTACCGAGGATGTTGGAAAAGCACTGGGTCAAGCCGGATTGATTGGCCAGCACCCATGGGAAATCGCTTTCCATGCGAATCTCGGCCTGCGGCGGTTGGAATTCCGGATAGGACTCGAGCATGCCTCGCAGCAAGGAGCCTGGGTCAACGGGCTCCAAGGGCAGCTTGGTGCGCACGGCCCGATTATAGCTGAGGGCGTCGGTAATCAACCCATCCATCCGCGCGGCCGAGGAGACGATGCGCTGAAGGAAGTCCCGACCCCGATGGCTGAGACTCCGGGAGCATTCGGCCTGGAGAATCTCGCTGAAGCCTATCATCGAGCGCAGCGGGGCGCGCATGTCGTGAACGATGCTATAGGACATGTGCTCCATCTCGGCGATCATCTCCCGCAGCTCGACGGTGCGGTTCTCCACGGCATGCTCAAGGTTCTCGGTGTATTGACGGACTTCTCTGCTCAGCCGAGCGCGCTCCTGGGCCAGCGCAACGGAGCCGGCCAGGGTCTCAAAGAACTGATGGTCCCGCGATTCGAAACTGTCCCGCCGCCGGGTGAGGAAACAAAACGTGCCGAGCAACCGCTCGCCGACGATCAGCGGGTAGCAGGCACACGCGTCCACCCCAAGTTCTTTCATGCGCCTTAGCCCGGGGTCGGTGGACTGCTGCACTCGCACCGCGATGATGGGCTGGCGCTCCTGAGCCACCCGGCCGCAAAAGTCTTCTTCGAATCTGAGGCGATCCGGCCAGCGCGCGAGCATTTCGCGACCGATTCCCCAGCCACTCCTCAAGCGCAACTCATCGCCGCCGCCAGCATCGAATTGCACAATGCCCTCGATCTGAAGGCACTCCGGCAGGTGCTGCGCCACCAACGCGATAATCTGGTCCGGCTCCTCCACCAGCAGCAAGCTGGCGGTGGCCTCTCTGAGCAGGCTCAGCCGCCGGTTCTGGTTCTGAAGAGTCTCTTCGGCCGCTTTCCTGTCGGTAATATCGTGGAGCACACCCAGAAACTTCAGCCCTCGCGGCGGGTTGACTGAATCATCGAAAACAACCCTTCCGCGACCGGCGACCCACCGCACCGATCCGTCCGGCCGCACAATGCGAAACTCGGCCGCGCAAATCTCCCGCCGCGAGGGGTCAAACGCCCGCGCCGCCGTGGCCAGCACCCGCTCACGATCTTCCGGGTGCAGCGCCTTATACGCGGTCTCCGGATCCGGAGGGCCATCCGGCACGCCCAGAATCGCGCGGCAATGGGCGTTCATTTGGACCAAGTTGGTTGTCAGATCGCGTTCGTAGGAACCGAGCGCGGCCGTATCGAGCGCGAGGCGCAACCGCTGCTCTCGCTCGCGCAACTTTGCCGCACCCAAGCACGCCGCCTTATGAGCCGTCTTCAATTCATGAATGTCGTCGGTAATCCCATACCAACGCACCACGCGGCCGCTTTCCTCGCGCTGCGGCAACGCCCGGCTGCGGTACCAGCGGAAGCTGCCGTCGGCCCGGCGCAGCCGGTGTTCCATGTCGAGCGGCTCGCCGGTCTGCAAGGAATGGTTCACCGCTTTCTCGATGTCGGGCAACTCCTCCGGATGCATCACTTGCTTCCAGCCATAGCCCATGGCCTGTTCCCGCCGCAGGCCTGTCCACACGAGCCACTTGTCGCTGAAGTAGTCCACCTTGCCCTCGGTGGTCGCCGACCAGGGGACCGCCGGCATCGTCTGCGTCAAGACCCGCAAGTGGCCCTCGCCCTCCCGGAGAGCTTGCTCCGTCCGCTTGAAAGCGGTTATGTCGCGCAGCAGCCAACGCAAGCCGACCACCACCGCCGGTTCGACGCCACGAATGGCGTTGATCACCAGGGAACAAGGCATCGGTTCGGCCTGGCCTCGGCGCAATCGCGCTTCGATAGCCTCGGACCTTTCAGCCGAGCCCCGGTGAAAGCTGGAGATAACGTCGCGCAAACTCCGTCGGTCTTCGTTGACGAAGAACTGCACCAGCGGCAGATGCCGAAGGAAATTGGAGGTTTGCCTGAGCATGCCGCAGGCGGCCTGGTTGGTCTCCTGGATTAGGCCGTTGAGATCGGTCACCACGTAGCCGTCGGGGGCACAGTCGAACAACTCCCGGTAGCGGCGCCGTTCGAAATCCAAGTCAGCCTGGCTGGTCATCAGAGCCCGGTTTTGCTCGTTGAGGTCTTCTTTGGCGCTCTCCAACTGTCTGAGCTTGAGTTCCAGGAGCGACTCCATCCGCTTGCGTTGGCTGATGTCTCGAAAGGTGAAGACAATCGCCCCGACAGCCGGCTCCGCCAGCATGTTGGAGGCGACCCCTTCGACCCAGCGATACGAGCCGTCTTTATGCAGGTGGCGAAACTCCCCGGTCAGCGTCTGGTCGGGCTCCGCGAGCAGTTGCTGGAACAACACCAGGAGCGCCGGCCGATCATCGGGATGGGCGAACTCGAAAGCGTTATGCCCGACCACTTCCTCGGGACTGAACCCCAGAATGCGGGACATGCAAGGGCTTTTGTAAAGGATATTTCCCCGGGCGTCGATCAGGGAATAAATGTCGGAGCTATGCTCGATTAAAGTGCGGAACTTCTGTTCGCTCCATTCCCGGGAGGCCTCGGTTTGCCGGAGGCCGTTGCCGGGTGCGTTTTCATGGAGAGACGAGCCTGACATCACGTTTTGTTATCCATCATCTGGCGCTGGTTCGAGAACGCTCTTTATCAGGTTCTTCCTTCAAGCCTCCGCAGCCCATGTAATCCCCCTGCCGGCCTGATCGCAGCTTTCCCCCGGATGGCGCCTGGCGCAAGAGGTTTCTGGGTTTGATGCTCCTTTTCCTCGCGACGCCTTAGGGTGTACACCCTATTTAGGGGCGGAGCGCTTTTTGGCCGTATGGGTAACATGCTTAAGCGTACGGCCTCGACTCCCTTGGGGGTAAAGCTTCGGCGAAGCCGTGACAGAACCGTTGACGAAACGGTCCGCCGGAAGTCAAAGCGCCGGAATACGGCGCACTCCAAACGCTTCGCGACATGGCGCGGCATCTCTGGAACAGGTTTGCTGAAGGTTTACCCTTTGGGCATCGGCAAGGCAAAGACTGCGCTTGTGGTCGTGGCCTGGCTGTGGATTCTGCTCCCCATCTCTCTTCCAGGCGCCTCCGGCATCTACCGGGACGGCGTCGGGGCTCGAGCCATGGCCCTCGGCGGCGCCGATGTGGGCCAGGCGGAAGGGCCACTGAGCGCGTTGGCCGCCAACCCGGCGGGGGCCGGGTGGATAAGCGCGCCAACCCTGGACATGGGCTTTGCCGGGGCCATTCCCGGGGGACGGTTCAGCAACACCGCCAATGACCGTTCCCCCATGCGGAGCGACTTCGGGGCGCTGCCGGAGGCCGCCTTTGGCATGCCCCTGGGCCACGGTCCCTTCGGCCTTACGGTGGGGGTTTATCCGGAAGCCGCTCTCTCGGCGGACTGGCGCTACGTGGACGCTCCCGGCGGAGCGGATGGGAAAACCAGTTACGGTCTCCAGACCCAGCGGTCGGAGATCCTTCTGCTCCGATCCGCGGTGGGCCTCGGCTGGGCGGTGACACCTCAACTTTCCATCGGGGCCAGTCTCGGCGCCGTTTACAACCAGAACACGCTGGAGGCGCCCTACGTTTTCCAGTCGCAACCCGCCCTCAAGGGCGCAAAGACGCTGCTCGACCTTGACACGGATGGCTTCGGAGTCGATGGGCAACTCGGTGTGCTCTTCCGGCCAATCCAGGATCTCCAACTGGGCCTGGCGTACCGAAGCCCCTGCTGGATCGATAGTCACGGTGACGCTTCCGGGAATGCCGGAGTGCAATTTGACAATCTCGGCCTGGCTGGCGCCCGGCCCGATTTTCACTACGACGCCGAAGTGGACACCCATTTTCCGCAGGTTGTTTCCGGCGGCGCCCGCTGGCAGGTCCACCCGCGCTGGCGCCTCCTGGCCCAGGTGGACTGGATCAACTGGCACGATGCGTTCGACCAACTCCCTATCATCCTGACTCACGGCAACAACGCCGACCTCAATGGAGTCGTCGGCTCCTCCACGCTCAGGGATGAAGTTCCCTTGCACTGGAAAGACCAATGGGTCTACCGGGCGGGCGTGGAGTACACCTTGTCGGAACACTTCTCATTGCGCACCGGCTACAGCTACGGCAGAAACCCTGTCCCCAACGACACGCTCACGCCGTTGACGGCGGCGATAACCGAGCACCTCTTCACCGCGGGCGCGGGCTGCACCTTCGGCCGCTTCCGGGTGGATTTGGCCTATCAGTACGATGTTCCGAACACGGAGCATGTCGGCACCAGCGGGCTGCGCTCAGGGGAGTATTCCAACAGCCAGACGGAAGTCTGGGTTCATTGGGTGGGGCTGACCCTCTCAACCTGGTTTTGAGCAGGAGCCTCTCTATGCCGCCGCCACCGCAAGCACCTGGCCCCTCGGCGGAGCAGGCCCTTGGGCGATACCCTCTGCTGAATGCCTTGCGCGACAGGCGTTCCCGGCGATTTGCCCTGGGCATGAGGATGCCCGGCGGGCCGCTGGCCTTTCAGAGCCGATTCCCGCCTTTCCCGCTCACCGCCGAGGAAGAGGCTGCCCTGGCGTTTGCAGCCTGCGGCATCACGGGCCATGCGCTGGCCGACCTCTGCTACGCCCCGGACGGTGGCGGCACCATCCTCGGCGGCCTGGTCGGCCGCACCATTGCCAGCGGCGATGCCCTGCAAAGCGTCGCGCTGGCGGTCACCAACGATGAGGCCACGTATCTCATCCGCCGGCCGCGCGAACTGCCCGCGGCAGAAATCCCCGCGCTCATCGAGCTGGGCCGCAACGGCGCGTTCATTGAGCTATACCGGCGTTGCCGCGTGAGGATCAAAAACGGGCGCGCTTCGCCCCCGGTCGAACCCTTGTTCAACCTTGATATCAATCGATGGTCCGCCTACGCGCCCGGCACGAGCTACTTCCTGCCCATCAACGACCTGACGCTCATTTATATCAATGGCATGCTCGAGCTTTTCAACGAATCCACCGCGGCCTTTGTCCTGGATGAACGTAACCGTTTCCGCCCCGCCGGGCTGGGGCGTTTTGCCCGCAGCCACGGCGGCCACCTCGAAGACGACCCGCACCGCGGCCGCGTTGGCACCGTCCGGCAGGTCGAGCAGTTTGTGACCGAATTCGTGACGATTGAACAGGGAATGATGTTACAGAACCTGGGTCTGATGGCGCAGGCGTTGGGACTGGGCGGATTTCCCAACTTCGCCAATCATGAATTCGGCTGGTTCCAGGCGCTGGGCTTTCGCCTGGAGCGGATGCGCGCCAGCCGATATGTCGGCGCCGGGCGGTTGGTTGCCAGCGCGATGCGCCTGCTCAAGCGTGATCCCGAGGTACCTTACCCGGTGGGGCTGGAGAGGGATGGCGGAGTGCTGCTCAAGCCCTTCTGCCCACCCTATTACGGCTCTATGGCTGAAGCGGTCCAGGCGGTGGCCGACCTCAAATTCGGACTTGGCGGAGTCTTTCGGAGCCACCCTTCCGGCAGCGCCTGGAAAGATCAGCCGGAAGTGGCCCGGCAGATCCCGCCGCTGAGTGAAGCGGCTGTGGCGGCGACGATTGCCTACTGCGAGTATCTCTGGCGCCGCTACGGCCGATTCCCGGTTTACCTCACGCCGTATCGAACGGTGGCAGGGTTCCAGGCCTGCCACGTGGACGCCGAGTTCTATGATCGGTTCTACCGGCCCGAAGCCATCAGTCCGACCCAACGCGCAGACTTCCAGCGGCACTCAGTGTAGGATAGGACTGATCGCGATGTACAATATTCATGTTGTAGCGCGCCCCGTCTTCCTGCTTGCATTCCCGCGCGCGTTTTGTATCCTGCAGACTCGATAAACCGTTAGCCGTTGTACGCAGTTGAAAAACATACGCAGGAAAGTCTCTCGCCGTCGGTTTCTGACAGTCGGTTCGCTCGGTATGGCTGGTCTCTGGGCAGGATGCTCGGATCAACTCGGGGCGCGCACGGTGCGCGGGTTGGTCGCCGAAACCGGACGGCCCATTATCAAGCCGCGATTCACCCCCTCCCCCGCCCTCTGGAGCCCCAATGACATTACCGCGGCGTGGCTCGGCCATTCGACGGTGCTGCTCAACTTCTACGGCCTGACGATCCTGACCGACCCGGTGTTGCTGCCGCGCATCGGCGCCGACACCTGCGTGGGGACCATTGGCCCCAAGCGGCTCATCGCGCCCGCTCTCAATCCTCGCCAACTGCCGCCCATCGACCTGGTGCTCATCTCGCACGCGCACATGGACCACCTGCATCCGCCCACGCTGCGCATGCTGCCAGGCCGACCGGAGGTGGTCACCGCCCATGATACCGCGGACCTGCTGCCAGCCCGGCGGGTGACCGCGCCCCAGGCGCTCAAATGGGGCGATTGCACCGTGGTTTCCACCCCGCACGGCGACGTGGAGATTGCCGCGTTTGAAGTCAAACATTGGGGCGCCCGCTGGAAATTCGACAAGTACCGCGGCTACAATGGCTATATCATCGCCCGCGAAGGCAAGCGGGTCATCTTCGGCGGCGACACCGCGTGGATCGATTCGTTCGGGTCGCTGCGCAACCGGGGACCGTTTGAGCTGGCGATGATGCCCATCGGCGCCTACCGGCCCTGGGTCTGTTCCCATTGCACGCCCGAGCAAGCCGTGGGCATGGCCAACGATGCCGGGGCCAAACACTTTCTTCCGATTCATTTCAAGACCTTTGCTTTCGGGCGTGAAGGCCCGACCGAACCGATGCAACGCCTGCAGGCAATCATCGAGCCCGAGCGCATCGGCTGGAGAGAGGTCGGGGAGACCTTCATCGCCTGAGAGAAGCCGGGGCTACCGGACGGTCTCGTAGTGTTGCTGGCGCAGGTCGCGGAAGAGGGAATGGGCCCAAAGAGTGATCCAGAGCCAGATCACCCGGCCGAAGCCGCGCTGCTCATAGCGGCGCATCGAGGTGGTGGCCGCGATGTCGCCGATATAACGATATCGGCCGAAGCGCCTCAACCGCCGGATCAGATGGCTATTCTCGCGCACCTCGAGTTTTTCGTCGAATCCCCCGGCCTGCACGAAATAATCTTTCCAGCAGATAATCACCCCGGAGCTGCCCCGGTGGAGGGACGAGGCATGGAGAAAGTTCTTCAAGGCATAAACCAGCCGGTATTTGAACTCGCGCCGGTTTGGACGGCCCTGCATGGTGCCGGCGGCGTCCTGACGCGTGAAATCCTCGGCAACGCGGCGCAACGTCATTGGCTCCACGGTCGTGTCGGCGTCCAGAAAGAAGAGCAATTCCCCTTGGGCCATGCGCGCGCCCAGGTTGCGCGCCACTCCCAGATTTTTCTGTGAGAGGACGATCAGGCGGTGGCATCTGCCGCGCGCCACCTCCGCGGTGGCGTCCGTGCAGCCATTGGCCACGACGATGACTTCGAACCAGCCGTAGTTTTGCCGCCGCAAGGTTTCCAGGGTTGGCCCAAGATAGCTCTCTTCGTTGTGCGCCGGAATCACCACGGAGATCATTCGTGAAGGCGACGGTCTGGCGAATGCCTGGCCGCCGGTCCGGCCGATCCATTTGAGTCGTTTGGGCAGCGTCGGAAACGGCTTTCGGAGGAAAAACCCTAAAAACTCCATAATAGGCATTCCCATGCCGCAGCAACGCCTGCCATTGGGGTAAAACCCTCAGGCGTCTTCCTTCTCGGTCGAGACCTGCTGTCCTTCGCCTTTAAGGGCGGCCATGATAGCGTGCCAGGCCAGGATGGCGCACTTGACGCGCGCGGGGAACTTGTGCACGCCGGCGAAGACCGCCAGCTTTCCGACGTCGCCCTGGACCTGGCCGGTGGTCACCATCTCATGGACCTGCTGGAACATCTTTTCGATTTCCGCGCGGGTTTTGCCTTTTGCGGCTTCGGTCAGCAGCGAGGCCGATGCCTTGGAGATGCAGCAGCCCGAACCGACGAAGCTGATGTCCTTGATGACGTCGCCCTCGAGCGCGAGGTAGAGCTTGAGCTGATCGCCGCAGAGCGGGTTGTAGCCTTGCGCCGAGCAGGTCGGGGCGCCCAATTCATGAAAATTGCGCGGCCGCTTGCAGTGGTCGAGTATCACCTGCTGGTATAAATCGCTCAGATCGTCAAACATGTGAATTCCAAGGAGCGGGGCTAGCGCGCCGAGCTGTTCTTTTCCCCGACGTGCGGATTGGCCTCGAGGCGGTCCCAGACCAGCCGGTCGAGCTCTTCGCGGACGGGGCCGCAGCGAATGCGTTCGAGAATCTCGCCGGCAAACGCATGGATCAACATGCGCCGGGCGGTCTGGGCGCCGAGGCCACGGGCGCGCAGGTAAAAAATCGCTTCCTCGTTCAACTGCCCCACCGTCGCCCCATGGGTGCATTTGACGTCATCGGCATAGATCTCCAATTGGGGCTTGGTATCGACCGTGGCATCTTCCGAGAGCAGGAGGTTCTTGTTGGTTTGCTTGGCGTCGGTCTTTTGCGCCGCCTGCCGCACGAGGATGCGCCCGTGGAAAACGCCTTTGGATCGGCCGTCCAGGATGCCGTTGTAGTATTCATGGCTGTTGCAGTGCGGCTGAGCGTGATCGACCACCATGTGATGATCCGCCAGTTGGTCGCCCCGGGTCAGGTAAAGGCCGTTCAGGATGCATTCGACTCCCTCTCCGGCCAGGGTGGTGCGGATGTTGTTGCGCGAAAGCCGCGCCCCCATCGCGATGGAATGCGAAATCAAATTACTATTCCGCCCCAACTGCGCCTGGATGGTGGCCACGTGAAAAGCGCCCGCTGCCTCATCCTGAAACTTCCCGTGCTCCACCGCCGCGCCCTCTCCCAGCACCAGCTCCGTCACCGCGTTGGTAAAATACGGCGCATCGACCGTGCTGAAGTAGCTTTCGAGGATCGTCGCCTGGCTGTGTCGCTCCGCGACGATGAGGTTGCGCGGGTGAATGGAGGCGCCCGACTCCCTGGCCGTCGAGACGAACACCAGAAGGATGGGAGCCTCCACCTTGACACCCGCCGGCACATAAACCCACGCGCCATCCTGGAAAAACGCGGTGTTGAGCGCGGCAAAGGAATTGTCCTCGCCCTGGGCATACCGGCCCAGGTGCTGCTCGAGCAGCGCCGAGTCGCCGGCCAGGGCCGCCGCAAGACTCTGCACGATCACGCCCGGGCCTTGCGGGGCGGCTGACGAGAGCTCGGCGCGATAATGGCCGTCGATGAAAACCAGCCGGGTGGCCGACAGACGACTGAAGGGGAATCGGGAGAGGGTTTTGGAGTCGACGCCGTCCCGGGCGGGCTCGAAGACCGGCTTGAACGGCAAGCTGGCAATCGGCGCGACATTCGTGAATCGCCAGTCCTCTTGCTGAAGGGTCGGGAAGCCTAAATCGGCAAACCGCGCCAGGCCCGCCTTGCGCCGCGGGAGCAGCCACGCGGGGCGCGCCCCTGCCCGCTCGAAGCGCTCGAAAGCCTCAAGCCGCGGATGAATGTTCTGTTGGTCCTGCGCTGCCATGATTGCCGACATAGTGTCTCCAGCCCGAATCGTCTGTCAAATATAGTCCGGTAGTGTTCCATTGGACATGGCCGGACGCAAGGGGAGACTGGGAGAAGAAGGACGGGCGGGCGCAGTCGGACACTGCCCCCGCGGGACGTGAACTGTGTGGGGTCGTGGGGAGCAGAAGGCCTCAACCCTGCTGCGGCGAGGGAGTATCCCGGTGTCAGGCGCTATTCGCCACCCGCTGCGCCCGAGGACGGGCGCACTCCGGGGGCAGTGTCCGATTGCGCCCTGGACGGTCAGCGATTTGTTGATGGCGGTGATGCGATCGGCGGCAGTAGAAAGACGGGGGCTGTGTTGGTTTTGAGGGAAGCGGGCTGGACACGGCGGATCTGGCGGCGTTCGACCAGTTTGATCTCGCGCTGCAAGTGGTCGAGCGCGCGCACGTTGGCGCCGACATAGAGGAGCAGCATGGCCAGGATCGTGATGACCACGATCATGGCCGTTCCGTTTTGCCGGGGATTGAAAACGATTTTCATGGGGATTGAGGCACCGCCAGGAAGGTGAACAGCGGCCGGGTGCGGCTGGCTTTGACACTGGCTTTGGCCCGGGGTTTGAGTTCCAGCTCCCAGCGCCAGGCGGTCAGGCGCTGGCGAGGATCAGGCTGCATGGTGGAGGCTTTGACGTTGGCCATCAAGCGAACCCAAGGGCCCCGGCCGACACGCCGGAGCACGGTGTTGGTGGAGAACTGCCAGGCAGCTTCCCCCTGGGCGCCTTGCAGCCAGAGGGTCTGAAGGCCGTCATGCTCTTCGAGCTTGACCGCGGCGGCTGCCCGGACGTCGGCGCGCCAGCGTTCGCCGGTTTCCAGGGCCAGAACGATATCCTCGGCGTTCCGCGAAGGCAGTGTCGAGAGCGGCGGGGCGAGTGTCAAGGGAAGAGGGACGGAAAACAATCAGCCTTTGAGCTCCGGCTGGCTTTGGGCTTTCTTGCCGTAGCGGGGATCGACCTTGAGCAGGAGAGCCAAGCCCAGTCCGGGGAGAGCGGAGCAAATGACCCAGGCAAAGAAGTGCCTGTAGCCGAGGACGTCCGCCAGCCAACCGCTCCACAGCCCGGGGAGCATCATGCCCAGGGCCATAAAGCCGGTGCAGATGGCGTAGTGGGCGGTGCGATGGGGGCCGTCGGAGAAGTAGAGCAGGTAGAGCATGAAGGCGGTGAAGCCGAAACCATAGCCGAACTGTTCCAGGGCGACGGCGGCGGAGGCGATGAGGAAATTGCCGGGCTGGACGAAGGCGAGAAAGAGGAAGGCGAGCTTGGGGAGGTACATCGAGAAGGCCATGAAAGGCAGGACGAACTTCAGACCCCGCCTGGCCGCCCAGAACCCGCCGAGCAGGCCGCCGCAGGTAAGGGCCATGACGCCGCAGGTGCCATAGGCAAGGCCGACCTGGCTGGTGGTCAGGCCCAGGCCGCCGGCTTCGCGGGTGTCCAGCAGGAACGGGGAGATGACCTTGACCAACTGCGCCTCGTCAAAGCGATAAAACAGGATGAACGCCAGCGCCAGGACCACGCCCGGCTTCCGGAAAAAGGAAGAGAAGGTGGCGAGGAATTCGCGGACAAAACCTTCGTTGGCAAAGACCGGTCCGTCGGCGGCGGGGCGCGGCAAGATGAAGGCATGCCAGCAACTGAAAGCCAGGAAGAGCGCAGCGACCACAAAGAGCGTGATAGACCAGGCCAGCGGCAGGCTGCCGGAGGAGGCCAGAAGCACGATGGCGTCGCCGCTTTGCTGTTTGGAGCCTCGCTGGACGAGCACCTGGGCCGGCTGGTTCCAATTCCGGGAGTTGAATACCAATCGATCGCCTTCGACCACCTGGAAATCGTCGTCGCCTTTGGCCAGGCCGATCAACTCGAGGGCGCCTTTTTTGCGCTCGAGCGTGACGACGAGATTCTGTCCGGGCGGAGGCGCGGAGGAGAGAGCCAACGAGAGGCGTCCCAGGCTCCCGGCGGCGGAGGCGCGGGACCGGATGTTTTTGGGAAAATGAGCGGTCAGAAAACTCTTCAGCGGATCCGAGACGGTGGCAGCCCAGGCGCCAGCGAGCGGCGACGGGGAGGATGGCTGGCCGGGAACGGACTGCTGGAGAAAGCCATGGTCGGCGTTGGATTGGCGGGCGCGAGCGATGAGCCGGCCTGCCTCATCCGCGCTGAGTTGAGCCGGGGGAATCACCAGTGATGCCGGATCGGCAACCAGGCGGAGAGGTGAGCCCGGCTCCAGGCCGGGTGCCGGGCGGTCCGGTAGGGAGCGGGCGCCGGCGGAGGAACCGGCGCAGACGGGGACCTCGAGCGGGGGCAGGCCGTTGCGGCTTTCGAGGACGCCGGCGAGGACGACCAGCAGCCCGCTGCCGACAACCATCGCGGTCCGGTAAAAGGTGCTGCGCAGCCCCACCCACCAGGCTTGCTGATGGGGCGAGAGGCTGAGCATATAAAAGCCATCCGCGGCAATATCATGGGTGGCCGAAGCGAAGGCCATGATCCAAAACAGGAACAGCGACCAGCGAAAGAAGGCGGAGCGGCGGATCGCAAAAGCGGCCGAAGCCAGCGCCAGCGAGACCAGGAACTGCATGGCGACAATCCAGAAGCGCTTGGTGCGGGTCATATCGACCAGCGGACTCCAGAGCGGTTTGATGACCCACGGCAGGTAGAGCCAACTGGTGTAGAGGGCGATATCGGTGTTGGAGACGCCGAGGCGCTTGTACATCACAACCGACAGCGTCATCACCACCACGTAAGGAATGCCTTGGGAAAAATAGAGCGTCGGGACCCAGGCGGCGGGGATCGAGCCGGAGCGTGCCGAGTCGGCCGGCTGCGGCGGGGAAGGTGGAGAACCGGCGCGCGTCATGTTTTGTCAGCAGAGCTTCATAGCAGCAAAGCTTCGCCGGCGGCAAGGAGAGAATGGGGCGAAGAGGTCATGCGGGCGCAAATCAGGTTTTGAACGCCAGAATCCCCCTCACCCTACCCTCTCCCAAAGGAGAGGGCGTAGCAGAGGTTGGCTCTCGACCATTCCTGCGCTCACCGTCTTCTTTCCAGGATTCAGGTTTGGGGTTATTCTCCGAGGGTGCGCGTGCTGATCGTGGGATGCGGGTATGTAGGGTTGCCGCTCGGGAGCCGGTTGGCTGAAGCGGGCCACGAGGTTTTTGGACTGCGCCGCAGCGGCGCGGTTGGCGCGGGAGGCGAGCGGAGCCGCGTCCAACCGCTCCAAGGCGACATCACGCGGCCGGACACACTGGCCGGATTACCCCGCGGATACGATTGGGTCGTCCATTGCGTCTCCGCTTCCGGCGGCGGCCCCGCCGAGTACCGGGCGGTGTATCTGGACGGCACGAGAAACCTCCTCGACTGGCTTTCAACCGCGCCCCCGCGCCGATTCGTCTATACCAGCAGCACCAGCGTTTACGGACAGACCGACGGCAGCGTCGTCACCGAAACGAGCCCAACCGAGCCAGCGACAGAAACCGGCCGGATCCTGCTGGCGACGGAAAGGTTGCTTTTGGAGGCGGCGGGATTCCCGGCGGTGATCTTGCGGTTGGCGGGCATTTACGGGCCCGGCCGCGGTTACTGGTTCAAGCAATATCTGAGCGGGGAAGCGCGAATCGAGGGCAACGGCAGCCGCCGGCTCAACATGATTCATCGCGAGGACGTCATCGGCGCCATCATGGCGGCGTTGGAACGCGGCGAACCCGGCGGGATCTACAACGTGGTGGACAATGAACCGGTTTCGCAGCTCGAGCTGTTCGAATGGCTGTCGAAGAAGCTGGGCCGGCCCTTGCCGCCATTCGCTCCGGAAAACGCCGAACGCGCCGCAAAACGGGGAACCACCAATAAGGACGTTTCCAATTCCCGGCTTGTGGGGGCATTGGGCTACGGTTTGAGGTTTCCGACGTTTCGGGAAGGATGGGAGGGAACGTGGAGCGTGGAGCGTTAGAACGTTAAAACGACGAGGGGCTGGGGGGCTATGGTTTCGGCTTTAGCTTCTTAACACTTTAGCCGGGTTGGCGCTCATGGCGCTCATTCGGCGCGGGAGAGCTTGGGGGTGAGAGCTAGCGAACGGCGGGTCATTGAGGGGGGTGGAGGCGGGGCAGAAAAGCGATCGGCGTCTGTCTCACGGCCGAGTTCCGCGAGGTCGGACGGGAGCTTGCGCTCTTCGACGAGGAAATCCAGCCGCGCCTGCTGGGCGATGGCGTGCAGGTATTCGCGCGCGCGGTCCGACTGGGAACTGGGCTGGTCCGGCAGGTCGATGAGGGCAAGGAGCGAACCGGCGGCGGCGAGGCGATGGGGCATCCATGCCTCGGCCCAGACATAAAACGCGAGCGGCAAATCCTGGCTGGCGTGAAGCGCCACCACCAGCACGTCGGCGCGGATGGCCATCGAGACCGCGCCGGCCAGCACGCCGGGTTCGGTCAAGTCGCTCATTTTCCACCAGGTGGCGCGGAACCCATCCTGGCCGACGATCCGGGTCACTCGCTCGCATAACTGGCGGGCCCAGAGTTTGGTGGGGCCGTCTTGATAAAGGATGGCAACACTCAGGGCGCTGCCCTCGGCTGCGGAAGCGGGAGGCGTCGCCCCCAACACGGTCATCTCACGGACAGAGGTTCGTTGCATAAAATCAACAGCGCACGGCGACGGGCCAGGTGACATCCTGCGCCCAATCGATCTCAACGTTCCGGGCCGCGGCAGACCATTCGTCGTTCGCGGTGAAGAAGTCAGCGCTCCGGGCAGGTTCATCAAATCCCCCCTGATGAAGCCCGCACCGGAGCGCCGAATCTCCAACCCATCCTTCCACTGTTCTCCGTACCAAATTCATGCCAATATCTTTATTCACAGCTTCAGTGTCTTTCAAAGACCCCAGCCGTGCGGCTTGGCCGCGGTCAGGCCCGGCTTGGGCCGCCCTGGGTTCCGGTCCCGGCTGGACTCTGACTGCAAGAATATGGCGCGAGTCCCCAATCCCAACAGTCGGGAAGATCAGAGGCCAGGCGTCCGGGAATTCCCCGACAGCCGCCTGATGATCCTCATAAGTTGCGATGAGACCACGTGTCATCAGAACCCGGAGGAACGAGCTCTGCGAGGCTGAAATATGGGGACTCGCGGAGCTCGTCCCTCCGGGAGAGGATTCGCACTGCGGGGGTAATGGGAGGTCAAGCCGACGGCAACGCGGCAGAGGGCTGGGCGGGCGAGGTTCGCGGCGTCGGCGAGGATGGCGAAGTCGGTGTCGCGGCTAAACTCGGCCGCGCCGTAGAACACGCACGCCTGTCCCCCCATGAGCAGGGCGCGGACGCGATGCGCGCGCATCGAAGAAAGGACTTTGTGTATCGGGTTCGATATCAAGCGAGCCTCCGAGGGCGAGGTAGGTCTGCCAGAGCTTTTGGCTCTCCAGCCAGCGTTGAACCGGCGTGAGTCGATACCATTCGGCCCATTCGTCACCGACCAGCTCATCCGCCCGAATCATGCTTCAATGTAACACAACCCCTTCACCGGCCAACAAAAAACACGACCGTCCAATGAGCCGCAGATGACGAGGATGACGCGGATTCCGCAATCCGCAATCCGCAATCCGGATTTCGCATTGGCAACGGGCGGAAGGGAACAGTTAGCAGCCAAATCCCTCCACCAATATGCGATTATACGGTGACCCGTTTACGTTTACGCTGATAATCAGGGTTGCTGCTCGTGGATATACAACCCAACGCAGATGAGAGTTCAGAGTTGATGGTTGAGAGCGCGGACGGCAGACTCGCGCCATGCGGGAGTCGAGATGGCCATACTACGGGTTTGCAGCCTGCCTGTTGGCTGGAGTTCTGCTCTGCCTGCTCCTCCTGCCACGCCATCCCGCAGACCCCGTTTACCAAGGCCGCCATCTGTCCGAGTGGATCGCGAGGTACGCCGAAATGTACGGTGAAAACCACGACGAAGGATACCAGAAGGCAACAGAAGCCGTCTGCGCTATCGGAACCAACGGCATCCCGGCCCTTATGGAGTGGATTCGATACGAAACGCCTGCCTGGAAGAAGAGACTCCATGCCGCCTCCGACGCCGGCAGACTTCCTAGATGGCTCGCCAACACACCTCCCGTGAGGGCCGTGATCGATGACGACGCTGCCCTTGAACGCAGCCTCAATGCGCTTCTGGCGCTGGTTTCTCTTGGGCCAAAGGCTGCCCCGGCTGTTCCTGAATTGGTTCAGCTCCTCATGCTCACCAACTGCCCAAACCAAGTCGGGTTTGCGAGTCTTCTGGAGACCATAGAAGCAGCCGCAACCCCCGCGCTCGCCATCGAGCTCCGCAAACCGGAGGTTGTCGCCAACTATGACGTGATGGAAGCGGTCATCGTCATCTGCCATAGCACGGAACCGGGGCCGCTTCTCCCAGTGCTGGCGCAGCACCTCAGCTCCACCAATTTCGATGCGGCCCTCAACAGCGCGCTGGCGCTTGCGAGCCCCAGGCGCTACTATGCGGACCTGGCTGTGCCGGCTTTGATCCAAGGCCTTCGCGATCGCCGCCACCACTCCCCCAGCCAAGATCCTGGCGAGCGGCATGTCTACCCTCTAAAAGACGAAATTCCAATCTGTCTTGCCGAATACGGCGCCCTTGCGCGCGATGGTCTGCCGGTCCTTTCCAATGCCCTTTCCGACGAGGACCCTTACTATCGCACTCTCGTTACGAATGCCATCGAAGGGATTACGCAGGACATCCGCACCGGCGCTCACTAGCCCTTCGCGCCCTTCCATGGGTATCGGCAGTACCTGCGCGCCTCGTACTCGGCAGGCCATGCAGACTGGAAGTCTGCGCTACAGCAGACTAGGAAGTCTGCGCTACGTCCGAAGGGGGAGGAAGGTCTCCCGAACTTCCTGACGGCGCGGGCGCGGGGAGGGAGCGGAGGTACTGGTCGATGGTGGAGGCGGCGCGTTTGCCGTCGCCCATGGCCAGGATGACGGTGGCGGCGCCGCGGACGATGTCGCCGCCGGCGAAGACTCCCGGCAGGCTGGTCATGTCGTGGTCATCCACGAGGATGTTGCCGTGTTTGTTGAGCTTGAGATCGGGGCAGGTGGACGTCAGCAGCGGATTGGCGCGGGTGCCGACGGCGACCACGACCACATCACAGGGAACGACAAACTCGGAGCCGGCGACGGGGACGGGCCGGGCGCGGCCGGAGGCATCGGGCTCGCCCAACGCCATGCGGATGCACTTCAGGCCGGCAACCCACTTTTTCTCATTGCCGAGCACTTCGACGGGAGCGGCCAGGAACTCGAATTGCAAGGCCTCCTGTTCGGCGTGATGGATTTCCTCCGCCCGGGCGGGCATTTCCTTGCGGGTGCGGCGGTAGACAATGGTTGAGGTCTGGGCCCCGAGGCGCTTGGCGGTGCGGGCGGAGTCCATGGCGACATTGCCGCCGCCGACGGTGACGACGCGCTGGCCTTTGAGGACGGGAGTGGCCGCGCGGGGGAACTGGTAGGCGGCCATGAGGTTGATGCGGGTGAGGTACTCGTTGGCGGAGTAGACGCCTTTGAGGTTTTCGCCCGGCACATTCATGAAAACCGGCAGCCCCGCGCCGTTGGCGATGAAGACGGCGTCGAACTGGGCGCGAAGCTCCTGCAAGGTGAAGGTGCGGCCGATGACGGTGTTGCAGACGATCTTGACTCCGGCGCGCTCGAGCCGGGCGACTTCGGCTTCCACGATTTTCTTGGGCAGGCGGAATTCGGGGATGCCATAGACGAGCACGCCGCCGGGTTTGTGGAGGGCTTCGAAGACGGTGACGGCGTGGCCGCGCTTGGCCAGTTCGCCCGCGGCGGTGAGTCCGCCGGGGCCCGAGCCGACAACGGCGATCGTCCGGCCGGTGGGCGCCGCGACCGGCAGCGTTTGGGCCTCCTCATGGCCTCGGGCCCAATCGCCCACAAACCGTTCGAGGTAGCCGATGGCCACGGGCAGGCCTTTGTGACCGCGGATGCATTCGACTTCGCATTGGGTTTCCTGCGGGCAGACTCGCCCGGTAATCGCCGGAAGCGCGTTGTCATCGAGAAGGCTTTGGGCCGCGCCGGTCAGGTCGCCCCGCGAGAGGAATTCGATGAAGCGGGGGATATTGACCATGACAGGGCAGCCGTTGACGCACTTGGGGTCTTTGCAGGTCAGGCAGCGCTCGGCCTCGAGCAGGGCCGCCTTCTCGGGCAGGCCGAGGTTGACCTCGTCGAAATTGGCGTTGCGGATTAACGGCTCCTGCTCCGACATTTTCTGCCGGTCGATCTGGAGCCGTTCCTTAGTGGAAAGTTTGGGAGTCACAATCGGGAGAATGGCTATCGGCCGAGGCCAATTTTGCACTTGCCGGCTTCGCAAGCCGCGGCGGCTTGCGCTTCATATTCGCGATAGGTGGCGAGGCGGTCGGCCAAAAGGTCGAAATCGACCAGGTGGCCGTCGAACTCGGGGCCGTCCACGCACGCAAAAAAGGTTTGATTGCCCACCGACACGCGGCAGCCGCCGCACATGCCGGTCCCGTCGACCATCACCGGGTTAAGCGAGACGATGGTGCGCACGCCGAGAGGCTTGGTCAGGTTGACCACCGCCCGCATCATCGGCACCGGCCCGACGGCATAGACGATATCAATGCCCCCGGCGGCCAGGGCCTCGCGCGCGGCATCGGTGACAAACCCATGCCGGCCGTAGCTGCCGTCGTCGGTGCAAACAATGACCTCGCCCAACCGCCGCAGCTCGGGCTCGAAGATGACCCATTCTTTGGAACGGCCGCCGATGACGCTCACGACGGCGACGCCAAGGCGGCTCAATCCCTGCGCGATAGGATGGACGACAGCGGTGCCGACGCCGCCCCCGATGCAGAGGGCCCGGCCGGAGTGGATGAGATCGGTCGGCTTGCCCAAAGGGCCGACGATGTCGGCGATGGCCTGGCCGGGAGCGAGCGCCACCAGCTCGCGCGTGCTCTGCCCTACCGCCTGGATGACCAGCGAGATGGAGCCGGCGGCCGGGTCGGCGTCCGCGATAGTCAACGGGATGCGCTCGGCCCCTTCAGCCCGGTGGACGATGACAAACTGACCGGGCTGCCGGATCTGGGCAATGCGCGGGGCCAGCACATCGAGCCGGGTGACGTTGGGACTCAATTGGGCCTTGAAGAGGACTTTATGCATGAGGTGGAAAGAGAGCGGATGGCTTCAGACGCGCCGCCTGCCGGGTTCGGCGCTTGCCGCCCTGGCGAGGAGGAGAGTCAAAGACAGCGTAGAATTCATGAATCACCCACAAAGATGGGGACGAAAGCGGCGCGAGTCAACAGCGTTGCCGGGGATGGGGCCAAACAGTTCTTCCAAATCACTCTTGGAGCCTATCCAAGCTGGTTCAAAACCGGGAATGGGGTGAGCACCCTACTGCGCCCAGGCCGGATTTCGTCCTGGTCGGTCACCGCCATCCGCCGTTCCCCAACCCACCAAAGCCCGCTTTTGGGGTCGCAGACCACTTTACAGCGGGGGGCAAGTTTGCTTATATCCGCGCATGGTCACAGAAGAACCCACAGCGGATCCTGCGCCAGATGGCTTACGACAAGCCGGCGCGGGTCACAAGTATTTGCGGTTATGATATCGCAAGCCCCGCGGCAGCCCTCATCGTTCCTGAGGGCCGAAAACCGCGTCTCTACAAAGGAACAATACACCACTGCGACAATTCGGATTGACGAGTGCGACGTCGGTCTGGGGGTCTTTGCCAACCGCGATATTCGGAGAGGAGAGACCATCCTGGCCTTTGGCGGGCCGGTCATCGACTTTGCCGAGACCAAGCGGCGTGGGCCCTGGGAATGCATGCCGCTGCAAATCGGGCCCAACCAGTATTTCGACACGCGGCCTCCGGGGGTTTTCGTCAATCACTCGTGCAATCCCAACGCGGGGATCCAGGACGACCACAATCTGGTCGCCCTGCGCGACATCCGGCGCGGGGAGGAGATTCGTTTTGATTACTCCACAACCATGGAGGAGCAATCGTTCACGATGCGATGCCTGTGCGGAGAGCCCGGTTGCCGCCGTGTGATAGCCGATTTCTCCTCGCTGCCGGCCGCCGTTCAGCAACGGTATCTCTCCCAGGGCGTGGTGATGGGATTTATACCGGCCAAGCTCGGCATTGAAGCGTAAGGCGTAAAGCGTAAAACGTAATTCCGGCTTCGCGGCCGCAAACGCGCAAGGATGCACGGATGCGGCGGCGGAAAGTTACGTTTTTTACGTTTTACGTTTTACCCTTTACGTCCTATGTCCCCCCGTTTCCCTCCCGTAACTCAATCGTGACCATGCCGCCGTTTGCCGGTGGCCTAAACGTGGGTTATGGTAAGAATAAGAGAGAGACGTTGGCATATGATTAAGAGGCAACTGGAATTGGGTTTCGGACAGGAGCGAGGGTTCGCTCGGCCGCCCTCCTCTGCCCCGGCTGGATCGTTCAACCGTCAGCGCCGCCCCACCCGGGCACAATGGTGGTTTCAACGGATGCGCGAGATTGTCGATCAATCCCAGGGTGGCGAAATGCAGCCGGCGACCGGGGAACACCGGTAAGAGTGCGAGCTCTGCGAGGCCGCGAATCCTGCGGACTTGCGGGAGCTTTCGCCTTCGCCAAGGCTCTGGCGCGGCGAGTCGGCGGGACGGGCATCGCTCCGGGGGAACTTAGTCCTCAGAAAACTTCAGGGCGATTTTCTCGCTAGGAACGCGGGTAACCTCTTTTAAGTCGTCGAAGGCGAAAGCCACCTCGATGTCACGAAGGTTCCATTTGGCGATGAACTCCACCGCCCGGTCGATCTGCTTAAAATTCAGGGCATGGGCCGGATCGTTGGTCCACTTATCGGGACCCTGAAAAAACAGACCGTTCGAGGCATTCCGCAAAACCGTTTTCATCTTTCGTTCATCCGGCATAGTTTAACCCGGACCGACTCTGCCATCTTGCGGAAGCATAGCTTATGCCAGCAGGTTTGCGGAACCGGCAGAACACGGGGCGGGAACGGGGGTGTTTCGTGTATCCCTAGGAATCAAGGGTTTCCGCGGCCGGTTCCCTGGCCGGTCCGGCTCCGGCAGGTTCGCAATTTCGGGAATTAGGCTGGGGGTGGGCGGGTCAGGTGTGTGAATCTCACGCATCACGCGTGGAAATAGCGCCAAAAGAGGGTTTGGTTTTGCCAATCCACAAGTAGCCCCTTTTCCGCTCGTGGCCGAGGCTATTCTTGCATAGGATTCAGAGAGTTCTGAGGCGTCGTTTATGCCCGTATCACGAGATCTGGTTGAAAGCCGGCGGGAGTTTTTCCGAGCGGCTGGCCGCTACAGCCTTTTAGGGCTGCTGGCGTTGGGCGGGGCGCTGGCCATTCGGAAGGGCCCCGGGCGGGAACAGTGCATCAACGATGGGATTTGCGCCGGTTGCGGCGCGTTTGCCAACTGCGGCCTACCCCAAGCCCTTTCGGCAAGGCAGGCAGGGCGTCTGCCGCAGGGAAGGAGCAAGACATGAGCAAGCCCGCTTCCCTCGTGAACCGCCGCGAGTTCATTCGCCAGGGGGCCGGTATTGTGGCCGGCGCCGGCGCCGCCCTGGCTCTGGCCCGCGTGGCCAAGGCCAATGCTTTCGCCTTTGACGCGGAGGGGTTCAGCAAGACGGACCCGAAACTTATCGGCTATGAGGAGATCAAGCGCTTCACGAGCCGGCAATCCGAACCTCGCCGTCTGGCCGTAGGGCCGGAACAACGGCTATATGTCGCGGGGAAAAACGGCGTGAGCATCGTCGATTTTGAAGGCGGCCCGGCGGCCGAGATTGGCCTGGCGAGTCCGGCGCGATGCATCGCCGTCGCGGCCGATGGGACGGTCTATGTTGGGCTGCGCGATCACGTGGAGGTTTTTGACCGCAAAGGCCAGCGGCTGGCGGCGTGGGATTCGTGCGGTCCGAAAGCATGGCTGACCGGGTTGGCCGTCGGGGAGAATGAACTGTACGCGGCCAATGCCGGCGAACGGGTGGTGGTGCGGTATGACCGGACGGGCAAAGTGCTGGGCCGGATAGGCCAAAAGAGCCTGGAACGCAATGTGCCGGGATTGATCGTGCCGAGCCCGTACCTGGATGTGAAGCTGGGCCGCGATGGGTTGCTGCGCGTTAACAACCCGGGCCGGCACCGGGTTGAGACCTACACGACGGCGGGCGATCTGGAGCTGTCCTGGGGCGCGCCTTCGGCGGCTATCGAAGGCTTTTGCGGCTGCTGCAACCCGGTCGGCCTGGCGCTGTTGCCGGACGGCCGGTGTATCACGTGCGAAAAAGGTTTACCGCGGGTAAAGGTCTATTCGCCGGAAGGGAAATTCGAAAGCGTGATTGCCGGAACCGAGTCTTTTCCGCGCAACGCCAAAGCCGGCGCGCTGAACGACAAATCGGACGGCGTGCTGGGAGGCCTGGACGCGGCGCTGGACGCGGAGGGGCGGGTGTATGTGCTCGATCTCGTGGCGGGGGAGATACGGGTGATGCGGAGGAAAGCGTGAAAGCAGGCGGCGGCTGTCCGAGATTTCAGGGAGAGCGGCAGGGAATTCGATCCCGGCGCGTTGGGAGGCGTCTGTGTGTGCGGTGGAACTCTGAACGCGCGGACGAGGCGTCGGCGCTTCTATTTACAGCGCATGAGTGACCCGCATCCAGAATCGGGGCATGGGGTCAACCGCCGGCAATTCCTGCGGGATGGGGCGCGCATGACGGGTTTGGCGGGGCTCGGGGGCTTGCTGGGGCTGGTGGCCAGCCGCAGCACCGCGCAAGGCACGGTGTGGCAAATCGATCCGCAGAAGTGTGTTCGATGCGGCAACTGCGCCACCCATTGCGTGCTGGAGCAATCGGCCGTCAAATGCGTCCATGCCTACGCCATTTGCGGCTACTGCCAGCTCTGCACCGGCTATTTCGAGCCGGAGCCGAACGATCTCAATACCGGAGCGGAGAACTGCCATTGCCCGACGGCGGCGATCAAGCGGACCTACGTGGAAGATCCGTATTACGAGTACACCATTGACGAGCGGCTGTGCATCGGGTGCGCCAAGTGCGTGGAAGGGTGCAACCGATTCGGCAACGGCTCGCTTTTTCTTCAGGTGCGCCACGACCGGTGTCTGAACTGCAACGAGTGCGCCATTTCGAAGGTTTGCGCGGGGGATGCCTTCCGGCGCGTGCCGGCCTCGCAACCGTACCTGCTGAAAACGATGAGCCATGCCTGAAGGACGCGACGAAACCCAGGGCTTTGGGATGGCGCCACGAGGTCTGAGTGACCAAGGCGTTGGCGTGAAGCGGTCTTCTTCGCACAACCAACCCGCAGGGTTGGCAGAGGGTAGCCGGGGGTTGAGCGGAGCGACACCCCCGGATCGGGGTCCCAAATCTCTCGTCGACCCCGGAGGGGTCACAGGGTTCTGGCATCCCTCCAGGATGCAAAAAAACTTCAAACCCGCTACCGGGGGTCTTCGCAAGGCTACGACCCCCGGCTACCTTCTGCCAACCCTCCGGGTTGGTATAGTGCGGAAGGCGCGCAGGGGACGTCGAGAGCGAGTGTGCTTCGTGCGCCTGCAGGCCGGAGGCCTGCAGGCGCACGAAACGGCCAGAGCAGGTGTGCTTCGGGAGCCTGCAGGCCAGAGGCCTGCGATACAGCAGACTCCCGACTTGTCGGGACGCTACTTCCAAGGGCTTCGGATGGCCCACGAAAGCCCTGGCGATGGGATGGCGGGCGGGGGGCTTTGGGCTTTGGCGCGCCGGAGCATGGGCATTGTGGCGGTCGCAGCGCTGCTGGCGCTGTCGGTTTTCACGGCGGCGGGGGAGCAGCGATTTCCGCCGCCGGATTTCGAGAGCGGCCACCAGCTTCCGGTCACCTCAACGCCGGCGGCCCGCGCGGTCTGGCTCCAGTATGCGGATGCCATGGTGCTGGCGGCGACGCTGGGGGCGTCGGCCTGGCTGGTGTATCGGAAACGATCGCGGAAGGGGCTGGTCGCGCTGTCGATTTTCTCGCTGGTCTACTTCGGGTTTTATCGGAAAGGCTGCGTGTGCGCGATCGGGTCCACGCAAAACATCGCGCTGGCTTTGTGCGACTCCGGCTACGCGGTTCCGGCGGTGGTCACGGCTTTTTTCCTTTTGCCGCTGATTTTCGCCTTGTTCGGCGGGCGCGTGTTTTGCGCGGGGGTTTGTCCCCACGGAGCGCTGCAGGATCTGGTTTTGATCAAGCCGATCAAGCTGCCGGCGTGGCTGGAGCAGGGGCTGAGCGTGCTGCCCTATTTGTATCTCGGGGCCGGGGTGCTCTTCGCGGCGACCGGCAGCGCCTTTCTTTTCTGCCAATACGATCCGTTCGTGCCGCTGTTTCGGATGAGCGGGCGCAGCGTGATGGTCGTCTCGGGCGTCGCGCTGCTGGGGCTGGGGATGTTTGTGGGCCGGCCCTATTGCCGGTTCCTCTGTCCTTACGGCGCCCTGCTGAAGTTGTGCGCGGCGGTAGCCAAATTGCGGGTGCGGGTAACGCCCGCTGCCTGCACGCAATGCCGCCTGTGCGAGGCCTCGTGTCCGTTCGGCGCGATGCGCGAGCCGGCGGCGGCCAACCCGGAGCCGCGGGCGCTGGCGGCCGATCGGCGGCGGCTGGCGCTGTTGCTGGCGCTGCTGCCGGCGCTGGTGGCGGGGGGGGCCTGGCTTGGGGGCCGATTCGGCGTTCCGGCATCGCGCATGCATCCGACCGTCAGCCTGGCGGAGCGCTTCGTGCGAGAAGGATCGGCGCCTCCGAAGAGCGGATTGCCAACGGACGAGGACCTTGCGCTCGAACGGGCCCGCGAGGCGCCGAAAGAACTCCTGACCCAGGCGGCGGCGATCCGTCACCGATTCGTTATCGGGGGCTGGGTCTTCGGCGGCTGGAGCGGCCTGGTGATCGGGATGAAGCTGCTGAGTTTGTCGCTGCACCGCCGGCGAAACGATTACGAACCGGATCGCGGCGACTGTTTCGCCTGCGGCCGCTGTTTCGAGTATTGCCCCAACACACTTTCACAATCCGCGATCCCGGCGTCTCCGATCCGCGACTCGTCCCGTGTCTGACATCCCTCCAGCCAGCACATTGAGCCGACCCTGGCGCCTGACGGCCGGGGTGGCGGCGGTGTTTTCCGTGCTGCTCGGGCTGGCGATGGTGGCGGGACATCTTGGGACGAGGGCCGAAGACCCGCTGCAATCGCCCCAGTTGCGCGAGATGAAAGCGAAGCTGCCTCTGAGCCCAGCCGACGAGCTACTCAAGGGAGAGATCCGCCAGCTCGATTTGCAGTTGCGCGGGCGTTACTTTCGGCAATTGGAGCGGACCAGCTCAGGCGTCTATTTGCTGATCGGGGGCGTGGCGATATTCATCCTGGCCTCGACGCGGGTACGCCGATTGGAACGGCAGCCGCCGATGCCCCAGCCGCAGGTGGACGGATCGCCCGAGGCAGCGCGCGCGGCGGCGGCGCGGTGGGCGGTTGGGGCCATAGGTGTTGCCGCTGGCGCGGGACTTTTCGCGCTAAGCCTGGGATTGCGCCCGGCGCTGCCGGAGCGGGCGGCGGACATCGACAAGCTGCTGGAAGCGGGGGCAGCCCCGGCGCCGGTCCCAAGCGATGCGGCGTCGCCGGATGAACTGGCGCGGAACTGGCCGCGCTTTCGCGGGCCCGAGGGCGGCGGCGTGTCGAGCCTGACGAACCTGCCGGCGCGGTGGGACGCAAAGACCGGCGCGGGGATTTTGTGGAAAACGCCCATGTCCAGCCCGGGCTTCAACTCGCCGATTATCTGGGGCAACCGGGTGTTTTTTTCCGGAGGCGATGCGAGCCAGCGGGAGGTGATCTGCCTGGATCTCAAGACGGGACAATTGCTGTGGCGCCAGGCCGTGGCGGCGCCGAGCCCGGCCGGCAACGCGGCGCAAGGCTCCGAAATCCCGGATTCAACCGGTTACGCGGCTTCGACGATGGCCACCGATGGCCGGCGCGTCTATGCAATTTTCGCCAACGGCGATTTGGCGGCGTTGGACCTCGAGGGCAAGCAGCTCTGGTCGAAGAATATGGGCCCGTTCAAGAACAGCTACGGCCACGCGATTTCGTTAGCGACCTGGCGGGACCGCCTGCTGCTGCAGTTGGACCAGGGGGAGAGCGATGACGGCAAATCGAAGCTCTGCGCGCTGGACGGCCGCACCGGGCAGGTGGTCTGGCAGCGGGCGCGGAAGGTGGGCGCCTCGTGGGCCTCGCCGATTGTGATCGAAGCGGCGGGCAAAGCGCAGGTGATCACGCTGGCGGCACCGTGGGTGGCGGCCTACGCGGCGGCGGACGGGGCGGAGCTGTGGCGGGTGGAATGCCTGGGCGGCGAGGTGACGCCGTCGCCGGTGTTTGCGGGCGGCCTGGTGCTGGCGGCCAGCCCGTCGGAGAAACTGCTGGCGATTCGGCCCGATGGACAAGGGGATGTGACCAAGAGCAAGGTCGTGTGGTCGGCGGAAGACAATGTGCCGGACATCACCAGCCCGGTGAGCAATGGCGAGCTGGCTTTCACGATCTCGAGCCCCGGCCTGCTTACTTGCTACGATGCCAAAGACGGCAAGAAACAATGGGAGCACGATTACGAGATGGATTGCCACGCGTCGCCGGCGGTGGCCGGCAACCGGGTTTATCTGTTCAGCCAGAAAGGCGCGGCGGTGGTGGTCGAAGCCGCGCGGGAGTTCAAGGAAGTTTTCCGGACCGAGATGGGAGACGGGTTCCACGCCAGCCCGGCTTTTGCCCAGGGCAGGATGGTGCTCAGGGGAATGACCAATATCTGGTGCGTGGGAGAAGCGCAATGAAGAGCACCCCCATGGCTAACGACCTCTCCTTCCTCGACCAGACGATCCAGCGCGTCGGGTCCGCGCCGGAGTCGGTCATCCCGATTCTCCAGGCCTTGCAGGACCATCACGGTTATCTGCCGGAAGAAGCGCTGCGGCAGGTGTGCGAGTCCACGCGGATCACGCCGGCGTCGCTGGCGGGGGTGGCGTCGTTTTACGATATGTTCCGGCACAAGCCGGCCGGCAAACATATCATTCGCGTTTGCCGCGGCACGGCTTGCCACGTGACCGGCGCCGAGCGGGTGCAGGAGGCGCTGCGGCGAGAGCTGGGCATTCCAGCCGGAGACGACACCGATGCGCAACGCCGGTTTACAATTGAAGAGGTTGCGTGCCTGGGCTGCTGCACGCTGGCGCCGGTGGTGAAGATCGAGCAAGCCACCTTCGGCCACGCCACCGCCGAGAAGGCGCCGGGCCTGTTGCGCGAGTTCGAGAAGCGCCGGCAATCCAATGGCGCGGTTCGATCGACAGAGGAAGCGCCGCCCGGCGCGCACCCCAACGGCGCCGGACAGATCAACATCGGATTGGGCTCCTGCTGCATGGCCAAGGGGAGCGATGATTTGTTCCACGCCTTGCGCGAGAGCGTCGAGAAAACCGGCGCCAGGGTGACGGTAAAGCGGGTGGGATGCGTCGGCATCTGCCATCGGACGCCTTTGATAGAGGTGATTCAGCCCGGCAAACCGAGGACTTTCTACGCCGGCCTGGGGGCAGCCCAGGCGCGCGACCTCGTGCTGCGGCATTTTCAACCGCGCGGGCTGGTCCAGCACGCCGCCCGCCTTTGGACCCGCGCCATGGACGCCTTGCTGCTGGAAGATCCCGCCCAGGAAGTCGAGCGGCGCGAACTCAGCGTCCAGGCGCCGGAGGTCAAAGCGTTCCTGGACCGCCAGGTGCATATCGCCACCGAACAGTTCGGCAAGGTGGACCCGCTGGACCTCGATGAATATCTGGCCCACGGGGGCTTTGGCGCGCTGGGGCGCGCCAAGGCGGAATGCAAGAGCAGGAACGAGGCCGCGTCCTCCCCAGGGGCAGATCTGCTTTTGTATGTGGGTGAGGCATCGGGCGGAAATCCCCCTCACCCCGGCCCTCTCCCAAAGGAGAGGGAGAGTTCTCGTCTGTCAGCAGGCGAATCCAACGCCGTTGGAATGGTCGAGAGGCCGTCTTTGCTGCCCCCTCTCCCTTTGGGAGAGGGCCGGGGTGAGGGGGATTCGAGTGCCGCTGCGGCTCCAAAAACGGATCTGCGCCCTTCCGACCCCCGGCCCTCGCCCCTCGACCCTCTCGAGCTTATCGGGCTCATCGAGCGGTCGGGTCTGCGCGGGCGTGGCGGGGCCGGGTTCCCGACGGGGACCAAATGGCGGCTGGCGCGGCAGCAACCGGGCGAGGTGAAGTATGTGATCTGCAACGGGGACGAAGGGGATCCGGGGGCATTCATGGACCGGATGCTTCTGGAATCGTTCCCTTATCGGGTCATTGAAGGGCTGGCGATCGCGGCTGTCGCCGTCGGAGCGCACGAGGGCATTTTTTATATTCGCCACGAATATCCGCTGGCGGTGAAAAGAGTGCGGGCGGCCATCGCGACCCTGGAGGAACGCGGCTGGCTGGGCGATCGCCTGTTTGGGACGAGCTATCCGCTGCGCCTGAGCATCAAAGAAGGCGCCGGGGCGTTTGTTTGCGGGGAAGAGACTGCGTTGATCGCCTCGATCGAAGGGGCGCGCGGCATGCCGCGCCTGCGGCCGCCGTTCCCAGCCGAGGCGGGATTGTGGGGCAAGCCGACGGTGATCAACAACGTGGAGACGCTGGCGATGGTGCCATGGATTGTTCGGCACGGAGCCGAGGCTTTCGCCGCCTACGGCACCGCCGCGAGCAAAGGCACGAAAGTTTTCGCGCTGGCGGGCAATGTCCTGCGGGGCGGGCTCATCGAGATTCCGATGGGCACGACCCTGCGCGAGATTGTCGAGGAGATCGGCGGCGGGGTGCGGCCCGGGCGCAAATTCAAAGCGGTGCAAATCGGCGGTCCTTCAGGCGGATGCGTGCCGGCGCGATTGGCCGACACGCCGGTCGATTACGAATCGCTGCGCGGAGCCGGCGCGATCATGGGGTCGGGGGGATTGGTGGTGCTGGATGACACGGCATGCATGGTGGATATCGCGCGCTACTTCCTGCAGTTCACACAAAACCAATCGTGCGGGAAATGCACGTTTTGCCGCGTCGGGACGCGGCGGATGCTGGACATCCTGAACCGGCTGTGCGCCGGCAAGGGGCAGCGGCAGGACCTCGACGAGCTGGAGCGGCTCGCAAACCAGGTGGGCGCCGGCAGCCTTTGCGGGCTGGGCAAAACCGCGCCCAACCCGGTGCTGACCACGCTGCGCTATTTCCGGGAGGAATACGAAGCCCATCTGCAAGGCCGATGTCCGGCCGGCAAATGCGCGGCTCTGATCCGCTACCGCGTGACCGACCAGTGCAACGGCTGCACCATCTGCGCCCAGCGCTGCCCGGTGAAAGCCATTCCGATGACTCCCTACCAGCGGCACACGATTGATTTGGACAAATGCACCCGGTGCGACGCCTGCCGGCAAGGGTGCCCCAGGGGAGCGGTGGAGGTGGTATGAGCGCTCTCACCCTAACCATCGACGGCCATGAGGTGAGCGTAGCGCCGGGTCAGACGGTGCTCGACGCATCGCGCCAGATCGGGCTGGAGATTCCGACCCTTTGCTTCCTTGAGAAATGCGGGCCGCTCACTTCCTGCCAGGTTTGCCTGGTGAAGATTAACGGCAAGCTGGTTCCCTCGTGCGCGACGCCGGCGCAGCCGGGCATGGTCGTCGAGAGCGAGACCGACGAGGTGCATGAAGCGCGGCGCACGGCGTTGGAACTGCTCTTCAGCGATCATGTCGGAGATTGCCTGGCGCCCTGCCACAGGCTCTGTCCGCTCGGACTGGAAATCCCCGCCATGCTCCGCCAGGTCCGGACCGGCCAGATGGAAGCGGCCAGCGCGACTGTCCGGGACGCGCTTCCCTTGCCTTCTGTTCTCGGCCGACTTTGCCATCATCCCTGCGAGCAAGGCTGCCGCCGGGGCGCCTGGGACAACCCCGCCGGCATACGCGAGCTGGAACGATTTGTGGCGGACCAGGCCTGGGCCTCAGCCGCACCAGAAGCGCCTGCCTCGTCGGCAGCGGCCGCCTTCGACCCCGTGCAGCCAGAGCCGAAACCCGGAGGGGCGAGCTCCGCGAGTCCCCAATATCTGGGCCGCGCAGAGCTCGGCTCTCCGGAGAAGAAACCGGCGACGGGCAAATCGGTGGTCATCATCGGGGCCGGTCCGGCTGGGTTGGCGGCGGCCCACTATTTGTTGCGCCGGGGTCATACCTGCACCATTGCCGATCGGCATGAAGCGGCCGGCGGCAGCTTGAGGACGCAGGTCGAGGCGAAAGCCCTGCCACGGGAGATACTCGATGCCGAAATCCGGCAAATCGAGCGGCTGGGCGCGCAATTCAAGCCAGGCGCCAGCCTCGGACCCGATCTCACGCTGGACGGCCTGATGCGGGGGTGTGACGCCGTGCTGATTGCCACGGGCGAAATCTCCAAAGCCGACGGCGAGGCGATGGGCCTCGAAATGGCTCCCGGCGGGATCAAGACCGATCCCGGCACCTGTCAAACCGCCCGCCCGGGAGTGTTCGCCGCCGGGCGCGCGGTGAAACCGGTTCATCAATTAGTGCGCGCGATGGCCGAAGGCCAGGCCGCGGCGATCTGCATCCACCAGTTTCTGCGCGGCCAGCCGGTGCGCCGGCCGGACCGCCCGTTCTCGAGCCTGATGGGGCGGCTGGAAAAGGAAGAGCTCAAGACGTTTGTCCATGCCGCCGGCTCCCTCCCCGATGCCAAGCCCTGCGACGTTTGCGCCGGCTTGACGGCCGGGCAAGCTGCGGCCGAGGCCTCTCGCTGCCTGCACTGCGATTGCCGGTCCTCCGGCCAATGCGCGTTGCAGCATTACGCGCAGGTCTATGGGGCCGACCCGGGCCGTTTCCGCCAGGCGCGGCGCCTCTTCGAGCAGCAGGGGCGGATCGGCGGCCTGATTTTCGAGCCCGGCAAGTGCATCCGGTGCGGCATCTGCGTGAAATTGAGCGAGTTGGCCGGGGAACCGTTTGGCTTGGCCTTCATCGGACGCGGCTTCGACATGCGCGTGGGCCCGCCGCTGAATCGGTCCTTTGACGAAGCCTTGTCGAAGTCCGCCGAAGAATGCGCGAAGGACTGCCCGACCGGGGCGCTGGTGTTGAGGCCTACTTCTTCCCCTGATCCCGGATGATCTGAAGCATGGCGGCCCCGTCAGAGGCTTGTTCCAGAGCCTGGCGGAAATCGGCGCGATGCAGCAGCTTGGCGATGTTGGCGAGGGTATGGAGATGTTTCTGGAACTGGCCTTGGGGGACGAGGAAGAGCATGACGAGATTGACCGGCTGATTGTCGAGCGCGTCGAAGTTGACGCCGGTCTTGGAGCGGCCGAGGGCGCCGACCACTTCATAGATCAGATCGGTCGAGGCGTGGGGAATCCCGATGCCGAAGCCGATGCCGGTGCTCATCGAGGATTCGCGCTTTTTAACCACGGCGGCGATCGCGTCGTGGTGCTCGGGTTTAATCTTCCCGGTGGCCACGAGGTTGTTGATCAATTCATCGATCGCTTCCCAGCGGTTTGTGGCCCGCAGGTCCGTGATGATCTGTTCTCTGCTTAAAATATCGCCTAAATCCATAACCCGGATCAATCCGCCCGTGCATTTCGCCTGAAGTGCGCGCGCATTTCAAGACAGAATTACACCCGTAAAGACCGGAAACAAGAGGCGAAGGCTATTCGCCGTTTCCTCGGCCTTCAGATTTCACTCAGCCCGGACCGTCTGTGGCCTTCCCCGCGACGAAGGATCAGTCGCGAGCTGATGTCGGCCATTCTAACCCATTTGCGGGCGTCTGTCGATCTTTCAGAACCGGGCGATGAGCCACCGCACCATCTCCAGTGTGCCGTCGGCCCACCACCGCAGGGCGGTGGGCACATCGACCCTCGATGCCAGCAGGGGGATACCTACCAGCAGCACCGTGATGTTGCCCAGAAAAATCGTCACCGCCGAAAACAGGTAGCCTTGCTCGGTAATGTCGGTCTGGCTGTTCTTGAGAATGTGCCAGGTGAGGGTGATGTGGAAGGCGTAGGCGGCGCCGAGCAGCAGGTGAAACCAGACCTCGCAGCCGCGCCAGTTCCAGATCCAATGTCCGGCGAGGAATACCGCGACGACCAGGATGGCGTAGAGCGGGAAAAAATAGGGCGCCAGGGCGACGGCGAAATTGCTCTTAGTGACCACGACATGGCCGCCGTTGGCGGAGGCTTTGAATTTTTTGACGCTGCCGCCCAGGACCCAGGTCCAGAGGGCGTGAGTCAGTTCATGCCCGAAGACATAGATCCACATGGGCTTGGGCAGCAGGAGGTAGATGACCACCCAGCAGGCGGCGCCGGAGAGCGCCGCCACCCAGATGGTGTCCGCCGACCCGCTGGCCTGCAGCACCCGCCAAAGCGCCGCCGCCGCTCCGACGCACACCGGCAAAAGCAGAATCGCAATAATCGTCTTGCACCATTTCGGCACGCCCCAAAGTATTCCGACCTGCGCGGCAGGGTTCAAGGTTTATGCGCGGGGCAGGCGCACTTCCGTAGCGCCGACTGGTAGTCGGCTGTATCGCCGGTTGGCAACCGGCAGGCCGATCGCTGGTGAGTGGGCCAGGTGGTGCCGACTGCCAGTCGGCGATACAGCCGATGGCCAATCGGCGCTACATCCCAGAGACTGGCGGTTACGCCCTGCCTGCACAGGCCAGTCTCCCCTACAGCGCCAGGTCCGAATGGGTGTGAATGAGTTCCGCCACTCCGGCTTCATAAGCGAGCTGCTTGAGGCGTTCGACCTGGCGCTGGTCCACCGCGCCGCGGCGGGGCGAGGTGCTGATGCGAACGTCTTCAAACGGCTTCGGGCTCAGGACAGACCAGTTCCCGGAGCGAACGTCCAGCAGCGCCAGCTTGAGCTGGATGCGCATGTGCTGCTTCTCGTCCGGCACCGCCCAATTAACAATGGGGACCCAGGAGACTGTCTTCGTGGGCAAGTGCTCGCTCTCGGATTCCAGCATACCCCAATAACAGAGAATCATGTCGTTGCCCCCGCGCGCGGCGGTCAGGCGCAGGTTCTTGGAGTAGCTTTCGGGGTCCGGGCTTTCGGTTTCGAAGGCTCTGCGGCCGGACCGTCTCAGGACCGGCACGCCTGAAAAGGGGACGACGGTGAAATGCTTGCTGAGTTCAGCCACCATGGGGCCGTCTGGAAAGAGCGCGCCGGATTGGATGAGCAGGATGGAGCTGCCGCGGTGCAGTTTGACCGGCTTGGAGTTGTCGAGCGTGCGCTGGATGTCCGCTTCCGAGGCGATCTCGTCGCGGCCGATGCCGAGCACGTCAAACTCGCTCAACTCGCCGCGATACTGGAAGTCGGGATCGGAGACGCGGTCCGAAGGGCTCGTGCGGCCGTAGGAGCCTTGCGGGGCATAATCGGAGTGGGAAATCGATCGCGCTCTCTCGGCACAGCCGGCAAAGAGCAGACAAGCAAGCATCAACAGGTGGATTCGGCAGCATTTCATAATTACTTCTCCTCAACTGTGGTTTTGTATTTCACGCCGTCGGGCACGGGCACCGCGACCGGCACCGTTGTGCCTGCGGAGCCGTAGGTTCGGCGCGTGGAATCGACCGCGACAAACGCGGTGAAAGGGGACATCAGGCCGTAGTCGAGCGCGACCTGCTTAATTTGTTCGCACAACCCGGGGTCGAGGCGATAAGCGAACTGATCCGACAGTTCGGCGATTTTCATCCGGGCCCAAACGCTCGGCAGGGCGGGATCGTCGCCGCCGCTTTCCCGCCCGAGCGCCGGGATAGCCACCTGCATCGGCTGATCGCCGACATTTCCATTCACTCGAATGACGGTGTATGGATCTCCCGCAAAGCGCCCCGTCACCACGACCGGGCGGCCGACAAAAAGATCGGGCAGCGTCGCCGGAAAAGCCTCGATCACATTCAACCCGTCCCAATCGATCCGGAGATCGGTTAAGGCCGGGTGGCTGATGTGTTCGAAGAAGTCGCCCATGATCTGGGCGGCGCTATCGTTCGGGCCGAGATAGGCCACGGCGCCACGGCCGGCTTGGGCCATACGATCGATCAGGTAGCGATTGACAGCCGAGCCAATGCCGAAGCTGAAGATGCGCGAGGAGCCGAGCCGTTGATGAATCTCACCGAGGATTTCGGCCTCGTTGCCAACATAGCCGTCGGTGAGGAAACAGACGAATCGCAGCCGACTTGGATCGTGGGGGAAATCGAGCGCGGCTTTGACTCCATCAACCATCATCGTGCCGCCTTCGGCGTCCAACTCGTTCAGATACTGCATGGCGAGATGGATATTTTCAGGAGTGGCTTCCAGCGGGCTGTCGCCCAGCCGCGAGGTGGTTGTCGAGAAGCTGATGAGCTGGAAGGAATCTCCCGGCTGGAGCAGGTGCAGGCCGCGTTGAACAGCGGCTTTGGCCTGCTGGATCGGCCGGCCGGACATGCTCCCCGAGCAATCAAGCACGAAAACCAATTCGAGCGGCTGGCGCCTGAGCCCCGCCAGGTCGCGCGGCGGAAAGAGCATCAATGAAAAAAAACCGCCGCGCTCATCGCGATGGGTCATCAAGGCGGACTTGATCCGGTCTCCGGCGACCCGGTAGCGCAATACGAAATCCTTGTTCGGCAGGCTATCCGCGGGATCGAGCGACACAGTCAGGCGGTTCGGTGAAGCGGCTTGAGAGCTGACCTGGTGGGTCTTGCATTCGAACTGCTCTATCGGCACCCCGGCGTCCACATCGACCTTGAGTGAAATATCATGGCCGGAGCGTTCGCGGGGGCGGAGATACTGGGCCTCGGAGTTTTGGCCGGAGACGCCGGTTTGGCCGCGGGCGACGGCGCCGATGCCGTTGCTCGTGCCGGGCGGGTTGAATCGCGGGCCGGCCATCATTGGGAAGGCGAATTCATACCAGCCATCCACGTAATCGAGCGTGTGGAAATATTTGATATCGACGTCGATTTGCTTTCCCGGCTCGATATTGGCGACGGATTGGGTGAAGACGTTGGGCCGCTCCTCGGTCAGCAGCGAGGCAACGTAACCCTGGCGTTTGGCCTCCTGGTAAAGTCGCTCGGCTTCGCGGCGCTCGCGGATGATGCCGCGAATCCGCCGCTCGCCGATGGTCATGATGAACTCATTGACCGCCGCGTTATGCGGCAAGGGAAATGCATACACCGCCTCAATCTTGCCGGTATAGGGATTCTGGAATTGCTGCCTGACCTCGACCGAGCCGATATGGCCGCTGACGGAGGCGCGCACGTCGGTGTGCTGGAGCGGCATCGGCACCCGCTTTTCCCCGATGTTCGCCATCAACTCTCCGGAGCCGGGGGCATCGGCAGAGGGCTCCGCAGGGCCTTCGCCGCGAGCCAGAATCCAGAGTTCGTCGCTGCCGAGGGGAGTGACGTTTCGGCCGGCACTTGGCTCTTCCACAAAACCAAAAGGGCTGGTGCCTATGGGTTCGGGCAGCGGTGTGCGAGACAAAGAGGATTTCATGCACCCCTGAAGGAGGGCCGCTAACGCCAGGCACAAAGCCAGCATCCCCCAGCCCGACAACCACAAGGCAGAACGTCGCCAAAAGGAGTGGTGTGAGTTGTGCGTTCGGGTTTGCATTATTGCTGTTTCCTTTCTTCAAAGCTGGCCTGGGCCGGGATCTTATTCCCGTTTGCGTCGCCGGCGGTCTGGAGTTTGATCTGGAACTGTGGCGGGGAGTCGCCGGTGATTTGGAGATGAACTGTCGCGACACGGACTTTGCCCACCGGCAGCTTGTCGGCCGCCGCGGTGCTGAAGGCGGCGAGGATCACCCGCTCGTGCTGCATCGCCTTGGGATCGTAAAATGGCGGCTCGTGAAACGCCGCGTGCGCACCGCCCTCGATCCCCGCGATTTTCGCCATGCCGTTCGTGGCGGTGAATTCTAGTTGATAGGCGGCCAGCGGCGTGGCTCCGGCATCGACATAGATGTCGATTGCGCAAAAACGACTGCGGCCTTCCTCAAGAGCCGGTTGCTGCGCCCGCAACCCCGCCGCCAGGCCGAAAACCGAGAGGACCAAGGCGACGAGGCGGACCAGGCCAGCGCCGCGAGGCAGAGATTGGAGAGCCGCCCTCATGAATGCCCCCCCTGCCCCAATTTGACGGCTCTGGCGGCGATGGCCGCTACGTCGCGCTCATCGACCACCCCGTCGCCGTTTACATCCGTTTCCGGACCCGGTTTTGCCCCCGATTGGAGCTGCCGGGCCAGGGCAAAGGCGTCAAGGATATCGACGCGACCATCATGATTGATGTCCCCCTTGGCCCACACCGGCTCACGGTTCGGCTTGGACGCCGATCTTCTTACCGCTTGGTAGGCAGGAGCCAGCAGGCAGATGGCGACCGCGACCGCGGCGGCCAACGGGACCAGGTGAAACCACTTGAACTCCGCCCGCTCCGGCTTGCACAGGGTCCGCCGGGCCGCCCGCAGCATCGCCTCATCGAGCGTTGGCGGCACGAAGAACCGCTCTCTCGGAAGCTGCCTCAGTGCGGAGACCAACTTGGGGGGAGCTTCGAGGGCCTCATCGCTCGGCTGCTGATGGTTATCCGGCGTTTGCATCTTCAAGAGGTTAAGCGCGCAAGCGCGGCAAAAGGTTCATTGCTCGAAAAAGGTCTTTGTTCGTTCGTCGCGGCGCAGGTTCTCAAGCGCGTTATGCAACCGGGATTTGACTGTTCCCAGCGGGATGTCCATGGACTTGGCGATTTCCGCCAGGCTCAGGCCGTCCACAAAACGGAGCAGCAGCGCCTCCCGCTGCTCTTCGGGCAGGCGCGCCAGCACAAATGCCAAATCGCCCGCCTCCGCCCCGACCGGTTCGGGAGTGGACGTATTCTCAATGCGCTCGAGTTCAGCGGGGGTGGCCTGGTAGCGCGCGGCTTTGCGCCGGGCGGAGATGGAAAGGTTTCGGACGGCGGGATAGAGAAAGGTCTTCAGGTTCGCCGTGAGGCGGAAACCGGGGAATTTTTTTAGGAAATAAATGAAAGTCTCCTGCATCACATCGAGCGCGGCGTCGCTGTCGCCCGTGAAGCGATAGGCCAGCGCCGCGACCCAGTCGCGGTAGCGGAAGTACAACCCGTCGAAGGCGGCGGCCTCGCCGCGGTTCATCGCGGCGATGAGCTCGACGTCGCTGCGCGCTTCAAGGCGCTGGGGATCTGTTCCACGGTCATCCACAGGGCAGCTCTGCATCATGGTTCGCGGCTTTGACCCGCCGCTTCAAGTCATTTAGCGCGCCACCCGGCCAAAAGGTTCACTCAAAAAAGCTAGGAAAGGAAAAGTGAAGACGTGAGGCGGGAGGTGTGGGGCGCGCCCGGCGCAAGTTGGCAGCTGTGACACTGTTGTGAGGATGCCGCTTCCCTGCCCTACTGGAGCGAGGTCAAAAAGGCCCGGCCGTTCTTGCGCAGGTTCTCGACGGCGGGGCGCATGAGCTTGAGCGACTCCTCCGCGACCTTGCTGTCGATTTTTTTCTTTGATTCGAGGATGTTGACCGCCTCGAACTCGTCGTTGAGAGAGTGAATCGCATTATCAAACTCCCTCGCGGAATTCATGAATGTGTCATATAGGCCAGCCTGTTTTCTTCCCCAATACTTCTCAACCCAGGCCGAATAGACGAATTCTTTCCTCCGAATCGTCGTTATGGATTGATTGTATTCCCTCAGTAAATCGCTCATCGTCTGCTTGGTGGTCCAACCCTTCCCAACGAATTCAGTATTCAGCTCCGCCGAGAAGATGTATTGGCTGATCTCCGCCGAAAGCTCCTCCTGCTGACTCGTTCTGAGATCCGCGCGATTCAGCGCGAACTTTATAGCTTCGGTAATGCGGGCGGAGAAGATACCCAGTATTGTGATCGCCACCCCCACAAACCAGGTTGCGGTCTGTGTCGTGAAAGACGATTTTATCGTATCCAACCAGCTTTCACTCATTTCGGCCGATGCTTGCAGAAAGGGAGGGCATAGTCAACCCAAAAACACAAAAAAACGAAACACCCCCCCCTCCTGCCCGCCAGGCAATGACCAGCGGGCGGCACAACCAGGCATAGAAGCCGTTTGAAGGGAGTGACTACCCTTACACGGCCACACCGCTCGTCCTGGTGACTTGGCCTTCGACGATCTCGACGAGCTGTTCGCGCTTTTCAAGCACGGGTTCCACGTAGGGCTGGCGCTGTTCGGTTTCCATGGGGCACATCCTAAAAACAAAAGGCCGGATAAAGCAAGCAACTTTGCAAGACAATCCACACAAGACGTCGCCCGGTTCTCAACCTCCCGCTTCTCCACCGTCTGAGGGCTTGGTCAGGGTGGCCAGCAGATCATGATCGATATCGGGCTTTGATGGTTCGGGAGGGGCGGGACTTGGTCCGGCAGCCTTGGCTAATGGGGCAAGAATCACGTCGGCAGCCGCCTGGGGCTGGGCGGGGGCGACGGGTGGGGCCGCACCACCGGCGGCAGCCGGCAAGCTCGTGTCCGGAGCAGCCATAGGAGTCGTGGAAGCGCCGATATCCTGCCGAACGACTTGCAGCACGCGTTGAGCGGTGGCCTCAGGCAGCAGTTCGCCGAGGTAGCGGAGGCTGTCGCGCGTGGCGAGCAACTCCTCCAAGGCGCCAATCGCCTGGATCTGCCCGCGGGAGAGCACCGCCAGGCGATGGCAAATCGTCTCGATGAAACCGAGCGAGCTGCCGCTAACGATCACGGTGCGCCCCTGATCGGTCAGCGTCCGAATAAACTCGTTCATCTCGTCACGGCCCTCGGCGTCCGAGCCGGCAAACGGATCGTCGAGCAGCACCAACTCGGCATGCTTGAGGAGGATTTGGCGCCAGAGCCTTCGGCGCTCCGTTGCGGAGGGCTCGACGGGGGGCTTCGGGCTGCGCCGGGCCTGCCCGAAGAAATCCGCCAGAAAGCCGACCGCGTCTTCAAAGAACCGGGAGCGAGCATGAGTCGGCGTCTGAGGGAGATACGCGATGCGCGCCCTGGTGGAAAGCCGCCGCGGCGAACGCGCGAACACCTTTGCCTTGCCCTCGGAGGTCGACAATCGGCCCGCGAGAATCCGCATCAGGGTGGACTTGCCGGAACCGGCAGGGCCGATCAACCCGAGGACCTCTCCGCGACGGACCTCGAGAGAGACGGTGGTCAAAGCGCGGACGAACCCGCGAGTCTCAAAGTAGCGGCTCACCTCCAGCATCTGCACCACGACTTCACCTCGGGTTGCCGAGGTGGAATCCGTGCGCCTGTAATCGGTCGAATTCATTCCAGCAGCGTTACGCAGGCGTATAATAGAGCAGGGTTGCGGGCGGGGGACAAGCGCTATTGGAGTTTTGATGGGCCTTGACGGGCGTCGTCGTCATAGGAGTGCGCCCGTCCTCGGGCGCAGCGGGCCACATGAACCAGCTGATTTCAGACGTTTCGATTGGCCCCGCCCAATCAAAGTCTGCTGTTCGCGCTCTCGGATGCAGGGGCGATCCAATAGACGGAGGCTATAGAAAAGTCTCGAGTCAGCCGGTGTCCGGTGCCCGCTGCGCCTGATTACGGATGTTCGAATGGCCTCGCCCGATTAGACCCTGCTGTCCGCCCTCTCGGCTGCAAAGGCGATCCAATAGACGGAGGCTATAGGAAAGTCTCG